>Ga0315288_10001440_pt1 | contig 30834 bp, 28 predicted proteins | sample YL17G11_20_MG_FD_203454 | JGI IMG/M metagenome (GOLD analysis project Ga0315288, IMG submission 203454) | Sediment microbial communities from Yellowstone Lake, YNP, Wyoming, USA - YL17G11_20 | ecosystem: Environmental > Aquatic > Freshwater > Lake > Sediment | place: USA: Wyoming | collected...
GATGCCCTTCCACCGCATCCGTCACGTGGACGGCGGAAATTCCTCCTTTGATTACTCCGGGCATTTGCCGGTGATAGATGCTCAATAAATAAATTCCATTGCCTATCAAAAAATCATAAGGTCCGAAGATGGTTCCCGGAAGCACTGAAACAACATTTAAGCCGAATTCGCGCACATAGCGAAGAACCAGTTCTTGAGCGGCTAATTTGGAATCAAAATAACCGATCCCGATTTTCTTTTCCCAATCCGGCAATTGTTTATGGCGAACCAGTTCCGCAAAGGCCAAGATTTCTTCGGGACTATGAAAAGAGTGCAATCGGGGTCGATTTATATAAGGGTCCGAATTCTCGAGATTTCCCACGCTCCCCAACGGATTCGGCACTCCCAAGGTATTGACCGTACTCGTATAACAAATCTTTTGGATTGAGGAAGATTGTTTGAGAACTTCCAGCACATTGCGGGTCCCTTCCACATTAATATTCCATTGCGACGCTTTTTGCCGGGGGTCAAAAGTCGTTGACCCTGCCACGTGAAAGACATAATCCATCCCTTCACAGGCCCGTTTGACATCCTCAATTTGACGAATATCCCCCGGAATAAATTTCAAGCCTTGAATATCCCGCAATGATTGAGCGGGTGTGTTTGCCAAATAAAATATAAAAATATTTTGGGGATCCATTTTGAGATTCTGTATCAAGTAATGAACTAAAGCACTCCCCAAATGGCCGGTGCCTCCCGTAATAAGGATCCTTTTCTTCGATAAGAATGTCATCATGATCTGATTTTATCGGCGTTTAATAAGCTTGCATTATTCATAAACCCGGTTCCATGCAAAGGGGAGGCCGGAATGGGCTCTCTCCCGAAGTCCCACGATGGTCGCTTCATCCATCCCGGCCTTCCCCCTTGGAAGTTTCAGCTGATATAATATACTATAATTTTAGGCCCGGGTGAGGAGGCTTGACCGGTGGCAACTAAGGAGGAGTAATGGCCAAGTGGATACGCGTCGCATATCGGGGCCGCGAATGCTTCGGACTGCTTTACGGCGATACGATCGCGGTGCATTCGGGTAACCTCTTTTCCGATCCCCAGCCGACCGGCGACACGATAGCATTGACCGCCGCCAAAGTGCTCACACCCACGGTCCCCAGCAAGATTGTGGCGCTGGTGGATAATTACCGGGCGCTGGTGGCCCAGAGCAGCCACGCGGTGCCGGCCGAGCCGCTCTATTTTCTGAAGGGCAACAACTCGTTTCTCGCCCATGGCGAGACCATCCGCACGCCAAAGTCCTATGGCGGCAAGGTAGTGTACGAGGGCGAGCTCGGCATCGTCATCGGCAAGCGTTGCAGCGCGGTGTCGGAGGCCGAAGCGCCCGGCTTCATCTTCGGCTACACCTGCATCAACGACGTCACGGCGATTGAAATCCTGAACAGGAACCCCGCCTTCGTGCAGTGGACCCGGGCGAAGAGTTTCGACACCTTCGGCGTGTACGGGCCCGTGATCGCCACCGGGCTCGACCCGATGCAACTCTCGGTCAAGGCGATCCTGAATGGCCAGGAGCGGCAGAACTACCAAGTGTCCGACATTATCTTTACGCCCGTGAAGCTCGTCAGTCTCCTTTCCCAGGACATGACGCTCGAACCGGGTGACGTGATTGCCTGCGGCACATCGGTAGGCCTGGGCTCAATGAAGCCGGGCAGCCTGGTGAGCATCGTGATCGACGGCGTTGGCACGCTCACCAACAGCTTTGAGTGAGGAAAAAATGAAAATCGCCATCGTAGGCGCGGGCGCAATCGGCGGCATGCTTGCCGTGCGGCTGGCGCTCTCCGGGCAGAATGTAACGGCGGTGGACCGCGGCGCGCATCTCGACTCGATCCGCGAGCGCGGCCTGAAGCTCCTGCATCCAGACGGCAGCGAAGAGATCGCGAGCAACCTGAGAGCGGTCGGATCCTGCGCCGAAGCCGGCGAGCAGGATCTCGTGTTCCTCTCGGTCAAGGCCAACCAGATCGAGGAGCTCGCTCCCCTCATGCCGACCATGTTCCACCGGGACACCCTCGTGGTGCCGACACAGAATGGGATCCCCTGGTGGTATTTTCAGAATTTTAGCGGGCCGCATCGGGGTTATCGTCTCAAAACGGTGGACCCGAACGGCGTGATAGAGGCGAATATCGAGGCCCGGCGAATCATCGGCTGCGTGGTCTATCCCGCCGGCGAGCTGATCGCCCCGGGAGTGATAAGGCATGTCGAGGGCGAACGTTTTCCGATCGGCGAGCTGGACGGCACCGAGACCGAGCGTGCGAGGAAGGTCTCGGAAGCTCTCGTCGGCGCCCGCCTCAAATCGCCGATCCTGCCGGACATCCGCTCCGAGATCTGGCTGAAGCTCTGGGGCAATATGAGCTTCAACCCGATCAGTGCGCTCACCCACGCGACGCTCCCGGACATCTGCCGGGAGCCGGCCACGCGCCAGCTGGCCGCCGAGATGATGCGCGAGGCTCAGGCGGTCGCCGAGAAGCTCGGGGCGACCTTCCGGGTGACGCTGGAAAAGCGTATCGAGGGGGCGGGGAGGGTCGGCAAGCACAAGACGTCCACGCTGCAGGACGTCGAGGCCGGGCGCCGGGTCGAGATCGACGCGCTGATCGGCTCGGTGATTGAGCTGGGCGAGCTCGTCGGCGTCGACACTCCTGCCGTGCGCGCTGTCTACGCGCTGATGAAACTGCTCGACAAGACCATGGCGGAAGAAAACGCCCGGGTGGTGCTGCAGTCGGTGTAACAATCAGGACGCCTGCGGCGCATTGCGGTCCGGCCTGCCAAAATAGTTGACGCCGTCCACGGTTTCATGGGTGTGGCGAAGAACCCGATGCCGGCCTCCTGGTGCTGGCCGGCTGCCCAATGACCCATGCATATGGCGAATAGCGAAAATCCATGGCTGAGCCGATCAAGAATTTAGAAGATATGAGTGATATCGAGAAGCGGCTTGAGCGCTGAAGGGAATCTTGCCTTATTTCGCCGATGTCTTGAGGTGCTCGAAAGAACCGTAAAGCGAAATGAGTTTTTTAAACTCCCTGTTATCATAAAAAGAGCACTTTCCTTCCCCAAATGCCTTGGCCGCTTCGATGCAGAAACGGGTTGCCATTTCGATATCCAGGGGATGACTGGCGCCCGTGGCGCATCCCGCGACAGCGACTTCCGTCGTGATGGCGACTCCGACGACGGGGGCATGGGTTGCTGTGGCCGGCTGCATGATGCTGTTCAGATGATAAACGCCGTTCCCGTAAGGGGTGATGTCTTGGGTCGTGATCGGAAAAATCACGGGCATTTGCCCGGTCACCGCCTGCATGATATCCAACAGGTCTTCGCTCACCCTTAAAATATAGCCGTCCTTGACAGTGGGTGAAATCGCGAATCCCCGATGATTGATAATTCGATTGCCCTTTGTCGTGTCGATCGAGAGGATCGCCTCCATTTCCGGATCGACTTCGTATCGGTTCATGACCGCCATGGAAACGGGTGCGCCCATGAAGGGAACGGGCTCATGCGGGATGACCGGCGACTGCGGCGAGAGGTGAGTCGCCATCATCACATCGCCTTTAAGGCCGTCGCCGCGACTCCGCATGTCCGTCAATTTCAGAGCGCAGGCCAAAGCCGTTATGGCTCCATCGGCGTCAGAGACGAGGCCGATCTTGTGCGGCCTCGCCCCGACGCCGCCCAACCTGCCGATAATGCCCAGCACAGGGACGCGCTTCTTTTTTGATCCGGAATCTCTGGCTTTTATTCGAATCTTGACGAATTGCGTCTCGGCTTTAGCGCCCTTCACTCGGCGACTTTCGAATTCCGATTTTTCCAATCCTCTCGCGACGAAGATCTCTTTCAACCGAGCGGTATCGATCGATGCTCTCTCCAAAAAATCATAGATTTCCATCACTTGTTTTAGCGCCATGACACCGCCCCCTTCTTTGTTAAATTAATTCTTTTATCCATCCGGCCAGGATCGACCGCGGCAAAAGCACGGGTTTTTCTGTCGCGAGATTGATTTTTTCTTTGAGCTTTATTGAATAGCCGATGCAATCCAGGACAATGAGACTCACCTGATTTTCTCTTATTCTTTCGATAATCCGATCTGATTCGGAAGACTCTTGATAGGGATTAAGATTTTCAATAATAATCTCCAGGCCCGTCTTTTGCCATTTTTTCTTGAGACTCTCATTTTGTTCTTCCAGAGGCGCCAGGACGGCGAGTCTCCCTTTTTTCATGATCGATGTCACTGTGTTTAAAAGAATTCGATAGGGCGAAAGAAGAAGCTTTTGGGACTGAATCTCCGGAAAGTCGTCCGTGCAGAGGAGGGCCGTAAGGCGCATATTCTCTCTTTCGAGCAAAGAGATTTGTTTTTGGATGAGAAAAAGAATTTTCCTTTTTCCGACAATCGCTGTTGTCCCATCCTTGAGCCGAGTGATCAAAGGAAAATCATTTTTTCCCGGATTTAAGGCTTCAATCTCTTCGAGCGAAAGGCCGTCCAGCGCGCCTCTTTCTATGATCTCTATTTCAGGGCCGAGAATCGGCCTGATGTCGGAGAGGACATCTTTTCGCGGCGCCTGCCCGATGGTTAGAAATCCAATTTTCGGACGCATGCTTAAGCCCGAAATTTCAAGATGCCTTTTCCCGGGTGCGTTCCGCCGAGGAAGACGCCGCCCGGAACCGCAGCTTCGGCGTCCTGCCTATCAATTTTCATTTTTACCCTCTAATCAGGGCCCGATTTCTTGAATATCTTCATTCCCGCCCAGTAGAAAAGGACAGCCGAGAAGATTCCATTAAAAGCGAAAATCGAAAAAGGGAAGACATTGAACTTGAAGGGATGGCCGGACGTCGTCCAACCGATCAGGAAAGACAGAAAATACACGCCGAAGGCCACGGGGTTCCAGCCTTTCAGCGAAGCCCGATTCAATTCTCTGTTTTTATTCCTTCCGAGGAGGTAGTAATCGGAGACAATGATTCCGCCGATCGGCCCGACGGCGATGCTCAGCAGGCTCAAGAATAATTCAAGCCTTCCGAGAATTCCCCAGGCGGCGAGAAGGGAGGCCAGAACTCCGACGATGATGGCCAGTTTCCATCTTGTTCCCCTGACGATGGCGTTAAAAGCAAGCACGGAAGAATAAAGATTGCTGTCATTGGTCGTCCACTGGGCAAAGGCTATAGCCAGAAAGCCGGCTAAACCCAGGCCGGCATATTCTGAACCGATAATGATGCGAGGCAACTGCTCATGATAAAGCCCGGTTTTCATCGAGAGAGTAGAGCCCACAAGCTGCATCAGGGCGCTCATTCCCATGGAGAGAGTGGCCGCATACAAGATATCCTTGAAGCGCGGACGCGCGTACCTGAAAACATCCGCCGAAGTCACGGCGCCGACGATGAATCCCCCGGCGATGATCGAGGCGGCTGCCCCCAGAGTTGAAGGATAGGGAGAGGGAGCATGATTCTGACCGAGGCGGATGAGCTCCTGTCCGGGCAAAAAATGAAAACCCATTTTAACCGCGGCATAAAGAAAAATGACCACCATGGGCGGCACGGCGCCCCAGCTTAAAGCCTTAAGCCCTCGAAACCCAAAAATCGCCGGCACCATCATCAGGATCCCGCTTATAAAGGCTAGAAGGGGAACGGGAAGAGAAATGTTGGCGAAGGCTTTCAAGGTCTCTGCAAAAAGACCCGCCTGGACTCCGAACCATCCCATGAAAGCAACGGCCAGGCATAAGGACATCAAAAGGGAGCCTTTTTCGCCGAATGACATCCGGGCTAGAAGAGGGGTGGATAATCCCTGCTTGGCTCCCATGAATCCCGTCAGAGCCATCATCCCGATCAAAAGGACTTCGCCAAGAAGGTAAGCAAGAAGGACATTCTGGATTGAACCCAGCCCCATCCCGATCATCATCCCTCGCAGCAGGGCGGAGAGAACAATGGCCACCCCAATCCAGACCACGGCGATATCGATCCAGGGTTTCCGCTTTTCCAGGGGGACAGGTTTCAGGGAATAGTCATCCAGGGATTCGCGCTTTTCTGAGTTTCTTTTATCGTCGTCTGACATAAATCCGGGTAAAATTCTAATATATTCAATATAAAGAAGCAAAATAATAGGAGAGCTGAGAATTTGATAGCCCTTTCGGGTGAGGTCTCTTCTTGTGGCCGCTCAGGATCGCCGCTCCCGGGGCATCCCGGCGAAAGAGCTTGGCTAGGGAAAGCATGGATTGACTCTTTTCAGGGGAATTGATATCCTTTCCGGCAAATGAAGGTTGAGGAGACCTTGGGCTTTTTGCATGAACCGGGTTCCATGCGGGGGGAAAGCCGGAATGGACTCGCACCCGAAATCCCGCAATGATCGCTCCGTCCATCCCGGCCCTCCCCCTTGAAAGAAACGATGATTTTGTTTCTCCAAATCAAGATTGATGAGCCATGCGGGCTTGAAGACGGGAAAGAAACCGATCCCGGTCTTCCCGAGGTGTGAGGATGCCGGGGGATAGTTATTACGCGCAAAAATTATCGGCTGAACGTTTACGCCTTTGTTATGAAATCGCCCCTCCTCGAATCCGGCAATATCTCGAGGCTGAAATCGAGTTTGTTCTGGGCAAAATAAAACCCTCTGATTCAGTGCTCGAGCTCGGCTGCGGATACGGTCGAGTTCTCAAGGAAATATTGAAAAAAGCTAAAACCGTCATAGGTATTGATATTTCGGATGCCAGCCTGCGTCTTTTGAGAGAAGAGATGGGAGAGAATCCTTCCTGCCAAGTTCTCGAGATGGACGCAGCTCTTCTTGGGTTCAGGCACGAGCCATTTGATGTCGTCGTCTGTATTCAAAACGGTCTCTCGGCCTTTCAGGTGGACAAGCGGAGAGTGATTGAAGAAGCGATGCGTGTCACCCGTCCTGGGGGAACCGTCCTGTTTTCCAGTTATTCGGAACGCTTTTGGGATGATCGTCTTGGCTGGTTCCGTCTTCAGTCCGAGCTGGGACTCGTCGGTGAGATTGATGATGCTGCCACCGGCCATGGTGTTATCGTTTGCAAAGATGGATTCAGAGCGAGCACAGTCGGCCCCGAAGCATTTATCTCATTGACTTCGGGTTTAAACATTGAACCCATAGTAACCGAGGTTGATGGTTCCAGTGTATTCTATGAAATATGCGCCGGTCAGGGGAAAAACAGATCCGGCGGCTGAGTCAAAACCCCCAGGAAACACCGATTCTTATCCTAAAACCGGAGAGGTTGAGCCGGAAATCCCCGACCCCGGTTCCATCCGTCCGGTAGTTGGTCGGGAACAGCAGGTCGCGCGCTCCCCAGGGCGTTGTCATCGTTTCCGACTTAATCCCCCATTTTCCATCCCAGGTTTCCGTTTTCTCCCCCTGAGTTTCCCGCCCTGAGCCCGAGAGGGATTTTATAGCCTGGTACGCATATCCGCATTCGATAAACACATCGAGCCTGCGATGGACCGGGATGCTGAAGCGGCCGCCGACCTCAAGGGAGAGACCGGTTCCCGAACCGTCCTCCTGCAAGAGTCCTTCCGATTTATAAGTTTCCCAGGCGTAGCCCTGCCCCTGAATGGTCCAGGTATAATGCCAATGGGACTCGTATGAACATTCGGCGAAAAGGGGGCCTCCGGCGGCAAACGCCTCGACCGTAAAAACCGAGCCGAATCGTTTGAAAAAATGAATCCCGACAATTGGACAATAAGCTTTTACCTCCAGTCTGTAGGGCATGATGTCCAGGGATTCGAGGTATTGCTCTGAGGAGGTTTCATTTCGTGTATATCCGAAATTCAGCGATTCGGAAGGTCCTCTCCGGAAGTACTGGAAGCCTACGGACACGGCAAGAAAATCCAGGACGGAATATCGGATGCGAATGCCGAAGGGAAGGGCAAACCTGATCTTCTTCCGCTCCCCCTCCGCATTTTTATTCCAGGATCGGATCATGTTGTTGTTGCGCAAATAATCGAAATAAGCGTCGTATGAGAATTCCTGAACGCTCCTGTCGTAATCCACGAAAAGATTCAGATCGGAAGGATTCAGAAACGAGAATCCGCTGTAGAGATCTACTCGAAACCGGCCTCGCTCTCGGGCCTCTGCCTTTTGTCCGGCTGTAAGGGCCGTCGGCGTAACGAACCAGACACATACGAGGGCGGCCACGGCCATCAAAACACTTAATGATAAACGACGGCTTTTGGGATGCATGATCATCTCTCCTCTTTCCTATCTCACATCAATTCCATTCTCCCGAAGCCACTCGGATACGTCGGTAAACAGATCCAGGGGCTGGGTCAGGGATACGGCGTGACAGCTTCTCTCATAGATAGGAAAGCGGATCGTCCTCGTCTGAAGGCCGGGGATGTCCGGGAAGGCCGAAGACAAGTAGTTAAGGATGATCTTCCCCGGCCGGAATTCTCCGCCCTGCGTAATATGCTGGGCCGAAACCAGCGTCTCGGTATGCTTAGCCAGGCTTGGCGGAAGGGCAGCGGTGTAGACCACCAGATCCAGCGCTGCGTTGGTAATGAAGGTACGGACGTGGGCGACATTCTTCAAAAACATGCGTCCGTAGCGGGGTTCCCAGCTGTGAACGTCGTACCCGCGCACCAGGGCCACATTGTAGACATGGAAGGCCCAGTTCGCATTGCCGTTGCTGCCCATGAAGTATCGGTCCCACGGCTGTAAGTCGCCGAAGACCGTGTTCAGGTCTCCGGGTTCCTGCTGGACGATCGGCGCTTCAAGCTGGGCCGGAGTCACGAAAAGTGCTCGGATCATGGGGGATACTTTCATGGGCTCAAGCGACACGGGATAACTCGTGAGGATGACCCGATAGGCGGCCGCCCGGGATGAAGCATAGAGATCTCGGATGGCCGTTACATCTACGCCGGTCACCAGGGAAAGGTTCCGGACGGAGCGGAGCAGCGCCCCGGCATTGTTGAAGAAACCGTTCAGCCAGTCCCGAGGTTTTGTGTAGATGTAATAATCGCGCCCCGCCACCTCATAGACGAAATCGAGCGGATCCGGATATCGCGCGGGATCATACGGAACGCCGACTTCTTCACCGATTTTATAAAGCAGGGATCCCGGCCGGCGCAGCATTTCGTTCTCGGTTTCGTTCTGATAATTGAAACTCAAGGCCGGCTGAATGAGCACCTGGTGGCCGAATTGTTGGGCGATTACCTCCGGCGGCACGACCTGTCCGGCATATCGGGGAAAAACCGTGTTGAAATGGGCCTGGATCTCATCGGCCAGTGCCGGATCCTGGAACGTCTCCCGGCCGTTTTTGTAATCCGCATAATTGAGAAGGAGGTGGAGCATGGCGGTCGCTCGAACTCCACCGTAGCTTTCGCCGACGATGACGACGGGGTTGTTACGCAGCGCAGGGTGGGCGGCCAGAAAGCGGAGGAGGACCCGGATGTAATCGGATGCGTCGAAGAAAGAGTTGAAGTTTTGGGCATTGAACTCCTGGAAACGTTTTCCCTCGTCCTGGACCTGGTCCATCAGGTTATAGGAAAACCCGGTCTGCCGGGCGTCGATATAAAGCAAGTGCCCCAGCCGGGTCCAGGAGACGGGATTGACGATGTAGGCGTCTCCGCCGCCGTTTTCGATACGATTGTCCAGCGTGTAGCGGCCGGTATACATGCTCATCAATCCACAGCTGGTGGCGCTCCCCGGCCCTCCATTGAAGAAAATGAAGAGGGGGGTTTCCGGCAGGTCCTGGTCGGCGGCGAGGAAGTTATACCAGATCCGGGCTCGTGACGATTTCAGGGCCAGCCTGTTATGGTAGCTGCCATAATGGAAATAGAACGTGATCGGTTCGATGTCCATGTAACCCGCCTCGTTCTGCAGAGGCTGAGCCCCCGCCTCCGGGAAGAACGGCAGCAGACCCAGGGATGTTAAGAACAGACACAATAAAACGGGTAGACGGCGTTTCGTGGCCCCTCCTGTCAATTCAATACATTTTATGTCATTAATCAAGCGGCAAAAAGCGTGCCAATCCGGAACCGTATGGCATCTAAAAGGTGTTCTCCGCCTGGAAAAAGCCTCTGGATCCGCGAAGCCAGCCTCTCCAAGTTGGGAGAAGACGTCAAGATTCTTGACATGTTTCAACCGCGTAGGAAGACCCGAATTTACTGAGAGGGGGAAGGCCGGGATGGACGAAGCGACCATGTCGGGACTTCGGGAGCGAGTCCATTCCGGCCTTCCCCCATATGGAACCCGGAAGATGAATAGAGCAGGTTAAATATAATAGAGGATTATTCCGCTCCGTCCCAGCAATAGGTGCACAGCTTTTCTTTGGGCAAGCCGATGGCCGCGACCAGGTCGTCCAGCCGCTGGTACTTGAGCGTGGTCAGGTTGAGACGCTTCCGGATACACTCCTCCATGGCCGCGTATTTTTCCGTCCCGTAACGCGCATACTCTGAGGGGTCCGCGGTGTCTTTCCCCTCGAGCGTCCGGATGGCCTGCCGCGCAGCCAGGTCCAGCTCGGAGCGCGAGCGCGAGAAATTCAGGAACTTGCAGCCGTAGCAAAGCGGCGGGCAGGCCGGCCGCATGTGGACTTCTTGGGCGCCGACATCATAAAGCCGCTGGATAGTGTCTTTGAGCTGTGTGCCGCGGACGATCGAATCCTCGCAGAACAGGACCCTCCGTCCGTCGACGAGCTCCCGGATGGGTATGAGCTTCATCCGGGCCACCAGGTCACGGACGTCCTGGTTCTGGGGCATGAAGCTCCGCGCCCAGGTCGGCGTGTACTTGACGAAGGGCCGCTTGAACGGCACCCGGGCCTCGGCCGCAAAGCCCAGGCCGTGTCCGATCCCCGAGTCCGGGATCCCGGCCACGAAATCGATCTCGGCCGGAAACCGCCTGGCGAGGGACGCCCCGCACCGGTTCCTCACAGCCTCGACATTGATCCCCTCGTAACTCGATGCCGGGTAGCCGTAATAAACCCATAGAAAGCCGCAGATCTGGAGCCGCGCCTCCGGCGCCTTTCGCTGCTCGAAGCCCTCGGCCGCGATGAAGACGATTTCCCCCGGGCCGAGAAATTTCACGGTCTCGAATCCCAGGTTGGGGAAGGCGCAGGTTTCGAGGGCCGCGGCCGTGCTGCCGTCCTTCTGCCCGATGACCACGGGCGTTCGGCCCCGCCTGTCGCGCGCCGCATAAATCCCCTCCGAAGTCAGGATGAGGAGCGAACACGATCCCTCGATCGCCTCCTGCGCGCTCCGGATCCCCGCCTCGAAGCTCTCCTCCCGGTTGATGAGCGCGGCCACAACCTCGGTGGGGTTGATATCGCCGCCTCCCATTTCCGCGAAGTGAAGCCGCCGGCTGCGGAACGCTTCTCGCGCCAGCGCTTCGGCGTTTTTCACGACGCCGACCGTCACGATGGCGTAGTCGCCGAGGAACGACCGGATGAGGAGCGGCTGGTCTTCGAAATCGCTGATGACGCCGATCCCGAGCCGGCCGCGCATCCGGACGAGGTCCGGGTCGAACTTCGAGCGGAACTGGGCGTTCTCGATGTTGTGGATGACCCGGACGAACTCGTCCGGCCCGGCGACGGCCATGCCGCCCCGTCTGGTGCCGAGATGGGAATGATAATCCGTGCCGTAGTAAAGGTCTTCGGTGCAGTCGGTCTTGGAAGCAACGCCGAAAAAGCCGCCCATAAGCTCCTCCTGTTCAGTTCTTGCGGAAAATAGTTCCGCACCATTTCCTTTATATCGAAGGAGGGGAGCCCTGTCAAAGAAAAAAACGGCGGGGGAAAATAGGTTGCTTTGCCCTCATCGCTATGTTATAAGAGTCTCGAAAACGGGGAAAGCGGCCAAGAATCGTCGCCTGCCCGAAAGAACGACCGCGGGACCTCTTCCAGCTCTCCCCAAATGCGCCATGGATAAAGTCAGCGCTCTCGTCGGGTTTTTCCGAAGCCTGCGCTTGGCGATCAAAACAGCGTCATTCTACCCTCCGAATCATCCCGCTTATGAGAATGCGGTCAAGGAAATTAAGGAGAAGGCCGACCTCCTCCTCAATATGCAGAGCCCGATCCGGGCGGGGTTTTCCGCTGACTCCGTGTTCATCGACGGCTTCGCCCTGGAAAGCGACAAGACCTTCGAGGATCTAGCCCGTTTCTTTCATCTGCGCCGGATCAAAAGCCTGGAGGTGCGCTCAGGCGTCACCCAGGAAGAGTTCGGCGCGTTTATCCGGGTCATGAACCTCATGCCTAAAGATCTCGTGCAGCAGGGCGGGATGGCGTTCGTCCTGCAGAAAGAGAAAATCTTCCATTTGGCCGTGGAGGAGCTCGATTACTCGGCTTTTCTGAAGGGCGAAGGAGAGGAGGTCAAGGACCTATGGGTTTACCTCCTCCGCGAGGCTGTGGAAAGCCGGGACGAGATGAAAATGGCCGAGGTTGCGGACACCTTCGGGTCGGTCATCCGGCGGTTGTCGCCTTCCCGCCTGGTCGAAGACCCGGAAGTGGCGGACGACCTGAAAAAATTCTTTGAACACCTCAAGGAAAAGGGAGGCGATAAATTCCGAGCCTGCGCGGCATCGCTCTTTAAGTCGATCCTGAAGAGCAAGGACCTTCTCTCACCCGAACAGCTCGGAAGGTGGAAGGACCTGGCCAAGGACATGAAAGACGAAGACTTGGCCGCGGCGTTATCGGACGGCGTCAGGGAAGGGGAAGAGGTCGAGGCGGCCGGCGTGGCCATATTCGCCCGTCTGGTCGAGCCCGGAAGATACCGGGATATCCTGTCCTTCCTGCAGCAAATTTTCAAAAAGGTCCCTCCGGGGGCTTCGGCCGGCCCGGTCAAGGACGGCATGGAGGAGCTTCTCTCCCCCGATTCCGGGGAGCCCCTGGCCGGCCATGAGCGCTGGTTCCTGGAGATGTTCCTCCAGGCGCTTTCGACGGGGGCTTTCCGGACCATCGACCGGGAGGCCCTGAGGAATAATTTCCTGGCATTGCTCCTTGATCTTCTCGATAGGGACGAATTCAAGGACCGCCGCGGTAAAATCCTGGAGCCGCTGGGCAAGGAACTGGAGAAAGCCGTCTCGGACCAGGACTGGGCTTTTTTCCGGGCCCTGTTTGATATAGCGGCGAGGAGGGAGAAGGAGCTCGCTTCCAATCCCGTTTTCCGGGACATCAACCGGCTCCTGAGCCGGACCGTGGAGAAGAGAATCCTGGACGAGGACATGTCCCCGGACCTGGTCCGTTTCATCCCCCTCCTGAAGAAAAGCGCTTTCGGCATCAACTATTACCTCGAGAAGATCTTCGGGGAGAATAAAATAACGCCGCTCGTCCTCAAGCTCTTCTACAAGCTATTCATGGAATATATCTTCTATTTCGACATCAACCTGGACCAGAAAGCCGGAGACATCCGCTTCCTGGAAAAGCTGATCGATTGCCTCAAGGAAGTGGATTCCCCGGCGTCGCTGGTCACCTTGAAGTCCATCTACAGCCGCGGACCCGACCTGCTCAAGACGAAGGTCCTGAGGGCCATGCAGAAGCTGTCCTCGTCTGATGAAGATTTCCTTCTTCCCATCCTCAGGAAGGGGGCGTTTTCCCTGAAGAAGGAGGCGGTCCTTATCCTGGCCAGGGAGGCTGCGGCGAGAGGCCGGGCTTTCGAAGCCATGTTCCGGATCCCTTCGCCCTTCGGTTTGCGGAACAGGATCCTCCGGGAAAACCTGCGGTTGGTGGATGAAGCCGGCCTGAAGGACGCCGGGGAATATATCCGGCCTCTGACCCGGGGGAATGCCTTCTGGAACAAGGGCCTGAGAATACAGGCCCTGAGGCTCCTGGAGAAATGGGATGGCCGATAATATCAAGAACTTCCTGACCGACCTGGTCTCATCCGTCCAGGCGGGTAAAATCTATCCTTCCACCCATCCCGGCTTCCAGGAGTATGTTCAGAAATCCTACCAAAACCTAAAGGACATCCTGGGCCGGCGGCCGGATCTGACGATCGGGATCGTCGGCGGAGAGCTGGCCTGCGGCGAGGAGATCTTTTTCGACCTGAGCCAAAAGCTCAAGCCCCTGCTCGCCTATCTCCTGGAGCGCGGCGTCGAGCGCATCTGGTTCAACCAGAATGTGAGCCGCGAGGAGCTGGCCAAATTCATCTCCTATCTCTCCATGCCCAAGAAGCAGATGAGGGAGGAAATTCAAGATGCTCTTCTCCGGGAAGGTATCCGTAACATCAGGACCGGGAAAATACTGGCCCCGTCGGCCGCGGAAACCCGGCCGAAAGCGGAGACGGCGGCGGAGAAGGAGCCCGCCGCCGGATGGGAGTCCGGCGAACTCTCGGTCCAGGACGCGGCCGGAATCATGGAAAACCTCCTCAAGGGGGAAAAAATCGCGCTCCTCGACCTCAAGTTTAACGTCCTCAACCTCCTCGAGCATTTTGCCGGGAAGCCGCACCGGGTCGCCGAATTCGTCCCTCCCGAGCGGCGCAGCCTTTCTCTCGTCATCCACTTGCTGGGCACGTCCCTCCTGTCTATGTCTTTCTCCTCGAACCTGGGATATACCCAGGCTGATGTGGCCGATATTGGGATCGCCGCCCTCCTGCACGACATAGGCAGGATCGCGGCCGGGGGCCGGCCGGAGGGCGAGACACTGCCGGACCACGCCGTCCTTGGAGGCCTGGTTCTGCTGGAGCAGGCGGAAACCTTCGGCACCCTGCCCGCAGTCGTGGCTGCCGAGCACCACCGCCGCTATGACCTTAAGGATGATACGAGGCCGTATCCCGTCCGCCCTCATTCCATTTCGCTGGTCGTAGCAATCTGCAACCGGTATGAGGCGCTTATCCGGGAAAGCTACGAGTCGGGCGACTTCTCGCCGGTTAAAGTCTATGAACGGATGAAGGCGGACAGCGGCACGGTGTTCTCGCCCGATCTCCTGGACGACTTCTTCCGGCTGATGGGCGTGTGGCCGGCTGGGACGCCCGTCGTCCTGAGCGACGGCCGGATTGCTGTGGTGCGGAAGCCCGACGTCCGGGACCCTTTCCGGCCCCAGGTGGAAACGGTTTTCCCCGGCGAGAGCAGGGAGTGGATCAGCCTGACCGACCGGCCGGCGGACCTCCGAATCGAACGCCTTCTGAACCCCTTCGGCGAAGGAAAACAGTACCTCGACTGAATTCCTGCCAGTTGACAATAGGGCGGAGGCTCACCTATAATAAAATTCCGATATGGGGGCGAACGGATTCGACGGAGATAGTGAGGCAGAGGACGCATGTCGAGATCCCATCCACCTCGTAAAACGGTGGACCTAAGTAAGTGCAGAAACACTGCCTGTTGCTGCCTGATTGAAAGGCTAGCCGTTTCCCAGGTTCACTCCTGCGGTTCCCGGGAAGCGTCGACCAGCAGGATAGCGAGCCCGGCGAGCCCTGAGCCGGTTTAGCGAATCGCCCGCAGGGCTGGTCCCGCAGGGCCTTTCCTCTTCAGGCGCTGCGTGACGAGATGCTCGAAGAGGATATGCATGTAGAAGGCCTTTGCTGAATGTCTTCGGACGCGGGTTCGATTCCCGCCGCCTCCACCAAAGGACTCTAGCGGACATTGAAAAATAGAGGAAAGACAGGACTGCGGTTTCTCGGCCTGACGGTCTTTCTGGCCGTTATCCCCCTTGTTTCCCGGGCGCAGCCTGTCCTGAGGGTTTCGGTGGCCGACCTTCCCGATTTTTCGCGGGTAACCATTGCCAGCTCGGCCCCCCTGGCATTCACCCTGGAAAAAACGGCCGAGGGACTCCAATTCAAACTGGAGTCCAAGACTTCCTACCGCTTCCAGGGCGGCGCGGTCCGGAGCCGGCTGGTCAAGTCGTTCGGATGGGCCAAGACCAAGATCGGCTACATTCTGCTTATCGAAACCGCCACTGGGGATTTCCGGTACGAACACCAGGTTCAGAGAAATCCCAACCAGGTGCTGATCAATCTTTATCCCTCCGGCGAGGAGGCCGCCGTAAGCACGCCGGCGCCGGGGAAAAAGCCTGCTGTCAAGGAAGAAAGGAAAGAGGAAAAACCGCCGGACGAACCCCCCAAGCCCATCCTTAAACCGACGGCTCATGCCTCCCCGAGCATGAAAACCATCGTTATCGATCCCGGCCACGGCGGGCTCGAGGTGGGCGCCAAGGGCAAGTTCGGAACCATGGAAAAGGATGTGACGCTGACGATCAGCCTCAAGCTTAAGGCGCTCATCGAGCAGAACCTGGCCTTCCGCGTCATCCTGACGCGGGACACAGACCTGGATGTTTCCCTGGATAACCGGGCAGCCCTGGCCAATAACAATAAGGCAGACCTGTTCATCAGCGTCCACGCCAACGGCTCCTTCGCCAAGAGCGCCCGCGGTTCCGAGACATTTTTCCTGAGCCTGAACGCCACGGACGAAGAAACGCGGCGGCTGGCCTACCTGGAGAACAACCCGGCCCGGATCGAGAAGCATATCGATGAGGAGAATCCGGACGACATCAAGCTGATCCTTTGGGATATGGCCCAGTCCGCTTATATCAAACAGAGCAGCCTACTGGCGGAGCTCATCCAGAATGAGTTCAACACCGAGCTGGGCACCGAGAACCGGGGGCTCAAGCAGGCGCCCTTCAAGGTCCTGACCGGAGTCGCCTGTCCGGCGGTGCTGGTGGAGGTCGCCTTCATCTCCAACCCCGACGAAGAAGAGAAACTGAAAAGCGAGGACTTCCAGAACCGGGTCGCCGACGCCGTCTTCCGCGGGCTGGCGGCCTTTCTCAAGACCAACTCATGACCAAGATATCTCTTCAAAAAAATCAGAAACCGGTCATCATGATCGCCTCCCTGGCCCTGATCGTCATCATTTTGGCCTTTTTCTTTTTCCGGGGCGGCGGGGGCGATCGAGAGATGATCAAACAGCCCGCCAAGGAGCCGGCCGTTTCCGGGGCAAAGGCTGGGTCCCAGGTCCCTAAAGAAACCAGGAACATCCGCCTTTACTTTCTGTCCGAGGAGGACGGGCTTCTCCATGCCGAGGAAAGAGCTATTCCGGCCGACCCGTCGCCCGTCAGGGAGGCTGAGGCCGTGATCGCCGAGCTCATCAAAGGACCGGAGAAGGGCTACCTATCGACCATCCCTGCCGAGACCCGTTTACGCCAGATCTTCATCACCCAGGACGGGACGGCCTACGTCGATTTCTCAAAGGAGTTCGCGGAGAAGCATCCCTCCGGTACGTCGGCCGAAGCGGCCACAGTTTATTCGATCGTCAATTCCCTGGCTCTCAACATCCCCTCGATCAAGAAGATCGTCTTCCTGATCGAGGGCGGGGAGAAAGAGACCCTGGGAGGGCACATCAACCTTAGCAAGCCGTTCATCCCCCTCAAATCCATGATCGCTGAATGAGGACGTCATGGGACTCAAAAAACTCGCTCAGGTCGTTATTGTCGGGTTCCCGAACGTCGGCAAGTCCACCCTGTTCAACCGGCTGCTCCGCGCCCGAAAATCCATCGTCCACAGTCTGCCCGGGATGACCCGGGACGCCGTGTCCGTTCTCGGCACGCTCGGGGGTAAAAATTTCATCCTGACCGATACCGGAGGCTTCTTCGATTCGGAGAAAGAGCCCTTGACGGCCAAGATCAAGGAAAAGGCCTGGGAGTCGGCGAAAAAGGCGGATTTTCTGATCTTCGTGTTGGACGGAAAGCGGGACCTTTTGCCGATTGAAGAAGAACTGTTCCTATCGCTCAAAAAGTTGGGCAAGCCCCTTTTCGTCGTGGTCAACAAGGTGGATTCCGACGCGCAGGAGAGCGGAACCGGCGATTTTTTCCGGCTGGGCGAGGAAAGGATGTTTTTCATCTCGGCCGAGCACAAACGGAACCTCGGCCGGCTGGAAGAGGCGCTGGCGGACGTCCTCCCCGAACATCCCCTCGGGCAGGCCGATCTCCAGGCCCTCAGGATCGCCGTCATCGGCCGGATCAACGTCGGCAAGTCCTCGATCATCAACCGGCTGTGCGGCGAGGAGCGGCTGATCGTCAGCGAAATCCCGGGGACGACTCGCGATTCCACCGATACGCTTATCATTCGCAACAAGAAAATCTACACTCTGGTCGACACGGCCGGCATCCGGAAAATGAGCCGGGTCAATGACGACCGGGAAAAGGCCGGGATCGTCTGGAGCCGGAAGGCCATCGAGCAGGCCGACGTTCTGTGTCTGATTCTGGACGCGGCGGATTTCCCCACGCGGCAGGACTTGGCCGTCGCCCACCTGGCGCGCGAGTCCGGGAAGCCCCTCGTTCTGGCCATCAACAAGTGGGATCTGATCACGACCAAGGAGGAGGCCGCGGCTATGTTCCGGGATACGGTGGACCGGAAGATGGAGTACGTAAGCTATGCGCCGCTCCTCCTCGTCTCCGCCCTTTCGGGAAAGGGCGTCATCAAGATCCTGGACGAGGCCGAGCGTGTCTACCAAAACAGCCGGAAGCGGGTAGAGACCTCGCGCTTGAACGAGTTCTGGGAGCGGATGAAACAAGACCGCCCGCCCCAGACGCGGAGCAAGCGGCCGCTCAAGATCCGCTACCTGACCCAGGTCAGCGTCCAGCCGCCGACCTTCGTCCTCTTCGCCAATCGCGCGGACAAGCTCCTGCCCTCCTACGAAAAATTTTTGGCACGGCTGATCCAGAAAGAATTCGACCTGTGGGGCATGCCCGTGCGACTCTTCATGCGGGAAGGGTGATCTTTCCAATCCCATTTAACTTGCACTGTTTGTAAATCTCGGGTAAAAAGACTGGAATCATTATGCCCGCTCGGGAGGACGGCCGGGATGGACGAAGCGACCATAACGGGACTTCGGGAGCGAGCCCATTCCGGCCGTCCTCCATATGCCGTCGGGTTTAAGAATAGTGCAGGTTAAAAAATCGCTTGACAGCGACAATATCTTCCCGTATAAAATTACGCTTGAAATGAATAATTATTTGAGATTCTCCCCCTCCCGCATGATCATGCGCAGCCCGGGCATGGGTCTGGCCTGACGCCCGGACCCGTGACCGGGGCCTCCCCCGCCTGAAGGTTTTCCTTCCCTCTTGACTCCCCGCAAGGGAAATATTTATGGAGGTTTGCGCATGTCCAAGACCATCGAACTCATCAACGACAAGATCAAGAATAAAAAAGCCCGGGTCGTTACGGCCGACGAGATGACCCGCATCGTCCGCGAGACCGGGCCGGAGCGCGCCGCCGAGAAGGTGGACGTCGTCACTACGGGGACATTCGGCGCCATGTGCTCATCCGGAGCCTGGCTCAACTTCGGCCACTCCGACCCGCCTATCCGGATGAACAAAGTCTTCCTCAACGACGTCGAGGCTTACACGGGCGTCGCGGCCGTGGACGCCTACATCGGCGCCACCCAGGCTTCGGAAACGCAGGGGATCCGATACGGCGGCGCCCACGTCATCGAAGACCTGGTCGGCAGGATGCCGGTCATCCTGAAGGCTTCATCCCGCGGGACCGATTGCTATCCCCGGAAGCGGATCGTGACCGAAATCACTCTTGACGACTTGAACCAGGCCGTCCTCAGCAATCCCCGAAACGCTTACCAGCGATACAATGCGGCGTCGAACACGAGCGATCAAACACTCTTCACATACATGGGAAAACTCCTGCCGCGCTGCGGCAACATTAATTTTTCGGGCGCGGGCGAGCTCTCGCCCCTCATGAACGACCCGGACTTCCGGACGATCGGCATCGGAACCAAGATTTTTCTCGGCGGCGGGATCGGACACGTCATCGGCAGCGGCACCCAGCACAGCCCGGAGAACGGCTTCGCCACGCTCATGGTCCAGGGCGACCTGAAGGGCATGTCGGGCGAGTTCCTGCGCGCGGCCGTCTTCCACGGCTACGGTTGCACGCTCTACGTCGGGATCGGCGTTCCGATCCCGGTGCTGGACGCAGAAGTCGCCCGGGCTTCCGGGGTGGCCGACAGCGAGATTTTCGTCTCGGTCATCGACTATAGCGTGCCGTCGCGCCGACGCCCCACGCTCCGGAAAGCGAGCTACGCCGAGCTCAAATCCGGATCGGTGGAACTCAACGGCCGCCGCGTCCGGACGTCGCCGCTATCGAGCTTCCGCGTCGCGCGCCTGATCGCGGGAATCTTGAAGCAATGGATCGAAACCGGCGCCTTTCTGCTCAGCCCGGCCGCCGAACCGCTATCCTTGAAAGGAGCGGCCGGGCCTATGGTCCAGAAAACTCCCCACAGAGGCCGGCCGTCCTCCGGGGGGCGGCCCGTTCTTTCGGGACAGGACTTCATGGCGTGGGATGAGAGCGTCTGCCATAGCTGCGGAGCCTGCCTATCGATCTGCCCCTCGGGAGTTTTCAGCCGGGACGAGGACTGGATGATCGGCGCGGACGTCTCCCTGTGCAGCGAATGCCTGCAGTGTGAGAACGTCTGCCCGGTCGGCGCCATCCGCTTGCGTGAGTCCCCGCCCCATCATAGAGCGCGCTCGAAAGGAAAAATAAGAATGGAAGAGAATCCGATTTAAGAATAATACGGGTCAGGAAATAGCCCATGGCCAACCTGCGGCATTTCTTCCGGATGAAGGAAACGATCGTCACGATCCTGGCCGACGGCGCCTTCTTTCCGGCGGCCGAGGCTGAGATCGTTGTCCAGAGGAAACGCCTTGAAGACTACATTCGCCTAGACCCGCTCTTCGCTTCGGCGCTTGTGCCCTACCAGGTCCCCGACTCGGCGCCCGAGATTGTCCGGAGGATGGCTGCCGCATCGGCCAGGGTCGGCGTAGGCCCCATGGCTTCGGTCGCCGGCGCCGTGGCCGAATACGCCCTCGGAGCCATGCTCCGGGCGGGCGCGTATCACGCCGTGGTGGACAACGGCGGCGATATCGCTATGTTCATTGATCGGCCGATTGTCGTCGGGCTCTATGCGGGGTCATCCAGAGTCCGGAATTTCGGGCTCCGGTTCGAGCCCCGCGGCAGAGTCCTCGGCGTGTGCACCTCGTCCGCCACGGTGGGGCCGTCTCTGAGCTTCGGCCGGGCCGATGCGGCCGTGGCCGTCTCTGAGGATGTGCTCCTTGCCGATGCGACGGCGACGTCGGTCGGCAACGCCCTTCGCTTGGAAAGCCCCGAGTCGATCGGTCGTGCGCTCGAGCGCCATATGCTGCCGGGGATCGAAGGTCTGATGGCTGTGGTGGGAAACCAGGTCGGCATGTGCGGCGAGCTGCCGGAGATCGTCCGTGCGAACGTCGATTATGAATTGATCACGAAAGGGTAATGGCACCATGAAAAGCGAGAAGAAAATCAAAGCCGCCGTCCTGGGATGCACGGGACTCATCGGACAGCAGTTCATCAAGATGCTGGACGGCCATCCCTGGTTTGAGACCGCAGCCCTTACGGCTTCCGCAAGGTCGGCCGGGAAAGCGTTCGGCGAGGCCGCGGACTGGGCCGTAGGCGGAACTGTTCCGTCGGATGCGGCGCGGATGATGGTGCTCGAGACGTCGATCCGGGCGCTCTTGGGCGCCGGCGTAAGCGTAGTGTTCAGCGCCCTTCCCGCGGCCGCGGCCAAAGGCTTTGAGCGCGACCTCGCCGCTCATGGCCTCCATGTTTTCTCCAACGCGGGCGCTCACCGTCAGGATCAGGACGTTCCCATCCTCATTCCCGAAGTGAACGCGGAGCATCTCGACCTGGTCCGGGCACAGAAGAATCGGGGCGCCGGTTTCCTGGTCGCCAATTCCAATTGTTCAACCTCAGGCCTGGTGATGGCGCTCAAGCCGCTCCGGCGGTTGGGGCTGCGATCGGCCGTGGTCTCGACCTATCAGTCCCTGTCCGGCGCGGGCCGGAGGGGTGTCGCCTCCCTGGACATCCTGGCGAATGTCGTCCCTTTCATTAAAGACGAGGAAGAAAAAATCGAGCGGGAGGTCCGGAAAATCTTGGGAGACCCGGGGGACAGGGGCGTGGTCCCGGCGGCGATCGACGTGACGGCGAGCTGCTGCCGTGTGGCCACGCGATTCGGGCACCTGGAGAGCGTCATCGCCGAGCTTGACGAGGATGTGGATATTCAGCAGGCCGCCCAGGCGTTCGCCTCTTTCCACGCTCTGCCGCAGGATCTCGGGCTTCCCACCGCTCCGGAGCGCCCCCTGATCGTCAGGCCGGAGCCGGACAGGCCGCAGCCTCTCCTGGATGCCGACGCCGGTTCTCCGGCGAGAGCCGCAGGAATGGCGGTGACCATCGGCCGGATCCGGAAGAAAGGAAAGCGGCTCGGATTCTATCTGCTGGTCCACAACACGGTCCGGGGCGCCGCCGGGACCTGCCTGCTGAGCGCCGAGCTTGCCCTTGCCCGGGGTTTTATTCGATAGCCGGTCCGGGGAAATCGGACAACCGGAAAGAGAGGTGATAATCATGAAAGTCATGAAATTCGGGGGCGGATGCCTGACCGACAGCGAAGATGTATTGAAAGTGGCCGGGATCGTCGGCGCCGAGAGCGGCCGGGTCGTCGTTGTAGTTTCGGCTGTTTCGGGGATCACGAATAAGCTTGAGGACGGGCTTCAGGCGGCGTTGGACTCGGAAGTCAACGTCCCCCGCTTTTTGGATAAAATCCGGGAAAGCCATATCCAGCTCCTGGAATCTGTCGTTCCGGTCGGCGCTGTGCGGCACGTCGCAGCGGTAGAGCTAATGGACAGGCTGAAGAAAATCGAGCGTCTTCTCTACGGCGTGGCCTACACGTTGGAGATCACGCCTTCAGTCCGAGCCCATGTCATGAGCTTCGGTGAGCGCTTCTCGGCCCTGATCCTGGCCGCGGCCTTGAATAGCCGGGGCCGGAGCGCCGAGGCCCTGGAAGCCGACCGGATCGGCATTGTCACCGATGAGTCTTTCGACAACGCCACGGCACGGCTCGCCGAAGTCCGCCGGAACCTGCAGAAAGAGCTTCTTCCTGTCCTTGAGCGGGGCGATGTCCCGGTCGTCACCGGCTATTTCGGGCGCACGGCCGAGGGCAAAGTGACCACATTCGGTCGCAACGGGTCGGATTACAGCGCCGCCGTCATCGCCCAAGCGCTGGGAGCCGACCGGCTCGAGATATGGAAGGACGTGGACGGATTCATGAGCGCTGACCCCAAGGTGGTCAGCGGCGCCCGCCCCGTGGACCGCCTCTCCTATTACGAGGCGGCCGAGTTGTCCTATTTTGGAGCTAGAATCCTCCATCCGAGAACTGTAGAGCCCCTGGCCGACAGTCCGATCCCGGTCGTCATTAAAAATATCCACCGGGCCGACGGCGGCGGCACGGAAGTCGTCCCGACGCGGCCCGCGACCGAAGAGGTCATCAAGAGCATCACCTCGAACCGGAGGGTCGCCGTGGTTAGGATCTACGGTCCCGGCGTGGGGTTCAAGCCCGGCATCATCGCCGAGATCGGACGGCTGCTCGCGGAGCGGGGGATCAACATTTTTTCGGTCCTCACCTCCCAGACATGCATCAACCTGATCCTGGATAAAGCCGACGCCCGGGCGGGCTCGGAGGCGGTGAGCCGGCTCATCAACGGGATCATCGAGAGAGTGGAGCTGAAGGATCATGTGGCGCTCGTAGCCGCGGTCGGGGACGGGCTGATGAAGAGGCGTGGGGCGGCGGCGAGGGTCCTGGCAAGGGTCGCGGAGGAGAACATCAACATCGAGATGCTGGCGGCCGGCGCTTCGGAGGCGGCCCAATATTTCGTGGTGGACGAGGAAGACGCGGACCGGGCCGTCCACGCCATCCACCGGGAGTTCTTCGGGTCATCATGAGCAGGCTTCCCTTGAAGCACTTTTTCTTGACTTTGCCCGCCCAATCCTTTATAACTTTACTTTCTGGGAGTTTATTTGTCCTGAAGGAATGGACTTGAGGAAACAAGGAGGTCATGATGTTTCAAAAAAGAGCGAACGTCGTCCTGGCGACACTCCTCGCATTCGTCGTTATATTCGCTTCGACCGGCTGCGAAAAGCTCAAGGTGAGCAACCTTAAAGCCAACTATTACTTCTCGCAGGCCAACCGCTATTTCACCGACCAGATGTACCGCAGGGCTATCGCTGATTATGAAAGGGCACTGGCGAGCAACCCCGGCCTGACCCAAGCTTACCGGTTCCTGGGAGAGAGCTACAAGAGCCTCTATAAACCGGGCGATACCAGCGCCGACAACAAGGAAAAGGCGGAAAAAGCCCTGGCAGCCATGAACAAAGCTTATGAGATCGAGCCCAACAACAAGGAAGTCATTTACTCTCTTGGCGACATGTACGACAAGATGAGAAAATTCGACGAGGCCGAGAAGATGTATCTGCGGATCCTCGAGCTCGAGCCGGGCAACATGGGCAACTACTACGTTGTGGCCGAGTTCTACAAGAGATACGTCAACGACAAGCCCGAGGTTAAGGCTAAGGCGGAGTCGATGTATCTGAAACGGATCGAAGCCGATCCCGAGAATCCCCAGGGCTACGCTTATATGGCCAACTACTTCGAGAGCCAGGACCCCACTCCTGAGAACTACGACAGGGCCAACGAGTATTGGGACAAGAGAATCCAACTCGACCCCAACAGCGCCGAGGCTTGGCTGGCCAAGGGCGTCAACCGCTGGTCCCGGTCCTACCGCTTCCAGAACCTTGCTCAAGAGGAACGGTTGCGCACGGCCCTTGACTCCCTGAAGGCCCTGCAGAAGGCCAACGAGCTGGATGCCAATTATCCGGAGCCGTACAGCTGGCTGAGCGTCATTTATCAGAGCGTTCTGGCCAAGCTCGAGCCGGAGAAAGAAGCTCGGTATACCGCCGAGGGTGCCCGAGCCCTCGAGAGGTTCCAGGATCTTCGCAAGCGCGCCGCGGAAAGAAAGAAACTCGAAGAAGAGCTGAAGAAGACGAAATAATCGAGCCTGAAGCGGAAAGAGGGAGTTCGTTTCTTCTTTCTTTTTTCACCAGTGTTTTTATCGGATTGTTGTCTGTAACTTGAACCCATGCTCATTCCCCTGAGAGACGAGAACCCGACCCGCCGCTTCCCGGTCGTCACGGTCCTGTTCATCGCGGCGAACTTGGCTGTCTTTTTCACCCAGGTCCTGTCGTCCCAGGGCCTGGAAATGTCGATCCTGAGGATGGGGGCGATTCCCTATGAGATCACCCATTTCACTTCGATCCCACAGATCCCGAGGATCCCCGCCTTCCTGACCCTGCTGACATCCATGTTCCTGCATGCCGGCTTGTTCCATCTCCTGGGGAACATGCTCTATCTCTGGATCTTTGGAAACAACGTCGAGGATTTCCTCGGGCCGGTGAGGTTCATCCTTTTCTACCTCCTCTCCGGACTGGGTGCCGCATTTACGCATATCGCCTTCAACCCGAACTCCCGGGTGCCCATGGTCGGGGCGAGCGGGGCCATCGCCGGGGTCCTGGGGGCGTATTTCTTTCTTTATCCGCGCGCCAGGATCGATACCCTTGTCTTCCTTTTCTTTTTCATCCGTGTGGTCCCCATCCCGGCGGCCTTCGTGCTCGGATTCTGGTTTCTGGCCCAGTTCCTGAACATCGGGCTTGGCGGCGGGGTGGCTTGGTTCGCCCATATCGGGGGGTTCCTGGTCGGCGCGGCCCTGATAAAGGCGCTTGCGCCGGGGAGAAAACCGGCTTAATGATCGGGTATGGTTTTATATCCGACCCTGTTTATAATTTATGGAACTCTCTGAAGGACAACGAAATGCGGTAAAAATAAAGTGTCAATCTGAGACTGGCGCCCGGGTGGCGCGGCCGGGCTTATAACACCCGAAGCTTATGGTGGCGGGTGGGCGGGTCTTGAGCGAGGGTGTTATAAGCCAGGCCGTGACAGGACCCGGTTTTCTGCTACTAATAAAAATTGGGGTAACTCCTGCCGAGGTCTCTTGTTGACAATTCGCCTGAGATTTAGTATTTTATTTGAATCTTTCAGGCCGCGAGGCTTGATCCTGAGGTAAAAGACGATGAAAACGTACGTGCCGAAAAAGGAAGATATCAAACAAAGGTGGCGCCTGGTGAACGCCGAAGGCAAAATATTGGGCCGTCTGGCCAGCGAAATCGCGATTCTGCTCCGCGGGAAGGACAAGCCGCAGTTCGCGGATTTTGTCGATACGGGTGACTTTGTGGTCGTCATCAACGCTGAGAAGGTGAAGGTCACCGGAAAAAAACTGGACAACAAGGTTTACTATTCCCATTCCCAATATCCGGGAGGCATCAAGGCCGAAGTCCTGAAGGATCTCCTGGCCAGGGAACCGGAAGAAGCCATCCGCCGGGCGGTCTGGGGGATGATCCCCAAGAACAAGCTCGGCCGCAGGGTTTTCAAGAAGCTCAAGGTGTACCGCGGACCACAACACCCCCACGAAGCTCAAAACCCGCAGGAATATAGATTTTAGGAGGCACTTTGAGTTTAATTCAGTATTACGGAACCGGAAAGAGGAAATCCTCCATCGCCAGAGTGTTTCTGCGCTCCGGGAAAGGCGACATTACTCTGATCGTCAATAAAAGGCCGCGTCCCTTCCAGGAATACTTTCGGCTGGACTCCCAGAAGTACATCATCCGCCAGCCGATGCTGCTGACCGACACCGAGAGCAAATTCGATATTTTCATGCGGGTCGCCGGCGGCGGGACCAAGGGGCAGGCCGAGGCCATCCGGCTCGGCATCAGCCGCGCCCTGGTCGAATTCAATAGGGAGCTCAGGGGCACGCTGAAGGGCGCGGGCCTGCTGACCCGCGATTCGCGCGTCAAAGAAAGAAAAAAATACGGATTGCTGGGCGCCCGCAAAGCCCCGCAGTATCACAAGAGATGAGTTGGAGGTAGTGAGTTGGTATCCGTCACGATGAAAGAGCTTTTAGAAGCAGGCGTCCATTTCGGCCACCAGACCAAGCGGTGGAACCCCAAGATGAAGGAGTTCATATTCGGGCAGAGGAACGGGATTTACATCATCGACCTCCAGAAAACAATCAAGGTCTTCAAGGAGGCCCTCCAGTTCATCAAGACCGTCGCCGAGGGCGGCCAAACCGTCCTGTTCGTCGGCACCAAGAAACAGGCCCAGGACATCATCCGCGAGTTGGCCGCCAAGTGCGAGTCCTGCTACGTCAACCAGCGCTGGTTGGGAGGGCTGCTGACCAATTTCCGCGTCATCCGGGGAAGCGTGGAGAAGCTGGTCGAGCTTGAGGAAATGAGGGAAGACGGGCGCTGGGAGCTGCTGTCCAAGAAAGAGCAGTCCAAAATGGAGAAGTTGTACAAAAAGCTCTCCAAGAACCTGGGCGGCATCAAGAACATGACAGAGCTTCCGGGAGCCCTATTCGTCATCGACTCCTCCAAGGAAGAAATCGCGCTGATCGAGGCCCAGAAGCTGGGAATCCCCATCGTCGCTGTGGTGGACACCAACGGCGATCCCGAGAACATCGACTACCCCATCCCCGGAAACGACGACGCGGTGCGGGCCATTGAGCTGTTCACCTCGAAGGTGGCGGACGCCATCATCGAGGGCAAGAAGAGCGGGATCGAGAAAGGCCTCCAGGAAGCCGCCAAGGATGCCGTCCCTGCGGGAGATGGGCAGGACGGGGGGGATACGGACGAAGCCGGCAAGGGCGATAAGGAAAAACGGTAAGGAACATCAAGGAGAATACCATGGAAATCAGCGCTGAACTCGTCAAAGAACTCCGCGAAAGGACGGGGATCGGTATGATGGAATGCAAGGGCGCCCTCCAGGAAGCCGGTTGCGACATAGAGAAGGCGATCGCTATTCTGCGGAAGAAAGGCTACGCGCGTGCCGCGGACAAGAGCAGCCGTGAGACCAGGCAGGGAATGGTCCAGGCTTATATCCACATGGAAGGGAAAATCGGCGTGCTGGTGGAAGTCGCCTGCGAATCCGATTTCGTCGCCCGGAACGAGGAATTCAAGGAGATGTCGAAGAACCTGGCCATGCAGGTCGCGGCCGCCAAACCCAAGTATATCGTGCCCGAGGATATTCCGGCCGAGGTCCTGGAGCAAGAGAAAGAGATCATCCGGGAGCAGATGAAGGACACCAAGAAGCCGCCGGAGATCATGGAAAAGATCGTCCAGGGCAAGCTGGCCAAGTACTACTCCGAGGTCTGTCTCAACGAACAACCCTTCATCAAAGACGACAAGCAGACCGTCAAGCAGTACATCGCTTCTTATGTCGCCAAGTTCGGCGAGAATATCCGGGTCAACCGGTTTGCCCGTTTTGAAATCAGTAAATAAAAAGAATAGATTTTCCATGACGCGTCGGAAACCGGCTTACGAACGAATTCTGCTCAAGCTGTCCGGAGAGTCTCTTCTCGGCAACCTGCCCTACGGGATCGACCTCGAGGGGACGAAGAGAATCGCCCGGGAAATCAAGGAAGTCTGCGACCTTGGCGTCCAGGTGGCGATCATGATCGGCGGGGGCAACATCTTCCGGGGCATCAAGGGCACGGCCGCGGGCATGGACCGCGCCGCCGCCGACCAGATGGGCCTGCTGGCCACGGTCATCAACGGCATCGCCCTCCAGGAAGCCCTGGAGACGGAAGGCGCCGTCACCCGACACGTCTCGGCCATCGAGATCAAGGCCGTCGCCGAGCCCTTCATCCGCAGGCGGGTCATCCGTCACTTGGAGAAGGGACGGATCGTCATCTTCAGCGCCGGCATCGGGAGCCCCTATTTCACCACCGACACGGCGGCCGCCCTGCGCGCCCTGGAGATCAAGGCCCGGGTCATCCTCAAAGCAACCCAGGTGGACGGCGTCTACACGGCCGATCCCAAAATCGATACCCAGGCCAAGAGGTTTACGACCATCCGCTACAGGGACGTCCTCAACCTTGGTTTGAAGGTCATGGATTCGACCGCCATCGCCCTGTGCCAGGATAACGACCTCCCCATCATTGTCTTCAACCTCCATAAGAAGGGGAACATCAAGAAAGCCGTCATGGGCGAGAACGTCGGGACGACCGTCCGCTGAGATCGTCCCGGTTCAATTCTATAAATGAGGGTGTTAAATGGTTAAGGATATCCTGAGGGAATTCGAAAAAAAGATGAAAGTTTCCCAGGAGCATTTCCGCAAGGAACTGAGCAAGCTCCGGACCGGACGGGCCAACATCAACCTTTTTGAGGACATCAAGGTCGATTACTACGGTAGCCTGACGCCCATCAACCAGGTGGCCACGCTGGGCGTCCCCGACCCGACCCTCATCACCGTCCAGCCCTGGGACCCCTCCCTCCTCGAGACGCTGGACAAGGCCATCCGCTCGGCCGACCTGGGGCTGAACCCGCTCAACGACGGGAAGCTGCTCAGGGTTCCCATACCGCCGCTCGACGAGGAGCGGCGCAAGGAAATGGCCAAGCGCATCCGCAAGATGCTGGAGGAGGAAAAGACCGCCCTCCGCAACATGCGCCGCGAGAGCAAGGAAGAAATCGAGGAGTATGAGAAAGAAAAACTCATCACCGAGGACGACAGGTTCAACGGCCTGGAGAAGCTCCAGGAGTTCCTCGACGATTACGTAAAGAAAGTGGAAGAATTCGCCGCGGCCAAGGAAAAAGAAATTCTCGAGCGCTGACTATTAGCGCTGATCACTGATGGGGCGGGGGACGGTCTTAAAAGAGGCTGTTTCCTATCTTTTTTATAGGATATCTCTCGCGCCCTACAAGCCAACCCACACCCGAGGAGGGAACTCTCTTATATTTTCCTCCGAAACCAGTTCTCTGTCGTGCCGAACTTTGTCCGGATGGCTAGGCCCCAGCCGAGGATACTCAGGACGAAAGAGAAGAGGAAACCCAGGATGGGGATGAACTTGAGGAAGCTGACCAGGATCAGGCCCAGGATGACGGCAAGGAACGGTGTGGCTTTCTGATTTCCGAAGGCGCGGGCGAGGCTGTCTCCGAAGAAGTGGAAGATGGCCACTTGGCCGAAGATCTTGATGAGGACGCCGACGGCGACCAGAGCCAGGAGGATTGGGATTCCGATGAGCAGCAGTGAGAAGAGAGCGGCCAGGATGACCAACCCGGTGTAGACGATCAAGGCCAGCACGCCGGTTCCGAAGACCGGCCAGAAAGAGAACCGGATCTGGGAAGAGGCCAGGCTGACCTGCCGCGGGAAAATAGCGACGACGATCAGAGCCACCAGGAACCAGACAAAGATGACGATGAGGCGCAAGGCCAGGATGAAGGGGACGAAGGACAGAGTGAAGAAGTTCAGGAAGCCGTTCTTGAAGAATTTGGCGGGAATCTCCGAGGACTTGAAATAAACCGTATCTCCGCCGATGATGCAGCCCGGCTCCTTGGTGAGCGTTCCGCCGAGCGCGACGACGTCACCCTTGATGACGGCCGACGAAGTCAGGATGATGCCCGAGCCGATTCCGACCACAGCCTCCTTAACCTCGCCGCTCACGGTGATGGTACCGCCCAGCGCGATGACGCTCTTGCGAACAATGCCGTCCACTTGAACGCGGCCGCCCATGGCGAAGATGTTGTCCTGGGCTTCATCCTTGGCCACCAGGATGTCCTTTTGCAGGGTGAAGGACTCCTGGCCGCGGCCGGGGACGACAGCGGCAACCAGAAGAAGGGCTAGCGCCGGAAAAAGCCATAGCTTTTTGGTTTTCATTTTCATGATTTTTCTCCCACGAGGCGTCCTTTCCCCACCAGGAACCAGAGGCCGATAAGGATAATCAAGGACAGGACGATGGCGGCCGCCTGAATCCCGGGACTGATGAGCGAAGTCACGAGGACCAAGCCCTTTACCAGGAAGGTGACAATATACCGGACAGCCCGCCCGGCGAGGATGACAAGGGTTGCGAACCGGGCGAAGAGCAAGCTCGCGTTCTTGAGCCCGGACCAGGCCGCCTGGACAAGACTGAGGAGGAAGCCGCCGCCCCTCTCGCCGGTTATCAGGACGAAGAGACCCAGGGTGACAACGACGGAAGACAA
>Ga0315288_10001442_pt1 | contig 30824 bp, 15 predicted proteins | sample YL17G11_20_MG_FD_203454 | JGI IMG/M metagenome (GOLD analysis project Ga0315288, IMG submission 203454) | Sediment microbial communities from Yellowstone Lake, YNP, Wyoming, USA - YL17G11_20 | ecosystem: Environmental > Aquatic > Freshwater > Lake > Sediment | place: USA: Wyoming | collected...
TCAAGCGAATTTACGTCTGTTCGAGAAAAAATCATCAATGTTGCCGACCTACTTAACTTAGAAGTATTTTGTGATTCACAAGGACATATTAGAGTTAGGTCTCCACAATATAATAGAATGCCAAGTTCTATTTTTCATCGTATGATTTATCTAAAGCAGTCTTTAGGGGTTCAGATATTTCCTGAATTTTTGAATAGCCTATTTACAGATCAGCTGAATTCTTTACGAAACAATATTGAGATCATTGAAGACCAAATAAGATTAGACTGTGCTATACTTGATCAAGGTAGCAATACTGTATATCCTACTAATATTGGTGCCGAAGGTGCAGATATAGTGGCACAAACATATATTGCAAATACTGGTATAACTGGTGGCCAATCAAATGCTTTTAGCTTCATTTCTAATTCTGAAGGAACCATTTCTAATATTGGAGATTTAATAAAGCAAGCTAATCAAGATCAAGCGACAGGGTCTATAGATCAGTCTCTTGGTAATTTTTCTAAAATCAAAGATGCTGGCATTTCAACTAAACAAATTTTCGACAATGCTGAGCGTTATGCCGTTCTTCGAGATGGACTCAATGCCCAAAATGAAGCGGCCAATGGAACTAACGTTAATTCTGCCGCCACATCTGTATTTCAAGATAGTTTAGTTCAAAAAATAATCACTAGAATTCACGCTAAATCAGGACAAAATATTATAAGTAAAGATTACTTAACTCCCGCACAAGCTAATCAGCCTATAGAGGTTGATACTGGACAGACCATAGATATATTTAAAGTTTCTGAAGAGCTATCAACTTATATGAGGAAATGGCAATCTGCAGTTAAGCTATTTTATCATACTATCAAAAATACATCTGAATATAAATCACTGGATGATGACGCCACTACTAGTAACAGTTTAGAGAATCCTGGCTTATTTAAAAATTCATATATACCAGAAGTATATGAACATATGATTGAAGACGAATCATATGATGATTATGGTCCAGGCTCTGGTACTAGATACGTAATCAAACGTAGTCAAATTAGAAATATAAGTATTTCAGAAAATGCGCCACCATGGACCTCAGTTGAAGTTCAGGGCACTTTTGATTTTTTTAAAGAAAACACAGGCGCTACTGGGTTAGAATCTTTTCCTGGTGGAGGCAATAATCAAATCACCGCAATGGCCGTTGATTATGACATGTGGAGAAATTATGGATTTAAGAGCGGAAGTGTTATTAAGGTTCCATTTTTGAAAGACCCGAAGACGCAGTGTGGCCCTTATGCCGCTATGATTTTAACTCGTAATCGTTCTAATGTTTTACGAGGCTCAATTACCATCTCAGGCAATGAATACATGCAGCCAGGAGAAGTTATATTTTTAGAAGATCGTAATTTATTATTCTATGTTAATAGCGTTAAGCACTCTTTTCAAGGTGGTCATGGATTTACTACTACTTTAGATTTATCTTATGGTCATGGTATTGGAGAGTATATACCAACTTATATGGACACCGTAGGTAAGTTGCTTTATAAAAATCAAGAAGCTACAAATACCATTATACATAGACAGGACTCTTCAACTCCAGAGAAAAATTTTGGAGTCGTACAAATAGATCCTGCAAAACCAACTGGCACTTCACTTATTCCTACTGGAAATAAAGATGATTTCTCTAATAGTTATTCTGCTTTTAATAGTGATGTTATAAACAATATATTGTATAATACATCATATATGATTAATGCTAATAACACTCCTGGAAATAATGTAATAGCATCTATTGAATTGAGAATTTATCATGATAAAAGTAGTAGCATTAATGCAGATTTAAAGAAAGCTGCAAATAATGTTATGGATCAATTAACAGGAGCTTCAGATGGTCCGCAAAATCCGTCTATGACAAATCAACCTGTTAAAAATCCCTCACTAGATAAAAAATGGGTTAATGTGGTACCTATAGATCTTGATGATCAAAATGATAGGCGCTCTCCTTCGCAAAAGGCTATTGATGCCGCCCGAGACCATGCAAATAAATCTAGTACCAATTCAGGTAACCCAAGCCCATCAAATCCAATTGGAAATGATGATGGTACCGACACAGCCAACATATCGGCAAATAATATTGCATTAAGAACTGCTTTATTTAGTTATATTATTGATTGCTGGGTTATCTTCACAACAGAGAAGAAAAAAACCTAATTGAATTTGAGGCAATATGGGTAATAGAACCGGAGTAAATTCTTTTGATCCACCATCAGGTATGGTGAGAAATGGAACCATTGTAGGCTATAGTCAAAAGACTAATACTTTACAAGTAGAATTGACAGAAACGTCTTCTATTAATGGTAGGCCATTTTCAATACCTGTTCCTGCCTATTTCCCATTAATAGATAGCACTGGATTATTTATTGGCTCATTGCCCGCTGTAAATACTTTAATTACTGTCGCTCAAAGTTCAGGTGGTCAATATTATGTAGTTGGATATAATCCAGAAGATTTGGATTTGGTTCCAGATAATTTAAAACTAGGAGAAATGCTATTATTTGCTAGCGATACGGCACAAATATCACTAGATATAGATAGTCACATTAGAATAGGATCAGATACTAGTAACATTCACGTATTTTCTGGAAGTCAACAATATCCAAAAGACAATTTAATTACGCTTAATTTTGAAAATGAAAATCATTTTACTCAAGGCTACAGAGATATTGGTGGCCTAATTAAACGAGACTTAACACCCTCCAAGACGGCGGCCTCATTTACGGGAGATACTAAATTAGAAGATGATAATTATTGGACTGGCTCTTTAACGCATTTTGTTGGTTTAGATCCATATGCTACAACCAATGATCTTATTTCTGGTTCAACTAAAAATCCTCCATTAGTTGAACATCGCAACATAACTTATGAATTTCAGTATCAATCTAATGTAGATAATGATGAGGCCGAAGCAAATAAATATTCGCCTACCACTCAAAATACTAAGATTTTTACAACTCCTAATCGTCGTGATAGTCGCGCAGATATTATGAGTCTTAGTTTAGTTGCCCCTAATTTTCTTATTGAAGAAGTAAAAGGTACTGTTGTAGATGTTTTTGGTAATATTTTAGATATTAATCGTATGCCATTGCCTGTAGGAATGAGTGCAGAAAATACACTTCGCACTAATGGCACTGTTGCGACGACAAATGCTAAAAAGTCTTTTATGAATATTAAAGCACTAGAGCGCAAAAGCATTGCTTATCATTTTGAAATTAATGCAAGAAAAGATCCTGCACCCAAAAAGCAAGGGTCTGAACTTAGTATAAATGATGATAACTATAATGCTAAATTGCAGCGCAGTAGGTTCTCTTTTGATATTGATAAAGAGGGACAATTTAAACTTAATGTACCAGCATCTAGTGAGTCTGGAAATATTCCATTACTCGTTCGCGCTGAAAACTATTCTACTTTTGCCACTACCGATAGTGGTAACGTAAATCAATCATGGGCCCCTAAAAGTGGGCAACCAGTTAGTCAAGATATTTTTGTGGATTCATTTGCGGCCCCCATGTTGGACCCAAGTGCAGCCGAGCCCGGTTCTGATTCATTGTTTACGCATGGTTCCATTAAACTTATAGATACTACTACTAATGCCGATGCCGGCCCCACAGATCGTATTAGTCAATATGTTGATAAGAAGCCATTCAATATTAGACATGGTACAGCTTATCATGACATTTTACAAACCTGCATGCTTCATCAAAATAAAAGTACGCTCGAAGATTACCAAACCGATCAAACAACAGAAGATCCAATAGATATTACTTACATTGGTAATCTAGAAGACATAGTTACGGGGACTATTCCAGTTTCAGGTCCTGGCGCCAAAGCAGGAGGCCGAAGTGGATCAATAAATTTTGATGGCTCTCTTGAATGGAATATTGGCGCGAACTCTCTTGATCGACAATCTTTATGGCTTGATACTGCGGGCGGAATAATTGCAAATATCGGACGAGATTTGAATAATAGAAGCGCTATCATTAATTTTGATGGAGATGTTGTTATTCAAATTGGTGGTAATGGAATAGCTACATCAGATGCAAGATTTGCGGGAGCTACAGGGCCTGGTTTATTTTCTTTAGATTTAAGAGTTTTTGTTGGCGGGTTTTCACATATGTTTAGGATAGATTCTTTTGGTGTAACAGTAACAACGCCTCAAACTATTAATTTGTATGCTGCGCAAGGCATTAATATGAAGAGCGATGGTCCAATCTATATAGATTCAGATAATTTACATTTGAATCATAGGCTTGTTTTCCCACCAGATTCACCGGGCGTTTCTCAATCTATTTAAGGAAAATATGAAAAAGTTGAATTCAATTCTATACAATAAACTATTATTACAGGCTGAAGAAGCAAAAGAAGTAGGTATGCACAAATTAGGATCTGCGATAATGAACACTTTAGGGCCTATATCAGAAGACGAGTCTGTACAATATAATTATGAACAGCTAGAAGATGACGTTTATCAGGGCTTGTGGAGAGTTGCTACATGTGTTTTGAAGTATCATGATTTAAAAAGCGCGGACGCAACTAAAGTACACGAAGTATTAGAGAGCTTAGCATCTAAATTAATAAAAGAGGTAGAACAATCCCTAAGTGTAAATAACACTCAAATAGGTCCCTTAGAGGATAAAGTTCCTGGGGAATCCTAATAACTTGGATATATAAGTAAACAATGTGTCCGTGCTCGCCTAATGACATTTCCCTTTCACCTCCTGATGGTCCGAGTGGTCCTTCCATTCCGGGATTTGGCACGCCCTTTTCTCTTCCGATCCCAAATATTTCGTATCCTAAAGGGTTTCCAGAAGACTTATTAGGCCTTTTGAATAAGTTAAAGATGCTTATTCCACCAGGCGCCCTCAAAGCACCTTTAAATCCAAATTTTGGCAAGAGTGTTTTCGATAGTATTATGAAATTGCTTGATCAATTCATGCCATTTTTGATGTTATATAAATTCTTTTTGCCGATTCTCAATCTTATTATTTGTATTATCGAAGTCCTTTGTGCTTTGATGAATCCATTTGCTCTTGTTTCTGCTCTCAATAGATTATTTACAGAGTGTATTCCAGAGTTCCTAAATCTATTTCCAATTTTTGCCCTGATCATAATGATCATATCTTTACTTTTGTTGTTGCTACAACTGATATTGTATTTAATAGAGCAAATTCTAAAGCTTATCAAAGCCATTTTAAGAAACATTAATGCTTTAGTTAAAGCCTACCAAACGGCAAATGCTACAAGCGTATTAAATATTGCTAAAAAACTTGGCAATCTACTTTGTATTTTCCAAAACCTTTTTGTACTTCTTTCTATATTTGGAATCATAATTCAGATTATCAAAGATATCTTGAGTTTGATTTTCTCTATTCCTCCATGTGAGGGTGGCGATGATAGCAGTTGCTGTAGTCCGCAATACTGTCCCACTATTGTTCAGAGTGAGTATACAAGAACTACTGGAACTTTCCAATATTTGCCTGAGGCAGGCGCACAAACATCATTAGTTATACCTGGCGGTAATTTCAATTTTGATTTACGCAATGAGAGCTGGCAAATTTATGACCTTGATCAAGAAATTGGTCAAGCTTTTTGGAACATTGTAGATGGATATGATATTTCTCCGACTATTGATCCTAAACCAGTATTTTTCCCAACTGACGCTAACTATAGTGCTACTACAAGTCCGCAACAAGCTGCTTATACAGTAGATTTAAGATTATTTTATAATCCAGCTCAATGGAGCAATATACATGGAACTAGGCCGGGCTCTGCTCAATATATTAGATTTAAAAAATGTATTGTTTTAGCCGCTCCTACACAATCATATAAAAACTATAATAATGATCCTGTATCTGCCTCAAGCGGAGTATTTTATTTGGCCGGCGGCTTGGGATACTTAGATGATGGTAAAACCAAATTAACAGGTTTTGATTCTGCTACTGGTGTAAAACCAATTGCCGATCAAGCTACATTAGAAAATTTCCTTCATATGCCCGGACAATTTGCTTTGGCACCAGTATTAACTGCAAATGATGGATATACTTTCCAGGATATGGAATATACATTTAAACCAAATTTACCAGTCTTGTTACAAAAGAACTTAGTAACTTTGGGTTGTCAGCCTCAAATTGCTCTTAGTAAAGCTTTTGTTAATAATGTTATGTTTGCTGGCATTTCTGCACAAACAGAAGATTTAAAGGGAATAGTTAATGGAACAAGCTCATTATTGAATGGTAGAAATTTTCCGAATCCAGATGCATGCGTTGAATGTTTGCAAACTGCAGCGGCTAATTTAGCTGTTAATATGACGGTAGAAGGTGTAGCGGCATTCCAAGCAACAACTGATATTTGTTTCCGAGAATTGGAACTTGATACTAAGGCAGCGATATCAGCAACTATTAGTGCTGGAACTAGCCCTTGCAAAAGTAATTTTACACTAACTCCAGTTTCACAATTTACCACGCAGCCAATTGTAGTAACCGTTAATATAAATGAGAATGCTGGACTTCCACTTACCGGTGATTTACCGGCTGATATAGCCGCTTCATTGGCAGAAAATATTAAAGCCACACCTACTTTTGGGGATATTACCAAATTTACTTATGATGGTTATCAGATATTTACTGCCGAATTAACTAGCGCTATACCTGGTGATGGACAAATGATGGTTTCATTTCAGAATCAAACTTTCTGTACAGATACATTACCAACTGATGGCACGGCCCCCTCACACACTTTACAAATAATTGATTATAGCTTCGTCTATACTCCAAGTGTTACGGATAACATCCCACTCACTGGCGAAGGCGATACTACTGGTACGCAGCCACGTAGAGATTCTGGTGACACTTCTAGAGATGGTGGTAACTAATGGGAGATAGTCCTCAGAATAACTCTCAAAGTAATCAAAATTTTGCTCCCGACATAAGTGAAATGTATAAAGCTTTTGTTACTGGAGGCGCCACGCCTAAAGATAAAGAAGCGGGCACAAATATTGCCATTGATGATTTGCGAGGATTAATTAGTGTTAGCGTTACTGGTGGAACAACTAAAGATCTAATTGCCGCTCTAAACATTGATCCAAAATCAAATACGATTGCTGGTACTCCGAATAATTCTACACCAGTACAATTGGCTCAAGAAAGTAGATGTCATACTTTTTATCGTATAATTGGATTTCCAATAGTCACTTCAGATAAATCAAGATTTTATAATCCTGGCCTAGATATTATTAAAGACATTGATTCTCCTCGTTTGCTAACACTTGACGAAAAACTATCTATTGCAAGTAATGTGGGAAAAGATTTTGAAAAATTATCACAAAAACGTGAAACTTATTCTAATAATACCTCTCAAGTATTTAACGTACCACAATCAGTTGAAGCTGGGGTTTTATCGTTAATGTCAGGAACTTCTGGTGGTAGCAGCAATAATGCCATAAATAAACGAAGTTTCGTTCTCCCACTTGATAAATTTGAAGATCCATTTGATTTTAATGTAGATCATCAAACTTATCCAATAAGTATATCTTCTACTTACTGTTTAGTTGAAGATCACCCAATCAAATTATCTGAGTTTCAGGATTCTAATGGGACTAAGCCAAATCTAGATATTACAAATCCAAGTATATTTAAAAGTCATTTGCATATTATTAAACCATTTATGGTTGATCCTCGTATAGATTTTAGTATTTGGTCTGCCGACTCTAAAACATCTCCGGGGCTATGTAAAAGAGTAGCCGTACCATTTGTACCAGATGCTAGTTATTTGCAAGCAAGTAGTGTTTCTACTGCCGAAAGACCATTACTAGAGAAGATTATTACAGATAGATTTGATCAATCTAATAATATTGAAAATGCCGGCGCCTCAATTCAAAATGTAACAGACTACATCGAAAATCTAAAAACTATTCAAAGTGAAAATATAGGCAACACTAATATAAAGGAAATTTTTAGTAACGATATTTTTAAGTTAAAAGAGACCCCGGCCTTTTCACAATACTTATCTATTATCCAAGGTATGATGTCTGCTTTAGTCTCCTCTATTCGTATTATACAAGCAGCTCAAGCTAAATATTACTGGTTACCAATACCATCCATTAAAGGTCCAGAAAATGGCTGCACTATACGACCAGTGGCATTCAACAAAAATGTTTCACCAGATTTGATAACAACAGCTGATTTTAATATCGTATATAATAAAACACAATCTTTAATGTCTAATGTTAATTCTGCTGTTGCTCAGGCTAATACTACACCAGACGCAGGCGGATTCGCTTTCAATGCTTTTTTCAATCACAAAATGACTTTTAATCCATCTACTACTGATGCTCAAGGTGATATTAGTTCTAAGACTGGAAGCACTATTAACTCTAAAAGAAACAGAGTGCTTAGTAAGGCGGGTGATGCCCTGCAAATTGTTGAAATGATTATGGGAGAGTATAGCGGTTTAGGGCTGTGCGATATTATTGCCGTGGTTGCCTCTTTGTCTGTAATGCCCTTAAAAGATTTGCTGGGGCTTCTTGATAAGGACGCAATTATAAGGGCCGAAAAGGTGCTAGGCCAATCTCTCTCTAGTCAGCAAGAAAAAGATATTTCTGTTGCCATGACTTCCTTAGCAAAGACGGTAAAAGGATTTTATTTAATTATGGATCAGATATTTGAAGACTATCAGAATAACAAGGCTCTCAACCATTAATTCGCTGATTTATCTAATAATTTTGCATTGTGGTGTGGAGAGTTGGCATGTCTTTTGACCTAAAAATTATAAATGGTGACTTAGTTGTTAACCAAGGCGCTATTCAAACTGTGCAAGACAGTGAAAAGCTTATTCAGGATATTCTTAAGATTTGCCTAACAGATGTAGGCAGCAACCCATTACACCCTTCTTATGGCTCATTTTTATCTAGGTCAGTTATTGGAAGCGCTCTACAAACTAGTGTAATTGTTCAAATTGGAACCGCTCAATTAAATACTTGCTTGACAAATTTGCAGTCTTTACAAATAGCACAGCTTAAATCTTTTCAAAAAGTTAGTGCGGATGAACAACTTGCAGCAATTACAGGTATATCTATATTAAAGAGTTCTTTTGACCAAAGACTCTTTAATGTTAGGATAAGCTGTTTGACTAAAGGTTTTCAACCAATCTCAACGGCTTTTACCATATCTACAATCTGAGGATGATCTATGGTTACAATACGCTCAGTCAATGAAATTATAGCTAATCTGATGGATTTTTTTAGATTAGCGCAGCCCAATTTGGATACCAAACCAGGTACGGTAGCCAGGGATCTATTCATTGAGGGCCCAGCCTCTTCATTATCTTTGTTGTATGATGAATTACAGGGAATTTCTAGTAAGCAGTCTTTAAGGCTATCTATTGGTACAGATTTAGATAAGTTGGGCAAAAATTTTGGATTAGTAAGAAAACAATCAACACCCTCCACTGGAGTGGCTTTGCTTACTTTCCCATCTCTTAATTCAGTAATCAATATTAATAAAGGCGCCCCTATTTATACTGGTGGCGGTTTAGGATTTACGGTAGTTAATGGTACTTCTATCGTCCCATCTAACATTAATTTTTATCGCTCAATTGCTACAAAATTTGCGGCAGAATTGGCTTTCGTTGGTATTACAGACCAATACGCTGTTCAAGTAACTGTTCAGGCCTCATCACCAGGAGGATCTGGTAATATTGGTCAGTATACACTCTCTAAAATTAATATTTCAGGTATAAGTAACGTAACTAATGTGGCGGCATTTGCCGGAGGAACCGATCAAGAAACAGACGCGGCTTTTAGAAACCGTATACTTTCTACTTTTAGTGGCTCTAGCGTTGGTACAAGTTTAGGCTACCTAAATACTGCCCTTAGTGTAACAGGAGTCCAAAGTGCCGTTGTTATTGAGCCGGGTGACCCACTCATGACTCGTGACGGAACTGTATCACAAACGATTAATGGAACACTTACAGTAGTAACTGCCGGATCAGGTGGCAAAGTAGATATTGCTATTTTGGGAACCAATGACGTATCTAATACTGATACTTTTATTTATCAAGACAAAAGCAATAATAACGATCCTACCAATTCAAAAAATGATTTCGTATTAGGCCAAATAGCATCCAATGCTAACTTAAGCGTTTCTCAAAAAAGAGTTACTGATATTAAAAATGGACAATTACCAGCTCAACCAGTTGACTCTATTGTTCAAGTAACAGGATCAACAAGTGGTTCAAATTTTATTCCATTTACAACTGATGCTTATGGGCGCGGCTCTGGCAATTATGAACTGTCTAAAGATACTGGAGTATATGGCGGAAGTGCTTTTGGATTTGATACTTTTAAGTGGAAAAGTAATCAGATTTCTTTTCAAGAAGATTTGATTAAAGGACAGACTAATGGACAAGATCCAACAACCTTTACAGAAGTAGTTCAAATTACAGGAAGCCAACAACAATTAAATGTTACTAATGAAAATAGTACTGTAACAAGCGATCGTTCTATTATACAGCTTTTGCATACTCCATCCGCTAATGTTACTAGAGTATTTAATACCAACACTGGTGAAAGATATCTAATTACAAACCAGAATGTTGATGCCACTACCCCTTTTAATAATACTGGTAGAATTAAAGTTTCTGGTAATACGCTACCTTCTCCAAGCGATATTTTACAAGTAGACTATACTTGGGTAGTTAATTATGATAGATATTCTGATTTTGATGGATTAAAATATACTCAAAATGCACGTCCAGTTACTGATAGTATCGATTGGGGATATCCGTCTGCTATCAAAGATGAACTAGTAGAATTCATACTAAGTCCTGGAAATAATTATTTCATCGGAACTGCCAGTCATCCTATAGATACTATAATTTCAACAGACGCTTTTTTGCAGGTAGACAGTCAAGTAGAATTAGTAACGTCTGGCGCATTTATTAATAGACTATCTGTTACTATTTCTAATACTGCCTCAATAATTAATACTGTAGACTCTGTTACTTGGAAAAATAATAATTCAGAATTATATAAGACCGCTCAAAATGATGGGATATTTTCTAGTCAAGCCGGAGTAGTAGGCATTAATATACTTTATACGACTGTTATTATTCTTCCTAGTGATACTATTGCTCAAGCCGGAGATAGGGTCACGACCTATTTGAATGGAACTAATATTTTTACTTCTAGTACTGAACAGGGTAGTAGCAATGGGGCTCAAATAACTATTCCGTCTTCATTAATTGGATTGAGTACTGATAAGATAAACTTAAGAGTTACTTACATTGCCAATGTGAATGATTTATTTTCTTCCGTAACTACTTCATTGCCAACCAGTAGGGTTAGTAACGGGTATTCTTTGAACAATAATAATGGATTCAATAACTTTAGTATTGTCAATGTGTCTAGACGAGAAAATCAAATCGTTCAATTAAATTTAAGTAATCAATTTTACGTAGAGCTTGGTTTATTAGCTTCTGAGTATACCCTATTACTAGACGATGTACTATCTGTTGTTAGATTATCAGATGGTAAAGAACTATGGAATCCAGATAATCGTGGACAAGTTGTTGTTGGAATAAGCGGCAATTATCAGTTAATTTTTTCTGGATTTAATATCCCAGTTGCAGCTGATCGTGTTTTGATTATTTACTATGCGGATGATGCCCGACGCTTTCAACCATTTAGTTTTGATAATCAGGTAATCAAGACGCGTATAGATAGTTTATTGCTCGATCCGGTTTCCAAAAATTTCATAGTTCCATTAGTTAGTTTTACAGCACAATCTAGCGGATTATATTTTGAAGTAGTCGAGCAAAATAGCGACACTGTTTTATTCAATGTAATAGACGGATATTTGACACCTATTAGTGCTACACAAGCAAATCTTAATAGTTTATCTGTTAATTTTAGTACATTATCAGATCTAACTAATAAGCGTATTAAAATAACAGGAGCTACTGTACCAAATAATGATGGTTATTTTGATATTGCTGGGTATAATATTACTACCAATACACTTACCATAAGTACATTTTTAGATCATCTTACGGCAGATCAAATCTCTGTTATTAGAGTACTCGATGGCAAAGAATTATGGAGTTATTCTGGAACCATTGATCATGTTAATAATAGGTTATTAATACCTCAAACATCAAATGCTGCTGCCAATGATTTAGTTTATACAATGTTCTTTAATTTTGATAATCTACGCAAAGCGCCAACCCGTATTGTTGGAACTACTTTAGATCAAATTGTTAATGTAGGAACTGTTTCAGTAGTAGGTACTACAATGGGCTTGGCCCAGGATGTTATCTTTACTGTCACGACTGCTGGGCTCCTGCAGAATTTACAAGAAGCTTTGCGAACAGCTTTGGGTCTCAGCTCCACCGCTACCATACCGTCGACTATAAAAATTGCTAAATTAGTTAAAGCCGAAAAGGTTGCCACTTATACTCCTGGCAGCGATATTGTAACGCAGGTTTTGACAACTTATGATGTAATAGGCGCTACAATTGCTAATAATCTGTATTTTTCAGACACTATGTTGTCTAACCCGCTATTATCGGGCGTACAATTTATTTTACCGTCAACAACCAACAATTTACTAACTGGCTCCACTAATAACTTACCTGCTGTAGGTGACGAAATTAGGGTAACATTCTATTATACAACTGATAATGATATTGAAAATCTATCATATACTAGAATTGGCACGTTATATAGTAATAAGAAATTTGCTCTTATCAATCAAATTTATGTAAACAGTGGATTTCAATCCTCACAAGTAACTAAGTTTACAGCGACTTCTTTCACTAAGCCTAGTGTCGGCGCCCGATATACTATTTTTTACGACTACCTGGCCCCTAAACAAAATGAAAGAATTTTGCTTCAGTATAACTACAACAACTTAATATCAACCGCGACTTTTGCTATAGAAAATAGTCGCCCCATTAATGCAGATGTTTTGGTTAGAGCGGCTAAGTTGGTTCAAGTTAATTTGTCCATGAATGTCGTTATTAATGCTAACTTTTTAAGCACGTCTACATCTGTACTTCAAAATTTACGTAACCAATTAGTTTCAGCACTAACAAGTACAGTACTCGGAGATACTATAGATCAAATAACATTAATCAATACTGCTCAAGGAGTCCAAGGGATTGATAGGGCTAGAATTTTGATTTTTAACGTAGTTGGATTACCAGGGCAGGTGCTCAGTCTCGTAGCTAATGAAGATCAATACTTTCAACCAAACACCATAACTATTAATACCGAAACAAGATGACCGCAACCCTTAGAATTGTTAACGTAGTAATCAATAGCAGCACTAGCATCGATGTAACTTTTACAGAGACGCTAACTAGCAATTTGGCAACCGCTAATGCTTCAATTTTATCTCAGACTGAAAATGTACCTGACTCAGAAGTTTTAGAAGTCAAGGTTAATGATAGTGTATTGTCTATTACTTGTCAACCACTAACTCCTTATGCAGCTTACTATTTACAATTCCAGTCTACGGTGAGTAAACCATTTATCTCTGTCAATGGGGACGCGAAAATTTCAGAAGATGGAGTATCTAATAGATTCTTAATATCCGGACCTATTCAGTCTGATAATCCAGTTGCTAATTATTTACAGTCTTTTTATCAGAACAATATTTATAAAACATATGATTCAAATACTGTTGTAAGTAAGTATTTGCAAGCTATATCGGTTAATTTTGCAAGAGCACTTTATGATATTAAGCAAGCTCAAAATGAAAACTATCTGTCTTTTACAGTACAAGATGAATTACACACCCGAGGTGAAGGGCCATTTGAAAGGCCGTATCAAGAAGCAGTGTATGATATTTTTAGAGTTGGATTTACCCCTACTGAAACTTTAGTTAATACTTCATTTGTATTTTCAAATTTTCCTAGTTATCCGGTTACACTTCAAAGACAATTTGCTACGGAAATCATTAAGCCTTCTTCTAGTAGTACTGTGGGCACTTTTGACATAAACACTCTAACTTTTAACCTAAGTAATCGTCCAGTAACTAGAGTTAATAGCATTACTTTTACACTAACCACAACGCATCCCGTTTTTGATTATGATATTTCTAAATTAGGATATCAACTCTTAGACTCTAAATACGATCAAGATTTTGCATCAAGTTATTTACTATTAGAGAATAATCAAGTAAAAATAAACGAAGCTATATTAAAAGATCCAAACTTTTCGCTTGATCAAATTTTTCATATTACAGTAGAATATGAATATAAAAGCCTTGGAATTGTAGTAAATCCTGATACCGTAAGTGTATTTACAACACTACAATCTATAAGAGAAGTATTGCCGCCCATTATTAATGTTTTCGGTTTACAACATGCTCCTATTACTGATGCAAGCAATAATGTTCCGCTAACAGGCGGCGTTGTTTTCGTTGATCCTAATTCTAGTGGAACGGCTCCACATCCTGCTTTTATATCAGAGATTCCTTTTAGTCTTAGTGCGCCTCCAGCATCACCCGGCATTTACTCTATCGATTATTCAACTGGCACAGTATATGTTTATGGCGCCGATTCTAATAATGATGGTACAGGGCCATCCCCTCCATTAGCAACATATTATTATAAGTTTACATATACTTCTGAAATAGATTATGTATATGACATTGATGCATTAGATATAGTCTCTTTGCCACTAGGTAATTTGCGTAACGCAACCGGTACTGTTAATTTTAATTTTGAACAAGTATTAGTGCCTGGTATTGATTATATTGCCGACTCTCACATAGAGGCTATTGATGAAAGAGTCGAAAATAAACTAAACGCACTTAATGTATTAACTACTAAAAATTCCCCTATTACCAATGTGTTTCGTATTTATAATGAAACATCTGGAGAAATTTATCTACTAGATAGGTGGAATGATAATAAAGTATATTTCAAATATAATAGCCCTCCCCGAGTAACGCAAGAAATAGGGGAAAACTCTACGTTCTTCACAGTAACTAATGAACTGTTAGGAATAAATATTACTACCAGCAATGCTAGTAGTCTTAGAATTTTTATTATTGATATGGCAAACAATACTATAGTTAGCTCTAGTCAAGATGGTATTGCAAGTTCATTTAATACAAGTCTAATATTTTCTAACGGCAACGTTTTTATCGGTGAAAAATGGTTTAATCAAGAGCTTGATACCAATACTAACATTAACAGATTAAGTCAAGTAGGACAATATACGGTAGACTATAAAAATGGAATTATATATGTAGCCGTTTCTAATACTCAAAATGATGATTTAGGCACCGCAACTTATAAAATAGATTCTATAGTTCCAGCATTTCCGCATGTTATAAGTGTAGATGATATTTATTATCGTATCAGTGTTCTTAACCCTAAAAACAAACAGTTTTCTTATGTAACATTTTCAGATGGGTCAATCATCCCAAGTGGATTAGATGTTTCTGATGAATCTTTTCTTAATGGAGTAACAAGTTCTCCTTATCAATTATTGCAAGGGGCAGTTGGCGCTTTTGTAGATTCTACTTTCGTTCCTGGTGTCACTAATGCGGTCAAGTTTATTAGAAGCGTGTATGAATATAATGATTTATCTAATAGCACGAGCCCAATTAATTTTGGATTCGTTAGCACGAGTAGCAATTTCAATATCAATGTAAACGCAATAAATAAACAATCATTTGAAAGTGTGCAGTTTGATGGGGCTAATTATTTTATTACGCTGAATGAAAATATTCCATATTTGTCTCCAGGGATAAGTTACTCATTTAATATAGTCAGAGTTTCAGATTCTCAAGCACTTTGGAATTCATCTGGCACTATAGTTCCAGGTAATCCGCTCAAATTGATTCTTCCTGGTATTGGCGCGCCAAGTATTAATGATACAGTAAGTGTAACTTATTCATTTACAATATTGCCACTAGAAAGAGTGGTAGTAGATTATAATAAAGGTAATTTCTTTGTTGATTATACTTATGTTGCGGACGAAATTTTAGTTAGTTACGAATATGGTGATAATGTAATTGATTTTCGTAAGAATACTAATTTGCCTACTGATACTAACTATTATGTTTCTTACAAGGCTGGAGCTTTACGAGATGCACTGTTGAAAAACTTTGGTACATTAGTTAATGTGCCAACACTAAATAATTTCGACCTAAGTTTAGATAGAGAAAGATATCGAGAAGCGTTACAAGCAGCATTATCATCATTTATTCAGGGCCCAACCATTAATGCTATCAAAAATATTGGTAAAATAATTACTCATATTGAGCCGGATGTTATTGAGTCTGCTTTTGAGGTTTGGTCATTAGGTAGTAGTTTACTTTTTCCAGTTAGTATAGGTACTACTGGAAGCTTTCAGCTTCTTCCAGCTCATTTTGGAAATGGCGTACTAATAGATCAGCCAGAGCAAACCATTACTATGCCCGTCAATTCTAATTTGAGACTAGAAGAGGGTACTTTTGAAACGTGGATATTTCCGCAGTGGAATGGTTTAGATAATGATGCTGCACTAACATTTACTATCACTAGAGATGGATATGCCGTAGCTCCTTATCGTATTTTTATAGGCGGTTCAGAATATCATCCGGTCATTAGTGCCGCCGGCTCTTTTACTTTAGACAAAGAATCTAAAGTGTCTGGAAATCCAAATACTAATAAAGATGGTGTCTTTATTTATTATGATAAAGATGTTTCTGGCAGTTTCTATCGCTGGTATGTAAAAGTAATTGATGGATATGTTGCGCCTAACAATCATTTATATAAATTTCAAATTTCTTCTACAGGCAAATTTTATGACGTAAAGTCTATTAGCGCCATTAAGCCATGGAACATGAGTACTTTTACAGGTACTAGTAAAATTAATTTAACAATCAAACCAACAAATGATGGATATGGTATTAATGAAGGATTAACTTTTGTTTCAGATCTTGAGCATTATATTTTAGATTTTGGTGTTGATAAGGATACTAATAGACTGTCTATCTATAAAGATGCTAGTGGTTACTTAAACTTTAGAGTTTTTGGCAGAGATCATAAGTCATATGTTATTAGTGCAGATGTATCATCTTGGAAAAATAACGCTCCACACATGATTGCAGCTTCCTGGAAACTTAATACGCGAAATAGTCGCGATGAAATGCATTTGTTCATAGATGGCTTAGAGGTCCCTAACATTATTAAATATGGTCAAAAATTACAGCCATATCTACATGAAAAATTCAGAACTGTTAATCCAGAAGAAATAGTTGGTTTAGCCAATCGTGATATCATTGGATCAGATGATTTATCTGTTACGATAAACTCTCCTTTAGTTACTTCTAGTATTAATTTTAGCGTATATAATATATTTATCGGAGACACTATTTTCATTAACGAAAATGGATTTTCACCTATTGGCTATGTCATTATAGGTATTAATGGTCAGACGTTAACGCTAAATGCCAACATGCCACAAACTCTATCCAATGGTAGGTTTTCAGTTAATCAAACTCAATATTCAGTAAGTTCAAATATTAATGTAGTACCAAATATTGCAGTTACCACCATTCATACATTTGTTACTAGCAATGATCTAAATACAATTACTAATTCTAATATAGTCACATCTATAGGAACTAATTTCACATTGGCAGGCGTACAACCAGGATTTTTATTAAGAATTGATAATTCTTCATTTGCACTAACTTACAATATTGTTGCGGTAAATGGACATTCACTAACTATTGCCGATCCATCTCCAATTAATTTGTCTGGCGCAACCTTTCAGGTATACTCAAATATAGAAAATGAAATACCAGGAGTTAGAGCGCTAAGTCCATCTTATGCCATTAGCCAGGATAATAATTTCAATAACCTCTTAACTATTTTTAATGATGTTCTTAAAAATGATTTGATTATTATCAGAACACTAGGTTTAAATTCTAGAGACGTAAAGAAGCAATATTATGTTTGGAGTTCTCAACAAGAAAATGTATTACAAACGCAACTACCCCCTCCAATCAATTTGGATGAAGCTAGTATTACTAGAATTATTACCCCAATAACAGCTATTGGACCGGCCAATGCTACATTAATGAGTGGAATATTTGTATCTAATATTTTGCCAACGTCACAACCATCGAATGGACAAATTGGTAGAACAATACAGGCAACCATTAGCGGGACTAATGTTGATTTTACGACACCAGTTCAAGTTACTGTTAATGGCGTTAGCGGCATTAACACTATTAATGAAACTATTACATTTACACACTATGGCACATTAGATTTTGTAAACACATATACTTCAATTAATTATGTTTGGGTTAATGCTAAACCGCTTAATACTTCCAAAAATGTTTTAGCGCTTGAAGTAAAAGAAAAATACGCAATTACACATTCAGAGTCTAGTAATTATGTTCCTGTAGTTAGATACAGCTATCATATTAATGGCGGATATACTTTAACAGGCAATGGTATTGATAACACAGTAACTGATACACAAAACTTATTTAGCTCACTTGATATTGGTAATTATCTAATTATTCATGCACCTTCTTCTGTTGCCGGATTTTATGTGATCACTGGATTATCATCTGATAGACATTCTGTTAATATTGTTCGTACTAATACATCATTTGCGGTTCCTTTACCAGCATTTACTAGTGGTAACTATCAAGTTCTAGACACCACATCTTATCGTAGCGGTTTGCAAAATGGATTTTTTACATTAGAAGTGAAAGATTTGCCTGGACAAGCTTATTTTCTAGACCAGGGTTTTTATGAATTAGAATACTCGACATATGCTAGTATTAAGTTTGACCATCTTAACAGTAAATTATATATTGGTAGTGATTTTCAAGGAAACAATCAAGCTAACTCTGTCATAGATCAATCCACCATTTATTCTATTATGCTAACTGATACTAGAGTCGGTGAAATAGTATCTGCTAACAAGCGTTCTGTAACTAAAGATTTTAACTCGCTGAAAGCCACTAAAGCAGACTCTAATACTTTAGTACTAGTTAATTTTGATAGTTTTCCATTTACTAATGAAGCTAGATTTTATGCTAGTACAAATAACGACCATCAGCATTTCCAATCAGACTGGACGGTTAATGATACGTTTAGTCAAAGCGTTGTTGTTTTAGATAAACCAATTGTAATGTCTAATGACGGCATACTTGATGCCAGAAAACAAGGGACTATTGAATTTTGGATGAGCCCATTATTTGATACTTCAAATGATCCAAATGTAAGATACTATCTTGACGCTTTCGGAGCCGTAGTAGAAGAAGTTACCAGTGTTAGCAACATATCTGTTAAAATTTCCGCTCCAGCTTCTCAAATTTTAAGTGTTACATTGGCTGCCGGAGATCCTAAGATTGATTATTTTGTCGGCGGCCAATTAGAGCTAGATACACAACATGGAATACAAGAAGATGTTATTAGTATTGGTGATGCTTCTGCTATAGTTATGCAGCCAATACTACAAGTTTTAACTGTTAAAATTGTAGGAGATTTTACTAATACCGATTATTTTAGTGGTGGAAGTGTTGGAACTGACAATAAAACAATTTATCTAGGAATACCATTACCACAACCAAATCTACCAATTATAGTTACCTATCAAAGTACTACGAATAATAATATCTCTTCTAATACTCAAGTGATTAGATTAAATAAAAAATTGCCAGCACATAATTGCAAAGTTAAAGTTACATATCTTCCAACTGGATTGCAGGGAGATCGCATCTCTATTTTCAAAGATATATATGGATATATCAATTTTAGTATTACTGCTTCTGGAATGGATTATGTAGTCAGAGCCCCAACTCGATGGGCAAGAAATACCTGGCATCGAGTTAAGGCAAGTTACAAAATCAATAATGGCATCGGCAATGACGAAATGAGGCTATTTTTAGACGGATATCAATATACTGATGTTACATTTGGCAAAGACGCAACATTTGGAAAGTTCCCAATGGTTTTCGGATCTGTTTCTGTTGGTGATGGCTATAGTTTAATTGGAAATATTACTTTTAAAGATCCAATTAATGATGTTTATATCGGAGCAGACTATAAAGGAACTAATCCAATTTTTACTTTATTGGATAATTTCCGCATCAGTAATGTTTCTAGGCCGGTATATGCTCCATTTGGAGAGCCTATTGACGCAAACTTTAGTAACAATCTTGGTTCCGTCTTTCCGGTTACAAAAGATTTGTACACGACTTTGCTGATAGATTTTGATAGGTTGAATACTTTAAGTACTGATTTTACAACTTTAGTCAATAGAGCAACAGGAGCTTTTGATTTTACTGTGAATATCTTTGATTCTTTTGGTATAGTTAGTAGTAGTGCGAAAGTTAAGGAAGTATTGGAAAACCTTATTAATATCCTGAAGCCAGCCAGCTCTAGGGTGTTTATTAAGTATATTACCTGAGAGAAGTAATGACAAAGAGAGCCCCCGTATCTGTATTAAAACCAATTTGGTATGACGCCCAACAGGTGGATGAGACAGATTTGTCTGCTGAACAAACGGCTAATGATACTATAGAATCTTCTATTATAAATAATCATGTAGGAGATGGCGTTTTACCAGAAAATTTGGTAGCTAACGTACTTTTCGATTCAGCCGCCTCTTCTGGGTTTTTAGATGGTTTACCAATCAATACTCAAAATCAGCCATCCGATAATAACTTGGGCAATCAATTAGCTATTAATTTATCTGGCTCTAAAGTATCTGGACACCGCCAAATTAAAATTGGAATAATCGGACTAGATTTTCAAAGTAACTTACAATACGAAACATTTTATTTCAAAACTAATGAAGTTCAAGTTAGCAGAAAACACTTCACTAAAATTCTAGTTTTACTGTTTAATGATTATGTAGGCGATCCTACATTGTCTTTCAATCTTGGCGGCCGTATTATCATCTCCGAAGTATTGCCAATGACTCTTTCTAGAGATGTCATTATGATTGCTCAAGATCAGCAGCCGAATCTATTTTTTAGAGATTTCTTTTTAGATTCTAGTATTAGTAAACTTTCTCTTCAAGCCGTATTACAGGCAGCCTTGCCACTATATAATATAGATAATCTTAATATTTATACTCAACCACAAGACGAACTATTACTACTAAGTGGAGATGTAACTACACAAATTGGTCAAAAATTTCAGGCCGCCACTAACAATGTTCAGAAAATTAGTTTATTGTTATCAGTTAGAAACCTTGTTGTAGGAGAGGAAACTAATTTAATTTGGAGCGGAGATATCGTAGTTAGCATTTTCCCACTACAAACTAGTATAGACTGTCCAACAGATTTCTTACCAAACTTACCAATTGATTTTTCTCCATCTAATATTCCTGTTGCCCAAATTAGTTTTAACTATAATAGTTTGCTGGCATCAGGTGTAGTTTTGGACTCAGTGCCTCAACCAGTAGATTTTATATTTAGTAACAGCCCAATTGCGGCCGGAAATTTAATAACACCAGGCCAATACTATGCTTTAACTATTAAGCGTTCTGGCTCCGTTAACCAATGTGATATTTTAGTTGCAACCGGATCAGATTTAATAGATAATTCTAGAGTAACTAATTTTACCGGCTCTTTGTGGGTAGATATCCCAGATCAAGATTTATGGTTTGAAGTTTGGGCAGATGCCGCTAAAATTTCTGATGGTCAAGCCTATGACCAAGGACATGGCGTCATTATTCCTAAAACCACAACTGATGCCACTACTCTAGCTACTATTGATAATGTTTTTGGCGGTCAACAATTTGTTGGCAGCGATGTGCTTAGGGCGGTATTAGCTGCTGTTACAGACTCCTCATTGCCAGTTCCAGATCAAAGAACAGGTAATCCAGTAGACTCTCGTCAGCAATATATTCCTAAAATCACTTTGATGAACAGTATTGATATTTCCAATTTAGAACAGGCTTCTGAGCCTTTAATATTGGGAGCTATTTCTGATAAAAATATCAAATCATTTGGCACTAGCCAGCTAGTTAGTACGGCTAATTTATATAGTGCAACTTTAGTAAAAGATGAGTTGCTCATTAGAGTAATTGATGATCCTACTGATACTGTAAGATTTGATTTATCAGTAAGTGGATTGGCAACCAGCCTACTTAATGGAGATTTAGTCGACGCTATTATTAGGCCAGATGCAGCGGCCCCTTTTACAGCCTATCGCATAGCTAGCGCTCGTTTATGCTCCATGATTGTTGGAGATGTTGATGGTAATGGTATTATTGATGAACGAGATTTAGATTTACTAAATACATTTTTAAACTATAATCTTAATACAGGATTACCAGCTCATACTAGTATCACAACTGACGGTTATATCACATCATTTACTAATGGTTACAAGACTCTTACACAACCTTTTGCTAATTTATTTGGCATCAGTTTCCAGTTAATTAATCCGAATACAGGAATTGTAGTGGCCTCGGGCTCTGATGGTGTTTTAGTGGCCAATCCAAATGATGTTTCTTTGGCACAATTTACTAGTGGAACGGTTCTTTTTAATACTATCGTTGGTTTAGATTCTTATAAACTAGTTGTTCTCAGTAGCGGCTCTAATGAGGCAAATTGGGGAGCATGGAATATTACTGGAGTCGATACTGCGTCAGATGTCATAACCATTCAAAAAGTGTTTCTAACTGGTGATGTTATTGCGCAAATGCTTAGAGCAGATATAAATGGAGATTTTGCGGTAACAACTGCTGACGGATATCTATTAGGAAGCTACATTGAAAGACTTCCAACTACTGCAATACCTCCTGCAACTTATCCTGCACCTAGCACTAATCCATATACAAAAATTGGAACTCGTTTTAATGTTATTAGATTAAGATTAGAAGAATTAGTAGATAGAACTGACGACTATACTGCCGATCCAGTTAATCGAGCTGCTACCGTGCATCCAATACAAGATATTTTCAATAGTGATGGTTACTTGGCTAGTCATAATTTCTATCAGTTCCCAATTAATATGGCTTTCACTAAACAGTTAGTTTGGGAGCCTTCTTTAGTAGTAACTGATGCTCACTCTAAATTAGTACCGGCAGTCTTTACGTCAGAGTCGGGATTAGTTCACAATGCTTGTGAAATTGAGGGAGTTCAATGCAATGTCTACCCGGTACAAACTACTTTTGATCCGGGCAGAGTTGACTTTTTCGTTCCTAATAATTTGATTATAGGCGATGGAGAATTGCAAAGACCAGATGGATATTTTTACAAAGTAGATTTTGAAGTCGGAACTGTAGTTTTGGAAATCCCTGATGGTCTATTTGGTTCTGAAAGAACTATTGACATCATGAATGATTTTATTGTGGATTATACTGGTAATGGAGCAACTCGACTAGGATTCCCTTCTATGAGATTCGCAGATTGTGCTTTCGTTACGCGTGATGCATTGGCTCGTGATCAAATTAGATTTTCAGTAGCAGTACAGTCATTCTCACCCAATGTAGATGGCTATAGTATTGAGGGTTATAATGGAGCCATTGTTGACGGTAAGATGGGCATCAGTGTTGATTATGAAACTGGATTGCTTACCCTAAACTTTAGCAATTTATATCAGGATCCTACGTTACGATCTTTGAGCACTAAAGTACAAGTTAACGTTTTCCTAAAGAAGGGTGGATTTAACAATCAAACTCTATTCGTAAATTCTACTAAGGTTCAAAATATGTTGAGTCTTATTAGTGTTTTCAGTGGGGCTAATGATGGTGGACCATCTGCTCTAGTTGATCTTGGAAATGACGTATCTGGTATCTTACCAATTCTTAATGGTGGTACCGGATTAAATGCAGTTGGTGCTTTTGGAACAGTCTTAACTAGTACTGGTTCTGGTCTTAATTATCAGTTCGTCTATGATTTAGTTGGAGCAATTCCATTTTCACACGGTGCTGCGGATGGTAATAGAATTCCTAAAACTGATGGTTATGGTTTCTTAGATCCCAGCTTTATGTACAAAAACCCAATGTACATACCGGCAGTATCTGGAGTACAGTCACATGATGGTTACACCCCATCATGTATCGGAGCTTTCCAATTTAGATTTGACAGTTTTATTTTAGAAGGTGTCAGTACTATTAAATTTGAAGCAATTATAGAAACGACCAATGTTGCTAATGTAGCTGGAGTTCAATTATATAATGTCAATACTAATCAATATCTAACATTAAATGGCGCTAATACTTATTTAACATCTAATAGTTTGCAGGCGGTATACCTAGTCTCTCAAGATATTAAAAGTCAATTATCAGCAGGCGCAACGAACTTTATTTATGAAGTTCATCTAAACTTAAATCCTACTAGTGGGACGGATACTGCAATTTGCAAATCTGCAAAATTAGTTGTTACTTACAATAACTTGACGCTAAATAGCTCTAGTGCAATCGCTCCACCAGTAGCTCATAGTTTGAATTTTGTACCGTTCTTGCCAAGTCCGACCCCAATCTAATTTATTAGGGCCCTTGACAACGTAATTTATAAAACTACATTGCTTGCTTATTAGGAGCGGTGTAACACACCGAATTTTCGAAAATGAAACGAGAAAAATGGTGGAAAATTTTTCACTTACCCTCCCCCAAAGAATTGGGCTGGACTGATAGTGAGTACAATGCCTTACCAATGCGTATGTTCAGTCAAAACAATGGTAATGAGCATACTTGGGAGGACTGGGAAGAGAAAGTCCGTGAAGAATATCCATTTAGATATTTCATGTCAGAGACCTTACCCTCGTGGTTTCGATATCGTATTCAACGCCCTATCAAAGACGCCTGGTATTGGATTATATGTCATCTGTTACCTAGCCGCCGTTATCATATTTTAGATTTAAGGCAGCCAGAAAACAAAGAGCGAGGCTTGTCAGGCTATAAATATGGCTGGATTGATTCTGATACTAAAATGCTGTATGCGCTCTTCAATATTCTTAATAAATTTGTTGAAGATGAAGTCTCAAATTGGTACTGCCCTTCTGAAGAAGAAGTTCAGTCAGAACCACATTTGCTGTATCAGCGCAATAATTGGTTGGAGACCAAAGCCATTCATTATTGGTGGAATGTTGAAAGAATAAGGCAAATGAAGGAGCATGATGATTTGCTTGGCCAATGGAGTGATGCTCAAAAAGCAAACGCTCCCGAAACGCACCAGTTATGGGACGAGCTTAAAAAAGCAGATAAAGCTCAAGAAGATAAAGAAGATGAAATGATCGCTAGATTATTGAAAATCCGACGTTCTCTCTGGACCTGATATAGTTCGTCATATGAACAAGACTTGTAAAATGTGTGGATTCGTAGGTAACGCAGATCTGTTTGCACCAAATCGACGCATCTGTAAAATCTGTTACACTAACAATCAGGCTAAATATCGACAAAACAATAAAAATGCAATTATTGCACAACAAAAAGAGTGGCGTCAAAATAATACCGATATTATTCAAGTAAGAAAAGCAGAATATTACGAAATAAACAAAAATTCAATTCTTGAACAGTGCAAAATCTACTATAAGGATAATAGCGAAGCAATAAAAATCAAAAACGCAGAATATAGACGAAATCACAAAAGCGAAAGAAATGCTCGTGAAAAAGAAAGAAGAGACACTGACCCTAGTTATAAATTGCGAGTCTATTTATCACGAGATATTTTTCGTCATGTCAAATCTAAAAATGGATTATCTACTTTTGATATATTATCTTATTCTGTAGAGGGGCTCCGAGTGCATCTCGAAGAGCAATTTGAACCTTGGATGAATTGGGAAAATCACGGCAAATATAATGTTAAAACTTGGGATGATAATGATCCAATCACTTGGACGTGGCAGATCGATCATATAGTGCCTCGCAGTAAATTCAACTATACAGATATTGATGATTCTTCTTTTATTGATTGTTGGTCTTTAACCAATTTACGACCATTATCTTCTAAAACTAATTTGGTTAATGGAAGCAAACTTGAAAGAAGAAAAAAATGAAAATCTGTTGGTTCGGTTTTCTAAGTAAGAATCATAGTTGGTCTATAGTTGCGCAAAATCTATCTAGAGAATTTATCAGACTGGGTCACCAAGTAGATCTTTTTTCTACTAATGGAACAGATCATTTTCCTGAAGATTTAAAGCCGTACCTAAAAGGATCGGTTACCGAAGCCGAGGGGATTACGCCTGAACTATTCTTTGATAAAGTCTCATCAAAATTAGATGCCCAATATGATATGCAATTATCATATACGGCTTTACGTAATTTCTGTAATTATTTTGTACGTGGAGATAAGAATAGATTTGGAATTTGGAATTATGAAACTACCATTCTTCCCACTGCGTTTGCTAAATACTATCAGTCTGTAGACAAAGTTCTGCCGTCTTCTCAATTCTCTAAAAAGATTTTCACTGATAACGGTATGCCAGAGGATCATCAAGTAGTGGTGCCTCATGGTATCTATTTAGATAGATTTGCCAATCTGGGAAAGTATCCACTTAAAACAACTAAGAAATATAAGATACTAGCAAATATAGCTCAACCACATTTACGAAAGAATATTCCAGGATTATTAGCGGCATATGGTTTAGCTTTTAAGAAATCAGATGACGTATGTTTGGTTTTAAAGGTAGCTCGTAGAAGCCCTCAGCCAGGCTTTGATATTCCATTTAATGATGTTTATCGTACTTGGGAGTCTAAGTTTAAAGACCATGCCGAGGTAGAGATTATTGATAAGTTTATTGTTGACATTGAGCCGCTTTATAATGCTTGTGATGTTGTATTTACCATGACACACGCCGAGTGTTTTTGGATGCCAGGGCTTGAAGGTTTTGCGGCCAATAAAATTGTTGTAGCTCCCCGTTATGGCGGCCAGTTAGAATATATGAATGATGAGAACTCTATTCTTATTGATGGCAAAGAAATTAGAGCAGATAACCGTATGCAATATTGGGAGCCTTCTTCATATGCAAAAGTGTTTAAACCAAACGAAATAGAAGCGGCACAGAAATTAAAAGATGTCATTGGTAACTATGATGATTATCTGAAAAAATTCTCTCCTAAAATGCAAGAAATGGCTCATAAACTCACTTGGGAAAATGCCGCTAAACAAATTATTGGATTATGTAAATGAGTAAGCTTCTTAGTATCGTTATTCCAGTTTTCAATAAGTGGAATTTCACCAAATCTTGCCTGAATGATTTGGTGCAACTACCAGATGACCATGAAATTATTATCATTGATAATGCTAGTTCAGATGAGACTCAAGTAGAAATTAAAAAGTTAATTGATGAACTATTTCTCAAATACCCATTGGGCTGCGAGATTAAATATGTTAGAAATGAAGAGAATACTTTTCATTCAAAAGCTTGCAATCAAGGCTATCTATTAGCGGAAGGTGAAAACGTTCTATTTCTCAATAATGATATTAGAGTGAGAGCAAATCATAGAACTTGGACGTTTACTCTAAATGCTGCATGTAATCCTGGTAACGATATCGATTATGGTATTGTTGGTCCTACTATGGGCCAATTGGATAAAGGATTGAATTTTGTTAAAGAAGCCAATGAACAACTAAGTGGTAATTCTTATTTGGGCGGCTGGTGTATTGCTGCCAGCAAAAAAACCTGGAGCAAATTGGATATTGGTACTGGTCCTTGGAATGAAGCTTTTCCGTTCTATTTCAATGATACCGATTTGAGCTTTCGCGCTCGTCAGAAAAAGATTCCATTAACTGTTATTTCTATGCCGGATGTAACACATTTTGGTAAGGTATCTGCAGCTCAAATTAATATTCCGAAATTGTATCAAGAAGGAAGAAAAGTCTTCCTCAAAAACTGGAGCAAGTAAAATGCCGGAAGGTCCCGAAGTAAAATTAAGTGCTGATTTGATTAGGCCATTAGTACTAGGTAAACTAGTAAGAAAAATAGTGGTGGATGGAACAAGTAGATATTCTGATACGCTTCCTGAGGGGCTTAATGAGTTTCATAAATCTTTTAGAGATGAAGGTATTATTAATTTAGTTAATGAATGTAGGGTAACTGAAATTGATGTACGTGGAAAATTCATGTATTGGAAATTTAGCAATGGTTGGTGTATGTTTTCTACTTTTGGCATGTCAGGCCAATGGTCTCCTATAGCTGGCAAACATATGTGTTTAGAAATTAAACTGATAGATGAAAAGGGTTCAGACTCAGTATATTTCAATGACCCCCGACATTTCGGCACGGTAAAGTTTGTAAATTCCGAGCGGGAGCTGGAGAAAAAACTTCAAGAATTAGGTTGGGATCCTCTCTCGATGCCCCTTGACAAAAATCTAAAGTGGATTACATTTCAATTAGCAAAGACCAGCAAACCAATTGCCCAAGTTTTGATGGACCAAGGTTTATTTTCGGGCGTAGGAAACTACATCAGGGCCGAGGCGTTATATCTATCTAAGCTTTCGCCTTGGCGGGAGTCTAAGAAACTTTCTCAGGATGAGATTAAGACATTGTGTCAAGCGATTGTGGATGTAATGCAAGAATCTTATCAACATCAAGGTGCAACCATTCGTACTTATAAAACCGCTTATGGCGAAGATGGTAAGTATTCTACACTATTCAAAGTCTACGGACAAAAACAAGACCCAATGGGTCGTAAAATTATTAAACAACAGACGCCAGACAAAAGAACTATTCATTGGTGTCCAGAAGTACAAATATAAAGGTGTTCTATGTCTCCTACATTAATTAAATTTCTTGTTGCCCTCGGCGGAGTGCTGCTTATTGGCACTTTAGCATTTGTAATTTATAATCAAATGCAACTTTCACGACAACAAACCGCTATTCAAACTCAATTAGTAGAACAGCGTCAGTTAGTTGATGGCATTGTAAGAAGTCAAAATCAATATGCGACAAAAGCAGATGTTGAAAAGTTTGCTAAGGATAATGGTATTAACTTAGGAGCTATTAAGGATGATTTGGAAAAGCTTCATGCAGAAGTAACGGCAGTTAATGTTGCCGTGACACATAGTAATGGGCAACATGGAAACAATCTCCCAAATGGGCCTCCTGGTCCGGTTAATCCAAATCCGGTTGATCCAAAGAACCCTGATCCTTATGGTTACATGAAAGCCCAACAAAGCTTCGCATTAGATGAAGATTTTGGTACAGTGAAAATCCCATTTGGTAAAGTAGGATTTAGCGCTTGGCAAGAAAAGCCATGGAGCGTAGATGTCAATTCAAGAGAATACAAATTGAGTACCGTTGTAGGAACTGATGAAAATCAGAGGCAATACTTCTACAATAAATTTAGTATTGCAACTAATGGTAAAACATATGATGTGCCAATTACCACGGCAACAACTAAGCAAGAGTATCCCACGGCCAAATGGAGTTGGTGGAATCCCAGATTGTTGATGGGTTTGGATGGGGGCGTCAATATTACTCAAGTTAAAGGAGAGTTCACCCCTCATATAGGCATTGGTATTATGTCTTATGGGCAATACAAGACCACTCCAGATTTTTCAATCTTAGAAGTTGGTATAGGCTACGGAACGATCAACAAGACTGCGCAAGTTGTTATAACTCCAGTAGCATATAATATTGGTAAGAATCTCTTCTCGCCACTTATGAACAATACATATATTGCCCCAAGCTTATCAATAGGAACGGATGGCTCGCTTGGCGTTGGCGCTGGATTAAGGGTAGGTTTTTAATGTTACACATTCTCACATTGACTTGGAATGCAGCTGATAAGCTCTCTAAATTACATGATACTCTTATTCCTGCTTTAGAGGGGATTGATTATCACTGGTGGATTAAAGATAATGCCTCCAAAGATGATACGGTTGATAAGGCAACTAGCTGGGGAGATAAGGTAACTTGTTTTCCATATAAAGATAATCGACAGAATTTTTCAGAAGGCTGTAACTTCCTTTTCAATGAAGCTAAGCCTGACGATAAAGATTATGTCATGCTGCTTAATAATGATATTATCTTTAATGATACTTCTTCTATCAAGAATATGTTATCAATTATTCAAAATGACGAATCTGTCGGAATGGTAGGCGCCAGACTTTTATACACCGATACAGATAAGCTACAACATGCAGGTGTGGTTTTCAATCCGACTTATAAAACTCCAATGCATTTTCGTGCTGGTCAGGCAACTGATGATGATTCTCGGCGTAACCGAGAGTTTCAGGTAGTAACTGGAGCTGTTTGCATTACCAAGGCTCAATATTTTCGTCAAGCTGTTACCAATAATAAATCTGGTATTGCAGGAATGGATGAAAATTATCATTGGGCATTTGATGATGTAGATTTGTGTTTATCTATCAAGTACAATATGAATAAAAAAATAGTGTATTGCGGTAATACCAATATCTTTCACGAAGAAAGCGCCTCTCTCAAAAAGAATCAAGTTAATAAATTGTTCTTAACACATAACCTGCAATATATATTCAAAAAATGGGGCAGCCATTATGTTATAGATCATGAGGCATATACAAAAGATTCAAGATTAAACCTCTACAGAGGCCCTGAAACAAAAAAGGTGTAAATGAAAAAAGTTCTTGTTACTGGTACATGTGGATTTATTTTTGGCAATTTTATTCGTAAAGCCATTTATGATCAAAACCAGAAGAGGCATCAGGATCGACAATATTCATTTGTTAGTATTGACCGAGTAACGGCTAACGCTCCAAATTCTATGTATTGGAACAAGAACCATATCTTTCATCCAGCTGACATTAGAGATCCGCATGTCATGGACGTGATCTTTCAATTTGAAAAGCCAGATATCGTTATTCATGGAGCTGCCGAGACTTTTG
>Ga0315288_10001443_pt1 | contig 30823 bp, 20 predicted proteins | sample YL17G11_20_MG_FD_203454 | JGI IMG/M metagenome (GOLD analysis project Ga0315288, IMG submission 203454) | Sediment microbial communities from Yellowstone Lake, YNP, Wyoming, USA - YL17G11_20 | ecosystem: Environmental > Aquatic > Freshwater > Lake > Sediment | place: USA: Wyoming | collected...
GGGGGGGGGGGGGGGCTCGCCCCCCCCCCCCCGGGGCCGGGGGCGGGGGGGGGGGTGGTGGGGGGGGGGGGGGTTGTCTTTTTGGGGTGGGGGGGGGGGGGGGGCCCCCCCCGTGCGCGACACCCCTCCCCCCCTCCCCCCCTCTCCTCTCCTCTCACCGCGTCGGGTGGAGCCAATACTCAAACACGTTGTGCGCGTAGGGGCACAGGTCGCCGCGCACGCACGCGCCGGCGGCCTTCATGTCCGGGCACGCGATGCCGGTGTAGTGGACGGGGCCGCGCGGGTCGCGGCGCCGGGCGCGCTCGCCCTCGTGCGCGTAGGCGCAGGTTTGCCAGGGGTGGGTGTAGCTGTGCAGGGGGGAGGGGGGAGGAGGGAAGGAGGGTTGGCCGGCCGTCGTCGTCGACCCCCCCCCCTCATCCTCCACCTTCCACCACCACCCAATCCACAAAAACACCCCGCGCTTACCGTTTGGAGCAGGGCAGGACCTGAGAAGGGGGTGAAAGGATGCGCGCGGTTGGGATAGGCCCAGGAAAATCGTGGGGCTGGGTAGCAAAAGATCTCGGCCACGAAAGCTCGAGGGGGGGGCAATGGCGGGGCCGGGGCGCTCTTTCCGCCCTCGGCGTCCTTCCAGGAGGCGCGCCCTGGTCGTGACCGTCGCGCGGGAGGCGCAATTGAGGCGCCGGGCGGCCGCCCGCCCCGCCGCTGCCCGAGCGGCTTCCGGCTGCCTGCGTCGCCGCCGCCTTCCCACGCCCTCCTCCCCTCCCTCCCGCTCCCCCAGGCCACTCCACTCTCTCCTCTCACCTTGAAGCAGTACATGCGAAAATCGTCCGACTGGTAGAGCGGGTCGTCGTCATCGGCGGGCGGCGGCGCCGGGGGTGGCGCGTCCATGGCCGCAAAGGCGCCGCTGAGGGGTGAGAGGGTGGGGTCAATATGCATTCCTGCGCCCCTGGAGAGGCCGGGCGCGGGCGGAAGGCCGTCGCGGCGGCCGCGGGAGGGCGGGCCCTGATGGGGCGGCCGCGCACTGGCGGCGCCCACGCGGCGCGCCCGCCGGCCCGCGGGCGCGACTCCACGGCCACACACACGCACCTGAGGGGGGGCAGCGGCGCGGGTGGGGAGTGGGGGGGAATGTGGCGACGGGCGTGCCTCGTCGCTCGGCACGGAGAGGCCGCGCGTCCCCTGGCACGCGCCACAAAATCGGATCCGGTGCCGGCGCCGGATCGCGCGGCCGGCGCCAGGCCTGTCCCTGGCGTGTGAGGGAGTCAGCGGCGGCGTGCGGCGGGGGCTCGGACGGCGTCTCGGCAGCGTCGCCGGCCGCGGCCTTGCCGCGGCGTACACCTCGCAGGGCCCCCCAGGGCCTCGCTCAGCCCCCCCCCCCCCCCCACACACCACCACCATGGCCGCCACCACGCGCAAGCGCTGGCTCCCCCTGGAGGCCAACCCCGCCGTCTTTACCGATTTCATGGCCGGCCTCGGCGCCGACACGCGCCAGCTGGCCGCCGTGGACGTGTGGTCTTTGGATCCTGTGCGTGATAGAGAGGGAGAGAAGAGAGAGAGTGTCGCGGCGGCGCGGCGCCGCCGTCGCCATCCGTCGATGCCTCCCATCCCTCTCTCCTACAGGACATGCTCGCCTTTGTCCCGCGCCCGGTGGCGGCCCTCATCCTGCTCTTTCCCGTGACGGCCGAGTACGAGGCGGCGAGGGTTGAAGAGGATAAAACAATTCTCGCCGCCCCGGCCTACTCCCCACCGCCCGCCTGGTTTACGGCGCAGACCGTTGGGAATGCCTGCGGCACCGTTGCCGCTTTACACGCCCTGGCCGCGGCGCGCGCCGACGGCGCGGTGGGCGAGTTTGAGGGCGGGTCGTTCCTCGCGCGCTTCTTCGACGCGACGGCCGCCATGACGCCCCAACAGCGCGCCGCCTACCTGGAAAACCCGCCCGTGGGCGCGCCCGACATCGAGGTGGGTGGAGGGAGGGGGTTGGCGGCGCTGGGGCCGGCGGCTGCCGCCCACCCCCACTCTCTTCTCTAGGCCGCCCACGCCGCCGCCGGCGCGGTAGGCGACACCGCCCCGCCCCCGGCCGACGCGCGCGTCGACCTCCACTTTGTCGCCCTTGTGCATTCTCAGGGCCGCCTCACCGAGCTCGACGGCCGCAAGCGGTGCGCGGTCGACCACGGGCCGACGACGCGCGCGGCGCTGCTGGAAGACGCGGCCGCCGTCGCGCGCTCTTTCATGGCGCGCAGCCCGGAGAGCGTGCAGTTTAGCCTCATGGCGCTGGTCAAGCCGGACGAAGGGGGAGGCGCGTGAAGGCGCGAGGACGGTGTGTGCGGTCGCCGCTGTGCCGCCGCCGCCGCCTTTGGTCTGTATGTGTCTGCCAACGCGTGCATGGCGGTCGCCTTGGGCGCGCGCCGCGGCGTCGGCAGCCGGCTCGGCAGCCCAGCGCGACGCTCTATCTCACACCGCTCTCTCGCCCGCGGCCCACCGCCGCCGCCGCTGCCCGCAGCGCGCGGCGCCCGGCACCGCCCTCCACCGGCCACGCGCCCGGCGTCTTCCCCGGGGATCCCCGCCGTCGCGCCGCCCACCTCCCCCTTCCTCCCTCCCCACGCGCGCCCGCCATCATGGCGGACGCCGAGGCCGCTAGGTGCGTGATCAGGGGCCGAGGGCGCGTGGATCGCGGGCGTCGGCCTGCCGCCCCGCCGCTGCGCCGCCGCCGGCGCGGCCCATCCGCCACCCGCCCACGCTTCGACCTCACCTCGACCCTCTCTCAATCGATTCACAGCCGCCTGCCACCCCCCCCACTGGGCGGCGGCGTGCACCCTCCACCACCCCCTCCTCCCCGCTCCGACCGCGACCGCGACCGCCGCCGCTCGCGCTCGCGCGACAGGCGCCGCCGGTCCCGGTCCAAGTCGCGCGACCGGGGCCGGGAGCGGGAGCGCAAGCGGTCGCGGTCGCGGTCGCCCGCCGCGCCACGCCGCGTGCGGCCGCCGACAAAGTTTGATGTGCCGCCGCCAGGGTTCACGGGCCCCCACGATGCCAAGGGGCGCCCAATTGCGACGTCATCCTCGTTGCCCGGCATGGACGGCCTGGGCCTGGCTCCCCCCACCCACCTCGCCGCCCCCGGCGCGACCGCCCCCGGCGGCGCGGCCAACTCGATGGCCACCCGCCACGCGCGCCGCCTCTACGTGGGCGGCCTGCCGCCCGGCACGTCGGACGCGGGGCTGGGGGCCTGGTTTGTGCAGTGTTTGACCGCGGTCGGGGGCGTGACCGGCGACGGGTCGCCGGTGCTGTCCGTCTACCTCAATTCCGAGAAGCGGTTCGCGTTTGTCGAGTTTCGCTCCATCGCGGAGACGAGCAACGCGCAGGCGCTGCACGGCGCGTCCCTGGACGGCGCCGTGCTGCGCGTGTCGCGGCCGAACGACTACAACGCCGCCGCCGCCGCCCCCCTGGGCCCCGGCGAGCCCGACCCCGGGCTCAACCTCACCGCCCTGGGCGACGCCGCGCCCGCGGGCGCCGAGTTTGGCGTCGGCGGCCTCGGCTCGGCGGCGGCCGCCCCTGCGGCCCCCTTGACCGACCGCCTCACGCTGACCAACCTGCCGCCCTACCTCACCCAAGACCAGTGCCGCGAGCTGTTGGAAGCGTTCGGGGAGGTGGCCGCGCTGACGCTCGTCGCGGACCCGCTGACGGGCGCCTCGCGCGGCGTCGCGTTTGCCACGTTCGCCGACCAAACCGTCACCGCCGCCGCCGCCGCGGGCCTGGACGGCATGCGCATGGGCGACGCCGTCCTGTCGGTCAAGCGCGCGGCCGACCTGGCGGCCGCGGTCGAGGCGCGCATGGAGGCGGAAGGGTTGCCGCCGCCGCCGCCGCCGCCGCACGGAGGCTTTGGCTTGCCGCTGCCGCCGCCGCCGCCGCTGCCGGCCGGCGGCCTGCCGCCGCCGCCTCCACCCCCCGCCCACGCGGCGACGCGGGTGCTGGTGCTCGACCACGCGGTCACGCCGGCGGAGCTCGCCGACGACGCCGAGCACGCCGACATCGTCGACGACATGCGGGACGAGTGCGGCAAACACGGCCCCGTCGCCGACGTCATCATCCCGCGGCCCCCGAAAGAGGCGGGCGCCCCGCCGCCCCCGGGCGTGGGCCGCGTCTTCATCTCGTTTGCCGACCCCGCCGCCGCGGTCGCCGCGGCGGCCGCGCTCCACGGGCGCCGGTTTGGGGGGAGGGCGGTGGTTGCCAGCTACATGGACGAAGCGGATTTCTCGGCGGGCCGCTTGTGAAGGGGGAGGGAGGCGGGGGGAGGCGGGGTGGTGGCGTGTCGCGCCGGCCACAGACGCACTCGCCCGCCCGCTCCCCTCTCTCGCTCCCCGTCTCTCCCCGTCACAAAAACGGCAGCAGCGCGTACTCGGCGTAAAACAGGTACCAGACGCCCCGGTAAAAGGCGGCGATGGCGGCTTGGGAGTAGGCCGCGGCCGCGAGGCGGGTGCGGAGCAGGGCGAGGCAGGCGCCGAGGGCGAGGTGGGCGGCCAGCGCGAAGTGGGGCCTGAAAAAGGCGTCCGGCTTCGCAATGGCCAGCACGGCCGCCCCGACATAGTTCGCCGCCAGCAGGCCGACGCCGAGCGACGCGACGCGCGCGACGCCGAGCTTGGTCGCAAACGTTTCCACCCCGAATTTGGCGTCCCCCTCCACGTCGGGCAAGTCTTTGGTGACCGCGATCGCGGTCGCAAACACGGTGACGAAGCAGGTGATGAAGAGGGCGGCCGGCGACCACACAAACGGCAGGCCCAGCGCAGCCCTCACCGCGGAAAACACGCCCACGTTGAGCAAAAAGCCGCGCACGGTGGCGATGATGAGGAAGGCGGGGACGGGGTGCGATTTGAGGCGGAGGGGGGGGACCGAGTAGGCGGTGCCGAGGAAGAGGCCGAAAGCGTAGAGCGCGGTGATCGCGGGGCCAAAGGTGGACGCGGTCACGACGAGGCCGCCGGCAGCCAGAGCGAGGACCAACACCCACGCAAGCCCTGGCGACAGCTCCCCGGCGGCCACGGGGAGGAACGGTTTGTTGACCGCGTCGATCTCGACGTCGTAGATCTGGTTGACGCCCACGATGTAGCCGTTGCCGGCCAAGAGCGCCAGGACGCCGAGGCACGCGCGCGGGAACAGGGCCGCCCACGGCAGGGCGGCCAACGGCGCCGGCTGCTCGAGGAGCGCGCGCGCGGTCACCGCGACCGAGCCGAGGAGCGTGCCCCGGATCGTGTGGGGGCGCAGAAACTTCCAAAAGGCGGCCAAGAAAGAGGGCGCGGCGGCCCGGCCGCCGGGCGCGCCCGCGGCCGGGGCGGCGGCGAGCGGCGCGGGGGGGCGGCGCGGCGGCGCCGGCTGCGGGGGGGGGCAGGGGGGTCGGCTCGCGCCCGATGCGCGACCGCCCCCCCCCAATTCCGCCCCCACCCGTCCCCACCTGCACCACGCGCGGCTGGCGCCGCGCCAAAGGCAGGCCGCCGCGCGGCGCGGCGCGCGGCGCCGCCGCCGCCCGCGTGGCCGGCGCCGGGCGCGCCCCGACGCGCGGCGCGGGGTGGCCGGCGATCGCCACGATCGCCATGGCGGCCGCGGGGAGAGGGAAAAGGGGGGCGGGGAGAGAGGGTGCGCCGCAGCGCCACGCGCTCGCTGTTTTGCGGCCCGCCAGCGCGCCGAGCTTGCACGGCCGCGCGCGCGGTCGCCGCCCTTGTCACCCCCACGCGACTGGAATGCACTCGCTGCGTCCCGATGAAACAGGGTCGAGCAAAAAAGCCAGAGCCAGCGCGCTCACGCGTCGGCCACCACCTCCCCGACCCCCTCGCGGCGCGCGCGCGCGGCCGCCGCCGACCGCAGCAGCGCGTCCGCTACGTGCCCTTCCAGCACGACGAGCACGAGCCACAGCGCGAGCTGGGACGCGCGTGGGTCGGGAGCGCCGCCGACCACGCACCCCTCCCCGGGCGTCGCCGACCGACCGCGCCGCACCGGGCGCCGCGGCGCCTTGGGCTGCGGCGACACGACGGCCGCCGCGCACGCGAGCTCGGCCAGGACCGACGCGGCGTCGGTGTCGGCCTTGGCGGGCCGGCGCCCCGACGCGCGCCGCTTGGCGGCGGGGGACGTGGTGGCGGGCCGGCGCGCGCCGGACCGCGATTTGACCGGGAACGGGGACGAGAGGGACGTGGCGGGCGGCGCCTTGGCCGGGCCGCGGACCGAGCGCCGGTTGGCCGCGGCGCCCGCAGGGACGGCGACCGACCAGAGCCAGTCTTCCAGGGCGGCGCCGACGGGCACGGGCGGCGCCTCACCGGCTTCCCGCGCCTCCGCAGCCGCCAGCTCGGCCCCATACTCGGCCAGGGGCCAGTTGGTCGCCGCGCCGCGGCCAAACAGGTGGACCGCCGCCCGGTCGTGCGCGCGCCCCGCGTCGGCTTCCGACACGTGCAGGCCGAGGGACGCGTAGCGTCCGTTGCGCAGCGCGACGCGGGCCTCGTACCGGGGCGTGCCGCCGTCGCCGGTCGCGGCCGAGAGGGAGACGCCGCGGAAGGAGGACGCGCCGCGCGTGAAACCCTGGGATTGGCGGCGGATGGCCATGACCAGGTCGGCCATGGGGACGGTGTCGAGGCAGGGGAGCAGGGCCGAGTAGCTATTAGGTGGATAGGGAGGAGGGGTGTGGGCGACTTCACTCTCTCTTCTCGCTCCCTCCCTCTCTCGCCTTCACCACCTACCGATCCAGCGGAAAGTTGGTGCGCGCCTTGAGCCCCTGGCACTTGAGCGCGGCGACATCGTGCGCCTCGGCCGCTTCGTCCTCGGTCGCGTAGCCGCCCAGGTAGGCCTGTTTGCCCTCTTCCGAGACCCACACGTGCGCTTCCCAGCTGAAGTGGAGAAAGGAGGGGGTGGGGTGGGTGGGCGACCGTTTTTTATGTTTCTTCCTAGGCCCGGCTCGACAGCCCACCGTCCCCCTCTCTCTCCCTCTCTCTTCCTCTTACCGCCCGGAGCGCCGGTGGCGCGTCACGCCCTTGTACTGGGACGTGCGGCCGACGGGCCCGCGCTGGCGGCCGTCGCCGGCGGTGGGCGTCGCGGCGCGCGACGGCGCTGCCGGCGCTGACCCGCCCGACCCGGGCGTGGCGCCGCTGTCGCTGTGCGCCAGAGTGCCCATGGGCGGGACCGCGTCGGGCGTGGGGCACAAGGACGGAGGAGGCGCGGGGCCGTCCATGAGGGCGCGGCGCGCGCTGGCCAGCACCTGAGGGGCGGGAAAGGGGGCGTCGACCGTCGCGCCCGCGCCTCGGCGTACAGATCATCGCCTGCGCGCGCGGCTGGCGGGCGCCGAGGCGGCGGGCGGGCCGCCGCGCGGCCGCGCGCCGCATCCAGCGGCCCGCCCCCCGCGGCCGCCGCGCCAGGCGCCGCGCGCCCGCACAGCCGCCCTTGCGGGACTCACTCTGGCCTCGCACGCTGTTCAAGGGAGAGGGAGCGGGCGGAGGCCGAGCGCCGGGGTGTGTGCGGCGCGGCGCGCTGCGGCGGCGGACGCTTCCCTTCCCCGCTGGCGTGCGCGTGTTCCTGGACGCGTGTCTGTGCCCGCGATCCACGCTGCTGCCCCCGCGATGCGTGGTGAGAAGCCTGCGGGGCGGCAGGAGAGACTTGGCCGGACGGAGACGCGGCGGCCGGCGGCGACCGCGCGCGGCAGCCACGCGCCGCCCCGCCCACTCGCTGGCCGCCCTCTCCGAACGCTGCCGGGCACCACGCGCGCCCAGCGCGGGGCGCGCCCAGGCTTTACGCGCCCCCCGCGGCCCGCCGTGGCGCAGTGGCCGCGCGCGGCGCGCACCCCGGCCACTCCTCCCGAGGCCCACACCCCCTCCGAGGCACCCCGCCTCCCCCCCCCCCCACCACCATGGGCAAAGTCCAGGAGATCGCGCCCTCTGTCTCCAAGGCCGGCCGGTCCAAGACGTATCACCGCCGCGGGCTGTGGGCGATCAAGAAGAAGAATGGCGGCAAGCTGCCTGTGCACGCCAAGGCGGCGCCCAAGGCGGTGGCGACCGAGAAGGTGGGGAGGGGAGAGGGGTGGAGGGGGCGGCGGCGGCGGCGCACCGCCGCGCGGCCGATTGCCGGCCGGCCGCCGCGGCCGCGCGCGGGCGGCGGCCGCCCAATCACGCCCGCCCGTGCCGGCGGCGGCCGAGAGGCGTGCGTCCGTGTCACCCGGGCGACGGCTGCGTGTCGACGAGCGCGCCCTGGGCGGCGTCGCGACCGGTCGCGCCGGCCGCCGGCCTCGCGGCGCGCGATCGCGCCGCCGCCGACCGCTTCGGCCACCGCGGACGGCTGCCGCCGCGTTGACGCCGTTCGCCACGGGCAGACCTGGGCGCGGGGACGCCCCGTCGCGCCCGCGCGGCGATGGCCGCCGCCCGCGCGGGCCGACGCCGCCACCCCTTCCGCCGCCCCCGATCCCGCGCCGCGCGCAACGCGGCACGCGCGCAGACACTCGGCCAACACGCCCGCACCCATCCACCTCGCCTCCTCAGACCGCGCGCCTCTACCCCGCCGACGACGTGCCCAAGCCGCTCCGCCGGCGCTCCGTGGCCCGCCCCGCCAAGCTGCGCGCGTCCCTGCAGCCCGGCGCTATCCTCATCCTGCTCGCGGGCCGCTTCAAGGGCAAGCGCGTGGTTTTGCTCTCCGCCCTGCCGTCGGGCCTCCTCCTGGTCTCGGGCCCCTACTCGGTCAACGGCGTCCCCCTGCGCCGCGTCAACCCCGCTTACGTGATCGCCACCGCGGCCTCTGTCGACGTCAAGGGCGTCGACGTGTCCAAGTTTGGTGACGCGTACTTCAAGGCGGCCGACGCCAAGGCGGCGAAGAAGAAGACCGGCGCGCCGGGCAAGAAGGGCGGCGACGCCGACTTTTTCTCGGGCGGCGCCGAGGCCAAGACGAAGGAGCCGCTCCCCGCGTCCGTCGTCGCCAACCAAAAGGCGGTCGACGCGGCGCTCGAGGCCAAACTCGGGGACCTCAAAGGGTACCTGGAGACGCCCTTTTCCCTGCAGAAAGGGGACCGGCCGCACCTCATGAAGTTCTGAGCTCAGAGGGGTGGCGTGGTGGTGGGTCTGGCGCCTGTTTGTTTGGTCGGGGGCGGAGCGGAGAGACGGGCGTGGCGAGGGGTGGGGCTGTCGCGGCGCCGCCGCCCTCGCCCACGAAAGGCTGGGGCGGTGTGCTCGCGGCCGCCGCGCCCGCGCTTGCGCCCGTGTGTAAGCCGCGGCCCGGGAGGTCGGTTTGGGAGGCGGGGGCGGGAGAGCGCGCCCACGCCGGCGGTCCCCCACGCCCACACCCTCGCCGCCCGGCCCCCACCCTCCTCCTCAATCTCAATGGCCGCCCTCCGCGTCGTGTTCGCCCTGGCGGTCGCGGGCGCGGGTGCGCGAGCGGGGCGGGCGCGCGTGATGGGCGCGCGCGCGCGGGCGGGCGCGGCGAGGCGGCGGGCGGCCGCGGGTGGGCGCCCTCCCAACGTCACGACCCCAATCGCGCGCCCGCGTGCGGGGGCGGCGGTGGCACGCGCAGCTCTGGCGGTCCAGCGCCCGCATTGACCGCCGCGCGCGGCGGTCCGATCGGGGCCCTCCCCACCCTCCCCCACCCTTCCCTGCAGTCGCCGCCCAATCTCCCCCCTCTTTGGCCGACCGGTTCCCGTCGGGCCACCCCCTGACCGACATCCCGCCCCCCGCCGACGGCGTGACCACCGCGGTGTGGTTCCCCAAGCACACCGGGTCCCAGTTTGAGGCCGGCGAGATTGTACGAGGAGGGGGAGGGAGGAGGAAGAGGTGGCGAGGTCGATCGTCAGCCCAGTTTCCGACCCCCCTCCTCTCCTCCTCGTCTCCCGTAGATCGAGGTCGTCGTCGCCGTGCGCAACGGCGGCAAAGTCCCCGCCAACGTGACGCACGTCATGGGGTCGCTCAACTCGGTCGACGACTTCTCCGCGCACTATCAAAACTTTTCGCTCGCCGCCGCCGCCGCCGACGTGCCGCCCGGCGGCGAAGCCTCGCTCACCTACGCCTTCCGCCCCGACCCCGCCCTGCCGGAGCGCGACTTCCAGGTGGCGCTGACCGCGTTCTATGTGGCGGGGGAGGAGTCCGGGGCCGCGGTGTTCTTCAACCGGACCGTCGCGATCACCGAACCGCGCTCGGCCGTCGACTGGCAACTCCTCCAGCTGCTGGCGACGTTCGCGGGCCTCGCCGCCCTGGCCGGCTACGGCGCGCACGCGTGGGCGGTGAGCGCGGGCTACGTCAAGAGAGCGCGCAAGGCGCCGGCCGCCAAGGCGGCCGGCGCGGCGGGCGGCGGCGACCCCGCCCAGTGGCTCGCGGGCACCTTTTACAAGCCGGCGGGGGCCGGCGCCAAGAAGGCCGCGTAAGCGGCCGGGAGCGGTGGGAGAGGGAGCGGCGTCGAGTTTGGGGCGTGCAACAACCGCCGCGCGGCGTCCGCCGCCGCTCCACTCTTGCGCGCTCGCGCGCGCGCCGGGGGGAGGGCCTCCCCTCTCTCCCTGCCGCCCCACCCTCATGCTGCCCACATTCGACGGCCTGCTCCGGGCGGGCCTGCAATTTGTGCTGCGGCGCGCGCTGGGGCCGCTGCTCAAGAGCGAGGTCCGAGAGGAAGGGGGGGGGGGGGGGGGGGGGGGGGGGGCCCCCCCCGCCGCGCGCGCCGCCCCGGCTCTCCCCATCTCCTCGGCTCCCATCCACCACCTCGCCACCGCCTCCCCTTCTCCCAGCTGGACGCCGACTCGCTCACGCTCGCGCTGGCCGACGGCGCGGCGACGCTCACCGGCGTCCTGTTTGATGATGCCGCCCTGGACGGGCTACTGGTGAGTGAGGAGTGGTGTCGGGGGTGGTGGAGCGGGGCGGGAGCGCGCGGTGGGGCCGCGCTCGCGACCATGGGGGACGCGCCGCGCCGGGACGGCCGACGCCCCTCTCCACCACCCACCACTCTCACCCTCAGGCCTCTCCTACCTGGCGCGTCACGGGCGCGTGCGCGGGGTCGATCACGGTGGCCGCCCCGCTCGCGTCGCTCGCGGCCGACCCGGTCCAGGTGTCGCTGGATGAACTGGTGGTCACGCTGGCGCCCAGGGAAGGGAGAGGGAGTGGTGGCGGGGCGGCGGGAGCGGCGCCGACGCCGGCCGCGCGCTCCAACGACGACGGTGCACCTCCGTCTCCCTCCCCTTCCCCTTCCGGCCCCGCCGCCGACGGCGTGCGCCTCGTGGCCAGCGGCATCGAGTCTGTGCTGCACCGGGTGATGGTGGTTGCGACGAGGGTCGCGGTGCGAGTGGAGCTACCGCCCGGGGAAGGCCCCGCGGCGGCCGCCGCGCGCGACGGCGTCGCCCTGCTCCTGCGCGCGTCCGAAGTCACGCTGGCGGGCGACGCACCGGTGCCGTCGCCCGGTGGCTCCACGTCCCTGACCAAGCGGGTGTCGGTCGTGGGGCTGACGGCCGAGGTCGCCGCGCGGCGCGGGCGGCACGCGGCTCGCGCCACCCCGCCCTCTTCCCCTTCCTCTGCTTCCTCGCACAACGACGACGAGCTCGCCTGCGTGCTGCTGGGCGGGCGCGGCGCGGCGGGCGTGGGCGGGTCGCTGACGGCGACGCTCGAGCGCGGCGTGAGCGGTGGACGCGCCGCTGCTCTCACTGTCGACGCCAGCCTGGACGCCGCCTCGCTGCGGGTCGGTGCCCGGTCGCTGGCCTTGTTGGAGGCCGCGGCCGAGGCGTGGCCCAAGGGCGGCGGTGCGAGCGTGCCGCCGCGGCCGTCGCCTCGGCCTTCTCCTGCTCTTGACTCGACAGCCTCCAGCGACGACGCCTTTTTCGATTGCGCGTCCGACATGGCGTCGTCGTCCGCGTCGATCGCGTCGTTTCTGGCGGGCGCGGCGAGAGCGGTGACGGGGGTGGGGGCGGAAGAGCGCGCGCGCGACCCCTCTCCTCCACCGACCTGGACCCTGCGCCTCGCGCTGGCCGGCGTCGAGTGCGTGCTCTTCTACGACGAGACGCCTGCCGGCCCTCCCCCAGCGCGTGGCGGCGTCGGTGGGCGCCCCCGGCTCGCTCTCGCAGTCGGCGCGGCCGACGGGCGCGCCACCGGGTCGGGCGCGGCCGCGTTCGACGCGCGTCTTGCGGTGTACGACGTACGCGCGTCGGATTTGGCGCCCAAAGGGCGCGCGGGGTCGGGGAGAGCGCGGCGCGACGCGCGCGCGCTCACCACCGCGCGCGCCGCGCCGGGCGTGCTGCCCCCGCTGGAGGCCGGGACGAGGCCACCCCATGCGTCGCTGGCCAGGCGGCGAGTGATGAGGCCGGCGTCCGCAGGCGCCGGCCCGCGGCGGCGCACGGTCGCGTCGCTCGCGGCGGCGGCCGGCGCGGCGCCAACCTCCCTGTCCGACTCGGAGCCCGACTCCGACCTGAATGAGTGGCCTCTGCTCGCGGTGGCCGGTGGCGGCCGCGGCGGCGCGCCCGCGCTGGAGTTGAGGGCTCAACGGGGGCGCGCGCGGGGGCCGCTCGCGGCGACCGCGCACGCGCGGGCGGCCACGCTGTGGCTGTCGCTGCCCCTGGTGCAGAGGGTGGCGACCGCGTTGGCGCCGTCGCCGGCGGCGGTGGAGCGGGAGGCCGCCCCGCGCGGCCCCCGCGCACCCGCCCCCACCCCCGCGTCGGCCTCGATCCACCTCCCGCGCGTCACCACCGTGCTCATGCTCCCCGAAGAGGAGGGAGATGACGACGAGGATGAAGACCACCCGCCACACCATCCACACGTCGCGCTGGCGGTCGACCTGGAGGCGCCGCGCCCGCGGACCTCCGGCGACCCCACTCCCCCTACCCTCGCCGCAACAGCCCGCCCGGGCGGCGGCTGGGACGCCCGGTTGCGGGTGGGGCGGGCGGCCGCGTTTCTGGTGGGTGCGCCGCCGGGCGTGAGCGACGACGACGGCGGGAGCGGCGCGTGGTCGACGGCTTTCCCGCCCCTCGCCGCCTTTCGGGTCGCCGACGCCCTGGACTCTGTCGTGGCCGACGTCGGCTGGCGCCCCGGCGCGGCGCCCGCGGGCGGCGAGCTGGCGGCCGCCGCGCGCGACCGCGCAGCCGCGCACGCCGCGTCGCCCTCGACTGCCGCCGCCTTTGATGACGACGCCGCCTCCCTTTCCGGCGTCAGCATCCGCGTCCACGCCGCCGACGTGCGCCTGGCGCTGGCGCCGGCCGACGTGGCGGCGCTGGCCGGCGGCGCGGCGGCGGTGAGCGCGGCGGCGGCGGCGGCCGTCGCGGCAGCGGCCGCCGCGGCCGCTGCAGCAGGGGCGCCGCCTCCCCCACCGCCGCCGCCTGCCTTTTTGGAGGTGCGTGCGGCGGTCACGGTGCGCCTGCTGCCGTCGTCGGTGCCTGACGACGGTGCGGGCGGCAGAGGCGGCGCCGCGTTTGTCGCGGCCGCCCGCGGGGCGGTGCTGACCGCGGTCGCGCCGCTGGGGGAGGGAGGGGTGGCGTTCAGGTTGAAGGTTGAGCAGGCGTCCCTGACCGAGCAAGAGGAGGGGGCCGAGCACGCGCTCCCGCTCGTCTGGTGGCCCACGGCGACGCCGGCGACGACCGCCGACGACGACGCACCTTCCCTCCAAGGCCTGGACGTCGTTCTGACCGCCCTCCCGGACCGCTCCCTGGCGGCCAGCATGGCGTCCGCGGGCGTCGGCGTCGCGGCGCCCGGGTGCGACCCGGCGCTGCCCTGGGCGCGGCGCGCGGCGGCCTGGTTTGGTGGTGGTGGGCCGACGTCGGCCGACGCGGAGCCTCGGCATTTGCAGTGGTGGCTGGCGGCGACCGACAGCGTGCTGCGGCTCGAGCCCGACGACAGCGCCGGCGTCGCGGCCGCCCTGCTGCTGGGCTCGGTCGCCGCCGCTGGGGGCGATGACACGTCGTTGACGGTGCGCGACATTGCCCTGCTGCTGGCCGACGGCGCGGGCGCGCCCGGGGCGTGGGCCGCGCCGCGCGCACCTATCGCCGCCGCGCTCGCCACGGGCGGCTACGCCACGCTCGCGACCGAGGACGAGATCGCGGCCACCATGTCGACCGCCGACGACGGCGCGCGCGACGTCGCGGTCGCCCAGGCAGCCGCGCGCGTGACGCTCAGCGCGGGGTCGGCCGCCGCGGTCGCCGCGCTCGCGCGCCAGGTTGCCGCCGCCGGTGAGGGGCCGCCCCACGAGCCGCCGCCGCCGCCGTCGCTGCGCACCTCTGTCTTGTGCGGCGTCGTGGAGCACGCGTTCGACGCGCCGCCGCAGCGCGCGCGCCCGGCCTCGGCCACGGACGGCGGCTGGCAGGCGGTCGACCCCGGCCCGCCCTCTCCCCCCTCACCGCCGCCCGATGAAGCGGGCGGCGCCTGGCTGGCAGGGTGGGGCGTGCGCGTGGTGGACGACTTTGTGAGAGTTGGGGGAGAGAGGGGCGAGGGCTCTGCGCCCGCGGCCCTGCCCAAACCCGGCCGCGCGCCCGAGACGCGGCTCGTGTTCACCGGGAGCGGCGTCACGATTGGCCTGCACTGCCCGCGCGGCGGCGCGGGCGGCGGCGGGCGCGCGCTCGACGTGAGGGCCGACGGCGCGCGGGCAGAGTGGGCGTCGTGGGCCGACGACGGCGCCACCTCTGGCCCCGTCTTGCTCACGCGGCTCACGGTGACCGTCCAAGACGCCTGCCTGCGCGACCTGGACGCGGCCGGCGCCGAGTGGGGCACCGTCGTCGGGAAGCGGGCCTCCACGGCCGTGAGCGCTTCGCCCCACCGCCCCTCCTCCACCCCCATGCTGCGCCTGCACCTAGAAACGCTGCGTCCCACGCTTGGCGCCGCCCCTGAGGCCCGGCTGACGATCGCCCCCCCGCCACCGCTGCGCGCGCGCGTCGACCAGGACGTGGCCGCCGCCCTGTCCTCCCTGGCCATGCAGCCGGGACCGGAGCTAGCGTTTGGGGAGGACGACCTGGTGCTGGAGAGCGACGAGAGCGGGAGTGGGAGCGAGAGTGACGGGGACGCGGTTGGTCTCGCGCTGCCGCTGCCGCCTCCTGCCACCACCACCGCGACCACCATCTCCTCCATCTTCTTCCAACGCGCCTCCCTACCGCGTTTGGACCTCGTGCTCGACTACCGCCCGCGCCGCCTGGACGTCGGCGCGCTCGCCGCGGGGCGCCTCGCCGAGCTCGTCAACGCCGCGCCCCTGGACGGCGTGGCGCTGGCGTTGCCCGCGGTTGTCGTGCGCGGGGCGGCTGGGGTGGGAGGGTTGAGGGCGCGCGTGGCCACTTCCTGGTGGGCCGCGCTGCGCGACCGCGGCCCGCGCGCCTTGCTCGCCGGCTTTCCCGCGGCGCGAGCGGTGTCACGGGTGGCCGACCCGGCGGGCGACCTGCTGCGGCTGCCGGCGGATGCGTTGCGAGGGGTGAGCCACGGCGGCAGCAGGACCCGCCTCCCGCCCTCGGCGCGCCGCGCGCGGCGGTCGCTGACGCGCCTCGTGCGCGCCACGCTCGCGGAAGCCCTGGGCGCGGGATCCGGCGCGCTGGGAGGGTGCCGGGTGGTCGTCGAGGGCGGCGGGTCGACGCGCGTGCGCGCCGCGGTCGGGGCCGCGGTCGGCGCTGCGGCCGACGCGGCGGCAGGGGCGGCCGCTGAGTTGAGGAGGTGACAGAGACGGGGGTGAGTCGCGTGTGGCGTGTGGGTCGGCGCGCCGGAGGCTAGAGAGCAGCTGCGAGAGGGGAGAGGAGAGGCGCCGCGCGCGCGGGTGCCCCCGCATCACAACCCACGCCCTCCCCGCGCCCCCACCGACCCCCGTCGCGCCCTCCCCCGGCCGGCGCGACGGCCCTCATGGCCGCCAACACGCTCGCCGCCGCGCTCGGCACGTCGGCGCCGACATCGCGCGCGTCGACGCCCACCGCGCGCGCGCGCTCCTCGGTCGTCCCGTTCACCCGGCCGAGCAGCGGCGCGCCGTCGGTCGACGACGACGCGTCGGCGCCCTCGTCCTTTGTCGGCTCCGCGCGCGCCCTCCGCGGCCGGTCCATGCCGTCAGCCCCGTCCGAGGCCGGCTCTTTGCGGCGCCCCTCCTGGCGGCCGTCGCCCGCGGTGGCGCCCGCGGCGGTGGTCGCGCTCGGGTTCGCTGCGCCCACGTGCGACGCGCTGCTGCCCGCGCCGGCGTCCCCGTCGTCTCGCCGGGACGGCCTCCTTTCACGCGTGCTCTGTGTCGCCCGCGTGGGGGTGGAGGTACGAGGGGAGGAGGACGGGGAGGGCGGCATGGCGCGTTTGCCCTAGGCGACGCGCGCCCCGCGCGGGCGCGCCCGGCCCCTCCCCCGCTTCCCACCCTCCCCTACTACTCCTCTTCATCAGGCGACCGACGCTGGCCTGGGTGCGGACGACTTGCTGGCCGAGCTGCAGGTGGGTCGAGGGCGGCGAGCGGTTCAAGCGCGGCATGCCCCAAGAGCGGGGCGCCCGGGCGCTGTGGGCCGCCCTCCGACCGCGGCCGCGCCCTTGTCGCGGTCGGGGGCGTTGGCCGCGCGTTTGGGCGGTGGCGCGACCGCGGCCGACCTCGGTCGACCGTCGCCGCGCGCGCACCGTCGCCGCGCGCGCGGTCGGCGGGAAGACAACGAGGCCCCGCCCCCACCACGTCACCCTCCAACACCGCGCACACCCTCCTCCCTCTGTCCTCTTCAGGCCTACCACCCCATCTTTGCCGACCCCACCGTCGCCAGCGCCTGGGCCGTCGCGCGCGTCGCGCACGACGGCCAGTCGTGCGCCGCGGGCGGCCGCATGCTCGCCCACTGCGCCGCCGTCGCCCGCGTCGTGGCCGACCTGGGCGCCGACGCGGACGCGGTGGCGGCGGCCGTGCTGCACGCCGCGCTCGCGCGCGGCGTCGCGACGGACGCCGCGCTGGCGGGGGTGTTGCCCAAAGGGGTGTTGAACCTCGTGCGGGCGGTCACGCGCATGACCGACCTGTGCCTGCTGCGCCGGTACACGGCCGGGGACGGGGTCGAGTTTCTTGGGGAGGGGGTGGACCTCTCGTCATCCTCCTCCTCGGACCCCGACGCCGCGCCCGCCCGCTTTGTCGCCATGCTCGTCTCCATGTCGGACGTGCGCGCGCTGGTGGTGAAACTGGCGGAAGTCCTCACCGACCTGCGCGCCCGCCTCGACGTCGGCGCGGGCGGCACGCGCGCCGCGCGCGCCGCCGCGCGCGCCGCGCTCGACGTGCACGCGCCCCTGGCCAACCGGCTCGGCGTGTGGTCGCTCAAAGCGGCGCTGGAGGATGCGGCGTTTGCCGTGCTGGAGCCGGAGCGGCACGCGGAGATTGCGGCGGCGGCCGCGCCCGACGCGGCCACCGAGTCGGTCCAAACCGTCCTGGACGCCGCGCGCGACGCCCTGGACGCCGCCGGCCTGCCCAACGCCGACCTCTCCGGCCGGTCCAAGCACCTGTACGGCCTGGCGGCCGCAATGGACGCCAAGCACGTCCCTCTGTCGGGCGTCCTCGACGCGCGCGCCATCCGGGTCGTCGTCGAGACCAAGGCCGACTGCTACGCCGCCGAGCGCGCGGTGCACGCGCTGTGGGCGCCGGTGGACGGGCGGTCGAAAGACTACATCCGCGCGCCAAAGGCGAACGGCTACCAGTCCCTGCACTCGGTCGTCACCGGCCCCGGCGGCACGCCTGTCGAGGTGCAGGTGCGCACGCGCAAGATGCACTTTGTGGCCGAGTACGGGGTGGCGGCCCACTGGCGCTACAAAGAGGCGGCGGCCGCTGGGTTGACGGTCGCCGACGGCGACGCCGCGCGCGTCGCCTGGGCGCGCTGGCTCACCACCTGGGCGCACGCGTTGTCGGACCAGCGCGCGCGGCCGAGCAAGGGGTCGCCGCCGGCGAGCGCGGACGGCTTGCACGCGCTCGCCGCCGCGGTCGGCGCGCGGGCGACGTGCGCGTTCCCCGAGCACCGCGCCTCGTGCGGCTTTGCCGACTACCTGGGGGCGGGGTTGCGCGCCGGTGCGTCCTCCTGCTGCGGCGGGGAGCACGCGGGCGCGGGCGGCGTCCTGGTCGCGGTCGTCGACCACGCGGGCGACGCGGCCGCCGGCCCGACTGTGGTTGCCGTGGCGCCCGGCGGCACCGCGGCCTCCATCGCCGCCTCCCGCACCCCGCCCGCTGGCCACACGCTGCGCGTCCTGGTCAACAACGGCGAGAGACCGGGCGACGCGCCGCTCGCGGCGGGCGACAAGGTCGAGCTCTTTGCCGTGGCGGAAGTTGAGGCGGGCCTGGCGTCTGTGCCGCCGGATGCGGAAGCCGACCTGGAGGTCGCCCGCCTGCGCCTGGACCGCCTCATGGCGGCGACGCCCGAGCCGGTGCCGGCGCAACCGTGATGGGTGGGAGGAGGAGAGGGAGGGGGCGACACCCCTTGTCGCCGCCGCAGCTGCTGTACCACTACACCGAGGACGACACACCACGCCATTCCTTGGGCGCGCGCGCGCCATTTGCACGCGCGCGCTCAAGCCGGGGGCGGGGTCGCCGCGCTTCGCGCGCCCCGCCCGACCACCACCACCCGCCTGTACCACCATCACCACCAAAGCCGCGGCATGCGTTGGGGGGTCCGCGTCGAGTTTGTGTAAAAGAAGAGTTGTGTCGAAGCAGAAAGAATAGAGCGAGCGGTGATGGGCGCTCGCCGTCGCTCGCCGTCGGCCCTCCTCTCCCTTCCGACACACCTCGCCCGCGGCGCCCGAGGCCAGCCGCCCCCCCGCCCCCCCGCGCGCCGCGCGCCGCGCCCCCGCGCCGCGCGCCCCCGATCCAGCCGGCGCCGCATTCGCGCGCCGCGCCCCGCCCCGCCGGGCGCCCTCGCCCGCCATGGCGCCGTCGGTGGCATACTACTATGACGAGGAGATCGGTGAGGGAGGAGGAGAGAGCCAAGCGAAGGCGAGATTGACCGCCCGCCCCGACCGCGCTGGGGCCACACCGGCTGGCGTCCGTGGACGCCCGCCTGTCGCTCGACCGCTGGGAGCTCGCGCCTGGCGCCATTTCGGGCGGCGCCCGGCGCGCGCGGCCGCCCCGCGCGCACGCGGCGCGGCGCGCGGGCGGCGCGCGCTGGTGCCGTTCGCGGAGGCGCTCGCCGCACGTGGTCGTGGCCGTAGCGCGATCACGACCCTGGTTCGCCCGTCGCGGGCGGCCGGCGGCGGTCGCAACGGCGACGCGGGCGACGCGGCGCCGGCGCCCGCATTCGGGGCGGCGACGGAGGGTGAACGAGGGCGGGCGGCCCGGCGGCGCCCCTCCCGATCGCCCGCCGCGCGATCCTCGCCGACGCGTGCGAGGGAGGGGGTCGTCGGGACCGCGGCGCACCCGCGCGCCGCGCCGCGCGGCGCCCACCCTTTGCCCGCCCACCACCACCCCCACCACCCCCTCCCTCTCCCATCTCTAGCCACCTACAACTACGGTGGCGGCAACCCGATGCGACCCCACCGCGTGCGCCTCACCCACTCGCTCGTGGAGCACTATGGCCTGCCCGCCAACCTGGCCGTGCACCGGCCTGTGCCCCGGTCCGAGCTGCAGCTGGAAGAGTTTCACGCGGATGATTACATCCGGTTTTTAAAGGCCGTCACGCCCGACAACCAGGACGAATTTTTGGTCCAGATGCGGCGCTTCAACCTGGGGCCCGTCGGCGAGGCCGACTGCCCCGTGTTTGACTCCATGTTTGAGTATTGCTCGGTGAGAGGAATGGGAGAGGAGAGAAGAGGAGAGGGAGGTGGCGGGAGAGGGAGAGAGACAGGGCGGCGCCGACGTTCCCTCCTTCCTCTTCTCCTTTAGCTCTACTCCGGCGGCTCGGTCGGCGGCGCCGCCCTGCTCAACGAGGGCAAGACGGACATCGTGCTCAACTGGGCGGGCGGCATGCACCACGCCAAGAAAGCGGAAGCGTCAGGTTTCTGTTATGTCAACGACATCGTCCTGGCGATTCTGGAACTCCTCAAAGTGCACCAGCGCGTGCTCTACGTCGACATCGACATCCACCACGGCGACGGGGTGGAGGAGGCGTTTTATTTGACCGACCGCGTGATGACCGTCTCGTTTCACAAGTATGGCGACTTTTTCCCCGGCACCGGCGCCCTCGGCGACACCGGCACCGGCGCCGGCTCCCTTTACTCGGTCAACGTGCCGTTGCAAGAGGGCATGGACGACGAGTCCTACCGCTTTGTGTTTGAACCGGTCATGCAGCGCGTGATGGAGACGTACCAACCGGGGGCCGTCGTCGTCTGTGGCGGCGCCGACTCCTTGTCCGGCGACCGCCTGGGCTGCTTCAACCTCTCCCTGCAAGGCCACGCGGCCTGCATGGACTTTCTGGCCAAGTTCGGCGTCCCGCTCCTCGTCCTCGGCGGCGGCGGCTACACGATGCGCAACGTCGCGCGCTGCTGGTGCTACGAGACGGGGCGGTTGCTGGGGCTGGAGCTGGACGACGCGCTGCCGGACGCCGCCTTGGCCGAGTACGACTACTACATGGACACGCACAAGTTGCGGATCGCGACGTCGAACATGCGAAACGCAAACACGCGCGACGCGCTGGAATCCATCACGCGCGCGGTGCTCATCAACCTGGGCAAGCTGCCGCCCGCTCCCAGCGCGACCATGGTGGAGGAGCCGGCGTTGATCAAGCCGCCAGACGCGCCGGAAGGGGATGCCGACGAGCGCGGCGGCGGCCGCGCGGCGGCCGACCTGCGCACAGCGGCGCGCGACGACGGCTACGGGTCGGACGCGGAAGCGGGGGCGCGCCACGTGGATGCGGACGACGTGGAGCGGGTGGTCGCGGCGCCGGTCGAGGCCAAGGTGGAGCCGGGGGTCGAGGGCGGCGGCGCGGGCACCGCCCCCACGCCCGGCGGCCCCGACGAAGCCTACCTCCAGTCCACCGTGGGCGGCTCGTCCTCGCCGCCGACCCACGTTGACACGCCGGCCGAGGCGTTGGTCGCGGACGAGACGCTGCCCGACGACGACGCGGCGCCGATGGCCGAGTGATGGGCGAGGTGGGAGGGTGTGTGGTGGTGGCGTGTGTCGACCGCGTTACATGCACGGGCCGCACCAGCCGGAAAGAAAACAGGTGGCGCCGCAGCGGCGGGGCAAGAAGGAGAGTGGGGGGCGGTCATCGCGGGTGGTCGTCGGCCTCGTCCCCGACGCTCATCGTTCTCACTTTCTCTCTCCCGCCCCCCGCGCGGTGCGTGCGAAATAATGGCGCCGCAAAATGCAATCACGCAAGACCCTCTCCCACCATCATCAGCCGAGCAGGGAAATCCCGTCAGCCCCCACCGCCGCCGCCGCCGCGCGCTGGGCCGCGTCCTCCTCCCGCAGCGGCGTCACCGACCCGCCCGTCGGTTCCGGCCCCGTCCACGCCGCCGACACGGCCCCCATGCAGAACGACCACTTGTCGGCCGCGTCGGCAATGTGTTTGCCCATCGGCTTGCCGCCCCCGTGCCCGGCTTGGGTCTCGACGCGCAGCAGGAGGGCGTTGCGTTGGGGGGACGAGGCGGAGGAGGCGAGGTTGTGTTGCAGGGTCGCAGCATACTTGAGCGAGTGGAGCGGCGGCACGCGGTCGTCAAACTCGGCGGTCGACACGAGGACGGCCGGATAGTTCTTGGTCCCGCCGCTCGGCGCCGCCACATTGTGCAGCGGCGACCAGGCCAGGATGCGGGGCCGGTCGGCGTCGGCCTCGGGGTCGCCGTAGTCGCTCTTCCAAAAAACGCCGACCGTGAATTTTTGAAACCGCGCAATGTCGGTCACCGGGACGTCGGACAGGACGCAGCCGAACAAGTCCGGGCGTTGATTGGCTGCCGTGGCGACCAGGGTGCCGCCAAAGGAGCCGCCGTGAATGGAGAGCTTGGCGGGGGACGTGATGTTGGCCGCGACCAAATACTCGGCGCACGCAACGAAATCGTCAAACGTGTTTTGCTTGGCCGCCCCCGTGCCGTCGGCGTGCCAGCGTTCGCCATACTCGCCGCCGCCGCGCATGGAGCACGAGGCGTAGACGGCGCCGAACGCGGCGCCCGCGACCAGCACGTCGGGTTGAAACTCGATGCCGTTGACGATGTTGAACCCGCCGTAGCCGTACAGGACGGTGGGGGAGAGGCCGTTGCGGGGGGAGTTCTTGGGGGCGGTGATGAAGAGGGGGATGTTGGCGCGGCCGTCTTTGGACGGGACAAACACTTGAGTGGTCTCGAAAGCCGACGGATCCACCCCGCGCAGCGTGGTCGACTTCCACACCGTCGGCGCGGCAGTCGGCTCGGTCGCGTTCCAGCGCAGGACGGTGCCGGGGTCGGTGAAGGACGCGAATTTGACAAAGACCTCGCCCGAGTCGCGGTCGGTCGATGCAGACGCGGCGCCGGGGCCGGGGAGAGGCACTTCGCCCAAGGCCGCCCCGGTGTCGGCCGCCACCAGCCTCAACGCCGCTTTGACGTCGTGCAGATAGGTGAGCACGAGGGCGCGCGCGCCGCGGGGGCCGACGGTCGGCGACACGCCTTGGAGCAGGTCCTTGGCGTGCTCGGGCACGACCTCCGTGTAGTCGCCCACGGGCGTTGCGTCGCTTGTCGGCACCTCGATGCGCACGACGCGGTAGCGGGGGGCGCCCCAGGTGGTCAGGAAGTAGAGGGATTGGTTGTAGCCCGCGACGTACCGAAATTCGTACCCGCCGTGCGTCGGCAGCGACCGCCAAGGCATCGGCGTCGCGGCCGCCCCACGGCGAATGTCGTACGACGTCAAGTTGAGCGCCCCGGTCGCCGGGTCTTTGGGCAGCGTCGCCAGCTTGGCCGCGAGCAGGCGCGACTTCGACGCGGCCTGCGTCGATTCCGCGGACAGGATGAGGTGCACGCCGTCGCCCGTCGCGGTGGCGGAGAGGAAGTCGGTGGGGGCGGCGGCGGAGAAGACGTGCGCGTCGGCAGACTGGGGAAGGGAGGATCGAGGGGGGCGCGGGTGGGCGGCGCGGTCGGCGGCGGCGGGCCGCGCCCCTCGTCCCACCCTCGACCCCCGCTCACCTGGTCCGTCCCCACCACGTGGTACCACAGCTGCTGCACGGAATCCGCCTGGTTGCTCGTCCCGGTCGTCCCGCCCTTGGGCGGGTCGTAGCGCGAGTAGAAAAAGCCGAGCCCGTCGCGCGTCCACGACAGTTCGGTAAACTTGACGTGCGCCAGCGCGTCGGCCATCGGCGTCCCTTGACAGTCTTCCCCCACGGCAAACACGCGCACGGTGCGCCAGTCGGAGCCGCCGGTGGAGAAGGCGGCGGCGAGGAGGCGGCCGTCGTGGGACACCGAGTATTCTTGGAGCGAGACGGTGCCGTCGGCTTTTAAAAGGTTGGGGTCGAGGACGACGGCAGGGGGGGCGTCGAGCGAGGGCCTGCAATACAGCACGGGCTGGTTTTTGAGGCCGGCGTTGCGGCGGTAGAAGTAGCGGCCGCCCGCGCGAAACGGGGTGCCCCACTTTTCATAGTCGTAGGCAGCGCCCAGCGCGGTCTTGAGCATGGGGCGGGCGGGCAGGGAGGCGAGGACGGACTCGGTGAGCGCGTTCTCGGCGGCGATGACTGCAAAGGGGGGCGGGTGGTGTGGGCGGATCAATTTGTTGGAGGGTGAAGAACAAGGCCGCACACACAGGCGTTCTCGCGCCCGCAGCCCATGACCCTCTCCCCCCCACCACTCTCTCCCTTCCCCATGCTCGGCTCACAGGCTTTGGTCTCCAGGCTCGCCGGGTCCTCCATCCAGCGGTAGGGGTCGGGGATCGTGTCGGCGCCGAGCACGTCGGCGTCGGCGCCGCGGCGGGCTGGGGGGTAGGTGCCGGGCGGCACGTCGACCGCGCCGATGGGGGCGCCTGGAGAATGGAAAAGGGTGGTGGTGGTGGGCAGTTCAAAGGCGGCGGCGGCGGCGTCACTGAACCCCTGTCGTCCGCTCTCCCTCTCCCTATCTCACCGAGCTTGGCCGGCGCGGCGGCGGCCGCGGCCAGCATGGCGGCCAGCACAAGGATGTGCGCCATCATGGCGGCTCCAGAGGCAGAGAAGAGAGCTGGGCGGAGCTGGGAGAGAGAGGTGGTGGTGGTGGTGAGCGCTTGTGCGGCCGATGGGCGCCCCGGCGCCACTTCGAGCGTGACCGCCCTAGTCGGGGCGATGTCGACCATCGACGCGCGCCCGGCAAGCGGGCGGCGGGGGACATGAAGCGCCCCGCCCCCCTGCGCGGCGCGCACGCGGGGCGTCGCATGCGGCGGGGGGTGGGGGCGCCGGCAAGGGGTCCAAGACCCCACGCCCGTCGCCAATGGGCAGAGAGCAATGCCAAATGAGCATCGCGGGGGTGTGTGGACGCGCGGCGCCCCGGATGCGGCCCCACATGCGCCGACCCGCGGGCAAGATGGGCGCGCGGGCCACACGCTCCACTGACGCCCACCTGGGGCGGCCTGAACAGCGACTGAGGGCGCTCGATGAAATGAGGCGGAGCAGCCGGGGCGCGCGGATGGTGCCGCGGGGAGGGGGGTGTGGCCAGGCGCGGGAGGAGCTCGAGGGCGGCGGCACTGGCCCACTTCCGCGCAGCTGACCCCTTGTCCGCCGCCACCATGGCCGCCACCATTGCCTTCTCCCGCGCGCCCGCCACCGCCGCCCGCGCGCCGGCGGCCCGCCGCGGCGTCGCCGCCGCGGCGCGCTCGCCGCTGGCGCGCGCGTCGCCCGCCCAGCGGGTGAGAGTTGTGGGCTAGATCAGAGAGGAGCGGGGTGTGCGCGGCGCGGCGTCGGCGGGCCGCTGGGCCGTGGTGCGGTGTTGGTGGGCGGGGCGGCGGCGGCGGCGTGGGGGGCCGCCCGCAGCCCATTGCGGCCGTGGCGTCCTCTCGGGCGGTAGCTGATCGTCGATCGCGCTCACAGCGGGATCGGGCGGCGCCCGCGATCGCGCCGCGAGCCGGCATCGCGCCCTCACCCCCCGTTTCTACCACCCCCGGCGCCAACCCCGATTTTTTGCTCGCCCTGACTTCCCCGCCTCCCTTTTGCCTCCCAGCTCGCCGCCCCGGCGCCCGCCCGCCGCACGCGCCGCGTCTCGGCCACCTCCACCGTCGCCGCCGCCGCCACCCCGAAGAAAATTCTCATGCTCGGCGGCACGCGCTTCATCGGCGTCTACCTCGCGCGCGACCTCGTGGCCGCCGGCCACGAGGTCACGCTGCTCACCCGGGGCAAGGCGCCCATCACGCAAAAGCTGGTCACTGAATCGGACGCCGACTACGCGGCGTACAAGGGCGCGATCAAGCACGTGGCGGCCGACCGCAAGGATTATGACGGGCTTAAAGCCAAGCTGTCGTCCATGCCGTTTGATGGTAGGAGAAAGGGAGGGTGGGAGGGTGGTGGGGTTGGTGCGGAGAGTTGTTGGGGGCGGCGCGAGAACCCCCACCCCCACTTCCCCTCCCTCTTTCCTAAAGTCGTCTACGACCTCAACGGGCGCGAAGCCGAGGAGGCCGTCCCCATCCTGGACGCCCTCCCCAACCTGGAGCAGTACATTTTCTGTTCCTCCGCGGGCGTGTACAAAAAGACCGAGCAGCCGCCGCACTATGAACACGACGCGGGCGACCCCAAGTCGCGGCACAAGGGCAAACTCGACACCGAGGCCCTGCTCGCGTCCCGGGGCGTCAACTACACGTCTGTGCGGCCGGTCTACATTTACGGGCCGCTGAATTACAACCCGGTCGAGGAATGGTTTTTCCACCGGGTCAAAGCCGGGCGCCCGATTCCCGTCCCCGGGTCTGGGCTGCAGGTGACGCAGTTGGGGCACGTGGGTGATTTGGCGTCCGCTTTCCACGCCGTCCTCGGCAACGCCAAGGCCAAAAACCAGATTTACAACGTGTCGGGCGAGCGCTTTGTCACGTTTGACGGCATCGCGAGGGCGTGCGCCGCGGCTGCGGGCGCGCCCGAGCCCGAGCTGATCCACTACGAGCCGGCCGAATTCGACTTTGGCAAGGCCAAAGCGTTCCCTCTGCGCTCGCAACACTTTTTCACGTCGATCGAAAAGGCTAAGGCCGACCTCGGCTGGGCGCCCAAGTACGGCCTGCTCGACGGGCTGACGCACTCGTATGCGAACGACTTTGGGCTGGGCAACTTCCGCAAGTAAGGAGGAGAGAGGAGAGAGGAGGGGAGGAGAGGATTGATTTTGTTTTTTCGCGACGGCCGACCCCCATCCCCCTTCTTCCTCTCCCCCTCCATTCTCAGGGCTGCCGACTTTACGACGGACGACATGATCCTGGCCAAGGCCAAGAAGCTGGTGTCGGCGTGAGGGGGAGGGGGAGAGGGGTGGTGGTGGAGGGCGGGCGGGGTGGGCGGGCGGGCGCTCGTGCTGCTCGCCCTGTAATTGCGTCGCCGCCGCAGGCCGCACGGCGCGCGCGCGCCCCCGATTCGCGACCGGGCGCGCCCGCGCCAATGCCACCACGCGCGCGCGCGGGGTCGGGCGCCGCGGGGCGGGGTCGAGGGCGCCCCGGGGTGTGGCGGGCGCCGCCTTGGGCGCGCGCTCCACACCCCACCCCCACCCCTCCCCTCTTCGTTGCGGCGCCCGCGCGCCGCCGCCGCCGCGGCGGCCGAACCCGTCGCGCGAGCGCCGGCGCGGGGCGGGCGGCGGCGCTCCCTCTGGCTGCTCCTGCGCCGCCGCCGCCGGCCCGACCCGGCGCAGCCTTGGTTTCACGCCCCGGCCCGCGCCCCGCCGCCAGCCCGCGGCGCGCGGCGCCGGCTCCCCGTTTCGTTACGCGGCGCCGGCGCTGCCTTCGCCCGCCGCGCGTTTGCCAGCCCATTTGCCGCCCGCCACGCCGGCGCCGGCGCCGGCGGCGCCCCCGGCCGCCCCCCCTCGTGCCGCCACCGCCGCAAACGCGTACGCGGCGGCCATCGCCGCCAACCCCGCCCCCGCCGCCGCGCCCGGGAGCCAGGGCGGATGCATGTGCGTGCGCGCCGCGCCGAGCGCCGCGCTCGCAAACCCGGTCACCAGCGCGGCCGCGCCCGCGCCCCGGTGGGCGACCGCCCACGCGGTGCGAGCGGTGCCGGCGCCGGGCGCGGGGCGGAAGGCTGCCAGGGCTGCGGCGGCACCGGCGAGTGCGAGCGCGGCGTACCCCGTGCCCTTGTGCGCCGTCGGCCCCGGCACCGGCAGCAGCACGCCCAGGGCCAGGCCGGCCGCCGTCGCGACCGCCGCGGCCGCCTGTAGGCCGGCGTGGGCGCGCAGCGCGCGGCCGCGCGCGGCAGGGCGCCCGCGCGTGGCGGCCATCGCAGCGACCGCGGCGGGGGCCAGCACGCACCACGCGAGTAGCAGCAGGACGCCGTGCGACTAGGGATGGGGTGGCGAGGGGGGCGGCGTCAGCGGCGGCGTGTTGGCCAACGCGCGGCGACCGTTGGCCAGCGCCAGCAGCGGGCGTCCCGCCCCGTCCGCGGGGCGCGCGGCGCCCGCCCCCGCGTCCGTCTCGCATGCTCACCCTGCGCATCACGATCACCAGGCGGGTGCACGCGGAGGCATCTGCGTCGGCCGACAGCGCGGCGACAGCGGCGGCGGGCGCCGGCATTGTCTCCGGTCTGTCGAGCGCCGCGCAGTGTGTGCGTGCCGCGGGCGGCCCGCACTAGGTGGCGGCGGCGGCAGCCGCCGAGGGATGCGCTGCACGATTGTGAGAGGCTAGAGAGGCGTCTCGAAGGGAAGGAGGGAGGGTGCGCGAGCGAGCGTCGACAGAGGCGGCGGCGTGCCGCGCTCACTCCTCCCGCCGCTGAACCCAGTGCCGTCACCCATCCGCGCACTCGCCCGCCGTCTCCCGCCCGCACCAGCGACCGCAGCGCGGCCGACGCGCCGGTGAACGAGACGGCCGACGCGGGGTCGAGGCGCTCGACTATCTCCAGAATGGAGTCCCTGTCCAGAGAGAGCAGCGTCGTGGGCGGTGGAAGCGGTGGTGACCACCGCTTGACAACGTTTGGCTAGCTAGCTAGTCGCCACCTCGGAGGTGGCGACTATTATCGGGACGTCGCCCGGCGTGCGTGGGGCGTGTTGGGAGGAGCGTCGGCAGACCCGCGCGGACAGCCCGCACCGTCGTGGCGCGCGAGCGCGGCCGCCCACGAAGCTTTGCTGGGCTCTCTCGGTCCCTACGGGCGCCAAGCCGCGGCGGCATGGCACAAGATCCAGGTCGCCCTCGCTATGGGCGGCCGCGACGCGGTGCGCGCGACGCTCGCCCCCCCCCACGCCCTGGACACGCTGTCCCGCCTGCGCCGCTGTGGCTGGCACCCGTCCCTCGTCGCGCTCTGTTCAGTAATGGATGGGCAGGCGACGCTGAGCGCGGCGACTTGGGACGTCGTGTGCGCGTGCGACACGGCGCTCGGCCTGCTGGGGGCGCTGCCGGCGCCGGCGGAGGCGGACGGCGCGACGCTGCATCTGCTGCCGCTGGTCACGGCGCGCACGCGGTCCACGCTGCGCCCCCCGGGCGGGCAGTCGGCGCGGCCGGTGTGGATTCCGCTGACCGCGGTGCCGGCGTCGGGCGAGCGAGCGGTCGACGCCACGGGAGGCGCGATGCCGGCGTTGCTCGCGCGCCGGCTGGAGGTCAATGTCGCCACGGGCGCGGTGCGCATCAAGAGAGCCGATCTGGGCGCGGGCGCGGTGCAGGCCAATGGTGGGATGCTGGTGTCAAGGTGGTTGGACCGCATGCATTGCGAACCGCATGCTGAGAGCGGCCGCCGCGGCCTCCGTCTCGTCCCCGCTGCGTCTGTTGGACGTCGCGGCACCGTTTATCGACGGCGCCCCGGCCGGCCCTTGGCTGCGTCTCACGGCGTGGGCGCTGGCGACGCTGCGGCCCAATAAAAAAGTCGTCTTCACGTGCTGCGTGCGCGTGTGCCGTGGTAACGCGTCACCCTCGTCCGTGGTTTTCGTGCACGGCGTGTGCGTGCGGCGAGAGGGCGGCGACGGCGACGACCGCTCGGTGTGGCGCGCCCGAGTCGACATGCCGCTGGCCCCCGCCACCGCCGCCGACGGCTACTGCGCCATTACCGCCAAGCGGCCGATGGAGGTGGTGGTTGAGGTGGATGTGGATGTGGATGGAGTGCGGCGGTTGGTGCCTGCTGGGATAGGTGGGTGTCGCGTTGGGGTGGTGCTGGCAAAAGGGCGGTCGTGTAGTTTGTGAATCTTGCGTCAGGGTCAGGATAGTGTGAGGGTCAAGGGTAGGGCGAGTGTTATCGTTGCGATGGCGGGCGCCTATGCAACGGCGCGATCGACGCGTGAATGATAGAGGGCGGTGGCGGCGTGAGAAAGGGTAACGGAGTCTCCACCCTGCCGCTCTTCGCTTTGAGCTCGAACAATCTTTCTGTCCGCCCGCGCTTGCCTTCAGGCGCCCCCCCCTGACAGGGTGCGACGAGCGGTGGGACGTCAGGTCAAGATGCGGACGGCGGCGCTGACGGCGGGGGACTTGCCGGGGCTGTGCAAGGAGAAAAACAGGGGTGGGGGTGGCGACGAGGGCGACGGTGACGACGACCCCACCGCCAACGGTGGCCCGCGCGCCCCCGCCCGCCGCCGCACGCCGGCCCGCCGCACCCCGCCCGCCACCGTCGGCACGCCCACCGTCGACGCATCCAGTTCTTGGGCCGGGCGCGCCAGCGGTGGCCCGACGGTCGATGCCGCGCGCGCGCTCGGTCGCGGTGTGTGTGTGGGGGGGGGTCGGCCGCCAACCGCCACGCACGGCGCGGGAAGCGGTGGTGGGCTCCTTTCAACAGGTGCGCTGCGCGCATCACACAAGTTTACCAACCGGTCCCGACCTCCGACCACCCTCTCCACCTCATCGGTGAGTCCGCGGCCGGGTCGGCCGCCACCGCCGGCGGCGCGTGGGGGGGGGGGGGGGCACGTGGTCCCCTTCCGCCGCGGCATGCGCGCGCGCGCCGCGCCGGCGCGCGCGCCGTTTTCTCACGCCTCCGCGCGTACCCCTAATCGGCCCCTCCCCCACGCCCAACCCCGCCCACCCGTCCGTCGGTTGGCGGTTGGCTTGGTCGCCCCTCTCATCACTCAAACGTCAACCCTCTCTCCCCGTCGCTCGTCTCCCTTTCGCTCAGGCGCCGCCCACCGCCATGACACGGACGATGTCGGCGCGTCTCTTTGGTGCGCGCTTTGTTTTGTTTGTCCCTGGGGGGGAGTCCGTGTACTGCCGTTTCGAGGGTCGACGCCCCCCTCCACCTTTCTCAGTCGTCCTCACGGCGCTCGTCGCGGCGCGCGCGACGTTTGCGGTGCGCTTTTTTGGTCGGGAGAGGGAGAGATGGGCGGCCGTGGCAAAAAAACACCCACCACGCCACGCCGCGCGCGTCGTCGACACGACGTGCAGGGTGAGGCGCGCCGCCCGACTTCGCCACACGCACACACCCCTCAGGCCGGCGTCCCCTTCCCTCTCTCCTTCAACGCGTCCGACATCCCCGCCAAGCTGCAGGCCGACGCCGCCCTGGCCAAGTTGGCCGCGCGCAAGACCGCTGGCGCTGGCGCCGCGGCCAAGCAGACGCTGGTCAACGCGGCCGTCATCGACAAGGCGGCCGGCCTGGACCCGCTGGCCCGCCAGGCCAAGGCGGCGACCGGCCCCGGCTTTGGCGCGTTCAAGGGCAAGTCGGTTGTTGTCTTCATCTCCGACCAGGAGACTAACACCCTGGACTACATGCCGCCCGGGTGGGAGGCGGCCAACCTGCCGGGCAAGACGCGCCTGCTGCAGAACGGCGTCGAGTTCAAGCGCGCCTACAGCAACGCGTGCATGTGCACTGCCGCGCGCGCGACTTTGTTCAGCGGATTCCTTACCACACAGAACAATGCCCGCTGGGTCCTGGAGACACCCTTGCCGGCCGACCAGTACCCGCAGCGCGACCTGCCGGACGACCTGCCCAACTTGGTGACGGTGAGAGACACGACGGGGGGGGGGGGGGGGGGGGGGGGTGGGG
>Ga0315288_10001445_pt1 | contig 30800 bp, 32 predicted proteins | sample YL17G11_20_MG_FD_203454 | JGI IMG/M metagenome (GOLD analysis project Ga0315288, IMG submission 203454) | Sediment microbial communities from Yellowstone Lake, YNP, Wyoming, USA - YL17G11_20 | ecosystem: Environmental > Aquatic > Freshwater > Lake > Sediment | place: USA: Wyoming | collected...
CAGTCACTTTGAGCGAGGACTCGTCTTTTAAATTAACTAATTCCTGAACTGATCCTTTGCCAAAAGTTTTTTCGCCGATAAGCTTAACACCGCGATTGTCTCGCAGCGCTCCGGCCAAAATTTCGGCCGCCGAAGCGGTTCCTTGGTTAACCAAGACTACTAAAGGATAATTTTTTAAAGCTCCTAAGCCGCTGGCTCGAAATTCCGTTGTCTTGCCTTGACCATTGTCCTTGCCGAAATCTTCAATAGCTACAAGATCTCCAGTGTTTAAGAACCAACCCGCAATGTCCACTGCCACCTCAAGATAACCCCCGGGATTATTTCTTAGATCTAAAATTATGCCTTTATAACCGGTGGTTGAAAGAATTTTAGTTGCCGCTTGCTGGAATTCAAATGGCGCGGTTGAGGTAAAACTGTAAAAAGATAAATGCGCTATCTTGTTGTCTTTAAGAGCTTCCAGTTTTGTTATGGGAATTTTTATTATTGCTCTTTCGATGGTTATGTCCTTTATCTTGGCGCCATCATTGTTTCTTAAGATGGATAAAACCACTTTTGTTCCCACTTCGCCGCGTATTTTTGCAACAGCTTCTTCAACCGTCAGGTTATCTGTGGGTTCATTATTTATTTTTAGAATCTTGTCCCCGGCCGTTAACCCAGCCTTTTTAGCCGGCGTATCTTCCAGAGGCGCTACAATAACCAAAATATCATTTTTCTTGCCTATTTCAGCCCCAATGCCGCCAAAACTTCCACCAACGTCTTGTTTAAAACTTTTTGATTCCTGGGGTGGGAAGAAAACCGTATAAGCATCATTCACTCCTTTAACCATTCCCGAAATGGCGCCGTAAAGCAGACTTTCATCATTGAGTTTGCTTTTGTCTACATATTTAGAGTGGAGATTATTCCAGGCTTCCCAAAAAAGTCCGAAATCAAATTCTTTTGGCTTGCCGAATTCCTGATTAATGATCCCCTGCACCGAATGAGGCAGTTTTTCTATTGAGCCGTAAATGAAACCAATGCCAAAAGATGCGGCTACCGACACCACAATAATCGCCAGAAAAATATATTTTTTGTTTTTGTCACCCATCAGTTTTTGTGATATTTTATATAATATGGCAATTACGACTAAACATCAAGTTTTAGCTTGGGACTTGGTTGAAGGGCTGGGCGATGAAAAACATAAAGGGATTTATTTCCGGCTGGCGAAAATTTATGACGAATCGTTTTTGAGAAGAATTTTAAGTTTGGTAAAACTTGCTTATAACGAAGGAAAAATCAAAGCCGGAGATAAAGGAAGATATTTTATGGGGATTTTAAAGTGCGAGCTTGAAGAAGTCAATTCATACAGAAAAAAATACAAATGAAGATTTTTACGATAAATGATAAAAAAGAAGAAAAATTCTTGCGGCAAAAAACCGCTGATTTTGATTTCAATGAATTTGGCAAAAAAGAAATTTCCGAATTATTGAAAACAATGCGGGGAATAATGACTGAAGCTCAAGGCATTGGCTTGAGCGCCAACCAATTAGGATTGAATTTAAGATTTTTTGTCGCTCGAATTTCAGACAAGCCATTGAAACGCGATGAAAATAGTAAAAGCATTAAGCCATCGCCGGATGAAATGAAATTTTACGCGATTTTTAATCCAGAAATCATAAAACTCTCTAAAGAAAAAATATTGGCGGAAGAGGGTTGTTTAAGCGTGCCAGGTGTTTATGGACTAGTTGAACGGCCTGCTAAAATCACTATCACTGGTCGGGATGAAAACGATGAGAAAATAAAAATCAAAGCCTCCGATATCTTGGCCCGGGTTTTCCAACACGAATTTGATCATTTAAACGGCATTTTATTTATAGACAAAGCGAGTAATATCCATAAAATAAAATGAAATATATATTTTTTGGCACGCCGGAATTCGCCGCGATTGTTCTCCAAAGATTAATAAGCGCCGGCTATGTTCCGGAAGCTGTTATTTGCAATTCGGACGAACTGGTTGGGAGAAAACAAATTCTCACTCCCCCGCCAACAAAAGTTATCGCGGAAAAAAATGAAATACGAATTTTCCAACCGGAAAAATTACGCGGCAATGAAGAATTTTTAAATCGACTTAAAAATCTCAAGCCGGATTTAGCGATAGTAGCGGCTTACGGCAAAATTATTCCCAAAGAAATCTTGGATATCCCCCCTTTTGGGTTTCTTAATATCCACGGTTCGCTTCTTCCCGCTTATCGCGGCGCTTCTCCGATTCAGTATGCGATTTTAAATGGTGATAAAGAAACGGGAATTACAATAATGGAAGTTGATGAAAAAATGGATCATGGATCAATATTAGCCAGTGACAAATTGCCAATAGCCAATAGTGATACTTACGACAGTTTAAGCCAAAAATTGGCGGCAATGGGAGCGGAACTTTTGATAAAAACAATTCCGGATTTTATATCGGGGAAAATAAAGCCAGTTGAGCAGGAACACTCAGAAGCAACTTATACAAAAATTATTAAAAAGGAAGATGGAAAAATTAATTGGTCAAAAGGCGCCGGCGAAATTGAAAGAATGACACGGGCATTTTGCCCTTGGCCGACAGCGTATACTTTCGTAAATCTCAAATCTCAAATCTCAAATCTCAAAATTATTGAGGCAGAAATTTCTGAAAAGAATAGCCATCAAATCGGAGAAGTATTTTTAACCCATAAAAAAGAATTAGCTGTTAAATGCGGTGACGGCAATTTAATTATTAAAAAATTGCAGCTTGAGGGAGGAAAAATTTTATCAGCGAAGGAATTTCTAAACGGCCATAGGAATTTTATAGAAACTGTTTTAAAATAAAAAAAGAAACCTGCGCGGCGAGCTCGCGCAGGTGGGAGTGGAAGGTTATTGTTTCGAGCTAATTGGCCGAGGGCTTATTCCCCCGCCGTTTTTAGGTTAATGGTTTATCTGGCCGTAATTCAAGGCTCGCTTCTCACGGCCAAAACACCGAAAGCTTGTCGTCCATCTGACGGCTAGCTCTGTTTTAGATTTTAGCGAATCCACAGAATGTGTCAAGAGGCTAAAAAGTGGTATAATTTTCTTTATGAAAATAACATTTTTGGGAACCGGTCCGGCTGGCCGTATCCCCCGCCCCAATTGCGGCAAGTGGTATGTCTGTAAAGAAGCCAGAAAACCCGGAAGCAAAAGCGCCCGCTCACAAACTTCAACTTTTTTTGAATTTTCCAAAACTAATGTTCTTATTGATGTTTCCCAAGATTTTGAAAAACAGGTTAAATTATTGGATGAAAAACAAATTGATTTTGTTTTTTTAACCCACGGCCATGCCGACGCCGCTTACGGTTTGCCGCTATTAATATCAAAAAAATATCTGAAAAAGTTCAATCCCGTTGTCCACACTGAAAAACAAACTTTTGAAGTTGCCGAAGAAAAAATGCCTGAAATTGCTGGTTTGAATTTCAGATTTATAATCCCCTACAAGGAATATGACTTTAAAGAATTCAAACTCACGCCTTTTCGCGTGGAGCACGCTTTCAATCCCCGTTTTCTGACTTTGGGATATTTGTTTGAAATTGGAAAAAAGCGTGTGGTTTATGCCAGTGATTTTAAAGAAATGCCGAGCCAAAGCAAAGATTTAATCAAAAATGCCGACTTGGCGATTTTGGATTGCGCGGCTTATAAAAGACCCATTCCGACCCACGTGAGTTTTCCGGAAATTTTGGAGCTGGTTAAAGAATTAAAATTCAAAAAAGTTTATCTCACTCAAGTCGGCATTGCCTGGCCGCATTATGAACTGGCGCAGAAAATCGTCACCAAACAAAATAAAAATATCTTTGTAGCCTACGACGGTCTATCAATTCGGTTTGTTTAAAATGAAATCGAAAAATTTTTCGCCTAAAGTTTCTTTAGGTTTTCTATAACCGGTTTTTTGTCTTATTTCTTTAAGGCGCAATTGGGCTTCCTCTCCCCCTATTTTTATAATCTCCGATGAATTTTCGAATTCAAACCAATGATAATGGAAAATCGGCGGTTTTATAACAATATCGGCCGATTGTTTTAAAACATTTTTGGCAAGCTGATATTCAAGCACCGAAAGAGTCTGAGAGATAACCGAATACATGTCTTTTACGCTAACCATTTCTTTGGGCGCTTCAAACCATTGGCTTGAGACATCAACAGCGATCACATATTCGGCGCCCATTTCTTTTACAACATCAGCCGGCACCGGGTTGACCAATCCTCCGTCCATTAATAATTTTCCGTCAATTTCAACAGGACTGAAAATTAAGGGTATGGCAATGCTGGCTCTAATAGCGTCAACCAAGTTGCCGCTGTTTAAGCGGACTTCGTCGCCATTTTTAACATTTGTCGTCACGGCGGTAAAAGGTATCCGGCAGTTTTCAATTTTCATATTGCCCAGTTCTTTTTTTAATCTTTCGGCAATCGGCTCTCCCCTAAAAAGCGCGCCGTCTCTTTTTTTAATTATGTCGCGCAATGAAAAAATATCTCTTTTTTTAATACCTAAAATTATTTTTTCAAGGCCGGTTATATCTTTTGTGGCGGCGTAATAGCTGCCGACCAAAGCGCCCATGCTGGTGCCGGCAATGAAATCAATATTAATGCCGGCGTTTTCCAACGCCTTAATAACTCCGATATGGGCCAGGCCTTTAACGGCTCCCCCGCCTAAAGCTAAGCCGATTTTTTTGTGGGCATGGTGTTTTTCCATTGGTGCATGCTTTTAACATCGCGCGTGAAGGTGTTTTTTCTGGCCCGCCACCGGTCCCCTGTTCTAAAGGTAATTTTATCTTTTGCCGCGTTGTTTCTTGAATAATTTTTCATCCCTTTATTTTATGATAAATTTATGATAAAGTAAAATCGTTAAAATATGGGAAATCTTGTCTTATATAGAAAATATCGGCCGCAAAATTGGGACGAAGTTATTGGCCAGGAGCATGTGGTGCGGACTTTGACTAATGCTTTAAAACTTGGCCGTGTCAGCCATGCTTATTTATTTAGCGGGCCGCGGGGCACCGGTAAAACCACTATTGCCCGCCTTTTGGCGAAATCCGTCGGCTGCGTTGATTTGGACTTGGTAGAAATTGACGCCGCTTCCAATCGCGGCATTGACGAGATAAGAGAATTACGGGACGGCATAAAATTCGCGCCAACGGCCGGAAAATATAAGGTTTTTATCATTGACGAGGTCCATCAGCTCACTAAGGAGGCTTTTAACGCTCTTTTAAAAACTTTGGAAGAGCCGCCGGCCCACGCCATTTTTATTTTAGCGACCACCGAGGCCCATAAAGTGCCGGAAACGATTCTTTCCCGGGTTCAGCAATTCGCTTTCAGGCGGCTGAGCGTGGCGGAAATTATTAAAAAACTCCAGAAAATCGTTGAGGCGGAAAAAATAAAAATTGATGAGAACGCCGTGCGTTTGATTGCCACTTATGCTGGCGGGAGTTATCGCGACGCCGAATCAATGCTTGAGCAATTGAGGGTTTGGAGCGATAAAATAATTATGAAGGAAGACATTGAAGAGCTTCTCGGCGCCGTTGATTTTGAAAAAGTGAAAGCAATGACGGATTGTCTTAATAATGCTGGCGCCAAAGAAGCGATTGATTATGTGGGTAAATTAACCGAAGGAGGAACCGACCTAGAAATGTTTGCCAAGGCCCTGGTGAATCACCTGCGGAAAATAATGCTTATTAAAGTTGACAGTTCCCTTTCAAATTTAATGGCGCAGGAATTGACGCCGGAACAGGTGGAAATCGTGAAAAAGCAGGCGGAGGTTTTTTCTCTTGATAATGTGGCACGGGCAATCCGGATTTTCATGATTGCCCAAAACGATATCAAGCGTTCTCCCATCCCCTCTCTGCCGATTGAATTAGCAGTCGTAGAAATAATTAACAATAAAATATAATCATTAAAATATAATCATTGCGGGATCGCCTGCCTGCGCAGGCAGGTCTAACGGTAGGACAGCAAAATTATGAAATGGTATGTATATTTTCTAAGGAGTTTAATTAAGAAAAATTGGATTTATGTTGGTAGTACCAACGATTTAGAAAGAAGACTAAAAGAGCATAATTCTAAGAAAGTATTAGCAACTAAGGCTTATCTACCATATTCCATGATTTATACAGAGCAATTTGATAATGAATATGAAGCGCGTCAAAGAGAGAGATACTTTAAATATTGGAAAGGCAGAATTGAAAAGAAGAAGATATTAAATCGTCTTTTAAAATAACATTGCGGGGTCGTCTAACGGTAGGACAGCGCCCTTTGAAGGCGTTTATCGGGGTCCGAATCCCTGCCCCGCAGCTATTGACAAATCTTTATATTTATTATACTATGGATAATAATTTTTGTTCGTTGAAATCTTAATCCTAAAGGAGAAAATTATGAGATTAGATGTCAATAAAAGCTTTTCGGTAGGAGATTGCGATAATATTTTAAATGAACCTTTGGCTAATTTTAATCATCCGGCTTATAATTTTGGCGCCATAATATTGAATCGGAAATATTCTTATACCAAAATTTCAGCCTCCAGAGAACTTTTAAGCATATTTAGATATATAAGATGGGAAGCAAAAGTTTATAGAGCTCCATTGCCATCTCCTCTTTCCAATGTTTGTTATCAACCTGGTGGATTGCTCGATGTATGGGTTTAGGTTTGAACGTATTTGATGCTTTGTTTATCTTATCTGCTGTGGTATTGTGCCACAGCAGATTTTTTATTTCACCAACTTCTTACAATTGCAAATGGCGATTGTCCTGTTATACTCATTAAAGCGGTTTTGACTTCGTCCATTGTCTGTGCCAACTCGTGATAGGTTATCCCGCTCAAGGAGCGTTAATAAAAAAAACATGGTGACTCTATATAATGTAATTTCATCTGACGGATTTATTGCTCGAAAAGATGGTAGCGAGGATTTTATTCCGGATAATTTGTGGCCAAATTTTTTATTTCTTTGCAAAGAGTATGGCACATTGATAATGGGACGAAAAACCTATGACACCATTCAAGGCTACGATAAAAAATCACTTGATCAGTTTGAGACACTGCCTATTCGAAAAATAGTAGTAAGCAGCAATCGAAATTTCCACCCAAAGGAAGAATATATTGTCGCTCATTCTCCGACAGATGCCGTAGCTTTAGCGCCCAATGCTTTAGTATCAAGCGGTCCGACATTAAATAATTTTTTGTTAAAAAATCATCTGGTCAAAAAGATTATTTTACACGAAGTCCCAACTTCTATCGGAGAAGGAATTAAGCCGTTTGATAAAAACGAGCTTGTGTTAATTCCCGGTGAAGATGTCCCAAAGGTACACGGAGTAAGGGTGTACGAGTTTAGAATTAACTAGCAACTCGTGATAGGTTATCCCGTCCGAGGAGCGTCGAATTAAGCAATTAGTTTGACCGGAGTCGTATTATTGTGTATTCTTTAATAGAAAATTCGATTTGAATTTTCCCGGTGGCAATAGTCGTAAGCCGCCGTTTCAGTTTTAAAAGCTTAATCAACAAAAACATATGGCTTACAAATGTTCAAAATGTGACAAAGAATCGGATCAAAAAGAGACTTGTTGCGGCGTTGAGATGGAAGAAAAAAAGGAAGCATCCGAGTAAATTCTCAGATTGATCAAAAATGACCACAGAAAATTAAAAACCTCTCATCAAAATGAGAGGTTTTTAATTTATTCAAATGTGATCATTTAATTGCGCCCGATAAATATGGTAAAATCAGACTATGATAAAGAACCGAGCCAGTTTCGGATTTAGAAAGTTAATTACCATAATCTTTTTTGCATCGGGAGCGGTTTTAATCATGGCATTTTTTGTCGTAAAGCAAGAAAAAGTTCCCGGTCAACCGCAAGCCCAGAAAAAAGTTCGTATTCTTATTGTCCCCGGCCATGAACCGGACTACGGCGGCGCTGAATTTGGCGACATGAAAGAGCGCGACCTTGTTGTAGAACTCGGGCAGGACCTGGAACGATTTCTTAAGGCAGATGATGGCTATCAGGTATTTATCACCCGGGATGTCCAAAAATGGAGTCCTATTTTTACTGATTATTTCAAAAATAATTGGGAGGGCATCTTGGCATGGGAAAAAACATCCCGCCGAGAAATGTCCCGTCTTATATCGGCCGGATCAGTGGCTCCTCCCGTTTCCGCGGTGAGTCATATTAAAGTCCCGGCTGATGTCGCTGTGCGTCTGTATGGCATTAACAAATGGGCCAACGAGAACGATATTGATCTGGTCATTCATATTCATATTAACGACTATTGGGGCCATTCTGCGAATGTTTCCGGCGAATATTCCGGGTTTGTAATATATTTACCGGCTCAACAATATTCAAATAGCACGACTACCGGCGCGGTCGCCGAAGCAGTTTTTAATCGTCTGGCCAAATATAATCCCATAAGCAATCTTCGCCAGGAGTTAAACGGCCTTGTGAGTGATTCAAAGTTAATCGCTGTCGGCGCAAACAATACTTCTGACGCGGCCAACATGCTTATTGAATATGATTATATATATGAACCGCAATTTGTTAACCCGGAAATTCGCACTTTAGCTTTGAAAGATTTGGCGTATCAGACATATCTCGGTTTAAAAGATTTTTTCGGCGGCAGCAATAATGGCGATTCGGTGAATTTATATAATCCGTCGCTGCTTTATAAGTGGAATAATCCGGCAACGGATAAAAATTCGGATTCTTCCGATATTTACGCCCTTCAAACCGCGCTCATTCTTGATGGCGACTTTCCGCCGGCAGGCAAAACCAAAAATAATTGTCCGCATAGCGGTATTTTCGGCGCTTGCACCCGTGCGGCACTTGCGGCTTTTCAAAACGAACATGGGATTGGCGGCAAAGACGGGATAATGGACGAAAAGACATTTAATCTGTTGAACAATATTTATCTGGGGAACGCGGCAAAATAATATTTTGGCTGATTTTTACTTTTTAAACACTAGAAATTTATAGCCGAAGAAGTTGCCGAAAAAAGCGACGATAATGGCGAAAACCAGCGCCACATTAGCCCAAATTTTTGGGTCTATCCCTGCCGGTGCGCCGATTGTATTTACAATAAGATGCAATAAGCCAGTATTTAAAACAGCCACCACGCTGGAAACAAAGAAGAATTGAAAAGCGTCTTTGCCGACAGTTTCCGTTCCTGTTTTTTCAAAAGTCCAATGCCGGTTCCAAAAGAAACTGTTAGTGACGGTAATAATGAAGGCGACGACAAAAAATAAATCCACTGTGAAGCCTGAGGCAATATTAGTTATGAAGATCAGGAAGTTATAGATTCCGGCGTTAAGAAGCGTGTTCAGAACGCCTATGACTCCATACTTGCCCATTTGCAGAAAGCCGATTTGATTTTTGCGTTTGGCTGCCAGATAAAATAAATAAAGGCCTAAAATGGCGCCGGCCGGGACAAAAAATGCCCAAAAAACCATAAACAATTTTAATCCAATCCCCCATTTAGCCAATAGGTCCAGAATTTTTATATTTTTTAACGTTGGCAAAGAAAGCCAAGCGACAATTTCGCCGGCTAAAACGGCCAGCCAAAAATCTTTTTTTGTATATTTTATTTCCATATGGAGATATTTTAACATAAATAATTTTTTGATATAATAGAGTTATGCCCAGTAAACACACTACAGCGCTGATTGTTATTATCGCCTTAGCGGTTTTTTTTAGGTTTTGGCAATTTACTTCAATTCCGGCCGGACTTTATCAGGACGAAGCAATGAACGGCGCCGATACTTTGGCTTCGCTAAAAACCGGAGATTTTAAAGTTTTTTATACAAATAATAACGGCCGGGAAGGAATGATTGTCTGGCTTGACGCTTTAGCGATCAAACTTTTTGGAACGGAGCCCTGGGTTTTAAGATTGTTTCCCGCCATTGCCGGAGTTTTAGCGGTTTTAGGCCTTTATTTTCTGGCCAAGGAGTTATTTGGCGTAAAAATTGCTCTGGCTTCAAGTTTTTTTATGGCAACGAGTTTTTGGGCGGTGAATTTCAGCCGGATAGGATTCCGGGCCGGCTTAATGGTGCCGATCTTAATCTGGTCTTTTTATTTTCTTTATCGCGGAATAAATAGTTATAGATTTCGGAAATCTATAATTTTATTTATTATCGCGGGAATTTTATTCGGTCTGGGATTTTACACTTATATTTCGTTCAGGTTTGCGCCAATATTGGCTTTATTGGCGTTTTTGCCAGTTTTAATAAAGCGAAACAAAAAAGAATCATGGTTTGGCGTCTTATTTTTTATTCTCGCGATTTTTGCCGTGGCTTTGCCTATCGGACTTTATTTTCTACATATCCCGGCCGATTTTTTTGGCAGAACCTCCCAGGTTTCTTTATTCTCCCAGGCATCGCCGGTTAAGGCCTTTGTTATTAACACGGTAAAAACTCTCGGGATGTTTAATATCGCCGGAGATTTTAATTGGCGGCACAATTATGCCGGCTCGCCGGAATTATTTTTGCCGGTGGGACTGTTATTTCTTTTGGGAATTTGGCTAAGCATTAAGCGGTTCGCTTTTACCCCGTTAAAAACTGAGTTTTTAACGGGGTTTGAAAATAAGTTTTTACTTTCTTGGCTGGTGATTTTTTTATTGCCCAACATTTTGACGACCGAAGGCAATCCCCACGCTTTAAGGGCTTTAGGCGCCATGCCGGCGGTAATGATGTTTTCCGGCATTGGTTTGGTTTGGCTTTATGAAAAAATTCAGAATTCCATCCAACTTTTGAGATTAAAAAAAGAAATTTTTTTGTTTTTAATCGTATTTTTAATTTTTGTTGGAGCCTATGACTTTAATAAATATTTTAATCTTTGGGCTTTCAATCCGAACGTAGCCAATGCTTTTTCTCAAAGTCAGGTTAAAATTGCCGATTATTTGAACGATTTACCGAAAGAAACGGAAAAATATGCCATTTGGGACGCGAGCGACAGAGCCACTGATGATGGCCTTCCGGTGTCGGCCCAAACGGTTTATTTTATGACAACGGAAAAAACGAAAATAAATTATCTCAAATCCGATGAGCTTGATAAAATTAAATCGGGGAAAAATGGCGCGGTTATAGCTCCGTTGTATTTTGATTTGGATTTATTGCATAATTTAAATAAACAATTTCCGCAAAGCAGAATTAATTTTATCCATATAAACACTGCCGTTGTGGCAATCCCATAATATGAAAAAAATCAATATCTTAGCCACTATGCTTTTAATGCTTTTTGGCGTCCTTGCCGCAACTAGTATGTGGGATGATAACGCCAACTATGACGAAAGAATCCATCTCCCAGCTGGTTATTCTTATGTCACCCAGCAAGATATGCGGCTTAATCCGGAACATCCGCCCTTGGTGAAAGATTTGGCCGCTTTGCCGCTTTTATTTATGAAGATAAATTTTCCCTTCCAAAGCTGGGGTTGGAATACGTCTTTAAAAACCGATTCATCGCGGACCCCAGCTTGGCAAACTGATGTGGGTTTTGGCAATGATTTGCTCTACTACTCCGGAAATGACGCTCAAAATATGATGAGATACGGAAGAATCCCGATTATTTTAATCGGGATTCTTCTCGGATTTTATATTTTCAGATTTACCAAAGAACTGTGGGGCGATTTAGCCGGATTAATCGCTTTAACTTTTTATTCCTTCTCCCCTACTTTTTTGGCGCACACGCGGCTGGTAACTACCGACGCGGCCGCGGCCGCCGCTTTTTTCATAAGTTTTTATTACTTATATAAATGGCTTAAAGTGCCGACCCGGCGCAATTTGTGGGTTTTAGGAATTATTTTGGGCTTTAGTTTTTTAACTAAATTTTCAACGTTCCTTTTGATTCCAATTTTTGGGTTTATTATCTTGGTTTGGATTTTTCTGAAGGAACAAGGTAAAAAATTATGGGCTTTAAAAAAATATCTCGGCGGTTTTATTTTGGTTTTAATTATCGCTTACTTGGTTGTTGGCGCAGTTTATGCTTTTCACGTTTGGCATTATCCCATTCAAAAACAGGCTATTGATACCACCTTTATTTTGTCCACCTTCGGTTTCAAGCCACTGGTTAATTTCAGTATTTGGATTTCTTCACAACCGATATTGCGGGCTTGGGGACATTATTTCCTGGGGTTTTTAATGGTGCTTCAGCGCTCCGGCGGCGGCAATACCACTTATTATCTTGGCGAAGTTTCGGCTGACGGCTCTCGGTCTTATTTTCCGGTGATTTATCTGCTTAAAGAGCCGTTAGTTTATGTCTTATTAACATTTTTCGCTTTGTTTCTGGCCTTGAAAAAGTTTATTGTTTATAAAAAATCAGGCAGCAAATCGTTTTACTCTGACTTTTCTAATTTACTAAAAAACAATTTTGCCGAATTTGGAATGCTGGTGATGATTGTTATCTATTGGGCTTTTTCTATTAAGTCCAATCTAAATATCGGCGTTCGCCATATTTTACCAACTTTACCCTTTATTTATGCTCTAACAGCCCGCCAGATAAGCCTTTGGATAAAAGGCGGTATACAGGAGCGAATTTCAAATTATCATGGTTTTTGGCAGCTTTTTGGCTTGTACTGGCACCGTCTCAAAAAGGGCTTTGTTGTAGTTATTTTGTTTGTTTGGGCGATTATTTCTGTTGTTTCGGTGTGGCCGTCGTTTCTGGCTTATTTTAATGAAATCGCCGGCGGCCCTAATAATGGCTATAAATTTGTTGTTGATTCCAATCTTGATTGGGGGCAGGATATTTTGCGGCTTTCGCAGTTTATAGAAAAAAATAATATTAAAGAGATTAAAATGGATTATTTTTCCGGCGCTCCGGCGGAGTATTATATAAAAACCGCTAAGATTGAATCTTTCAACCGCGAGGTGTCGCAAAAGGGTTGGCTGGCAGTTTCGGCAACGATTTTAATGGGCGCCTGCAAAGGCGATAAAATCCCCTGTTCTTACAACGAACGCGCCTACACTTGGCTTGACCAATACAAACCTGTCGCCAAAATCGGCTACTCAATCTTCGTTTACGATATTAAGTAATAAAAAAGTGGCGGGACAAAACGCCACGCCACTAACTAATTCCTTGTTTAAAGTTCTACGCCATAGTTGGCGCATTGTCTTTGGATAATTCCCAAATGCGCCAATCCGGAATTTAGAGCTTTATTAAGGTTCAGAACTATTTTTTCTCGGATATCTTTTAACTCTTCACAGAGTTTGAAAGTAATCACTTTCCAATCATCATTGTCTTCGCAAACCTTGGGTGCTTCGTTTATGACAAGAATACCCGATTCATTTGGTCGCCGACTATTAATATCGTCAACAAGCTTTTTTTCTTGTTTTACTAAATCAAATAACCTAAAAACGATTTGTCTTTGTCCTTCTGAAAGTAAGCCCATCACTTCTGCAGAAGTTTCTATTGGCTCGGGGAAACCTTCCTTTTTTAGTTTTTCTCGACAAGCCCGCTGTTCTTCTAGCTTTTGGTGTTCTTTTATCTCTTGGTTTTTCCGCTCTTCTTTCTGTTTTTCCCATTTAGATAATGTGTGGAAACTCTTTTTCCATTCTGTTTTTGCTCCTGTTACGGAACATCCGTGTTCTTCCCAAAGAATATTGCATTTGGGGCATCCATAAAGCCATATCCCAGAACTCCAGCCAGAGAGTCCTAAAAACTTTAAATGTTCTCCGCATTCTAGACAAAATTTCATAATTTATCCCTCCTTCTGGATAATATAAAATTGTTTTTAAAGATGCTGCCTTTCTTTTAAGATTGTGACATCTTTAAAGTAAAAAGTCAATAATATTTTATAGGTTTCCGAAACCTATAAATCTGGGGATAAGGTGGGGATAAATATAAATTAACCTTTATTTTATTTCATTTTGTAGAAAACGCGGGTGGGAAGACGCAAGTCAATATACTCCAGATTTGGGGCCTTGTTTTTTATGACTTCGTTTATAATTGTGAATAAATTATTAGCTTCTAACATAGGATCCTGATTTTGATCCAGATAAATTGACCAGCCGCGGTCGGTTATGGCTTCCAAATCAAAATTTGCCGAAGGTGTGATTTTAAATTCTATAATTTTAAATTGGTTGTTTTCCGTAATTTTATTATTGAATTCGGTTATAAATTTTAGCCGATTATAATTTAAGACCTGGCTGCCCAAGGAAACTTCCCTTTTTTCAAAATCTTTTATTTTTAATATTAAAGCTCCTTCGGTTTGCGGCGCTTCTTTAAAAACAATCCCCTCTTTGTCAAAATAATAGCAATTGTTCGCCTGCGGCTGATCACCCGCAGGCTGGCACCAAATACCGATTTGAATTCTTTTTTCAAAATTAATTATCAAACCGTGAAATGGTTCTTTTTTAATACTAATATCGGTTATGGTAGGAAAAATTGCCGCTAAGCCGGATTTTATCTGGTTTTTTGAAAGGATAAATATATTTTCTCCGAGATTTAAAGGCGCACTGGCGATTATAAGTTTATGAATATCATTCTTAGCGATAATATTATTTTCCGGCAGTTTAATTTCTGTTATTTTAAAAAATGGCGAGAAGAAAAATAACCAAATTATGGTTAAAAACGCGACGGTGAAAGAAGACCAAAAAAATATAACTTTCCAGTGTTTGACTCTTGCTTCTTTTTTTATCGTTTTAAATCGCCAGTATTTGCTTGAAGGCATATATATTTTTCCAAAACTTTTGGGATTTTTATGGTGCCGTCTTTTTGCTGGCAATTTTCCATTATGGCAATTATTGTTCGGCCCATGGCAAAAGCCGTGCCGTTTAACGTATGGACTGATTCGTTCTTGCCTGTTTTAGTGTTTTTATAACGGATATTCAATCGGCGGGATTGAAAATCAGTGTCATTTGACGTTGAGTGGGTCTCTCGGTATTGATTTTGGCCCGGGAGCCATACTTCAATATCGTATTTGTTAGCCGCCTGAATGCCGAGGTCTCCGGTGCATATTTGGAGAACGCGGTAAGGCAGTTCCAGCGCCTTCATCAGTTTTTCTTCCATTGAGAGTAAAAATTCGTGCTCTTTTTTAGAGTCTTCCGGCCGCGTAAAACTAAACATCTCAACTTTATCAAATTGGTGAACTCGCAAAATTCCTTTGGTGTCCTTACCATAAGAACCGGCTTCGCGGCGGAAACACGATGAGAATCCGACATAGCGGAGAGGCAGTTGTTTTTCACTAAGTATCTCATTCATATGCATTGCGCCTATCGCCTGCTCTGAAGTTCCTATTAAATATAGGTCATCTTTTTCAAGATGGTAAATTTCATCTTCGTTGTAATCTAAATATCCCATGCCTCGCATCGCCTCCGGCTTTAAAAAAACGGGCGGAATGATAGGAATAAAATTCTCTTTTCTTAATATATCAAAAGCAAGGCGGGCAAGAGCGAATTCCAAATCAACAGCGTCTCGCAATAAATAGCCGAAACGGCTCCCGATGGCTTTTCCGGCTCGTTCAGTATCAACCCATTCCAACTTTTCATTTAAAATCAGATAATCTTTTGGATTAAAACCAAGTTTTGGTTTTTTACCCACCTCCCGCAAAACTTTATTCCCGGTTTCATCTTTTCCGATTGGAACTTCTGGTAAAGGTTGATTCCGTAGTTGTCTGTTAAACTCATTAACTATTCTTGATAATTTAATTATTTCTTTTTTAATCTCTGCGAGTTTTATTTTTATTGCTTTTCCTTTTTGGATATCTCTTTCCTCGGCGGCTTTCTTACGTTCTGTATTTAACTCTTCTTCTTGTTTTTTAAACTCATGAAGTTTTTTGCGAATATTCGGTAAAGGATCCCTTATAACACTAGGAGAAATACCTTTTCTAATTTCTTTTTTTAGATGTTTTATATCAATCATAAAAAAATTTATTCTTTCGGTTTCATTGTTGGAAATAAAATAATTTCTCTTAAGGTATGGGAGTTGGTTAGAAGCGCCGTCAAACGGTCTATGCCCATGCCAAATCCGGCGCAAGGCGGCATCCCATATTCTAAGGCCTCTAAAAAGTCCTCATCAAGTCTTTGGGCTTCTTCTTCGCCTGCCGCTCTCAATTTTTCCTGTTCTTCAAATCTTTGGCGCTGTTCTATTGGATCATTTAATTCCGTGAACGTCTTAACCAATTCCAGTCCGCCCATAAAAATCTGGAAAGCATCAGCTTTGGAAGAATCTTTTTCAAGAGTTTTTGAAAGCGGTAAAAGTTCTTTGGGAAAACCGCTCACGAAAGTCGGTTGAATTAATTTTTTCTTGGCAAGATCCAAATCGCCAAATTCTTTAATTAAATCATCATATTTTTTTTCTTCAAAAGGCCTGGAAAAATCAATTGGATTATTCTCATAGATTATAGTTAAATTATTGTCGTTTAATTTTTTAACCAAATACCTAAAGAGGTCCTGTAAGAATATTTTTAAATAGGATGAATTTTTATAAGCAATATAGGCCTCAAGCATGGTAAATTCTGGATTATGGTGCGCATCTATGCCTTCATTTCTGAAATTGCGCCCGATTTCATAAACTTTTTCAAAACCGCCGACCAGAAGCCGCTTGAGATAAAGTTCCGGCGCGACCCGCAAATACAGGTCTAAATTCAAAGCGTTAAGATGGGTTTTAAACGGTTTAGCCATGGCGCCGCCCGGGATTAATTGAAGTACGGGTGTTTCAAATTCTACAAATCCATTATTTTCAAAAAAATTCCGCAGTTCGCTTAAGATGCGCGATCGTATTAAAAATTTTTCTCTAACATCAGGATTCATCAAAAGATCAAGGTATCTCTTACGGTATCTTTCTTCAACATCTTTAAAACCATGCCATTTTTCCGGAAGCGGCCGGAGGGTTTTGGCAATCACTTTTATTTCCCTAAGGCGGACCGTTTTTTCCCCTTGTTTGGTTTTAAAAACAGAACCTTTAATTTCTATAAAATCGCCAATATCAAAATCAGCAAGAAGCGCGCTGGGATTTAAAAAGCATTGGATTTTCCCACTCCCGTCTTCTAAGTCAAAAAATGCTATTTGGCCGTGAATTCTTATAGATTTAGTTCTGCCAGCTAAATAAAATTCTTTTTTGGTCAATTGCCAAAGCCAAAATTTATTAAGAACTGTTCTGATTTGAAAATCCCGTTTTATATCGCTCGGATATGGATTTTTATGGTTGGCTTTTAGGGCTTCCAATTTTTGAATTCTGGTTTTACGGAGTTCCTCAAGCGTCGGCATATCAATTATTTCTCAATTTTAATAATTTTGTATTTAGTGATACCGCCGGGGCTTTTAACCTCAACTTCATCCCCTATCTTCCGACCCAAAAATGCCCGCCCTAAAGGCGATTCATTCGAAATTTTTCCTTCCTGCGGTTTAGCTTCGGCCGAACCGACAATATTGAATATTTCCGTGTCATTATTTGATTTAATCTCAATGGTTGAGCCCACTTTAACAACATCCTCCTTGTTCAAAGTTTCAATTACCACGGCATTTTTCAAAAGTTCCTCCAGCTCTGCGATACGATTTTCATTGAACGATTGCGCTTCTTTCGCCTCAAAATATTCTGCGTTCTCGGAAAGATCCCCTAAGTCCTTGGCTTCTTGAAGGCGCACTGCGATTTCCTGGCGTTTTTTTGTTTTTAATTCCCGAAGTTCTTTTTTGAGGGTTTCAATTCCCCCTTGACTTAAATAAGTTTGTTGTGCCATATTTTTCTAAAAATTAAATTTTTAGCTAAAAATATGAGCATCCCGCCGAAGCCTTGGCGAAGGCGGATAGCCCACATATTATTGTTTATTTAGTTTATCATAATTTTGATTGTAATACCATTGAAAAACTTCTTTAGCCACTGGAACGGCAGCGGTTGAACCTTCTCCGGCGCCCTCAATAACAATGGCTAGGGCAATTTCTGGGTCTTTATAAGGCGCAAAACCCGTGAACCAGGCATTGGTTTTCTTTTTTAAATCGGAAGAAATTTGGGCGGTGCCGGTTTTGCCAGCGACTTTTAATGGCAAATCATTTAAAAGATAAACTGAGCCTCCGGTTACCGCGTCTCGCAGGCCTTCGCGGACTATTTCAAGCTTGTCATTATCAATCAAATTTGTTCTTATGGTTTCTGGCTTAAATTCCTCCAGGGTATTGTTATTAGAATCAATAATTTTTGAAACTAACTTCGGCTGCCACAGTGTCCCGCCATTAGCAATGGCAGCTATAGCGGTGGCAAGTTGGAGCGGCGTAATTATAACATCTCCTTGGCCAATAGAAACATTATAAGTGTCGCCAGTGTACCAAGCCTCATGTTTAACCGCTTTTTTCCAAGCCGGATTAGGCACCAAACCGCTGGTTTCTCCCGGCAAATCGATGCCAAGGGGCAGTCCAAAACCGAAAAGTTTAAGATATTTTTCAATCCGAACAATGCCCAATCCTTTAATATTTTTGTAGCCGCCGCCTATTTCATAAAAATAAACGTTTGCCGAAACAGCCAAAGCCCGGCGCATATCAACAAACCCTTGAGGCCGCCAATCATGATATGTGTAGATTATTTCCGGGTTATACTCGTTAGGAATGGTAATATATCCCAAAGTGTCATCGATTTTATAATTAGGATCAATAGTATTTTCAGCTAAAGCAGCCGAAGCTATAAATGGCTTGATTGTTGATCCCGCTGGATAAAAACCGCTGATTGCCCTGTTGAAAAAGGGAAGATTTTTATTATTAATGAGTTCTTGGTAGGTCTCATTTTCCAAGTTATTGTTAAAAATATTATTGTCAAAATTTGGTAAGCTTACCAGTGATAAAATTTTGCCCGATTTAACATCTAAAACAACAGCGGCTGCTCCCGGCGCATTGGTTTGAATCATTTTGGCGTAAATAGCGTCGGTTAAAAGTTTTTGAAGGTCGCTATCAATATTTAAAATTAAATTATTGCCCGGCTGCGCTTCTTTAGCCACTAAAGTTTTTAAGACGGCATTATCGGAGTTAACCGAGACGGCAATTTTCGCCGGCGTACCCCTTAATTCTTTTTCATATTGAGCCTCGAGTCCGTCTTTTCCAATAGGACTTAGTAGCGAATAGTAAGAATCAGTTTTAAGATCATCGGCCGACACTTTTCCGGTATAACCGATTAAGTGTGAAAAATAAGACCCTTCTAGGTAATTGCGCTTGGTTTCTTTGCTGATAAGAAGGCCGGGCAGGTCTGGCAGATAGGTTTCAAGTTCAATAAGGGTAGTTTGATTTAAGTTTAAATCAAGCGAAACCAATTCAGTGGAATTTTTGTTTAAATCTTTTATAAGATCGGCGACTTCAACATTGTTATCGTTTTTTTTGAGAATTTTAGAAATTTGCTGAATCCAGTTATCAAGATCTTCTTTTTTCTTCGGAAGGTCGGCCGGAATAATTAATAAATTAAAACGAGGGGCATTAAAGGTAAGAGCTTTATTATTACGGTCATAGATTATACCGCGCGGCGCTTGGTTGTAATAAAATCGGACGCTGTTTTCGCTTGCTTTCAAGACATAATAATCTCCCCGCCAGATTTGAAGCCAAAAAGCCCTGGTTAAAAAGAGAATCAGAATCATTATCGCGATAACAGAAATAATGAGAATTCCCGTCCTCTTGATGGGGATTTCTAATTTGGCCGCCGCTTCTTTATCTAGCAGGATTTCCTCCGGCTCAATTTCAACGTGGTTTTTTCTAAGTAAATTTCTTAGCATTTTGCCTGCCCCGCCGTTAGCATACGGCCTGGGGAGTTTTGATTTTAAAAATAATCAACAATATTAAAGTGGTTAAAATTAATTCCGTTAAAATTTCGCGACCGGCGAAATAAAGTCCGAATTCCCCGTTAGTCAGCAGCCAATTCAAAAAGTGGTAAAGTATTACGCCGATAACGCTTATAAGCAGTATGCTTTCCGTTCTCAAAGTTAAAAATACGGTTTTATAAAGGATAATTAAAATAGCGGTAAGAATCAATAAAACTAAACTATTTATTCCGAAGTTTGAAAAATAACTTAAACCGGTTAAAATGCCGCCCAGCCAGGCAAAAATAAGAGCTTTTGAATCATTTCTGGTGAGCACCAGGTATAAAATTAATATTAAAAAAAGGTTAATATTTAAAAAAGATGAATTTATAAATGAAACCTGAAAACTGGCCAGGAAGATTAAAAAAAATGCGATGCCGATGATTGAAAGAAATTTTTTATAGCTTCTGTTCATTGAGAGTTAAGAATTACAAATACGCTGTCAAAATCCTGGGGCCTGGCTAATAATTCAATGTCTGCCGTATTAAAAACTTGGTTATCTTGGGATTTGACCTCTTTAACTTTCCCGATAATAAAACCTCGGGGCCAAATGCCATCGGTTCCGGAAGAAACAACCAACTCTCCTATTTCCGGTTTTTTGTTTTTAACGATTAAGTCAAAAATAGCATCAGAGCCCAAACCGCGAACTAAGCCGGAAATTTTGCTCGTTGCTGTAATGGCGGCTATTCGGCTTTGAGTATCTAATATTGTTTGGACTTTAGAGACATTGTAGCTGGCGTCGGCAATGCGGCCGATAATTGTTTCGCTTTCTGAAATCACCACCATGCCAATGGCCAGGCCGTCATTTGTGCCCTTATCAATTAAAAAAGAGCGGTTATTTTGGAAGTCGCGCCCGATAACGCCGGCTAGACAAGTATTAACGGTTCTTTGCGACAAATTTAATTTCTTTCTAAGAAGGGAATTTTCTTCTTCAAGCTGGGATAATTTTGCCGACTTATTATAAAGATCTAAATTTTCTGAAATCAAACGGGTATTTGATTCTTTTATATTTTTCATATTAAATAAGGCACTTTGCCAAAAAGATAGCCAGTTACTTGTTTTACTGAATACAACTTCAAATGGTCTTAAGGTCTCACTCAAGTAATGTTTAAATGATAAAATTATTTGGTTTTGACCAAGAAAAATAATAACCAAACTCAACAAAAGCAGAATAGAAAATACTGTTAGGATGTGTTTCGTCATACTATTTTATTTTAAATATTGCTCAGCAGGATTTCTTTTAGAGATTCAACGTCTTCAAGGATAATGCCGCAGCCGCGCACTACGGCTGTTAGCGGGTCCTCGGCTAACCTGGTTGGGATGCCGGTGGCTTTCTCAACCATTTCGGGGAAGCCCCGAAGCAAACTGCCGCCGCCGGCTAAGATTATTCCCCTGCCCATCAGGTCGCTGATAAGTTCCGGCGGCGTTTCTTCCACCACGGAACGAATTTCTGAAATTATGGCGTTAACCGACGGCGCAATAGCTTCGCTGATTTCCGAGTCGCTTATCAGCACTTCTTTTGGTAAGCCGCTTATAAGATCCCGGCCTTTTATTGTTGCGACCAGTTTTTCTTTCAAAGGCGAAACCGAACCGATTGAGATTTTTATTTCTTCTGCGGTTCTTTCGCCGATTAGCAACTGAAACTCGTCGCGGGCATATTGAATAATGTCCTCATTCATTTTTTCACCGGCGATCCTTAAATTGCGGGAAACCACGATCCCCCCTAAAGAAATTACCGCAATATCGGTTGTCCCGCCGCCGATGTCAATAATCATGTTGCCAACAGCGTCAGAAATTGGCAAACGGGTTCCGATGGCGGCTGCCATTGGTTCTTCAACCAGATAAACCTCTCTGGCGCCGGCATTGCGCACCGCGTCTTCAACCGCCCGGCGTTCTACTTCGGTCACTCCGGAAGGAATGCCAATAACAACGCGCGGTCTTACCAAGAAGCTATAAGCACTCTGGTGAGCCTTGTTGAAAAAGTATCTCAGCATTTGTTCGGTGACTTCAAAATCAGAAATAACACCGTCAATAAGCGGTCTGACGGCAATAATATGGCCGGGCGTACGCCCTATCATCTTTTTAGCCATGTCGCCCACGCTTAAAATTTGGTCAGTTTTTTTATTAATGGCGACAATTGACGGCTCGTTGATGATAATGCCGCGTCCTCTTACGTATACCAGAGTGTTGGTTGTTCCAAGATCAATGCCAATATCTCGCGAAAAAATTTTAAATAAGCGACCAAACATAATTAAATTTTTAAGTTTTTCCAGCCTGCGGCTGGTCCGCCTTTGACGGAAAATTCTGAAATCTTCATTAGTTTTGTTTCTTGCTGATTTCTTTGTTTCAGCTCAATGGAATCTTTTTCAAGCGTTTTCTGACTAACTACCGCGCGCCAAGGAATTCCTATTAAATCGGCATCAACAAATTTCTCGCCGGCAGTTTTGTCACGGTCATCGTATAACACTTCTATTCCTTTATCAACAAGATTTTTGTAAATTTTTTCCACTTGTTTTTTAATGGAAGAATCGCTCGCCTCGCCACGAAGCGGGCCTTTTGTTGAAATTTCTATAAGATGCACTTTAAAAGGCGCTATTGTATCCGGCCAGATAATTCCTTCATCATCATGATGAATTTCCACCGCCGTTCCCATTAAACGGCCCAAACCAATGCCATAAGAACCCATTATTACATATTCTCTTTTGCTTTTTGAATTTATAAATTGCAGGTTGAAAGCTTTAGAATATTTGGTTCCTAAAGGAAAAAGATTGCCGACTTCAATAACGTTTTCCATTCTGATTTTTCCTGCCTGCGCAGATAGGCCCTTGCATTTAGGGCATTGTTCGCCATTTTTAAGTTTAGAAATTTCCTTGTTTTCCGCATACTCGCATTTTGAGCAGACCAAAATTTTGTCTTCCCCGACAGGGCTTATAACTTGAAATTCGTGAGTGTTGCTTATTGTAAAAACACCGCCGGGCGCTATGGTATAAACGGATTTGAGGCCGCAGCGATTGAAAATTTTAAAATAGGCCGCTTTTACTTTTTCATAATAATTCCAAAAATCTGTTTCTGAAGAGTGGAAACTGTATAAATCTTTCATAATAAATTCCCGGCCGCGCAATAATCCTGATTTTGCCCTGGGTTCATTGCGAAACTTTGTTTGAATCTGATAAGCGGCAAACGGCAAATCTTTATAGGAGTTTATATATTTTGTCGCGATTGCCGTTAGAACTTCTTCATGCGTCCAGCCCATGACAAAACCGGCTGTTTTTTCGTTTTTTCCTTTGGCCTCAAAACCTATCGGGACATCCCAGCGGCCGGTGGCATCCAAGTACTTTTTTTCCACTAAAGCCGGCATAAACATTTCCTGGCCGCCTATGGCGTTCATTTCTTCCCGGATAATATTGGCAATTTTTCCAAGCACTTTCCAACCCAAAGGCAGATAAGAATAAACGCCGGCGGAATTTTTATAAACAAAACCGCCTCGTTCCAAAAGCTGAGCGTTGGCACTGGTTTCGTCTTTGGGGTTTTCTCTTAAAGTTTGTCCAAAAAGTTGCGATTGCCTCATTCTATTATTTTAATTTTAATATATCTTTATAAGTTATTAGTATGATAAGAGCCAGAAGTAAAGCAAGGCCGATTGAATGAATAGTGTTTTCAATTTTGGGATTAACCTTACTGCCTTTGATTTTCTCTATAGCGAAAAACAAAAGCCGGCCGCCATCAAGAGCTGGGAACGGTATAAGATTTAAAACAGCCAAATTAAGAGAAATCATGGCTACCAACTGAAGAAGATAGATAAAACCCAAAGAAGCGGCTTGATTGGTTAAAACGGCGATTCCCACCGGCCCGGATATATCCTGGGGAAGTTTTCCGGAAGTTATGAGATTTTTGAACAAACCCCCAAATCCCTTGATTATTTCCCAACTAAGGATAAAGGCCGATTTTATGCCGAGCCAAAAGCTTTTATACCACGAATAAGAAATGATGCCGGTTTTAGCCAAGGCGATTCCCAAGGCCCCCTCTCCTTCGGGAGGATTAATTCTTGGCGTCGCGTTAATTTCAAGCATTTTTTTACCTCTCTGAATGGTTATCGTTATTTCTTTTCCTTTACTGTCATTAATATTTTCTTGAAGAGTTGAAATTTCGTTAATAGCGACATTTTTATTTTCGCTTTTTACATATTTTATAACATCGCCCATTTTTATCCCGGATTTTTCCGCCGGCGAACTATTACTTACCGCGACGATCTGAATTTCTATGTTTTTTGCCAATGCTTCATTGTCTTTATCAATAATTTGAGGAAGGCCGATATAAAAGCCAATCACTAATAAAAGAGCGGCTAATAAAAAATTCATAAAAACGCCGCTGACGGCGATTAAACTGCGGATGCCGACCGGCTTTGATGAGAAACTTTTAGGATTTTCGAGCTCAGTTCCATCCTCGCCTAAAATTTTAACAAAACCTCCCAGGGGTAGAAGATTAATGGAATACAGTGTTTCGCCTCTTTTTATGCTGAAAATTCGCGGCGGGAAGCCAAAACCGAATTCTTCAACGGTCAAACCGCTTCTTCTCGCAATAATAAAATGCCCCCATTCATGAGCTAGGATTAAAATCCCCAAAACTAAAATGAAAATTATTAAAGTTGTTATCATTCTTTGATTTCTTTCTCTTTTAATTTGGTAATATTCTCCAGGTTATTATTAGCCGTGTTTATTAATTCCTGAATTTTTTCTTTTATTTCAAATTTGTCATCTTCGGTAATTTTTTTGTTGTTGAACAAATCGGTAATTTCTTTCATTGCTTCGTCACGCGCCGTCCGGCACTTAATCTTAGCCTCTTCAAGTTTAATATCCGTAATTTTGATAAGAGAATTTCGCCGTTCTTCAGTCAATGGCGGGATGTTGATTCTAATCAGATTTTTGTCAACAATTGGATTTAAGCCGAGGTCGGATGAAAGTATCGCTTTTTCGATGGCGGCGATGACGTTTTTATCCCACGGCTCAATGATTAGTAATCGGGGCGCAGGCGCAGAAATAGAAGCCAATTGTTTTAGAGGAGCTTTGGCGCCGTAGTAATCAACTAAAATATTTTCTACCAATGCCGGAGTGGCTCGGCCGACTCTTAAGACCGAAAATTCCGTTTTTAAGGATTCCTCTATATTCTTAAGTTTAGTTTTGAGTTTTTCTAAATTCTCCATAAGGATAAAACCAATTCATCGTAAGCGAATTTTGGGTTAATATTAGTTTCACTTAACTTAAAATAAATATTCTGACTCCTTGTTAAAAGATCAGTTATTTTTTTTGTTGGATTTGCTTTAAATTTTATTCTTAAAAAATTAAGCCAGGCCTTGAAAATTTCTAACACTTTGTGGGGATCAAGTTTTTCAATATAGTTATATTTATTTGGAGAGTCGGTTTCAAGAAGGAGTTCAAAAATATCGGAAGTGGTCTTATCCGGCGGCAAAGCCTCAGTTTGAATCCGCCAGAAAGGCAGCTTTGTCGCCCGCGAAACAAGGGTATCCGAAATTGAATCTAAAGTTTTAGCGCAAATTATGATGATGGCATGATTTGGCGCTTCCTCAAAAATTTTAAGAAGAGCATTTTGGGCGTAAGAATTCAGTTTTTCGGCCGTTTCTATTATCACTATCTTAAATTCGCTTGAATATGGTCTTAAGGTTAAAAATTTTTTTAACTGACGAATCCAATCTATGGATATTTCTTCGTTAAACCCCGGTTTAATAAAAAATAAGTCGGGATGAAATTTGGAATTTTTATTTTTTAAAATCGCATTAGCAAACCAAAAAGCTATTTCATGTTTAGGGACCTCATCCGGCCCATAGAAAATATAAGCATGTGAAAGCATATTACTTTCAATACACTTGTTTAAATACTCTTCGATTTTTATGTATTTATCCATGTTTTTAAATCCAAATGTCAAAATCCAAATTTCAAATCAATAAAGACTTAATTCTGATTTGTCATTTGGGCTTAGGATTTGATTTGATATTTGAGCTTTGAAATTTGAAATTAGTGAATCATCTTCTGGCCATGATACTTCGTTTGTAAAGCTCCAGGTTTTCTAAAACCAAGCCTGCGCCCTTGGCAACGCAAAAGAGAGGTTCCTCGGCGACATAAGCCGGAACGCCGGTGGCTTTAACTACTAATTCATCAAAGTTTCTTAATAGCGCCGTGCCGCCGGTTAAAATTATTCCTTTATCCATAATGTCAGCTGATAATTCCGGCGGCGTTTGTGACAAGACCAGCTTTACGGCCTGAATAATTTCTTTGAGGCGCTCGGAAATCGCCTCAACAATTTCGTTAGTGCCGATGGTTATATTGCGGGGAAGACCGGTTAGAATATCGCGGCCTCGGACGCCTATATACAATTCATCTTTAATCGGCAATGCCGAGCCGATTTCAATTTTTATTCTTTCGGCCGTTCTTTCGCCGATAGCCAGATTATGTCTTCGCTTAAGATGATCAATAATCGCTTGGTCTAATTTATTGCCTCCTACCCTTCTTGAATGGGAGGTTACAATTCCACCCAAAGAAATTACCGCTACTTCCGTGGTGCCGCCGCCAACGCTCATAATTAAATTGCCGGAAGGCGAATTAATGGGTACGTTGGCACCAATAGCGGCCAAAACTGGCTCTTTAACAATGTAAGCCGCTCTGGCGCCGGCGTTGATGGTAGCGTCAATGACGGCTCTTCTCTCGGTAGAACTTGAGCCGGACGGCACGGTTACTAAAACATCGGGTTTTATCAATTGAAATCTCCCCAAACTCTTTTGGATAAAATACTTAAGCATAGCTTCGGTAATTTTATAATCGGCAATCACGCCATCGCGCATGGGTTTTTTGGCGATAATATTTTCCGGAGTCCGGCCAAGCATTGTTTGAGCTTCAATTCCAACGGCTAAAACCGCATTAACGTCAAGAGAAATCGCTACCACTGTCGGCTCGTTTAAAACGATTCCTTGGCCCGGAATAAAAACTAAAGTATTGACTGTGCCCAAATCAATCCCAATTTTTCTGGTGAATAAATTCATAATTGCGTTTTATGTTGATACGCGTTTAATGTCGGCGCCTAAAGCTCTGAGGCGCTCATCTATTTTGTTATATCCCCTGTCTATTTGATAAATGTTATCAATCGTGCTTTGGCCTTTGGCTAAGAGAGTCGCAATTACCAGTGCCATGCCGGCGCGGATGTCCGGGCTATAAATTTTTTTGCCATGAAGAGAAGTCGGACCTCTGACGATAACTCGGTGCGGATCGGCCATAATGATGTCGCCTCCCATCTGGTTTAAGATATCGGTATAAAATAGCCGGCCGTCATAAATTGTCTCATGAATCAGCGAAATGCCATCCGCTTGAGTCATTAAAACCGTAAAAGGAGCTTGAAGGTCAGTGGCAAATCCGGGATATTCGCGCGTCGTTATATCAACAGATTTCAATTTCTTGGTGGGCTTTACTATAACATAATTTTTCCCGATTTCAAGATTAGAGCCGGCTCTTTGAAGCATTGCCAACAAAACATCTAAATGTTCGGGTTCGCAATTTTCCACTTTGATATGGCTGTTGGTTGCCACTCCTAAAATTATAAAAGTACCGGCTTCAATTCTATCAGGCATGCCGCTCCATTCCCCTCCTTTAAGGGATTTTACGCCCTCGATTACAATCATTGGCGTACCGACGCCGGAAATTTTGGCGCCGAGCGAATTTAGAAATTTTGCAAGATTTTCCACTTCGGGTTCGCAGGCCGCATTTTTTAAAATAGTTTTTCCTTCAGCCAAAGTAGCCGCCATCATAAGGGTTTCGGTACCCGTGACGCTTACTATCGGAAAAATAAACTTGTTGCCGATAAGTTTTTTATTTTTTGAAATTACGGTAAAAATTGAATTACTTCTTTTAATGAAGGCGCCGAGCGCTTTGAAACCCTCAATAAACAAATCAATCGGCCGCTTGCCCAAAGTACAACCGCCAGGATGAGGAAAAGAAACTTTGCCAAAACGCGCCAGCAAAGGACCCGTTAAAACAATTGAAGCTCTAAAGCGATCGGCAATTTCGTAATTTAAATCGGTTTTTTTAAGGCGCGAACAATCAAGTGTGTCAGAATAAAATTTAGCTCCCAGATCAATAAGAAGCTCCTTCATCCGGCTGACATCCTCAATCTGCGGTAAATTCGCGACTTTTATCGGCTTTGAAGCGAGAATTGAAGCGGCCAAAATTTTTAAAGCCGCGTTTTTAGCATTGTAAACGGGAATTTTGCCTTCTAATTTTTTCCCGCCGTTTATAATAAAACTCTCGTTCATAATGTGACTATTTTACGACAAATTCTTTTATCTGGCAAATCCCGCTAAAAATCCTTTACTTGCCTTTTTATTTGATTCATTATAATTTATGTTAGAGGAGGTAGAATCAAAACTTGGTTTATTTAATATTCTGAAAACTAAAGAAAGGAGGAAGCAATGGGCAAGAAAAGCGATGAACTTCTGAAGAGGTTGGAAGAGGGCCTGCCTGCCGATGAGGCAGATGTTCTTTTGCAAGAAGTCGAGAAAGAAAGAGCTCGAGAACGGGCGCCGAGAAAGAATCCCTTTCAGTACAAAGACGAACGCGTTCAGCGACTTTCTGATTTTTGGTTTTCTCAACGAGAAACGGCAACGGTCGAGCAGAAAAATGGAGTTGGGTTAGCGTACATTTCCAACGTATTGGAGCTTGGAGATGCTGCCGCCCAACGTTTTGCGCTGGGAGACCAAAGCGTATATCATCAAGTCGGAATGAGGCAAGGAGGCGCAGAGAGTTGCAAACCCGACCTCAAGAGTTTTTGGACAAAGATACAAGAACTTTTTCCAGGAGCATATACGGATGAAGACATTTTCTTTTTGGTAGAACAGGGTGGCGTGGAAACAATATGGCATTTCCAGTGGCAATTAGAGATCCCGCTCGCCGAAGAATCTCCTATTCTCAAAGCTCTTTCAATTAATGCTCACGCATACAAGTGAGCCGAACACAGTGCATGATGCCCGTTGGCTTAGCTGATGGGTTTTTTCTTTTTTAAAAGGTTTTTTATAAGATATTTGTATTAGACGAACGCAATTGTTGTCTATAGGCAGTAATTGCGTTGCAGGTCAGAGTAAATATATGGTAAATATTCTAAAATGGTGCTATTCTATATAAAATAATTATCCAAAATATCTACTATTATGACCAGAGGATTTAGGCGGTTTATTTTTTTAATATTTACCATTTTTTTTGTTGTTAGCAGTATTGTTGCGATTCTTTTTGCTCAGGGCTATAGATTTGATTTCAATTCCCTAAAAATCGTAAAAACCGGCGGGATTTTTATTAAAACCTCTACCGACGGCGCCAAAATATATATTAACGATAAATACGCTGAGTCAACCAGCGGAATTTTAAATTATGGCGCTTTGATAAGCGGTCTCACGCCCAAAAACTATAATGTTTTTATTTACAAAGAAAGTTATTATCCTTGGAATAAAACGGTTGAAGTTAAAAACGGAATGGTCACCGAATTAAATGACGTAATTTTATTTCCATTGGAACTTAAAAAAATTAAGATTGCCGAACTGCCCAGCTACTTGACCGCTACTTCATCCAAAGAAATTATTTCGCCGGATAAAAACAAAAAACTTTATATTTTAAATAATCAAATATGGATTGATTATTTAAATGGCACAAAAAAAGAGCCGCTTAAAAACGCTGGAGAGAAAGAATTAATTGCCACTCTTGAACCGCCGATTAATTTTTTTGATTGGTTTGACGATTCCGAACATTTAATCTGGTTTGCCAACAATGAATTAACCATTGCCGAATTAGACAATCGGGGTGGCAAGCGCAACAGTATTAAATTTTTTCTCAATATTAATCCCCCCGTTTTTTGGGACCGCGCCAATTCAGATTTCTATTTCTTTGAAAAATCCCTGCCTGCGCAGACAGGCGCGGGAAAAAATACTTTGTATAAAATAAGTTTCAAGTCCTAATCCCCGAGAGGATTTTACCTCTTGCTCCACTGCGGGGCGCGGCGGGCGCCTTTGAGACCGGGTTTCTTTCTTTCTTTCATTCTTGAATCGCGAGTTAAAAACCCGAGCGTTTTTAAGATGGTTTTAAATTCCGGATTGGCCAAAATTAAAGCGCGGCTTAAACCATGGCGCGAGGCAAAGGCCTGAGCCCGCAGTCCGCCGCCGGAAACTTTTATTGAAACCACAAATCCCGAGACGCCGGTTCTGATAAACGGACTCATTAAAACATCCTGTTGTTCCTTTTCCCTAAAATAATCGGTAAAATTTTTACCGTTTACGGTGATTTCTTTTTTTTTGGTATTAAGTCTGATTCTCACTCTGGCTACAGCCGTTTTTCTTCTGCCGACAGCCCCACAGTATCTTTCAATTTTTTGCTTTTTTGTCACCATATTATTTTTCAATAATTAATCTCTTAACCAGTTTGGCCCGCAGGCGATTTTTATGAAGCATCCTTAAAACCGCCAATCTTAAAGCCCGGCCAAGATCTTTTTTGATTAAATCAGGATACTTTATTTTTTTTAATCCTCCGGGATAACCCGTGTAGTGGTAATATATTTTTTGAAAAGCTTTCTTTCCGGTTAGAACAACTTTACCAAGGTTAAATACCCGGACGGTTATCATCGGATCCAAATGCGGTATATAGTTTACTTCCCTCTTGCCTCGCAATAAAGAAGCGACTTCGGATGCCAAACGTCCGAGTGATTTACCGCTAGCGTCAATTTCATATTTTTTAGGCTTGCTTGTCATATTATTTTACGAATTCTATTATTGCCATTCTGGCGTTGTCATTTTTTCTTGCGCCAAATTTTAATATTCTCAAATAGCCGCCCTTTCTTTCTTTAAAGCGAGGCGCCAGCTCTTTAAATAATTTATTTACCGCCTTTATGGTCAGGTTCTTCAGCAAAAGGCGTCGATTGGCCAATGTTTCATTTTTTGCCGTACTGACAACTTTTTCAACAAGCGGCCTGATTTCTTTAGCGCGCGCTTCAGTGGTTTTTATCCGTTCTTTCAGAA
>Ga0315288_10001447_pt1 | contig 30790 bp, 20 predicted proteins | sample YL17G11_20_MG_FD_203454 | JGI IMG/M metagenome (GOLD analysis project Ga0315288, IMG submission 203454) | Sediment microbial communities from Yellowstone Lake, YNP, Wyoming, USA - YL17G11_20 | ecosystem: Environmental > Aquatic > Freshwater > Lake > Sediment | place: USA: Wyoming | collected...
TGCTCTTCGCCTCGGCAAGCTCGCGTTGGCTGGTCAGCACCATGGTGGCGACCCTGCGGGCGGCATCGCCGTGCCTGTCCACCAGGATGCATAGGTGCTCCCATTGCTCGTCCGCACCGTGGAGCAGGATCATGCTGATCCCCATCCGCTGCCGTCTCGGAGGAGACGGTCCATGCGGGCTACCAGGTCCGCGCGCTTGGACGCGGACTCGGCCCCGTGCTCCTCGAGCTGCTCGATGTCCCGCTTGAGGAGCTCGACCTCCTCTCGCTGAGCAGCGGCAGCCCGCCTGTTGTGATCGGCCACACGCTCTGGAATGCGTGGGCTTTGAGACACTGGCCCTGACGCCCGGGTGTTCGCCAGCCAAGATCGCGTCAGTCGCTCTCGCCCTGCATTTGGCGGATGAGGACTACCAGCCTGGCCTTGAGCTGCTCCAGCTTCTCGGCGTCGCACTTCCTGGATTTGCCCAGCCTGCCGATCTCCTTGTTGAGCTCGGCTATCTCCCTCTCCTGCTCCTTCGTCTTGCGGCTGGAACCAGCGTAGAGCTCGTTGGCTCGCCGGAGCCGCTCCCTGAGGTCACGCAGTTCAGGGTCCTCGATCAGCTTGTTGGCTAACGCGGCTGCCATGGCGGCCGCCGTCGCAGACCCGGCGGCGAGGACGCCGATCCCCGCCAGCATCCCTCCGCCGACCACACCGCCGATGGTGGCTAGGCCGGACGTCAGGAGGACGGCCCCCGCACCCGTGCCGACGCCGGTCACCAGGAGCGCTCCCCCGACGACGGTCAGGGCACCGCCGCCCATACCACTCAGCCACACTTTCGAGGTCTTCGAGGTCGCCATCTCGTGCTCCCTCCCTGACTGATCAGGTTCGGTGCCTCGACCGCACCTGCACACGCATCCGTCCCGATCGGTCGCCCCCGCACCGGCCGCTAGGCGGCTCAGCGGGACTCCGCCGCCTCCCGCACCACGATCTCGAACAGGGGAGTTCCGGGAACAGTATACCTAACCAGTTGGCGTGGCGGACCGTCACCTCCCGCGAATCCCTGGCTGCGCGACCCCCTGTGTGGGGCGGGCCGTTGTGCCGGTAACAGCCAACGCTGGCCCGGCGGGCACAGGCCCCCTTTCCCGGAGCCCCTGCTCGCGGGCACGGCGGCCCGCGCCACTGGTGAGGGGCCGTTCGCTTAGCCAGTTTCCCCTCGCGCCGCGACCAGGAGCCACTGCAGACCGGCCGACCGGTCGCCGCTCAGCAGGTAGACCGGCTGCCAAAGGCCGCCCATGCCCAGTCGGTTGTAGACTCGCACCGCCAGGAGGTTCGGCCCCGGCCGGCGTAGCAGCGGGCCGGGTTCGAAGGCGCGGTCAAACCACTGGGTGACAATCGCTTGCTCCGCAGGGCTGGCGAGCGCCAACATGGGCGGCCTCCTCATCAGGACGGGCGTGCGGTTCCGCGAGGTGCGGTGTCCGACCTCCGGCCGACGAGCGCCGCGAGGAGCAGGCCAAGCCCGAGGATGACCGCGGTCCCAACCGTGGCAGCAGACATCTCATGCCATGGGCTTCGCCACGCCTCCCACGATGTCGGCCACGCGGCCGCCTCACCGACCCTAATCCGCGAGAGCGTCATCCAGAGGATCACCAGCACACCGGTGGACACCGACACAGCGGCGATGCGCCCGGTCACACGCTTGCCGAGCAGCCCGAGGAGGAACACCCCCAACACCCCGCCACCGAGCAGCCCTCCGACGTTGGCGGAGAACTGGATTGTCGTCGTCGCGCCTTTGAGCGTCATGAACAGCGCCCAGCCGATGCTCGCCAGGCCCCACCAGAACGTCGCGGCCCACAGCACTCGCAGTGACTGGCGGTCGCTCGCCGCCGGATTGACGTAGCGCTTGTAGCCATCCATCAGTGTCAGCGTGGCCATGCTGTTGAGGTTCGAGTCCATCGATGCGGCGAAGATGGCGGCGATGACCAGCCCGCTCAGCCCGGGCACGACCTCATGGGTGATGAAGTACGGGAACACGCCGTCGGGGGGCGTTCCCATGGGGAGCTGCCCCGGCATCGCCTGGTAGTAGGCGAACAGCGCAGTCCCGATGAACCAGAATACGCCCGCCACCGGCATGTAGAGCAGGCCGGCGATCCAGATGCTCCGCGCCGCCTCGCGGTCCGACCGTGCCGCGATGTACCGCTGGATGTAGCTCTGGTCTACACCCCAGTTGCGCAGGTGCTCGATGAGCGAGTTCAGCAGCACCAGCCAGAGAGTCGGAATGGTCCAGTCCCAGGCGTAAGGCCCGAAGCTGAACTTGTCGTTTGCGGCGGCCGTCCCCAGCACCTCCCCGAGGCCGCCCGGTATGCGGGTGAGCAGTGTTGCGATGCAGATCATTGGGCCAAGGATGAGGATGACGCTCTGCAGCACCCCGGTCCATACCACCGCCTCAATGCCGCCGAACAGCGTGTAGAACGTCATCAGCAGGCCGACGACGATGATGACGACGCGTGCGAGCCACAGGTCGCCCGCACCACCACCCAGTAGCGGCACCACCGCCTGGGCAAGCAGATAGAGGATCGTCCCCATGCGCGCCATCTGGAGGATGAGGTAGGTGAACACGGCGTAGGTCCGCGCCCATGGCCCGAACCTCTCCTCGAGATGCGTGTAGGCGGAGACGTGGTGGGCGTGCCGGAAGAACCGCATGAAGACAGTCGATCCGATGAGCAGGCCGAGCGGGGTGATGACTGTGAAGCCGGCGAACATCCAGTTCCTCGAGAACGTCTGCGCCGGGTTGGCGAGGAAGCTGATGCTGCTGATGTAGCTGCCGAACATGGAGATGCCGACCGCCCAGCCCGGTATCGACCGGTGGGCGATCATGAACTGGTCGGCGTCCTTCTTCTTCAGAGCGAAGTAGGTGCCTACTCCGACGATGAGCACCAGGTAGCCGACGACGATGGCGATGTTGGCGATCTGCGCAGAGCCCATCGCCGCCGAGGTTTCGCAGGAGGGACGCCCACCTCCTTGCACCCGTGGACACGGCCTCCGGCTGCTTGGCTCACTTCGCGCGGGTAAGGGTCTCCGGCGTGCCGGTGGGCCCGGTGAGGGTGAGGTGGTCCCCCTTGATGGCCACGTCGTACTCCTGCGTGACCTGCTGCCCCCCCATCGAGAACGTCTCCCGAATGGTGTCCTTGTCGACCCACTCGTATGTCCCGGGGAAAGCCTGGCCCCCCATGGTCACGGTGAACGCCCTGTTGTCCCTGAACTGGATGCCGGCACCCGTTCCGGCAAGGGACCCGCCGTCGACCTTCCAGGATCCGATGAGCGCCTTCTTCGGGTTCGAGCAGGAGCAGAGCGGTACACAGAGGAATGCCACGAACAACACAGTTGCGAGTCGCGACGACATGGCGTGCTCCCCTCGGATGGAGCCCATGCTCGTCCTCCCCGGCAACGCCGGGACCCACTTGAGGTGGCATTCGGGGCACGTCGTGGCGGGACCTGCATGACACCGAGGCATCCGGCCTCGGCGGCGAGGTGGTCATCGGCATGCGGCGGCCGCTCCTCAGGGCGCATTGCGGTATCGGACGACCGGGCCTGGAGTGGTTGCTGATGGCCTTGGCCCTGACGGCCGGCGGTTGCCCGGAACGGCGGGCCGAAGCGCCCGCGACCATCGGCTCCGCGTCCGTCGGCGAGGCGACCGCCACGGCGCCTCCGAAGGTTGACCCACTCCCCCAGGAACGCCTGGATCTCATCCTCACCAGTGAGGAGCCGGACTCGCCCTGGCAGATGGCCGTGGCCGCAGCCCAGACGGCCCACCCCGAGGCGACCGTGGAGCGGTTCGACCCCGAGCGCCTCGATGCTCTGACTGGTCAGCTCCGCCGGTCCACCCCACGCTACCTGATGCTCGTCATGCCGCCAAACCGGATCGATGTGAACTTCGCCTGGCGTTTGCTCGACGCGCTGTCGTGCGTGGATGACGATCCGTTTGTCGATGTGTGCTATGGCGTCATCACAGGAGCCACTCCAGAGGACGCCGCGGCTCTCGTCGAGCGCGGGAGAGTTGCGCGCGAGAAACCCCCCGAGCCCCGACTACTCGACAACCTCGGGCCCAATACGATGCTGAGCGGTTCCGAGGTCCAAGCCGGGGCATTCTGGCGAACGGACTGGCTCGATGGCCGACTCGTCTGCGACGGGATCAGCCACGGCATGGCGGGGTTCCCCGACGCGGAGCTGCCCCGCTTCTCTTCCTACGGGTATCTTCACTTCGGCGGCCACGGCCATCCGGACCGCGTGGATGACGGCATCACGGCGCAGCAGGTCGCCGGCCTCTCGTTGAGCCCGTGCGTCGTGTTCAATGGCGCGTGCAGCACAGGTGTCACCTCGCGCGCCTTCCAACCGGCCTCGGATGGGACGTGGGTGGAAGTACCCTATCTCGCCCGCCAGCTCTTCTGCCTCGAGATGCTCAAGCAACCCGTCATCGCATACCTCGCCGCGATCCACCCGGACCATGGCGTGCCGGTCTATCAGGAGATGGAGTATCTCTTCACCACAGGCGGCACTCTCGGTGAGGTCATGAAGCACACGTATGACCAGGTCGTCATGGGCAACGGTGGTGGGCGCCTGAATGTCGTGCGAGTGGTCAGCGGCCAGCCGTTACCATTCTCGGAGCCGTCGGAGCTCATGCTCTATGGCACGGCCGCCCGCCTGCTATTCGGCGACCCGACACTCCGTGTGACGCCGAAGCTCCACGAGCCCCCGCTGGCAGCGGAAGTCGCGGACATTCCAGACGGGACGGTTCGGGTGACCCTCCGCGTGGAGGACCCGGAGATCCCGTTCTCGCTGATGGACACATTCCACTGCGATCTGGCGGCCCAGACCATGGGCTTCAACGATCGCCTCTATGCAACCGTGCCCTGGGGCGTCCGAGCTGGGCCGACAGCCGCCTCGGTTGAGGCGGTCGTGGGCGCTGAGACGGCCCGGACACGGCTCGTGGGCCAAGCCGTGGAGGAGATCGGCGGCCAGCGGCTCCTGCACGTGCAGGTGGATGTAGAGAGCACCGGCTACCAACAGGGCCCGATCCGTACCGCGGGCGCGTCGGTGACCGTGATGATGGCGCCGCCCGGCACCACCCCATCCGGCCCGTGAAGGCGCTCGCGACGCTGCCGAGGAACAGGCCTCTCCGCCAAGGCTGCGCTCGGAGGTGCTCCTGTGTGTTGCCTACCCGCCCTTGTCTGTGTCGCTGCTCCCGTGGCGATCGGTTCCGCGGCTGCGGAGCCCCTCGTGCTCCAGGATCCGTGCATTCGCCTTGAGTTCGACCGCTCCACGGGCAGCCTGACCGCGATCCACAACCGCCTGACGGGCGAGTCGTATGGCGTCCAGGGCGACCTGTTCTCCATCGAACTCGGCAGCGAAACCGTTGAGCAGACCCGCGCGCGACTGCTCTCTATTGCACCCGGCCGCGACCGCATCGCCGCGGAATACCAAGCCGAGGGCCTCCGTGTCCGCGTGACGTATGCCCTTGCCGCGAAGAGCAGCTTCCTTGAGAAGCGCCTGGAGCTGACGTTTGGCAGAGGCGATGCCCTGAAGTCCGTCACGATCAGCCGCCCCGCATTCTCGGCGCCCGAGCTGGAGATCGTCTGCTACCGGTACCCGCAGTTCGGGCGTGCGCCCGGAACTGAGCCGAGCCGGACCTTCTTCGGTCGCACGCCGCAGGGGGGCCTCTTCACGGGCGTCGCCATGCCGTTCGACCACTCGACATGCACCGTCCGAACAGTGGAGCTGGGCTACTCGCCGAGCGTGAAGGTCGCCGCGGGGCAAACGATCGCCTGCGAGACGATGTACCTGGGCGTGTATGCCCGCTGTGCGGAGGACGCGCAGCCGCTCCCGCCACCGATCCGCCACTCGCCCCACGACGCCTCGGCGCCTCCGGAGCTGCAGCAGGCCGAGGGTGAGGTCGTGCCACTCGCCTCGGAGGCCGCGGCGATGGTCGCGATGGCTTCCGAGTGGCTCGGGCCACCGCGCCATGGGCTGGTGCCAATGGCCTGCGGCTGGCATTCCGAGATGCAGCAGCGGACCTACCCGTCGGATGACGACGTTGCGGCGGATATGCGCTCGCTGGACTTCCTCGCCGAGTGCGGTGTCGACTGGGTCTCCGACTCCCACCCGTGGGGCGGCGAGACGGAGATGATGAACGGCCTCGGGCCGGATGACCACTACGAGCCGGGCCCACGGGCTCGGCGGTTCCTGGAGCACGCACGGAAGGTCGGCGTCCGCGTGGTCATGTGGCCCACGATGGGCAACACGCATCCGTGGTCCCCGCTTGGCAAGCCATTCCGCGCGGATAGGCCGGAGTGGCTGATCGCCCCCGGTCCTGCCTCGCGCAGCGTCGGCATCATCGCGGGCGCGAAGGGCGACTGCTTCGCGAACCGCCCCTTCTACGAGTGGCTGCAACGCATCAACCGGGAGGGGCTCGCGACGGGGCTGTATCCCGGGTGGGCGATGGACGGGAGCTTCTTCGGCGACGGCGGGTGGTATACGACGATCGTGCCCGTCGACTGCACCTCCGATGCCCACGACCACCTGCCGGGCGACGCCAACTGGGCCTCCCAGAACGCCCTCGACCGACTCATCGCAGACGTACGCGCCCAGCGGCCGGATACGTTCATCTTCACCTGTCGGCCATCCATGGATCTCGGTGTCTTCAGCCTCCGGAACGTGGACACATGCTTCACGCTCCTGGAGACCGGCACGGGCACATCGAACCTCGACGCCGGCGACGAGATCCGGCGTTGGTCGCGCTACCGCGTGCACCACCACTTCTTCCCACACTACCTCGACCAGCCGCTACTCTTCCCGAGCCGCGCCGACCGCAACGCGCCGCCGAACTGGCCCAGCGAGAACCTGGACTACATCCTGCTCAGTGGGCTCTCCTCGTCTCCGAACCTCCTGCTCTACTTGCCGACGAAGACAGGCATCCCCGAGCAGGACAAGGCGACGATCCGCCGCTGGCTAGACTGGGGGCGCGCCAATGAGGAGTACCTGAAGGTCCGGCGCGATCTCCCCGACTGGCCGGGCTCCGGGCGCGTGGACGGCTCCGCGCACGTTGTGGGCGACCGTGGGCTGGTCTTCCTGTTCAACTCCAGCAGTGAGGACCGCGTGGGCGAGTTCACACTGACGGTGGACGGCATCGGCTGGCGCCGGCGAGGCGCCTGCCGGGTAACGCAGGAGTACCCCGCGGCCGGGCCAGCTCAGGTCGCTCGCCACGGACAGACGATCCAGTGGCCGGTGCCGCCCGAGACCGCGGTCGTGCTGCGGATCTCGCCCGGGGGCTGAGAAGGAGCCGCGGGGTGTACCGCCGAGCTCTGCGACGCCAGCGCCGCCGGCTGCGGCGACCTCAGTGCAGTCGGCGCACCTCGACTTCGACATCCACGCGCCCGACCCCGACCGGAAGCGCAACGGTCGCTGTCCCAGGGTCGAACGTCGCCCGTTGCCCGTTGAGCCGCACCCCCTCGATCTCGCCGTCAACCCGCAGGCGCAGGCGGATCGCGGATGGCGGGTAACGCGTGGGCAGGTCGATGGCGCCCGAGATGCGGTGCTCCTCTCCCCGCAAAACGAAGCTGGTCGGACCGAAACGCGTCTGCAACCGCTCGACGCGAATGGTCCGCCCGGGCTCAAGCCAGGCGGAGGGCGTCGCGCGGCAGTACGTGAGGTCATCGCCCTCGTCGTAGCAGAGCATCGCGGCGAGCATTCGTGTGTAGTAGCCCATGGGCCAGGGGCTCAGCTCGTACACTCGGCCCGCGCCCCATGACCGGTGCTCAAAGGTCGTCCGCGTGTCGCGCGCACTATGGGAGGCGAGGACACTGTACAGCGTGTAGATCGCCTGCTTCGGCTCGTCCCTCCGAAGATACCCGCAGCCGTGTCCCAAGAAGTACGCTTCATCGGCTAGGTTCGGGGCCATCACGAACAGGTTGTCCTCGAGGTTCGCGAGCACCCAGTCCTCGAGTGGATCGCCACGCGGCACGACGCCGGAGTCCAGGATCCCCTCGAGCGCCCCATCCACCACAGCGGCGTACCACATACCCTCCTCATGGCCGGCAGACTCCAGGTACCCGGGGACGTACGGGACGAAGGTCCCATCCCGCAGTCGCACAGGCTCTCGTTCCCGAGCAGCCAACCGCAGGCCGCGGAGGATGCAGGCTCGGTAGTCGTCCGCCTCGCGGCGGAACTCCGACGCCCTCGGGTGGCCGACGCGTTCGAGCAGGCGCGTCACTTCGTGGAGGCCCATCCAGTTGATGCAATCCGTGAAGGTGCTGGTGCCCCCGGACCCATCGGTGACGCGACCGGGGGGGAGCCACCCGTAGCTAGGCGGGCGGACGCCGTCCGGGCTCGGCTTCATGGTCAGCCGCCGCTGGCTCGCCGTCCATTCCAGGCTGGCGACCAACGCGGGCAGCTTCTCCTCGAGGTAGGCCCGATCATCGGAGAACAGGAAGTACCGCGCCGCCGCCCACTGCATCCATCCGTGGAAGTTCAGCCAGAGCAGCGCCGTGTAGTGCGGGGGGGCCGTGAAGAAACCGTCCCACGTTGTGTACTCCCCGGCGGCCTCGCTCGGTTGAGAGCCTTGCCACCGGAACGCGGCGTCGAGGTACTGCTTCGCCTCCGCGAAGTGCCCTCGGCGAGCCAGCCCCTCGATGCCGTATGCCGTGGCGTGCAGCCACACCCGATCGTAGATGATCGGGCTGGTCTTCAGCGCGTAGTCACCGCGGACGTCCAGATCGCCGCATATCAGAGTGCGGGGGTAGAGCGTTCGGTACTGGTCCTCCACGGTCCTGTCCGGCACCTCGATCAGGGCGCCGGCCCTCAGGCGGCCATCCCAGTAGTCGCGCGTTCGCCCTCGAGCCCGCTCGAAACCCAGGCTCAGAGCCTGCTGCATGACGCCGGCATCTACAGCGACGTAGGGCACGACGATGTCCGCCGCTCCGGCCGCGGGTATCAGACGGACGAGGACCTCCTGCTCACTCGCGGAAGCGACTTCCGCGCCGCCGCGCGCGATGCCGAGGATGATCCGGCCTCCGACCATGAGCAGGCCGTCCACAACGCGCGCCGACGCGAGGCCCGGCAACGGGTTCTCCGGGCCGCCCCATCCGTCCGGCCGGACTCGCAGCCACTGCGGCGTTCGGCGACCACCGGCCCGGGCGTAGCGCACGAACGCGCCGAGTGGTTCGTTCCCCGTATGCACCTCCTCGCCCACGAGAGGGTACGCGAAGGCCGTGCACTCCAGCTCTGCCCCCGGTCCCGCCCACGATGTGTGGACGACCAGATGGTACCCGTCCTCAATGCGCTGATGGACGTTGGGGTCGCCATGCTCCCTGAACGACGGCGGATCCCCCGCGCCGAAGGCCACCACGAAGTGCTCCGCAGGCGGATGCCCGGTCCCCGTGCCGGAGCCCGAGCTGATACCGAGAGTGCCGTTGGACAGGACGTAGAACTCCTGGCAGACGTTCGGCCAACCGAGGAACATGCGCCGGTGTCGTGGCTCCTGCACTCGGGGCAGGAAGTAGTCGTACGTTGCCTCGGGCATGGCGGCAATGGCGGCGCTGACTCGTGGCTCCAGTGGGCGAGTCATGTCGTACGCGAACTCGAAGGCGCGATCACCCTGCCCGGGCCTGTCCTCGGTGTAGCCGGTGGACTCCCGGTACTCCTCCGCCGGTGATCGGAACGGACGCAGCCCGGCGGAACGCGTCGCGGCGACCATGGCTCTGATGTCTGCTCGGTGGGAGGCCCATGTTCCCTCGATCGCGGCGAACATGCCCAGGTCCTTGAGCCAGACGAACTCCTGCTGGCGCAACAGCTTGGCGGAGAGCGTGAACCCGTAGTCGCGATCCAGCTCGACCCGAACCGCCCCCTGCGAGGGAGCGGGCAGCACGCGCTCATCCGCCCGGCCCAGTACCGGTAGCCCCGCTCGTGGCAGTCGAACCTCGACACTCCGCCACCCGTCTTCGACCTCGCCGAGAGGGATGACCTGTACCAACTCCGGGCCAGCGGGGACGACACGGACGTGCCGTAGCCATGGGCGCTGCCGAGTGGGCTTCTGCCACTGCACAGTGAAGCTCTCGTCGCCCACATCAGCAGGTGAGCGCAGAAGGCCCTCGCTCACCGTTCGCAGCCGCAGCAGGTCGCAGCAGGCCACGCCACCGGCGCCGGGTCGCAGCCGCAGCTTCGTGCCGCGCTGGGCCTGGAGGACGGCCACAGTCTGCCACCCCTTACGCCCGAACGCCGCGTACCTGCCCGCCAGGCCGACCTCTGAAGCGTGGCCGTCCGGCATGACCACTTCGAGCGCGATGGTGGGCGCTCGGCTGGGGCCGCGGTTCACGTTGGCTTCGACGAGGTACAGCCCGTCGCAAGGCACGGACCACTCGATAGCGGCGTCTCCGGCATCAGGAGGCAGGAAGGCCAGCCCGAACCCGACATCGCCCGAGAAGGCGCGCCCGTAGTCCCGCAGGTTGATCTTCAGCGGGCCCGCCAGAGCGGCGTCATTGCCAAGGTCATCGAGGTAGAGGTCCGGGGAGAAGACGACGTAGTCCAGCGTCGTCACTGTGTCCGGGCTCCCGTCCGCGCGGATGACCTCGAGCGGCTCACCCCCGCGCAGGACCAGCGGCTCGTCGGTCAGCCGGAACAGCCCGGACGAGCAGATCCCGGTGTACTCGCCCATATCATCGTGGTCGGGCCCGTCGGGGTCCAGACCATTGGCCAACCGGCTCTGGTCCACGCGCACCTGCCGATCACCCAGCCTGACCAGGACATCCCGCCCGCCGCGTGGGTGCCGGGCCCAGGCGATGTAGACGTGGAACGTTCCGGCCGGCGCCGGTACACGGGCCAGGGCCTGGTCCTCGCCGCTCTTGGGCGGCGCCGCCCAGAGGTAGGAGCCTCCTTGGGCGAACGGCAGGGCAGCCTGAACGGAGTCAGGGGAGACCCATATCGCAGGACCCGCGGCTGCGTCGACCACGATGTCATCGTTGCTCGGGAGCGGCGCCGTGGCGAACCCCGCGATGCACAGAATGCAGGCGAGCATGGTACAGTGACCTCCCGTCCAGCCAGGGGAAACCGGGGACAGCCACCTACTTCGGTGGTGATGGTCCTCCGTAGGATGCCGGACCCCGGCCGAAATGGGTGGCTGTCCCCGGTTTCCCGGTGCGCCTCGTACGGGCCCGATCAAGTCGCCTCAGACGGTGCCACTACGGGAGAAGGTCATCGTCCCGCAATGCCTGGGCCAGAGCGTCCAGCCCGCCCTCGAGAATACAGAGCCGGCCGTGCGCGCCGGCCTCGGAGACCCAACAGGAACCGGAGCCAATCAGCAGCAGAGCCATTGTGGGCAATCCCACTGTGTTCCGCATGGCGGACATGCTACCGGAAAGCGCAGGTGGCCCGCAATGACCGCGTTGGCGAGCAAGACCCCCCGGCGGCGGGAAAGGGAGACGCACCCCGTCTCGCAGCACGGAGGGAGGGCCGACTCACCGTGCCGCCAGAACCACGCGGAAGCCGACGTTGTGCACCTTGAGCCAGACCGGGTACCTCCAGCGGAAGGCGGAGCCGGAGACCGTTGGCCGGTCGTCCCAGGAGCCGCCGCGCACAACCTTCTCCCCGTTGGCCGAGCCATCGTCCCGTCCGTCCGCGGCGTCATAGGGGTACGGGCGGTACGTGGTGAGCGTCCACTCACTCACATTGCCCGCCATGTCGTAGAGGCCCCAGGGGTTCGCGCGGTATGAGCCGACGGGCGCCGTCACGAGCGCGCCGTCGTCGAAGCGGTCGTCGCGGAGGAACCACTTCGGCTTGCCATCGAATGCAAACCGGCGCTGCTCGCGCCCAGCGAGATTCTCGTAGGCGGAGAAGTCATCATCCGCGCCGCCGTACCACAGGGCCGTGTCCGATCCCGCTCGGCAGGCCCACTCCCACTGCGCTTCCGTGGGTAGCGAGGCCGCCCTCCCCAGGTGGTCCGAGAGCGCTTGCGCGAACCGCATCGCCTCAAGCCACGAGACCCTCACTGCCGGCTGCTGCGGGTCGAAGAGCGGGTAGCCCTCGCCACGCCAGTCGATGCTGCGCCAGTCCTCGAACCCGCTGTCATGTGTGGCATCGACGAGCGCCGCGAACTGGGCGTTCGTGACCTCGGTCCGGCTCATGTAGAACGACTCCTGGACCGCGACGCGCGATGCCGGCCGCTCGTCCTGACTACCATTCGGGTCGCCCATGAGGAACTCGCCCGGCGGGATGAGCACGAGGTCCATCGTCTGCCCGCCAGGTAGGTCTACCGTCAGCTTCGTCGGAAGGTCCACAGCCCTCTGTTGTCGGACGGCTTCGTCTGCGCTGAACGGCCAGCCGGCACACTCCGGCGGCGCGGGTTCCTCGGCCTCCGGCGCCGGGGCGACGAACTCGGGGATCGGCCCCGGCGGCGGCACGAACTCAACGTCATCCATGCGGCCGCCCAGCTTGGCGAGCATCTCCCGACGACGCTCGTAGTAGTTGCTCGGCACCCCCCACTCGCTGTTCTTCCAGGAGCCCTGATCCGGGGCGCCCAGGTCGATCCATGTGTAGAGCCGGTCCCAGGCCTCATCGTCGAGCGACACGTTGTGATGGCCCTTCTTCAGCATCCGGATCAGCGGGCTCGTGTCCACGAGGTACTCGCCGGCGACGTTCGGGCCGTAGTGGCTCTCCGCGTGGGGCCGGCGGACGTATGGGTGGAGCGCGATGAAGGCGGGTGTGAGGGTCGTGGTGATCGTGCTCTCCGTCGCGCTGTGGTAGGCCTGGTTGATCCGCAGCTTCTCCTCTTCCGACTTGCGGGAGAGGTCAGGGAAAACCGGGGACAGCCACCCATTTCGATGGTACTGGTCCTCCGTAGGACGACGGGCCCCGCCCGAAATGGGTGGCTGTCCCTGGTTTTCCCCGTTGTGGCAGCCGACACAGTAGCGGTCCAGTACCGGCTGGACCTCCAGCTCGAAGTCGAAGCCGCGCACCTCACCCCGCCAGGGCGTGATGCGATCCGGCTCCCCCTGGTGCACGGCCTGCGCCCCCGCGGTCGGGCTCGCGCTCATCTGCTCGTGGCAGCCCAGGCATGAGACGGTCTCCCCCGGCATCGCTGTGTACCAGCTCCGCATGACCTGCAGGGCCCGCCCCTCCCCATCGATCGGTTCGACGGCGATCGGCGTGTTCGCCGGCACAGAGAAGAAGGCCGAGCCATCCTCGTGGACGGGCACCGTGCCCAGAATGGCCCGCGGCTCCCAGGGGCCGTCCACACCGGGGGTTGCCAGATGTCCGAACCCTCGCACGATCGTGTCGCGGTAGAGGTAGTTGTATGTGAACACGCGGAGCGCCTTCACTGTCCCGGGGGGCACGCCGGCGAGCCCGGGACCGCGGTAGACATCCACGAGCGAGATGGTGGCATCCTTCGCGCCCAGCTTCACGCGGTCCGGGATCACCGGAGGCGTCGCTCTCGGCTGGAGCGGGATCGGCTCAAACAGCGAGTAGCCGGGCAGCCGGCAGACCTCCGTGATGTTGTCGAACACGTCCACAAGGTAGATCGCGTACTCGGGCTGATCCGGGTGCAGCCGTGCCGAGACGAGGAAGTAGCGGTCGTTCAGCGGCCAGGGGTGCGCGAACTTCGGCCAGACGCCCGCGTACAGCTCATCCTGCACGATCCTCTCGACCGGCTTGCCCCAGCCGGGGACCATCTGCACCGCGCCGGTGGCCTCGTACCGACCCTTCTGGGGATCGAACAGCACGAGCGGCCCCGTGCGGTTCGGGCCGTGGTGGCCGCACACAACGCCGATGACCATCGAGGGATGGTTCGGGATCGGCCGTGCGTAGAAGATGGAGTTCGGCCAGTAGGACTGGCTCCCGTAGTACTCGAATTGCTCCGTCCCATCGGGGTTCATGCTGAACAGGAGCCGGCCGAACTGGTGGCTGACGTTCGCGTACTCGTAGCGCGTGTACAGCACGCGGCCATCGTTCAGCACCGCCGGGTACCAGTTGCTCTCCTGATCGAGGGTGAGCATCCGCATGTTCCCGCCGTCCGCGTCCATCTCGCAGAGGTTGGAGACATAGGACTGGCCATCCTCGCACGGCACGCCGATGAACCCCGCGGTAGAGTTGAACACGATCCGGCCGCTGGGTAGATAGGCCGCATCGCCGTTGTCGATGTCCGGCCCCATGCCCTGCGTCACCTGGCGAAGCACGGTGCCATCGGCGCGGATCTCGAACACCTGGAAGGCATCGTCCGGCCCGGGTGCTGTGAACAGCAGCCGCTCGCCGTCGAAGTGCAGCTCTGGATGCTGGATCATGTGACCCGGCTCGGCCTTGTAGACCGTCCGGAAGACCGGCGTCTCACCGTGGAGCCCGAGAGCTGCGATCTCGTCGTCCCACCAGGAGGCGATGGGCGGGTTCTTCGGCCGGAAGTCGCCCGACCAGTTCACCGGCATCCCGTAGCTCTGCCCCCATTGCCAGTACACGTCCGAGCGGTCGACCTCGGGCATCTTCCGCTTCAGCACCAGAAGCTCCGCCAGATCGAGCAGCGGGTTCGCGAGCAGCGCCTCCCGCTGGAGCCCCGTCAGTTCAGCCGCCTCCTTCAGCGCCGACTCGGCTTCGGTGCGAGTACCGCGCTCGAGCGCCGCCAGGATCTCCGGGAGCCGGGCCTCGCAGCTCGCGAGCTTCGTCTCGAAGGTGTCGGGCAGGTGGTACCGCTCGGGGAATGAGGTCTGGAGGTCAGCGACGGCGCGGCGGATGGCCGCGGGGTTGAACAGGAGCGGGAGGCGACGGACCATGCCCTGCCGTTCCCGCTGGAACCGCCACAGCTCCAGGACGGGCTCGACGTCATCCATAGTCTCGACCTTGGCGACCAGCGCCCGCGCGTCCGCGCGAAGGCCTTCCGGTAGCTCATCGGCGATGCGCTCGGCCCACTCCCGGGGCGACTCGCCGGGCAGCGGCTGGTCGGTCCGCGCGTTCTCGATGGCGATGATGTGCTTCACCGTCGTGAAGTCGCGGCCGTCAGTCGAGACCTGGATCTGGAAGTCGGCGGGCACGCGGTCGCGGTAGGTGGCGTCGCGATCGCGGGAGAGGACGACGCGGCTGATGGTGGCCACTTCGGGCAGCTCGACCTGCGCCCACTCCGCACCCGCCGTCGCCGCGATCCAGCTATGGGAGTTCCCGTACTGCCCGTCGTTGAGGTTCTCGACCTTGTGGATGTCGAATCCCTCGATGCACGATGAGGCGCTCGCCTTGCCCCCGGCCGCGGCGGCTGCGAGGTCCTTCTCGGGGTCGGCGCCGTAGACTTCCAGCTCGTCGATGCACGGCTGACTGTTGCCGCTGGTCCGGCCTATGACGACCCGAACGAACCGGGCGTCGACTGCCGGGAAGCTCAGCTCGTTCGGCTGGGTCGGCCGGATCAGCCTCTGTTCGGGGACGACGACCGAGACATCGCCGACCTGCGCCACGGAGTGCCACTCCGCGCCATCCATCGAGAGCTGCACCTCGAACGCAGTCACCAGGCGGTCCCGGTACTTCCCGACGCGGTCGCGGGAGAAGACGACACGGTCGATCTCCTTCGGCTCGGGCAGCTCGATCTGCGCCCACTCGCCGAGCGTCCCGGCGGGGATCCAACTGTAGTCGTTCCCATACCGGCCGTCGTTGAGGTGAGCGATCTGATGCACCGCGTATCCGGGCAGGCACGACGAGGCCGACGCCTTGGCGCCTTTGTCGGCGAGCGCCAGGTTGTCATCCGAGCCGGGAGCGTAGACCTCCAGCTCGTCGATGCAAGGCTGCGCGCCGTCGGTGGAGTAGACGAGGAAGCGGACGTATCGCGCGCTCTGGGCGGGGAACGTCACCGTATTGGGCTGGTCCGCGTTCACGATGAACGCCGCCGTGGTCGCGGGCTGACCCACGAGTGACAGCAGCACAGCCGTGACGATCGGTAGCGCCCAACGAACAGGGAGCGACCTACCCGTGATTCGGCGCCGGTCGGCGGAGCGCATTGCCTCTCCTCACACATGCCGCCTCGGGGCCGCGAGGCCCCGTACGACAGGGGTGGCCGGGGCTTGCGTGGCCCCCATTGGCGGCCCCCCCAATGGACGCCCGGCTAGTGAGCCTAGCACACGGTAGCCTGATCCGCCCCGGACACCCGCGTGCGGCGACCCATGCTCAGCTTGCTCCGTAGTCCCTAGCGCATGAGGGCGCTCATTTCCTCCGCAAACTGCTCCGCCTTGTCCTCCTCATGCACCTCGTGTGACACGGGCACCTTCGCTCGTAGTGTGTCCGTCGCGCGTCTGTAGTCGTCGAGCAACGCGGGATCCGAGGGCCGCCCGACAAGGAAGTGCAGTATCGGGTCCTCTTCCGCCTCCTGCAGTGCGACGCCGTTGCCGAGCCATCGGAGCACGGCGTCCCGGATACCACTGCGATCCGCATAGTCCATGGTCAACGGTTCGAGGATGTGCCACCGGCCGTTGTGGAGAGCATGGTCGAAGCTCAACTCGAACCCTCCGGTGCCACGGATGATCTTCGGTGCGAGCATCCGCGTGACGCCTACATCGTGGAGTGGTCCACGGAACACTCGCCAGACGTCCTCCGCGGACCGCCGTATGCGACCGTCCTGCGAACCGGACTGCGATGTGACAAGGCGGTCCAGCAGGCGGTCCACCACTACGTCGAGTTCCGCGGCTCTGCTGACTCCCGCGCCTGTGTCGCCGAATCTGTAGCCAAGCCCGTTGTCCGACCAGATGGAGTGCAGGATGTCTGCGAAACGTGCCTTCCCCTGGGCTGGGTCATCGAGGGAGAACCGGAGTGTTATGTCACCAGGCGCCTGACAGAGAGCATCCACTGAACGTTCCACCTGGTGTCGGACGGTCGTGTAGAGCTTAGTGTCGAAGTGCGCAAACGCTTCCGCGAGCCGTCCACGCGTTGGGGCCATGGCAGCCCGGAGGTAGCCCGTCGCCGGCGCGAACACGATAACTCCCGCGTTCAGGCGCTCTCCGCTGGACGGGTCGTGGGCATACTGGATCGTGCTGTAGAGGTACGTGGTATCCGTCATGACAGGCTCTGCTCCAGATGTCTCTCGAGATCCTCGAGGTGGTCACGACACTCCGCCAACTCGGACACGATGCTCTCGACCACCGAACAGCAGTTCGACGGCAGCCAGTTCAGCAACTCGCGTGTCCGCTCCTCGTCGACGCCGCTCAGCGAGCTCAGGAACGGCTCCCAGGAGTACCTGTCTCTACTCTTCGCCGCCGACGCGATGGGTCTTCTCAGTACGTGCTCTGGGCGATGGTGATAGGCCACCTGCCAAGGCTCCCCTCCGGCCAGCACAGCGGATGTACGCATGAAGCAGAACTCGAAATCGTATGCGAGAAGCGCGTCACCGAGGAGGACGCAGTTTGCGTTGTCAGCCCGATGGTCCGGGTTCTTGGCCACAAGATCGAACGCGTAGAGGCACATGGCCTGCCGAAGGAGGTCCCCTGTGAGGCTGATGCCCTGCGGCACCGGTGCGCCCGGCCCGAACTTCACGGCTCCTGCGGCCCACCCTTCAGCCAGGGGCCCACGCCCTTGTACCACGAAGCGGGACGCCCACGCCACGTCGCGGGGTACCCAGACGAGGGCTGGCTCGGGCGTGTTGACACCCAGTACGCGCGCCATCACGTTCCCTGCCAGCTCGCGGCAGATGGACTCCGGGGTCACCTCGTGTCCGCCGGTATCTTTGACGACCAGGTCGGCCTCCTCCTCGCCGCCGTCCCGAACGCAGCGCAGCAGTGTCGCACCGGTGCGACCAGCACCCATCATCCCAATGCACTCAATCGCCGTCCAGCGCATGCCTGACCCTCGTCCAGCGGATCGCGCCGTCAATGCGCCCGCCAAGCGCCCAGGCGGCCACGGACGGATCCGGTGGCGGACGATCCCGCCGACCGGCCCGCATTCGGGAACGCTCAGCGCCCCAGCGACGACTCCTCCGCAAGTAGCCTCGCGGTCTGGTGCTCGTACTCGGCCAGGAGTGGGCGTGCCTGACCAGCCCCGCGCGGGGCTATCGTCACCGCAGCAGCGCGGCGCGGTGCACCCGCAGCGTCTTGATCTCGTAGGGGCCGAAGTCCAGGCGGACGGCGCCGTCCGCGATGTCCACCCGCTCGATGGGCTCCTCCAGGAGGTCGGCAAGCTCGACCCGCCGTGCGCCCTTGGGCACGCGGATACGAGCGGCGGGAGTACGGAGGCCGGCAGCCTCGTAGAGGCGGAGCACTGCCGCGCCGTCGGGCGCCGTCTTGAGCGCGGACACCATGATGTTGGTGGGCTCGACATCGAGCCAGCCCCATCGCTGCGGCCGTGGCCCGGCGTGGGGCGCGGCCGTCATCGCGATGAGCGGGCAGTTCAGCGCCTGACCCTCCCGGTAGACGGCAGCGTCGCGCCAGTCACCCGAGTGCGGCATCAGCGCGTAGTCGAAGCCCAGCCGCTTGCCCAGCTCGAAGCCGGTCTCGGAAGTCATGCCCGGCTCGTAGCCTCCACCGAAGCCGTAGGCCACGATCTGCGTACTACGAAGGAGGGAGAGCAGCATGGCGCCATCGATCACGGCGTTCCCCGGCAGGCCACGGTTGAGCAATGCCAGCCCGCGGGCCCCGTTGCTCCAGTCCACCCAGTTCTGCGCCGGGAACTCGATCCCGGACGGCCGCTCGATGGCGCCGAAGGGGATCTCGTGCACGCCCCTCCCCTCCCCGATGGATGTAGGGAAGACGGCGCGGTAGCGGACGAACCGGTCGGCATTCAGGATCTCCGTGTGGATCTCGACCCTCCGCAGCCTGGCGTAGAGGCGGACCGTCGTAGCGAACGTGCCCCCTTCGCCGAAGGGGTGCTCGACAGTCAGCTCGGACAAGACGGGGCCCGTGACCAAGCGGGCGGAGTCCGCCGGCTGCTCGTCGCTGTACACGGCCTCGCCCCGGGGTGGGATCGGGTGTGGCTCCTTCATAGCGATCCGGCTGCCGCCGTCGAGTGGCCGGTAGGGCTCCCAGAGATCGCCATGGTCCTCCTCGCGGACGACGATGTTGCCGGGCCTGGAGAGGGCGTCCCAGCCGGTGTCCTTGTGGAGCAGGCCGCTGATCGCTCCAGTGCGCGCGTCGACCGTCACACGGCAGAACTCTCCTTCCAGCGCGGTCTCCTCGGTCACAATGCGTTCGTCGATGGTCGCAGGCTCTCCCGTGTGGCGCGGGACGACGCGGTAGACGCCATGACCCAGCGCGGGAACAGCCTCGGCGATAAGCGCGACCTCCGCGGCGACGATTCCTCCGCTCGGCAGCCGGTCGGCCCTCAGAACCTGCACCGGGACCTCTCGCCCGTCCGGGCCCACCAGGTCGAACCCGACGACACCCGGCTCCCCAAAGCCCACCTCCGCGCGCGCCGCATCCGTTCGCGTCCACCCAAGGCTGTTGAAGACGACGAGCGGGGTGCCCTCCCCCCGCGTATCGACGTTCGAGCAGTAGGCGCGCAGCCTATCCTGCGTCTCCTCCGCCGCAATGCGGCGGGAGAAGCTGTAGCTTCGGACCGTGTCGTCGTAGACGTGGTCCGTCATCACGCCGGACATCAGGTCATGCGCCTGGTTGAACAGCATCGGCTCCCACGCGCGGACGAGGATGTCGTCCGAAGTGGGCTCACCTGCGGCCGAGAGGAGCACGCCGAGCTTCTCGGCCGTGGTGAGCAGCGACTCCAGCTCGCGCGTCCACTGCTTCAGCTCGATCCGGCTGCTGTAGATGCCCTGGAAGATGGGGTTCAGCTCGCCCGTGACCACCGGGGCCGCGCCGTCGATGGGCACGGCCTGCTCATAGTCCGCCGGCGTGGCGATCCGCACGTCGAGGGCGGCATCGGGGAGGCGGTTGTACTCCTCGACGATGGCCGCCAGGTGCTCCTCCGGCTCGCACACATCCGCGCCGCCCTGCGCGACGCGCGAGCTGTTCGTCGTGAACGCGTCGAGAGATCTGTACTGCTTGAGGACCCATTCGCTGAACTCGGGCAAGGTCCGCGGCGACCCGTAGGACAACGCATAGCCTTGGGGCTGCCAGTAGGCGGGGACCCGCGTCCCGTCGATGCCCTCCCAGAGGAACTCCGACGGTGTCTCCCAGCTTGGGACGCCGCGGAAGAACCAGAACGAGCGGAACCCGGCCAGCTTCAGCAGTTGCGGCATCTGCGCATGGTGCCCGAAGGTATCGAGCTGCCAGCTCGCGGTCACGTCCACGCCAAGCTGCTCCCGGAAGAACCGCTTGCCATAGAGGATCTGCCGCACGAACGACTCGCCGCCGGGCATGTTGCCATCGAGCATGGCATCCGTGCCGCCGACGATGGCGAGTCGCCCCTCTCGCACGAACCGTCGGAAGCGCTCGGCCTCTTCCGGGTACCGCTCGAGAAACGGTTTGACATAGCAGACCTGATCGAGGGTGAACCGGTAGCCGGCGTGCGCCTCGAGCAGCGCCAGCGCCCGCAGGATGTTCGGCAGCCCCAATGAGAGGTACTGCTCCCGCGTCTGGAATACCGCTCCCTCCCAGTGGGTGTGCGGGATGAGGTAGAACGTGCCCTTCGCAGTGCTGTCGGCCATGGGTCCTACTCCTCTACTGGGGGCATCAGCGCAGCTCGACTACCTGGTACAGCCCGATCGGGGGCACGCGGACGATCGTCGCGTTGTCGTCTACGTGCACGCTCAGCGAGGCGCCGCTGGTCGCCAGACGGGCCTCCCGAATGGTCGCGGGACAGCGCAGCACGACCTCGGGGCCGGTGGGCTGAAGCCAGTCCACACGGCTCGCGCCCCCGTTCAGCAGGTGCACCATCACCCGCCCATCCGATCCGCCGAAGTAGCCTAAGCGGACCGTTGGCGGCGCCTCACACTCGATGTAGGGGGCCAACGACGAGCGCATCGCGGCGATGACTCCGGAAGCGAGGTCGGGTCCGGAACCCAGGCCCTCGGGCCCATCCTCGAAGTTCCGGTCGATGACAGGCTCCGTAGTGCCGTCGGCCCGGACGCGCAGGAGCTTGAGGTTGTCGACGGTGAACTCCCCCGGCTGGGTGCCGGCGCCGTAGAGCACGAACCAATCGGTCCGGCTGTAGTCGGGCGACGGCGCAGCCAGGTCGGCGGCGGCAAGGTCGGCGCCCGGTCCTGTGGCGGAGAGCGCCCAGGTCGCCGGCTCGTCCGCCGTCGCGAACCGGTAGTCGACGACGACGTGACACCATTCACCAACCGGCAGGGAACCGGCCTCCCGGCCGGGCACCATCACTCGGCCGGCGGGCCCGATGGTCACCGACGGCCCAGTCCTGACTCCGGAAGACGAGGCACGCAGCTCAGCGCATACCACGGCGTCCTTACTCACCCGGACATCGAACTCGAGTCGCCCGCCCGAATAGCCGGCCGCGCCGAACTGGCGGAACCGCCACTCGATGTCCGGGTAGAACGGTTGGGGGGCTTCCGGGCCGTCCGCATAGCGCAACGAGTACCTCCCCGAGGCTGCGGTCTCGTTCGTCACGCGGAGCCCTGTCGAGCCGCCCTGAGCCATCATCATCTGCTGTGCCGGCACGTGCACCACGTCTGTGTCGAGCAGGAAGACCCGCCCTTTCCCGAAGGGCCGCGCCGCGAGCAGGCCGACGCGACGTTCCTCAGCGACTCCCGTCAGGAGCGTCTCCCACTCCTCGCCGCTCAGTGCCATGGGGGAGCGGAGCGTCGTCAGTGTGGCGAGGGTCCCGTCGGCGCGCGGCACGGATACTTTCACCGGGTCACTCATCCCGCTGTCTGGCACATGCGTGAACTCGAAACCCAGCGCTTTGCCTAGTGGGTTGCCCGGACGCGCGAGCCCCCACTCGTCGCAGGCCCCGGCGCCCATGCCCAGCAGAAGCGTGCCCCCGCGTCGGGCGAAGTCCAGCGCGACCTCCGCCTGCTGCTCGCTGAGCGCGACGCTGAGGGGCATGAGCAGAGCTGCGTACCGGCTCAGTTGCTCCGGCGCGAAGTCGGCGTCGAACACGTAGTCCACGGGCAGGTGGCTCCGGCCCAGGACCTCCGTCCACGTGCTCAGGGAAGCCCAGTAGCGCGCCGCTGTGCCTTGCTCATCGTCGCCCGGGGCATGGTAGAACGTCTCGGTCTGCTGGGAGACGTGCATGGCGATGTTGGAGAGTGACCGGCCGTCGAGATACGGCGAGATAGCGTTGATGATGGGGGCCAGCGCAGCACACCGTTCGGTCACCCGGGCGTCGCCCCAGCCTTGCCCGAACGAGGGGTGCGCGCCGGCGTGGCAACACACGAGGGCGTGCTGCGTCAGGGCCTGCTGAAGGTCGGCCTCCAGGTTCTCGCCGACGGCCAGGTTCCGCCAGACCTCCGCCTGTCCGCGTCCGTAGGCGCGGTTGAGCCGGCTGATGACATCGGCCTGCGACGCGGAGAACGCCTCCGACCCCGTGATGATGTCCGCATCGTACCGGTCGATCGGCACGGCGCTCCGCCAGGGGATGCCGGGCCGGTGGTAATGGTTGTACACGATGGCGGCCTCGGGATGGGCCTCCCGAATGGCGTGGGCCAACCGTCCGAGGAAGCCGGAGAACGCCTCGAAACGCCACTTCACCCACTCGCGGAAGCCGGGCGCGTCCCAGTCGAGAGCCACGGGGATACCCGACCCAGTCGCTTCCCGGAATTGCTGTTGGCAGGCCGCACACGCGCAGGTGAGGCCGTAGGGCTGCTGCCATATCGGCGTCATCACAACGCCGTCAAACCACAGCCCGTCCAGCCCCAACCGACCGACCGCATAGACGCAGTAGTCGATCAGCGCGCGGCCGTAGTCACCCAGCACGCAGCAGTAGATCTCGGCTGAGTCCGGCTGCGGGATGGGCACGATAGGCTGCTGCCGCCACTCCGGGTGCGCCTGCCATCCCGAGACACAGGCCGAGGTCGAGTGCCAGGACATGGCGGCCATCCCCGCGGCCTTGATCTCCGCGACCCACTCTCTCAGGGCCACCTCACTGCCCGCTGGGTCAGGCTCGACGCACGGGATGAAGGGGTTCTCGATGAGCGGGGACCCCAGGTTGTCGACCATCTGGATCCAGCGAGCCTGGATGCCGGCGGTGGCGTATGCCTCTTCCGTTCGTCGCCGCTGAGTGGAGTCACGCGGGATCTGGCTGCTGGTTCGGGCCTCCAAGCGGAAGCCCGCACGGCCGTACGCGGTGAGGAAACTGGGGACAGCCACCGATTTCGCCTGCGAGCCGTGATCCTGCCGGGGGCCGTCACCACCGAAATCGGTGGCTGTCCCCAGTTTCCCCCATGCGCCGAGCGCAGCGGCGCCCGCGATGAACTCCCGGCGGCGCATCCCGCCGCTCCCCGTGCCGTTCCCACCTGACATGCTTCCATCACCCGCCACGCTGTTCGGGACCGGAATGGCCCCTCCCTTCTCGCGGCAGGTGCGCGCCAGGCGGAAGCCGAGTGCACGACACGGACATGGCCTATATCAGCGACGCCAGCCGATCGATGTTGACATGCTCCTCGACCAGGCTGGTCAGGGTCTTGATCTTGCGTGTGTCGTTCGGGCGAACCTTCACCATGACATCGTGGATGGAGGACGTTGTGCTGTAGGTGTCGGACTTCACCGCTAGCACCGGGATGTCCGTCTTGTTGAGGAGAGACAACACCGTGTGGTGAGGGCGCTCGTCGCCGGTCAGCACGATCCCGGCGACCCCGCCGCTATCCCCGAACACCACCGACGCGCACACAGCGCCGAGGATCACATCGGTCCGCGCGCCGGGAGTGACGAGCAGGACCCCTTCGCCCAGGTAGTCCAGCGTTGAGTGTGCCGCCATCGCTCCCACCACGGTACGCTGAACCTGCGCGTCCAGGCGGCCCTGCCCGCAGAGCAGCTCCGCGCCCGTCTCCTCCATGATGAGGCCGACGGACGGGTACGCGAGCATGGGGACATAGGGGATCACGCCGAGCACCTCCACGCCGTGACGCTCCAGGCCCACCCGGACGAGCTCGTTGATCTTGTCGTACTTGTCCGGGCGGACCTTGTTGACGATGGCCCCCACGACCGGCACACCCGCAAGCTCGAACATGGCCCGGTTCAGCATGATCTCATCGATGGGTGCGCCGATGCCCCCCCCGCTGACGATCACCACGCTCGCGTCGAGCAGACGCGCCACATCCGCGTTGGACAGGTCGAAGACGGATCCCACGCCCGCATGGCCCGTGCCCTCAATGAGGACGAGGCTCTGCCCCTCGGCCACGCGCTCGTAGGAGTCCAGGATCCTCCTCGTCAGGTCATGCTGGCCCGGGTTCGTCAGGTACCGCTGCGTGAACCCGGCGTCCACGGCCACGGGGCTCATGTCCTTCAGGGCGCACTTCACCCTGCATACCGCTTCGATCAGGACGGAGTCCTCGTCCACCTGCTGCCCGTCGACCACGGTGTAGCGCTGCCCAACGGGCTTGATGAACCCAACGTTAGTGAACCGCCGCTGGAACGCGGCCATGAGGCCCAGGCACACCGATGTCTTGCCCTGGTTCTGGCGCGTCGCAGCGACGAAGAACCTTTTCTGGGCGGACTCCGTCATGTTCTCTCCTCTCCCCCCGGGAAACTGGGGACAGCCACCGATCTCGCCCGCGAGCCGTCATCGTGCCAGGGGCCGTCACCACCGAAATCGGTGGCTGTCCCCAGTTTCCCCCGAGAGCGCTAGCGCTCCAGGCACGCCCGGACGAGGGACGGCATCTGGGATGGTATCTCGGCGATCGGCACGCCCACGGCCTCGAGGGCCGCGATCTTGCTCGCGGCCGTGCCCTGGCCGCCGCTGATGATGGCTCCCGCGTGGCCCATGCGCTTGCCCGGTGGCGCTGTCTTCCCGGCGATGAAGGCCACAACAGGCGTCTTCATCGTACGGATGCGCTCCGCTGCGATCTCCTCATCTGCTCCGCCAATCTCGCCGATGAGCGCGACCACCTCTGTCTTCGGGTCATCCTCGAACAGCTCGAGCACCTCGACAAACTGCGTGCCGGGCACCGCGTCTCCGCCGATCCCGACGCACGTGGACTGTCCCAGCCCGCCGGCCGACAGCTCGGCCAGTACCTCATAGGTCAACGTCCCACTCCGAGAGACGATTCCCACGGGGCCGGGCGTGAACAGGCGTCCGGGGATGATGCCGATCTTGCAACTCGGCGGGCTGGCGATGCCCGGACCATTTGGGCCGATGATCCAGGTGCCGGCTTCCCGAGCGAAGCGCTGCACACGGATCATGTCCGATGTGGGGATGCCTTCCGTGATACAGACGATCCCGATGATCTGCGCGTCTATGGCCTCCAGTATCGCATCGGCGGCGAAGGCCGGCGGGACGAAGACGCAGCTCACTTCGGCGCCCTGCTGCCGCACCGCCTCGAGAACACTGTCATACACGGGCACGCCCAGCGTCTCGGTACCTCCCTTCCCGGGTGTCACGCCCGCGACGACCTTCGTGCCGTAAGCCAGCATCTGCTCCGTGTGGAACTGCCCCTCCCGACCGGTGATCCCCTGGACCACCACTCGGGTATCCGCATCCACGAGAATGCTCATCTCGTTGGTCCCCTCTCGATCCCCTGCTCGGACGATGGCCGGGTCAGGCCGCCTGTGTCCGTGACTCGACCAGTCGAGCCATCTTGTCCGCAGCTTCCTCCAACGAGTCTGCCGGGACCACCGGACTGCCCGCGAGCAGGGCTCTCCCCTCCTCCTCGCGCGTGCCGGTGAGATGGACGACGATGGGCAGGTCCAGCTTCCGCTCCGCCATCGTCCGTATCAGACCGCGCGCCACCTCATCGCACCGCGTGATGCCGCCGAAGATCACGACCAGCACGCCCCGGACGTTCGGGTCCGTGAGCACCATGTCGAGGGCACTTTCCACGAGATCCGATCGCGCGCCCCCGCCGATGTCGAGGAAGTTCGCGGGCCGGCCGCCGGCGCGCTGCACGACGTCCAGCGTGGTCATGACGAGCCCGGCGCCGTTGCCGACGATGCCGATGTCCCCGTCCAGGCGTACGTAGGCCAAGCCGCGCCGATGCGCCTCCGCTTCCAGGGGATCGTCCTCTTCCTCCTCGCGGAGCTCGGCCAGAGCCTTCTGGCGAAACAGGGCATTGTCATCGATGATCATCTTGGCGTCGGCTGCGATGAGAGCGCCTTCGGCCGTCATCACCAGGGGGTTGATCTCTGCGAGCGAAGCGTCGTTGGCGATGTAGGCTTCGTAAAGGGCGCAGAGCACCCGCTCGATGCGGCCCCACTGCTCGCGAGGGACCCCGGCGTCCGCCGCGAGGGCGCGGGCCATGTACGGTCGCAGGCCCACGGCCGGGTCGATGTGGGCCTTCGCGATCATCTCGGGCGTGGTGGCCGCCACTTCCTCGATGTCAATGCCACCGGCCCGGCTGAGGATCGCCACATTCCGGCGAGCCGCGCGGTCGACGGTGATGCTGGCGTAGTACTCCGATGCGATGTCGCAGGCCTGCTCGACGAGAACCTTCCGTACCGGCAGCCCCTTGATCCTCATGGCGAGCACTTCTCCGGCGGCACTCTCGGCTGCTTCCGGCGTGTCCACAACCTTGATGCCGCCCGCCTTGCCTCGCCCGCCGACGAGAACCTGGGCTTTGACGACGACGCGGCCCCCCAGCGTACGGGCGATCTGCCCTGCCTCAGTCGCCGAGGCCGCCACCTGCCCCTGAGGGACAGGGATGCCCTGCCGGGCGAGCAGGCCCTTTGCCTGATACTCGTGGATCTTCATCCGCGTACCCATCCTATTCTGACCCCGAAGCGTGCACCGCCCTCGGGAGGAACGTAGCTCCCTGCGCCGGGTTGCGCCGGCACGTTCCAGGTGTGTTCGCGCGATGTCGGTATTCTTCCTCTTCATGCACGACAATACGACAACCGGCTTCCGCAGAGCTATACTGGTGAGTATCGTGGGAGGCATACCCTCGATCTGGAGTAGAATACCCATGAAAAGCGGCGACGCGACTGGACGCGCCGGCCGATTGGAGTCGGTACTGCAGGAGGCTACAAGTGGCTCTAGTACGTGTGTTGCGGCAGGGCGGGGAGTTCGACCAACCCACCTTCCAGGGTTACCGTCTGGATCCCCGGCCTGGGCAAACGGTCCTCGAAGCGTTGTTCGATATCCTGGAGACCCAGGACGGTAGCCTGGCCTTCCGGTATGCGTGTCGTGGCGCGGTGTGCGGCTCGTGCGCCATGCACATCAACGGTAAGTACCGGCTGGCCTGCTCGACGCAGATGCAAGACCTCGGCGAGACTATCGAGATCCGCCCCCTCGGACACTATCCGGTCATCCGCGACCTGGTGGTCGACATGGAGCCGTTCTTTGCGCAGCTCCGGAGCATTCGGCCTTACCTCATCAACGACACCCCCGCGCCAGAGGGCAAGGAGCGTCTGCAGTCGCCGGAGGAGCGGAAGCACCTGGACGAGATCATCGACTGCATCCTGTGCGCGTGCTGCCAGTCGGCTTGCACCATGACGCTCACCGATCCGGACTACCTGGGCCCGGCGGTGCTCACGAAGATCGACCGGTTCGCCTCGGACTCGCGGGACACGGCGCTCGCGGGGCGTGCTGAGTCGGTCGACTCGGAGCACGGCGTGTGGCGATGCCATGGCATCTTCAACTGCGCGGAAGTGTGCCCGAAGACGATCAACCAACCCCACTCGATCGCCAAGATGAAGCGGCGGGCACTCAAGCGACGGATCCTTGGACACGCGTGACGGAGGGTTCCCCATGAAAGCGGTTCCGGCCGATGGCCAGGCGCTCTGGCTTTGGCTTTTCCAGCGAGTGACGGGCGCCTTGCTTGTTATCGGGATCGGCGTCCATTTCCACGTAGGCCACTACACCGGGCTCCTGACGTCCGAGAGCGTTGCAGAGCGCCTCCGGCAGGCGGCCTGGCTCGGGTTCGACCTCGTGTTGGTCGCCCTACTGGCGTTCCACGGGATCAATGGCCTGCGCAACATCGTTCGCGATTACAACCCCAGGGGATCGAGGATCATCGACATAGTGGCCGCCGCGCTCATCATCGCGATGGTCCTCTACTGCGCCCGCGATCTCTCGGCATTCCGGAGCCTGTGATAGGAGGAGCGGCCATGGCGGTTAGCGTTACGGATGTGGGTGCGGTGGCTCGTGAGGTCCGCCGGAACTCGTTCCTCGGCATGTGGGCGTTCACGCTCCAACGGGTCACCGGCGTCGTCCTCGCCCTCTACATGCTTCCGCACATCCTGGTCATCGGCGGCATCGGCAATGCGGCCGGGATGGCGGACCGCGTGCAGAGCGTCTCCGACCCGCTGCTGGAGGCCCTGCTACTGGCGGCCATCGCGTTCCACGCGGCGAACGGCACGCGCCTCATCCTGGTCGACTTCGGCGCTGGGGCTCGCATTCACAAGACGCTGCTCGCGATCCTGATGGTCGTCGCGGCCGTCGTCGTGCTGGTCGGCGGAGCGAAGCTGTTGGGACGCTAGACGTTAGAGAGGGAGACTGTTGTGAGCAACCGGCGGATCATCGTGGTGGGCGGGGGACTGGCGGGACTCCGCGCCGCCTTGGCGGCGGCCGACAAGGGTGTCGATGTCGCGGTCCTGAGTAAGGTCTACGCCGTCCGTTCGCATTCGGGTGCGGCCCAGGGAGGCATCAACGCCAGCTTGGCCAACCATCCGGAGAGCGGGGATGACACGCCGGAAAAGCACGCCTTCGACACGGTGAAGGGGAGCGACTATCTCGCCGACCAGGGGGCCGCACTGCGCATGGCCCAGCTCGCGCCCATCGTCGTCCGCGAGATGGAGCACTGGGGCTGCCCGTTCTCTCGTTTCGACGACGGCACCATCGCGCAGCGTCCGTTCGGCGGCGCCGGCTATCCACGCACCTGCTATGCCGCTGACCGCACCGGGCATGTCCTCCTGCACACCATGTACGAGCGGTCGGTCAGACAGGGGATCACGTTCGTCGACGAGTGGCAGGCCATCGCGTTGGCGCGGACCGATGACCGATGCGTCGGCCTCGTGGCTATCAGCCGCCTTACGGGAGAGGTGAAGGGGTTCGCCGCGTCCGCGGTTATCATGGCCACTGGCGGGTACGGGCGCGTGTACGCGAACTCCACCAATGCCATCATCAACACCGGCAGCGGCATGGCCATCGCCTATGCCGCGGGAGTGCCGCTGGAGGACATGGAGTTCGTCCAGTACCATCCCACGTGTCTGGTCGGGACGAACATCCTCATCACCGAGGGCGCGCGGGGTGAGGGCGGCCTTCTGGTCAACGGCAAGGGCGAACGCTTCATGTTCAGCTACGTGAAGCTCGAGCAGCCCGAGCTGGCGCCTCGTGACATCGTGTCGCGGTGCATCCAGACGGAGATCAACGAGGGCCGCGGCGTCGACGGCAAGCCCTACGTCCACCTGGACCTGCGCCACCTGGGCGCCGGAAAGATCATGGAGCGCCTTCCGGGCATCCGGGAGATCACGATCGATTTCGCCGGAGTGGACCCCATCGATGCGCCCATCCCGATCGCACCGGCGCAGCACTACTCCATGGGCGGCATCGACGTCGACTCCGACGGCGCCTCGCGACTGCCGGGGCTCTACGCGGCCGGGGAAGCAGCATGCGTGAGTGTTCATGGCGCCAACCGCTTGGGCGGGAACTCGCTCCTCGAGACCATCGTGTTCGGCTGGGTTTCGGGCGAGGCGGCAGCGGCGTACGTTCAGGGAGCTGCCGACGAGCCGAAGGCCCAGGCCGCGGTGGGTGGAGAGACCCACCGCGTGGAACAGCAGGTAGCCGACCTTCTGGCGTCCGACGGGAAGGAACGACCTGGCGCGATCCGCCAGGACATGCGGCAGCTCATGACTGACCACGTCGGCATATTCCGGGACGACGCCACTGTGCGCCGCGCCTTCGACCGGTTGCCGGCGCTGCGGGAGCGCCTGGGCCGGATGGGGCTGGACTACTTGGGGCGGTCTTACAACCTGGACCTCTGTCGCGCGCTCGAGCTTCCGGGCCAGTTGGACGTGGCGGAGGCCATCGTCTCCGGGGCACTCGCCCGAACTGAGAGCCGTGGGTCACACTTTCGCACGGATCACCAGCAGCGCGACGACGCCAACTGGCTCAAGCACACCCTGGCGACGCGCGGCGCAGGCGGTTGCGAGCTCTCCTACTCCGACGTGGACCTCTCTCTCTGGGAGCCGCAAGAGCGGAAGTACTGACGCGGCGCGCGCCACGAGGGGCGACGCCCTCGGGCCTGTTGAGGAAGCCCGATCCGAGCCCGGTGGTACCGGCGTCCCTGCGGGTGAACGCAGGCTGCGCGCACACAGGCGGGGACGCCTGTGCCACCATGGCGGGTGGAAGAGGCCCTTTCCAGCAGGTTCGCCCCGTGGCGTGGTACCCTCCCCGCGATCCTCCGGGTCTGAGCGCGCAGGCGATGTCTGGAGTCGTGCATGGAGCATTGGGACTACCTGTGGTTGCTGCCGTTGGGCTTCGCCGTCGGCGCATTCGGGACAGTGATCGGGGCCGGAGGTGGGTTCCTACTGGCGCCGATCCTGTTGATGCTCTACCCCGAGGCTTCCCCGGAGACGATCACGAGTATCTCCCTCGCTGCGGTGTGCGCGAACGCCACGTCCGGGTCGGTCGCGTACGCGCGCATGGGGCGAGTGGACTTCCGTGCGGGGCTCGTCTTTGCCCTGGCGGCAGCGCCGGGGGCCGTCCTCGGGGCCGTGACGACCACGCACATGGACCGCAGGACCTTCGACGCGATCTTCGGGGCGTCCTTCCTGGCTCTCAGCGCTGTGGTCCTCCTGCGGTGCGGCGCCTCGGCGGG
>Ga0315288_10001448_pt1 | contig 30790 bp, 40 predicted proteins | sample YL17G11_20_MG_FD_203454 | JGI IMG/M metagenome (GOLD analysis project Ga0315288, IMG submission 203454) | Sediment microbial communities from Yellowstone Lake, YNP, Wyoming, USA - YL17G11_20 | ecosystem: Environmental > Aquatic > Freshwater > Lake > Sediment | place: USA: Wyoming | collected...
AACTTTCCCTGTCTGGTTCAGCTATTGCTGTTAATGAGATAAACTTGTCATGCATTTCACTTACATCAGAAGGTTGTTTTAAATCATCTTTCATGATAAAACATTCCTTGAATGTATTTATGTCCTGGCTTGATGTTCCGTCAATTGTATAATTGTACCCCATATTTTTTGCAGTGTCTGTGCAGTATTCCTCTTGGGTTGCAGGGTGGCCCTTTTTCCCCCAATATGCACTGTCTAATTTCATTTCTGGCGCTGTAGGTTTTGCAACTTCTTCTTTCTGGCCAAATGTTTTATTCAGTTTAAGCGAGATATCTCCGCCATAATAACTTAAGAAATAAACTACAACTATCATGATAGCTATGAAAAATGCGTAACCAACCATCGAACCTTTATTCATGATTTCTCTAATAAAACAGCATTTATTAAAGCTTATGGATTCAGGCTTATTATCTTCCTGCTTTTAGGTAGAACATTTTTTATGATTCCATTTTCAAGTTTACCGATGCCGAGCCAATTATTTTTGAATTTGATTAAAACATAAGCTCCTTCCGAACATTTGTCAAATCTTGCTGGTTTGACATCAAATCCCCTTACAAAATCCCAAATACTTGTTTCATCAAGTTCAGCAATGTTCTTGTTTGCGTGCGGCCCGACAATCTGCGCGCCCTCAACACTTAACCTTAGTCTATTGTTGTCAACCCTGCCGAAATAAAGCCCAATAGAATTTGCCCTTAACTTTTCGATGTCCAGCTCAAAAACATCCGTGTTTGTTATCCATATCTTGTTTTCCTTGCTGGTTTTTAATACGACAAATTCCTTTAGTATCTCTACATTATAACATTCTCTAAGCAAAACATCAATTTCCCGTATATCTTTTTTACTTAAGACTTGCATTTTAACTCTCTTTAACAAGTTTTGTGACGAAAAATCCTTCAGTGTTGTTATCCTGCGGATAAATTCTTATGCAGTTCTTTACAGAATTATCAAATTCCTTGCCTTCCCAGCTTGTGATTCCAGGCCTTGTCTTGAACCCAGTAAGATTTATCTGTTCAGTTTTTAATCCAAGCTTTCGTACAGCGTAATCAACGTTTTCCTCATTTTCTTCAGGTTCAAGTGAACAAGTGGAATAAACAAGCGTGCCTCCTGGTTTTAGCACATGCACTGCAGAATTAAGCAGCTGCTTCTGGAGATTACTTGCCATTTTTGATGCAGTTACGCTCCATGTCTTTATTGTATGCAGCGATTTCATTATTGTACCAGTTCCAGTGCATGGTGCATCAAGCAGTATCTTATCAAATTGCATATCTAGTGTTTTGAAAGCTCTGCCATCCATATATGATAATATGCAGTTCCTTACCCCGCAGCGCTGCAGATTGATGCGCAGCGAACTTAACCTGTTCAGCAGCTTTTCTCCTGCAACTATTGCTCCGCGGTTGTTCATCATTTGTGCCATTTGTGTTGTCTTTGAACCTGGTGCTGCAGCCATATCAAGAATTTTTTCGTGTTCTTTTGGATTCAAAACAACAGCAGGGATCATTGATGCAACTTCCTGGATGTAGATGTATCCAAGAAAATGTTCAAGCGTATTACCAACAACAAATCCCTTCTTTTGCGTAAAATAAAAACCATCCTTGTAAAACGGCACCTCAGCAATCGGCCACTCCTTGATTGATTCAAGAATTTGTTCCCTGTGTGCTTTCAGGGTGTTAATCCTGAACGCGGGAGGAAATGGTTTTAGGATAGCTTCTTTAAAGATTTCCCACTCTTCTCCGAGCAGTTTCTTGTATCGTTCAATATAGACTTCCTTGAATTCAGGCATTTCTTTCCACCAATGCTTTCTTTTTAAGAAAGGATTGTGCCATTAAAACGTTTTCCATCTAGAATTTGTTTGATATTGTTTACATCAGCATAGGTTATAACCACTTTTATTTTGTTGCGTTGACAAACACCTGCTGCAATCGGGTCAAAAACATAACTTCCGCTTGGAACAACTTTCCTTCCCATTATCTCAAAAAATCTTTTCCAGTTTAGCTTTGGGATAAATTTTGCATTTTTGTATTTTTTAGGATTTTTGTCATATACCCCTTTCACATTTGTTACATTTATTACCATATCAGCTTTCATCCCTTTTGCAATATATGCGGCATCAGTATCAGTTGTCCAGCCTGGCTTGTACCCGCCAGAAACATAAAGTCCTCTTTTCTTTCCTATCCTGAACGGATGTTCAGTTGTGAACTTTCCTTTTACCAGTTTTGCAATCAGGAAAGCATTGAGATGTGTTGCCATTATGCCGACTTCATGCGCTTCTTTGTCTGAGAGCCCAAGCTCAGCTCGCCGGTTTGCATAAACTCTTGCAGTTTTACCGCCGCCGCATACGATTGAGAACCTGTTTTTCTTCTTGTACTTGTTGATCAAGTTGCAGAATTTTTTTAAGAAATCTACGTCAAGTTCATCTGGCACTATTACTGAACCTCCTAATGAGAAGACTACATTCATACTGTCGTGTTTCCTCCGCCAACCAGCGATATTGCTAATGTAACAAATTTGGTTTGTACATTGTCATGCGTGTCCGTGCTGTCAATCCTTATGTTCCCGTTGTAGGCTCCTGAAGCGCCGCTTAGTGTTAAAATCACTTCAGCAGATTGTCCAGCTTCAAGTATTGCGATGTTTGATGGGCTTATCGAAACAATTGGTGCAATCCCTGAACTCGGGGTAAGCGTTATGTTGCTCATGCCGCCATTCCCGATATTATTAAGTGTAAGTCTGATATTTGTTCCAGAATCTTTTGAACCTGTGATATCTGCTGGTGAAATTGTGATTACTCCTAAGCTTTCAGCAACCACAAGATTAAGCGAAGCTGTTTTTATGAAGCCAATGCCAGCTAAAGTAACAACGCCGTTGTATGTTCCAGCTTCAGCCTTGTTAGGCACATTGAACTCGATTGTCTTTGTTGTCTGTGCTCCCCCTGCAACATTTGTAAGGTTTTTGTCAAATATTATCCATCCTTCAGGTATACCTGTTATTGATATGGCCGCGTCAACAATAGGTGTTTGTCCAGTATTACCAATTGTTGCTGTTATTGTGTTCCTGCTTCCTTGTTTTAAGTTCAGTGAACTTTGTGATAATGAGAATGATACTGAAGGTGGCGGCAGTACTGTTGCATGTATTGATATAAATGCATCAGAATTGCTCAGGTATATTATCCCTGATGCTGCTGTGGAACTTGAACCTGGAGCAAATGTTATTGTTACAGTGCCAGCAGAAGATGGAGGCAGATTTAATACCGTCTTGTCCACAACCACCCAGTCAGGCAGATTTGTCGGGGACAATATCAAACTGACATCTTTGTTTTCGTTGTTCTGTATTGTAACCGCAACTGTAGTTGTTGTACCTGGTCCAAGCTGTTTTTCTATGAATGAGGGAGAAACCGTCAAACTTGTTGTTTTTGGTTGCGACAACATCGTAAAAGCAATAGCGCTTACAACTACTGCCACGATGACAATCGCGATTACAAGATAAATAGGAAATTTCTTTTTGGGATAAGCATATTGCTGTGCGCCATATCCTGCATAACCTGGATAATATTGCCCTTGTTCCATTGCCTCACCTGTTATAATATACCTGTTACGTCTTTAAAAATTTAGTTAGCTCAGTTATTTTTACCTTTTTTTCTTCGCCGCTTTTCATGTCCCTTACAGTAACTTTGCTTTCCTGAAGGTCCTTTGGCCCGACTATTATCATTTTTTGCATCCCTTTGCTGTTACAGTATTCCATGTTTTTGCTTAAGTTCTTACCAGCAAGGTCAATCGCACATTTTATTCCAGCTTCTCTTAGGTTCTGGGAAATCTCGATTGCTTTTTCAAGCTGTTCTTTTTTTACTGCAGCTACAAAACATTCAACATTTGTTTTTCCAACACCAGCGTTCTCAAATAATCCAGCCTCATCAAGTATTTCAGTTACCCTGTCAACACCAATTGACATGCCTGTTGCAGGAAGTGCTTCTTTTCCATAAATACCAATCAAACCATCATATCTTCCGCCACCAGCTACTGTTTTCTTATATCCGCCGTACATGACTTCAAAGATTGGACCAGTATAATATCCAAGCCCTCTTACAAGACTGTAATCAATCACGACTTTTGCTTTGACATCAAACAGCTTAAGAAGTTTTTTTATCTCTTCAAGCTCAGCAATTGCCTCTTCTGAACCGGCAAGTTTGAACTTGCCCTTTGCAAATTCAGTTATCCTTTCCACATTCCTTGGAGTTGCTACCTTTTTCAGCTCTTCAATAACCCCTTCTTCTCCGATCTTGTCAAGCTTGTCCATTGCCCGCATTACAGCTTCTTTTTTCTCAGCGATTCCAAGCTCATCAATTAGGAGGTTCAGCAGCTTTCTGTTGTTCATCCTTATTGTAAGGTCTTTTAATCCAAGTTCAGATAAAGCAGAAACAATACAGGCAACACATTCTGCATCAGCAATCATTCCTGTAACTCCGATTGTGTCAATGTCTGCCTGCACAAATTCCCTGTATCTGCCCTTTGAGATGTCTTCGTATCTCCAGGCCTTGTCAATCATGTATCTCTTGAATGGTTTTGGCAGTTCTGGGTTTTCTGCAACAACTCTTGCCATCCCTACCGTTAAATCAAATCGCAATCCAAGCTCCCTGTTGCTCTTGTCCTTGAAATAATAAATCTGGTTTTTTGCTTCTTCCCCGGATTTTACCTTAAGAACATCCCAATCTTCGAAAACCGGTGTATCCAGCGGTTCAAAGCCATAGCGTTCGTAGATTTTCCTTATAGTATCCACTACAAATTGCCGCTTTACCATTTCCTGCGGTAAGAAGTCCCGCGTTCCTTTTGGTGCTCTAAGTTCCATAGATTTATCTAAAATCTCAAGGCTTTTATTCATTTTTATCACCCATTTCAAGTATGGTTATTGCCTCAAGCGCAACTTTTATTGCGTTTTCAACCCCTTCTTTAACTGCTTCTTCATCAACCAGTTTATATATTGAATCTGGATTTTTTGCAACTTCTTCAGGAGGTTCAGGCGTATTCACAACCAAAACAGCTCCTGCAAAAATCTTTCTTAATTTTGCTATCGCAAACACAGCTGAACACTCCATTTCTGAGCTTACGAAATCTTTGCCAGCAAGTTTCACAAAATTCTTGGCGGGTTCATAAAAGGCATCGTGTGTTCTATTGACACCAACAAAATATGTTAGCCCGAATTTTTTGGCAGCTCTTACAAGTGCTTTGATAATCTGGCTATCAACTGCTACTATACCCCATACTCCATATTCTTTTGTGGTTCCGTCTCCGCAAAAAGCCGCATTTGGTATTACCAAATCGCCTGGTTGCATCTCTTTTAACAGTCCGCCACACGTACCTATCCTGATTACGGTCTTTGCTCCAGCATTTGCAAGTTCTTCTACAACAATTGCAGCGCTTGGACAGCCCATTCCTGATGTTGCTGCTGTTACTTTTATCCTGTTATAGTTTCCACTGTAGCTTACAAGACCTCTGTTTGCCGAAAGCAGTTTCCCGTTTATCCTTTCAGCAATCTTTTTAGTCCTTCCAGGGTCACCAGATAACAAAACGTACTTTTCTATCTTTTCAATTTTTAAGTGTGGCTGCATCATTTGGCATCATCCCTAACTATTTTTTCTATTCCATAAATGTTCTTTACATCCTTACCAATCTGGATTGTTCTTATCCCAAGTTTCTGCGCTGGTTCAATATCTTCCCTGTAAGAATCTCCAATAACTGTAGCTTGGTTAGATTCGCAGTTGAACTTTGCCAAAACACCTTTGAACGCAGAAAGATTTGGTTTTCTATCATCTGGTTCTCCTGTAAACACATCTTCAAAGGTATCTTCTAGTCCCAACAGTTTAAGCACGCGTTCAGTCCATATCTTTGGCGCAGATGTCAAAACAACCCGTCTGCCTGCAATCCTTTTTAAGAAATTTTTCAAATTTTCGTCGTACTTTACATATTGTTCAGGCTGTATGTCCCAGACTTTGTTGAAGTATTCTTCTCTGCTTATCCCAAATTCCTTTTCAACACCAATACTTATTTCGCCACTGTATTTTTTGTCGATTTTTGCTCTTGTTTGTTCTGCTTCTTGTTCTGAAACACCAAGCTTTTCTTTTAAGAAGCTGATGCTATTCCTGTAAACTTCCTCTAAAAGCCCCGGATTAAAGCCATAAAGGGTTCCATCCATGTCAAAGATATACAATTGCTCGTCGAGAATCTCAAGAAGTTTTTTATTGTAGTTCAAGCAAAGGTCCTTTACTCCTTCCTTGTTCTCTTCAGGTATACTCGCCCACTTAACAGGTTCGTTCCAGTAAGGGATTATCTGTCCATCTTCTGTTTTTCTTCCATCTACGCCAAGAAGGTCTCGTAGTTCTATCCATTCATAAAATTTGTATGTCTTTTCTGCTGATGCTGGCGCAGATCCATTTATCTTGTTAATTGCATCCTTTCCCCAGACACCAAGATAAACTCTGCTGATTTCAACTCCAGCATCTCTTAGCAGTTTTATTACCTCAACCATTGTATCTCCGCAAAAGGAGCCAACATCAACCAAAGCAACTTTTTCAAATTTTTCAGATAAATCCTTTAGTTGTTCGTTCAGGCTCTCATCGCCAGGTCTTGCGCCTAGACCGATAATGTTCCCATTGCTGTCAATAATTCTGCATACACTCAGGTAACCCGCCGTTTTGCCCGGTTTAACGTATACGTCATCAAGTGTTATTACAGGGTTTCTTTCGCCAGCTATTCTTTCTGCTAATTGTCTAGAAAGCTCTTCTGCGTCTAAACTCTCTTTTGCAACATTTTCGGGCACATACTGCCAGAACTCGTTCAGAAACTCTTCCTCAAGCTTCCGTATCTTTGTTTTAGTCTCATTTCTAATTATTTTTTTGTACCTATTCTCTAGAGTAGGTACAATATCCTTTGTTACCAAATAGGTGAACTAAATCACCTTTTTCTTCATTTTCCATTCTTATCACCTCTATTTGTTTTTATGTTGACAGAACAATCTGTTAAGAAAAGTGGGTCCCGGGGCGGGAATCGAACCCGCGTCCAGAGGGATCTGCCAGTTCCGCCAACGCTTTGCGTTAGCAAAGGGCTGACCACAGCCTCTAATTCTGCCGTTAAACTACCCGGGACAATGAATACTAGTATGAACTAAATCACTTAAGCATTTAAAAATTGTGGCGACTACGAAAATCTCAGAACTTCCATTATTTATGAACTAAATCGCCTTTCATGGTTATCACTTCATTTAATGAAGTATTTGTTCTATATAAATCTTTCTACCGCTTTTGGGAAAAAGTTAAGCGTAATCTCCTCTGTCGTAAGTACAGGCTCCATATCTGTTATCACATTGAAAAATTTGTTTTTCAGGGATTTCATTATTTCCTCTACTTTGCTTGGATGATCGCTTACTACCCAGAAATACATCTCTGGCTTTCCAACTGTTTTAAACGCAAGATGCACATCTTTTATGCTACTTATATAATCAGCAACATGTTTTTCCATCTCATTTGTAAGGTGCCTGAAATTTACAAAAACGAGATAACTTATCAAGCCAACTTTTGGGTATACAACAAATGGGAAATATCTTACAATTACTCCTTCTTCAAGCAGCTTTTTCATTCGGTTTCTTGTGGTTTCCAGCGATGCCCCAACTGCGTTTGATATCACACTGTAAGGCGCAATTGCATCTTTTTCATTGAGAAACGCCAGTATCTTCTTGTCTAACTTATCTAGCACATAGCGCTTTGAATAATCAGGTTTAGCAGGCACGAACTTGTAGTCAAACTTGAAGTCAAAAATCTGATGATTTATCTTTAGTCTACGTACAAGCAGCTTTGCCTCATACGAATCAAGCTTATCCCCCAGTTCCAAGATGATTTCATCAAGCACTTTTTCAAAATCCTGCGGGCTTTTTGCAAGGAGTTGGACAAAAAGGTCAAATTTGCCAAATAAGCTTGTTGCCCAGACAACACTAGGATGACTCTTAAAGTACAATTTTATCTTTTCTTCCTGCTCTTTTGTTGCTTTTAGCTTGATGAATAGATCGTATGAATCGATTCCAAGCTTTTCATAGTCAAGAATTGGGAAGAACTTCCAGATTATCCCATTTTTCAGTAGTCTTTCAATCCTGTACGTAACTGCATTCTTGCTTAAACCCACATATTTTGCTATTTCTGAGGCAGTCAAGCGCGAATTCTCAAAAAGCAGGTAAATTATCTTCTTGTCCTTTAAGTCAAGTTTTTTAGGCATATATGTATATAATGAAATATTACTTATATATCTTTTCATTTTTCTCAAAAATATGAAGGAAAGTTTTATTATATGTTGTAATGTTACTACTTCATAGTTAAAATGATGGGGTGACAAAATGGAAATTAATCCAAAAAACACAGCATTGATTGTAATCGATATGCAGAATGGATATTGTTCAAATGAAGGAACATTTGCAAAGGAACTTGGCTTTGATATCTCCCAAATGCAGGAAATTGTTCCAAAACTTAAGGAATTCATTTCTAATTACAAACAAATCGGTGGATTGGTGATTTATACCAGGCAGATAGAAGGTGAGGAGTCCCCCGAAAACATGAAAGCACTATATGAGAGAGGTCCGTTAACACCGATGTGTAAACGTGGCTCATATGATGCCGAATTCTACGAGGTAAAGCCTGGAGAAGATGATCCAATCATCGAAAAACACACCTGGAGCGCTTTTAGCAACCCCAAGCTTGAAGAAATTTTGAAGGAAAACGGGATTGAGAATGTTATTTTGGCAGGTGTTTGCACTGATGTCTGCGTGAATGACACCCTTGCTGGAGCACTTGAGCGCGGATACAACATAATTGTGCCAAAAGACCTGGTTGCAACTGACGGACGTGAATGGAGACAGGCCTTGCATAACATCTATCTTCAGACAAGCTGGCCAATATTGCGGGCGCACGTCCACGATTCAAAGGATATTTTAAACTATTTGGAGAAGGGTGATTAAAATGGAAAATAAACGGGAAATAACAAAATTTTTCAAAAAGTATTTTGAACGGGAACATGAGCTTGGCGCAGCATACGGACTGAATCAGTTCTTCCACACGCTAGATTCAGAATACCAGATTTTTATAGAAAGGTTTACATCATCGAGATATCCTAGAAAAATTGCCGTTTCAAAAGACAGTTCAGTATTTTACAATCCAGAACCTTCTGATCTGGTGAACCTTGTAAGAGAGAACTTCCAAGCAGACTCCAATGTAGAAATTGTTTTTGATGAAGGCGAAGTAAGGGATTACAATAGTCAGTTAGACAAATGGCGCAATAATGGAGATTTGAGAGCAAATGTAACGCTTAATCTTGAGTTCAAGCCAATCAAAGTTGGTGATAAAGAATTTGAGGTGTATATGAGCTCAATAAAAAGCGAGGCTGAACAAATTCGAAAGGAATTCTGGAACCACCATGTTGAGTTCAAATACCCAATCTCGTACAAGATAATTATTGATGGCAATGAGTTTATGCAATTCAGAAGATTACCGACTCATTTCGGGATAATACTAGGGGTTAGCCCAATAACTTTCAGTGGGACCAACGATGAGATCGTTAATTTTGCAGAAACAGTGGACAAGACAATAGAAGCATGCTATCAAAGGACGCGTGACGATAAAACATGATAGAAAACATTTTGGAAAAAAGAGGACTGATATCATGAGAACAAGAGAAGAACTTAAAGAAATTGCACAAGAAGAGTTTTTGAGGCAACAGCAAGAGAAGCTTACGATGCCGCGTGATGGTTGTCAGATTATTAATGAAACTAAAGAATCATTGTTTGCTCGTTATAAACCTAAAATAAAACTCGGTGAAGGAACTCAGTCTCAGGAGCTTTTCCCAGATGCGCCTATATATCCTTACGCTGTTGTGAATGAGGAGCTAAAGAAAATGTATACAGCAAAAATCAAAAGGGTTGGTAACCCCAAAACCGAGGCTGTCATAGCAGCATTAAAAAAGATGGCAGACAAAGACAACAGAGTTTACATAACATATAACAATTTAGTAAATGCCCAAAAATCTTAGAAATCTTTCTTTGAATGTTTCAGGCTCTAATGTCCTGAAATCCTCGCCAATTAGCTTTGCGGCGATTTTCTTTATAGCTCTTGCTGCTGGTGACTCAGGATAAGAATACACTACTGGTGTTTTCTTTGCGATTGAGCGCTTAACATTTTCATCTTCAGGTATCATCCCGATTACTGGCAATTCAAGGAATTCTTCTACATTTTCCTTGGTCATTTCCCAGTCGCGGTTATTAACGCGGTTTAGTACCACACCCAACGGTTTTATGCCTATTTCTTTCGCGTATTCATATGCCTTAAGCGCATCAGTAAGAGCATGAATCTCTGGATTTGTTACAATTACAAGCTCGTCTCCGGCATGGAGCGCCTGCATTGCTTCCCTTCCTAGCCCAGCCGCACAATCAATTAAGACAAATTCTGTAGTCCCAATGAATTCATTTAAGACATCAGCAAGTTCTTTTTTTTGTTTTAGCTTCATGTGCTTCATGCCAAGACCTGCGGGTAAAACCTTTAATCCAGAAGCATGCAGATAAACAGATTCTTTTACTTTGTTCTTTCCAGCAAGAACCTCATGTAATGTTACAGGTAATTTTGGCATACCAAGAAGAATCGAGACATTTGGCGTGCTTATGTTGCCATCCACCACGATTACATCGCGCCCATATTTGTGGATTGCAGCTCCAAGATTTACTGTAAGGGTTGTTTTACCTACCCCGCCTTTACCTGATGCAAAAGTAATGAATCTGACCGTTCATATCACCCTATTTGTTAATATAACTGTTCTCTTTTTATAAGCTTTTATAAAACATCCTTCTTCCGCAGGCGCTTCTTTCTAAGAAGGGCCTTATGGGACCGGTGGGGATTGGACCCACGACCCCACGGTCTTCAGCCGTGTGCTCTCCCACTGAGCTACAGTCCCGGTACTATCCACAATTCAAACTTGTTTTAAATCTTTTTGCAAACCAAATCGAGATAGCTTCACCACTACGTAGAGATAACTTTTTAAATGATTGGAAGCTAAAATATTAAGGTGCTTATTGTGAAAAAGAGGTATGACACACTCATATTTGACCTAGACGGGACGCTGGTAGAGAAATCCCCAGATTTCGTAAAATTCTGGTCAAGGACGATTTTACAGGAACTCGCGGAAAAATACAAAATTAAAGATATAAAAAACATTTCTGAACGTGATGTTATAAAATATCTTGTAACAGGATTGCAGAAAGTTTTGGGAAAAGATGTAACTGTAATATTCAAGCCAAAAGTCAAGAATTTAGAGCCAGATTTTATTATCAAATTTGGAGATGAGACCCTACTTTTTGGAGAACTTGTTTTGCAGTCAAAAGGTAATGAAGACGAAAGGAAATTACAACTTAAAACCTGGGGCATTGATCCACAGGAGTTTAGTTCATACTGGCGAAATAAAACACTAATCAAGTACAGGGAACAATCAAGTTATTGTTTTGCTGATGTTCTTGTTCTGAAAGAACTGGACGGACAAAACGTATCGCTGGGAATTGTAACTGACGCACATAAAGAACTCGCAAATATGGAGCTTAAACTTGTGAAGAGATATGTTGGCAGAGACTATTTCGAATCTGTTGTTCGTACCAAGGATTCAGGATTACCAAAAAAACCAGCAAAAGAAAGCATTGAAAAATGTATTGAAGAACTTGTTGAGCAGGGTCATGTCATAAACAAAAAAAGAATAGCTTATGTTGGTAACGAGGATGTTGATATGTGGGCAGCAAAAAATGCAGGCATAGACAGCATCCTAATTAGAAGACCTGGTTATGTGAATACTGAAAAGCCAACCATATCTTTGGGTAGCCTTTGGGATTTGCTTGATTACATAAACTTAAAGAAAAAACCACGAAATCCATTGCATTACAGGAAAGTTCATCAATAGAATCTATTAAATTCTTTTTTTACATCTTCAAGCTTTGGCGAAGAGCTTGCACCCAAATTTTCTGATTTTAGTTTAGCGCAAATTATCCCGAATTCACATGCTTCTTTGTCGTCCATTCTATTAATATGCCCATAAAGGAATCCAGCCGCAAATGCATCCCCGCAGCCACTTATATCAACAATGTTACCTTTCACGATAGGAACATCAATCCTTTTTTCTTTTGTAACAATTGTAATGACATCAACTCTTTTTACCAGAAGTGTTTCAAGCCCGCACTCCATTACTGTTTTGATTGATTCTTCAACATCACTTGTATTGCACAACCTTAACAGTTCAGCTTCAGTCGGGAAAAAGAATTTTAAATTTTTGATTATGTCTGTTACATCTTTTAATTCATTTGTTGAAAAATTGTATCCTGGGTCCAAAGTTACGAATTTATGCTGTTTTATGGCTTCTCTGCAGACATCTGGGTTTGTGCCGGAAAGATGCACGATTTTTGCACTGTTCAGGTATTCTTTTTTCAGATGCTTACGTTCTAAGGATAGATTTGCTCCGCCATAAGAATGCATTTCCTTTTCGTCATTAACCAATTTGATAAGTACCAAACCCATTTGCTTGTCAGTTTTTGTGATATTTGAAAAATCAATGCCCTCGCTGTCAAGAAAAGGTCTTACAGTTTCTAACTCACCAACACATCCTACTATGCCGGACCTTAAACCAAGCCTGCTAAGCGCAACAGCAGTGTTTGTTGCTGAACCTCCAAATGAGAACAAGACGTCATCTATAAAATTCTGGTTTTCTGGATTTAATTTAACTGTCAAATCCCTGTTTACTTTTCCAATAGTTATGATATCCATACAAAATCACTTGGTTAGATAAATCCAGTTCCTGATTTGTTTACTGCTGCTTGGACCTCATCGCCCCTGATTTTTTTGCATTTCTTCAGGAACCTGCTAAGGCCAGTTTCTAAATCCTTTTTTGTGAAAAATGTCATGTCACCGACAGCCCCTGAACCCTGCATCCTCGGAGGCTGGCCAAACTCGCCTTTTTTTATGAAACGCATGACATTGTTCATATTATAAATGCCGTCACTTCTTCTGAGATAAACCCTGTAAACATCTTTTTGGACGCCATCTGTGCTTTCTACCTGAGGTACCCATACCGCGATAAAACCAGACCTGTTCTGTTCAGATAGCCTATTGACTATAGAAACACCCAAGGATACAACATAACTATCTCCCTTAGCTTCGATTTTTGATTTTTCGACTTCGTAGAAATAAGAATTCAATTTTTCCATCCGTTCTGTTTCTTGTCTATGCAGTCTTTTAATTATTTTTCTTCTTTCACCTGAAAGAGGTTTACCGAACGTTGGTATTATACATCCAGGTTCACACAAATCATCGATGCTATTTGTTCCTCTTAACGACTTTAAGACTTCAGAGGAAAGTTCAGGTAGAGCATAGCCAATAAGTTCCATCCAATCTTTTAGATTGTTTATTTTGCAATCATTTTCCAGTTCATATGCTTTTTCTATAATTGCCATAACTTTTTTATCAGGTTTGTTACCACCGCTTTCAAGATGGGCTTTGTCTCCCATTAGCCCAATTGCAACAAAAGGTACAACTTCATCGGGTTTTACTGCAAATTTGATTCTCCTTGAAGCATATTCAAGCATTTTGTACACAAGAAATGTTGCAGGTATCTGATAACTTCCCGAATTTATGTCAAGAAAAGGCTTATCTTTAACACTTCTGAACTCAATATCCAGGTCTTTTGCTTTTCCATTGGCGTCATCTGGTCCCCAATAATCCTCAAAAAAATCTTCTAGGCTGCCACTGGCTGTTCTTTTTTTAACATTTACTACCTTTCTACGCAGATGATGGTCAACTGAAACTACTGGAGCATCTATCATCCCTGAAAGATTAAATGTCCTTTCGCAAAATGAACCCGCTAATCTCAAATCAGTTGGTATTATCAGAGCACCACTTTTTTTAGGCATTTGTGATGCTATGCATTCTATGTCGCCATACACATATGAAGACATGCTTTCTTTTTTGATTTCAGCATACGCGAAGAATTTTTGTTGCGGATAAAGACGAGGTTCACTACCTTCTTCGACAGGTCCGTCCTCAAAAAACATTTGTAGCAGTTTAGATGCCATGTACCCATCAGGGTCATGATGCGTTATATTAAAAACAACCCACTCTTTCTCTTTTGCATATGCTAACATTTTGGCTCCAGCACACAATTTCGGGTACATCTCCTTCGCCCTTGTGAATGTTTTAATCCATGGCTTCCAGTTTATATCGCGATTTATTACATCGTGTGGTACGCCACAACTTCTGCTTATATACACTTTGTTAGACATTTTTTAGCCTCCAAACGTTTTTTGTTCAATTTTTAGCCACGTCTTGAACTCTCGGAGCAATTTTCCATAATTTACTTTTCTTTTGTATTTTGAGATTAGTTCAATGAATTTGTTAACGCTAAACATTGCGAACTTGATATTTAACAGTGCAGGATTCTTTTTTGACGCTTTTACGATTGCTTCTTTTATTTTTGCCCGCGTCTTTATGCTTCGCATCGCATCTCCGATGGTTATTCCCTTTTTTGAGATTATACTTTTTATTGCAGGACTTTTCCTGATGTTCTTTGACAATTCAAGTCTGTCCTTGCTTCTGTTGTAGTGCATTAACTCCAAGAATCCTTTTTCAGCATGTGGGTCGCTGACCCAGTATTTCAGAACTTCAGTTATTCCGAGTATGCGCCTGTTCCTCTTTAGGTTTTCCCCTTCTCGCATTGGCGCACAGTTTATGATTATGTCTGCTGCTTTGAATGATGTTGAAGGAACCTTAAGATCATTTACAATTCTGTCCCAGACATCATATGCTGAACTTCCGTGGACAGTTCCCATGACTACGTTTCCAGCTGCCCCGATTCTCATGGCTTCAAAAAGAGCTTTAGCTTCTTCGCCTCTTACCTCGCCAAGTATCAACACGGATTCCCCTAATCTTAATGCGTTTCTTAATGCTTCGTCTGCAGTTACTTCGTACGCTTCCCTTTGTAGCGTTGAACGTATCCTCAGGTGCTGGATGTTAAATCCGATATCCCTAAGTTTTTCAATAGGAAGTTCCGGAGTATCCTCTATTGTGATGATTCTGTAGTTCTGCGGGATTTCCGTGATTAAGCTGCCAAGAAATGAAGTCTTACCTGAACTTCTTGGCCCTGTTATAAGAAAACTTTTTTGCCCGTCAATCAAAAATGAGATTAAACCAGCAGCTTCAGCTGTAAGCATTTTGTTTTTTATGAAATGCTGCAATGTCCACGGCTGTACTGCGTGTTTTCTGAATGCAAAACCTGTTCCAGCAAATGTTATTGGTTCTGTTACTCCGGCGATTCTTACTCCTTTATCCTTCAGTTCTGCGTGTAAAACCGGATAGGATTCATCAAACGGTCTTCCTGACAGCATCCTGAATCTTGTTGAAAGCTTTTCAAGTTCTTCTGGTGCAAGGATAATGTTTGTAACGCATTCTTCATATTCCTCATGGTAAACATAAACATGCTTGTCACCCGGCGAATCAATGTAAATATCCTGTAATTTTGGGTCCTGGAAAAGTACTTCAACAATTCCATATCCAAACGAGTATCTCTTAAGCGTTTGTGCGAGTTCCTTCTTCTTTTCAGCAGTTAATTCTGGTGCAACTTCATCAACAAGTTTTTCGCATATTGCATCCGCCCGTTTTAGATCAAATTCTTTTTTGCTCAGTTTTGCAAAAGCTTTGTTAAGGATCATTAATTCATTTTTTGTAAGATTAAGTTCATGTGGTGTTATATGGTAAACTGGGTATGGCTTTCCTGGAGTTCGGTATAACCTTACGTCTGAGCCCCCTATCTGGTATTTCTCAATTATTTCTGCATCTTTTGGTATTGGGTCAGTATAGTATGAAATAAACCCTGGGAATATCTTGTCCCTGAATATTATATGATAAAGCTCAGATTCGCTGTATTTATCTTTGTACTTGTCAACCCATGTCCATATCTCGGTTTTTTCAAAAAGTTTTCTTACTTTTTCAAAATATGCTTTATCATAACTGCATGGTTTGATTCCCATCAGATGGAGCACAGCTCCAATTGGGTCTTCCTCAAGCTTGAACTTTAAAATTGAGTTTTTCTCAAAGTCTTCGTCACATAGCTTTGGTGGTTCTGGTATTTGTCCCACAGTTGTAATATACTCTTTTAATAATTTGAAAGAATTCTCGTCAAAGACCTTCTTATAGCTCCGCTGGAATATCATGTTGTCTATGCCGTCAACTTCCTTAATTTTTTGGAAAATCCTTCTAAAACAGGTTATGTTGCCTAGCGAGGAGTTGTTAGCACAGTGTAAGCAATTTATGACCAAAAAGTTCTTCGTTCCTATTTTAGTTATCTCATGTTCGCAAACCAATACAAAGCACCCCTCTAAAGTGACTACATCCTAGTGATTAATAAACTTTGTTGTTAGATAAGAAAAACCTATTTTTTGAGCCATTTAAACTTTTTTCTTCTCTTTTTAGCCTTCTTTTTTGGCTTTTCTTCAGCCCAGAAATCAAAAACATTACCTATTTTCTCTTCAGAATAGCCAATTTCTCGGGCCATGCGTCTGATTTCCTTTATTTTGAATCCTCTTCTCTCCAGCGCCTTTTTCAAACCAAGGATATAATCCTCTTCTTTTCTCGTTTTTATTACATTTTCCTTGATTTGTTCTGCAAAAATTCCTGCTCCAGTCATTGCAGCCCGTATGAATATGATTATCAGGAAACCGCTTAAGAAATATAAGAAAATCAGCCAATAGCTTTCCATCTGTACTATCATTAATGTGTTAAAAACAATTACAATACAAATGACGAAAAAAGATATTTCAACAATGTACAGCCATTTTTTCTTGAACACCCCAAAAGCCCTGGTTGCAGCTGTTTCGCCGCCAGCTATGCCCAAGACCAGTCCCATGGTTGCAAGTATTTGTGTTATAAGTTCTGTCATCTTACACCTTATAGTTTAACTACCTCAAAACCTTTATTCTTTGCCCACTCAACGATCCTTGATTTGTTGTTTATCCCTTTCCAGTCTATGAGTACATATTCCACAGCTTCCTTGCTCTTTTTGACCATCTGGTCAAACATTACGTCATCCATGTTTTCGCTCTGGTATTTTGGGAAAATATGCCCGATTGCGAACTCACCGTCAATTATTACCTTTGTAAATTTATCCGGATAATGTGTTCCTCCAAAAGCTATCCCAATCTTTGTGAATTTTTCATCTTTTATCTTTTCAAGCGTCTTTTTTACAGTTTTTGCAATCAACTCAGCAGGCGCTTCTTCCTGCCATTCCTCTTCGCTTGAGCCTATTTCTACAAATAACACAGGCTTTTTGAAATGCGTCGGCCCATGGTGCGTTGCTTCAACTACAACCTGGTACTTTTCCAGCTCAGGCTTTGCTCCCTTTAGGTCGTTTAGCGTCTGCATATAGATTTTCTGCAGGCTTGGATAAGTATACGAAAGCTCTTTCGGGTTTCCGCCATAGCTTGTGTCATTGCTGAAAACACCTGGGAAATGCGAAGTCAGGCACGGCATTTTTGACTCAGACTTATGCGTTGAAAGGAAAATATACGCATCTGAATCAGGCAGCTTGTTTATTTTTAGGATATCTTCCTCACAATAATGAACTTTTAACCTAAGTTTTTCACATTTTCTCGCAATGTTCATTCCTGCAATGTTTTTCTTTGAGGTTACGAGCATTACCATAAATCTATATATCCAAGTCCTTCCTTAAAAATGTGTTAAAATAGCAGTTGTTGTCATTATAAAGTTAAAAAGATTTATTAAGCTGCACTGCGTATAGTTATTAAGGGGGCTCAAAAATGCCAGATAAAAAGACGCTTGAGGAAAGGGTAGAAGATGCTGAACCAGCTAGACCCTGGAGTGATATTGATCTTCAAAAAAGTAGGGTTTATCACGACAAGCTCCCAGATCGCGTAGACCGTATTTATGAACCCGATATGGTTTTTGATTTAGCTGACGCGAAACACAACATGTCCATTAACAGCGATTATGAAGAAGTGATGAAAAAGGATCCAAAGTTGGGAAATGATAAAAAAAATGCATATGTGGATGCTAAATATATTATTTGGTTATTTGAAGAAGCGCGCGACTACTTAAAAGACCAGTTACAGGACTCTACAGTCAGAAATAAGAGAGAGATTAGGAAAGCAGTAACTTACATGAACCTTCTTGAAAGCAAATACATGTCTCTTGCATGCAGCTTTGTTGAAAAAGAAGGCTATTGTTTGGCTAGGCTAGAAGATGAAAAAGACAGGCATGCAAAGAAAAAACAGATATTGACAAACAAAGAAAACAACCGCATTGACGAAGTTAAAAAAGGTAAAGGTGTCCTTCAAAAAGTTGCGGTTAGATTAACTGAAGCTGTAGTGCCAATTGCTACTTATCTGTCAACACATGATGTCATAAATAACGAAACTGCGAGCATTTTGATTTCAATTTTTACAGTACTTCCTTCTTTTGGATTAGGCGAATACTTGCTCACTAAAATAGAAAACAGTCTTATTGAAGATGTACGCGAGGAAATCAGGCCTGAATTTGAAAAAGAAGATAGAACAAATGACCAAAAAGAGGAAAGGATAAAGAGCGAGAAACTTGAAGCATTCAGAAAGAAAGCCGACGATCCAACTAAGCAGCTTTTGGAAACATTGAATGGTTATTTCCCAGAATCAGTTTATCTTGTCAAGAAGGGTCAAAAATCCACGTATAGTGTTGAAACTGGATTAGCTAATTTAGACACGATTTTGAGCTTGCCTACAAATCCTTGAACGTTCAAATTTTTGGTCTAATTCAGAATTTATTGTTTTTGGTAATTGTAATCCAAACTGTTCTGTTGTCTGCTGCAAATCTCCAACTAGCATCTCTAATTGGCTAGACAAGGCTGCAGTCATTACATTATCCTTGACAAGCACAAGGTTCCGGTGGAATTCCCTGATCTCTTGGATTTTTTGAGGAGAAGGAAAATTTTCCTGATTGTAGCCTTTAAGCTCGTTGATATAACCTTGGGCCTTTTTTATCATACCCGTTACTTTTTCCTGATAGTCTTCCATAACATTATCTATTACACAGTGGTGATTTAAAAATGTTTTTAATTATCAATAAACTTTAAATTGCGAGCATAGTAGAAATTGCTATTAGCATAGCCCCGTAGTCTAGTGGTCAAATCCATTCTAGAAAACGAGGATGGAGACTAGGGATGCCAGGCTCTGGAAGCCCTTTGCAAGCAAAGCGCTTGCGGAAAACTGGAGTCACCTGGATACGGCGGTTCGAATCCGCCCGGGGCTATATTTAAGAGTAGAATTTAGATGACAATTAAATTTAAAGATTACAGTTTTGGAGCGACTTCTGCAGTTATAACAAGTTTGGCGATAATCATTAGTTTAAGCAGAGTTGTTAGTGCAAAAATAAGTATAATCACCGCTTTACTCGTTATTGCAATAGCAGATAATATTTCAGACTCTTTTGGGATCCATATATACCAAGAATCCCAACATGTACGTGCAAAAGAGGTAAAGAAAACAACATTGTACAACTTCTTAGCAAGATTATTGGTTGTATCGATTTTAATACTGTTTATACTGCTCTTACCGATAGATTTAGCAGTTATTTTATCAGTAGTCTTTGGTTTATCAATAATAGTTCTTCTTTCTTATTTTATTTCAAAACATCAAAAGGATAATCCTTATTCCATTGTTATCGAGCATCTTGCACTTACTGTTATTGTAATAATAGCAAGTTTATTTCTCAGGGCATTTATTTCGCAGTCCATGTTCCAATTTTTTAACTGAGCCAAATAAACAAAAGAGTTTAGGGCTGTTGACCCAGGTTCGAATCCGCCCCGGGCTATTGATTTTCTATACGTAGCCCTTTTTGCAGCCCTAATCGCATTGGAACGTTACGTTTAACCTAAACTATTTTAATCTGCAATAACCCTCTATTGGTATGGTTACGCCCTGTTATATCAGGTACAAGAATGCTGACATCGTATTGGACCATCACTGGTCAAGCTTTTACATAAAAGAGATTGGAAAAGACTACATAAACTTAGAAAGTGTGCTTAAGCGCGATGATGGAAAACCGGAAATCGCGATGACCCTAAATTTTGACATGACCGATAAGGATGACCGGACATTGAGAAACGAAATTGAATGGGTCTACCAGTGGCATCTGAATCACTGCAAAGAATGTAAGTCTGGCAAAGAACAACCTTGTATAGGTTATGAGCTGTCATTAAAAGCAACTTTAAAGGAACTCGTTGAATATAAACCTAAAAAGCTAAATCCTAAATCTAAAAAATGATCTAAGCAGGGTATACGCTCGCCCCGGACCATTTTTGAATAATTTTATAAATGCTTAATCTCTGTGTTAACTTTGGTGAAATCATGACGATAATCAGAAAACAATTGAGGGAATCAACAGCTGTAAGGAACGTAATTGAAGCTGAAAAAATAGTTTTAGGACAGACAAAAACTGACATTTCAATAACAGACATTAAGGAACTTAAGAGTGGAAAAGAAGCTCCAAAAGAACGTTCAGGACTTATCTTTGAAGTCACTTACAAGGTTGACTATGATCTTAGCCAGCCAAAAGGCAAAAAGTTAGGCGACATTGTTGTGGTTACAGAAATTTTCTTTGTAGATGAGATAAAGGTAATCAAAGAAATATTGTCTGAATGGAAAAAGGACAAAAAGCTTAGCAGCAATGTAATACCCTCCGTTATAAGGGTAGGATTGGAACAAAGCATGGTCGAAGCAATAGAACAATCATACAAGGTCGGCTTACCATCTCCAGTACCACTGCCAACTGTGCGGGCAAAGCGAAAAGATGAACCAGACGCGGAGTCTAGTTAAGTTTTTATTAACTTAATTTCTTTCTTTTTATATGAAAATAATAGCAATTGTAATAGCTGTTGTCTTGATTCTTGTCCTTTCTTACGCATTTATTGCTTCAAACAGCGAAAAAAGATTTAATGAAGTTGCAGCAGAATGTGACCTGGATGTGGATTGTCAGCCAGCAACATGCTGTCACCCTGCAAGTTGTGTAACTTACGATAAAGTTCCAAACTGCACTGGAACATTTTGTACAGCTGTTTGCAAAGAAGGAACAATGGACTGTAATCAGGGCAGATGTGCATGTGTAGAAAGTAAATGTACAGCAGTTTTTTATTAATTATAAGCAGTTAGCCAGTCGCCTTTTGCTTTAACTGCAGGTTCTTTTTTAGCAGGAGTATCTATCCCGTAGGCCTTTTGCCAGTCATCAAAGACGTTTTTTCTGATATAACCTGTAATTTCTTTGACATAACCTTTCATCGCAGTTATATCCCCTTGGTCAAAGTTTGCTTTAAATTTTTTATAAGCATCAACATGTCCTTCTACAAGGATTTCGTACTCAGTTGCACCACCCAATGCGTCATATTTCTGTCCTTGAGCAAAAGCCTCATCTACAATCGCCTTTGTCCGTGAAGCCAGATCCTTGTTTTTTATCTCATAAACCATGTTGTCAAATGCTTCCACAAACTTTGCGTTTGTTTTAGCTATGCATTTGTCGATTAATGCAACTGTCTTGTCAATTCTTTCGTAGAATTCCTTTTTTCTTTCCTCACCTGGGCCATGTATTTCGACCATAGGATTATCAGACGCCATGTTAACAAGCGTATAAGCCATTTGCCAGCCAGCTTTGATTACTTCTAGTTTGAACCCTATCTCATAGAACTTATCCGGTTTTAGTGGCATTTTATCAAGCTTTTCAAGCAAACGTTCGCCGCATTCTTGCGTGTTTGTCCATCTGTTTTCTTGTTCTCTTGTCTTTTCCTCTTCAAGCTTGGTTATCATGTCCTCTATATTTCCTTCCTTTGGCTGGCTATCAAATTCATGAGCAGAAACGCGTTTTGAGTTCCGTTTTTCTATATTTTTAAGGCAAGATTTGACGAGATTCATGTTATTTTTAAAGCATCCCTTTTATATAAATGTTACTACTGTCAAGTGAGACAAAAGCAAAGCTTTAAAAACGAGTAACTTTTAGTTAGAGTAGGTTAAACCATGGAAAACGGCAAAAGTTCACTTGAAGTACAGCTTACAGATGGCACAACCATAGACTTGGTTCCTAAAAGTATGTATGTTATACTTGAAAATGAGTCCAAACCTGATGAAAACAGACCAGATTTAGGTTATTCTAAGATTATTGTTCCATGGGCTAAACAGGATAAACCATACTTGTTAATAACTACAGTTAGGCCAGATGTATTGGAAAAGTTTGGGGTTGACAAAATCAAGCAAGAGGATTACATGAGATTAACTCCGGCAGTTGAAGAAACAGACAGTTATACTACTATACCTATTGATAAAGCACCACAAATTTGTAACGTAATAGCTAAATGGGGAAAAACTCATGGTGATGCAGAATCCATAGTCTATATCGACAAGTTTGCATTCCAGGAATTTGTAACAACACATAACATGAAACAAACCCAAAATACAATAAAGTCTATAATCCAAGAAATAGAGAAAACTGGCAAAATCCTTGTTTTGTCAATAGATCCAAGAGCTTACGAAGAAGAAACATATAAACCTAGCCTAAGGCAGCTTGTTACTTTAGCACGTTCTACAGGTGGATGCGAGCTGGACGAAGCAAGAATCAAGTATTAAAGAACATTATTTCTATCTTAATTCCCTTTATTAAGCGAATTTTAGGCTTCTTTTAGAATCGATAGATATTAATACATCCTACGCATTAACGTATTTACGGGTGTAAATATGAACATGGTTTGTCCGCATTGTGGCAAGGAATTCCAGTACAAAAAGCCAAAAAAGTCATATGAGATAGGTTCTCGAGACCCGATTTCGAAGATCAAAGCTATACTTTCTTATCTTAAGACCCAGGATAGCTGGGCATGGCTGCGTAAGATAGCTAAGGCAACAAAGCTTAAACCCTTTGCAGTAAGCTATTTAGTTGAAAAATATCTTGTTCTATACCTTGAAATCCTTGAGCCAAAGGATGTTTTAGAGTCAACAGGAATTAAAATGAAGATGGTTAAATTAAAAAATCGAGATTTAGACATAGATGCTGTAATAAAAGACATCAACATACGAATTAACAGTTAACAAGCTTATTTTGAGTTTCTTCTTAAAAACACCCTCACTTTTTACCCATCATCCCACCCCTATTTTGCAACTAGTTTCAGGATCCTATCTTAGCTCTTTAACTACCTCTCACTTTTATTGTTTTCAATATGGACAATAATTAATATATTACACTTGTCCTATAATATTTGGTGTTAAATGTGTTGATGGATGTGTTGAACTTGTTGACGAATCTGTCGAACTTGCTGTCGAACTTGTTGACTGTCGAATGTGTTGACTGTTGATTATTCCAACACTTAATCCAACACTCACCAACAACTGTCGAACATATCCAACACATTTCTATAGAGGAATCCAACACATAACCAACACTTACCAACAACAAGTTCAACAACTGTTGGACATGTTTGATGTGTTGACTGTCGAATGTGTTGGGTAAACTGTCGAATCTGTCGAACTTGTTGACGAATGTGTTGAAAGTGTTGGACAAAAATGCAACACATCAGCTGAAATAGAAAGGTTAATAAACAAGAAATGCCTTAAAAGTTGAGATAAACATGGGGTTTTTAGACAGCCTCAGGCGAATATTTGGTAAAAAGATAGAAGAAGAGGGCATTATGGTAGAGAGAATGACCTCTCCTGAGCTAGTAAGACCATTTATCGAAGAACCTGTTTCTGAGCAAATAACTGTTGGAAAACCGTCAACACCTCCAACACAAGAAGAACCCAATTTTAATGAGCAATTGGCAGACCAACAACAGGTTAGATACCAGCTTTCTAAGGAGTTCAAGCTGCATCATGGTAAGCTGCCTAAGCCGCCAATACAACGTGAAGAAAAGGACCTTTTCCCGCCATTTGAAGGCACTACAGAAGTTACTGAACAAAAAGAAGCACAAGTATGGGAAACCGAGCCTCAAAGGGTTCCACAAGACGAACAAAGTACACATATGGCTCTAAGGAGCTGGGAAGAAGCAATTGTGGCTGCAAAGGAACATCCGTTATCCCAGGTTAAGATAATCAACACAAAGATCCTAGAAGAGATTAACAATGTCCTAAAATCAATGAACACCCGTCTAGATAAGCTGGATGATTTAGAGAAACTAGATATAATCCTTGACTTACTTCAGGCAACCAAAGAAGAACTTGAATCAAAAGGCGTCCAGTCAAAGATGCTGGACCATGCAATAGGCCAAATAGATCAATTGACTATGAAAGACAAAGAAGTTCTTGAATGGGTAGGTCGTCAAGAGCGGGTTACAGCCCAGCAACTAGCTAGTTACATCAATTTGTCCCGTTCAACAGCCTCATTTAGGCTTAATAGACTAGAGGAATTAGGTGCTTTAGAAAAAGAAGCAATTGGCAAAAAGATTTATTACAAGTTAAAGAAACAATCTGCTTAAATAGCTAAAAGATTTAAGCAAATCTTAAAAGTTTAAGAGGTAAATTTTATGAGTGATGTCGCAAAAAATATCGAAATTTTGGAAAAAATTGAGTTCAATCATGTCAAAGACGCTTCCCAAAACATTAAGCAAGCTCTGAAAATCCTTCAAGCAAAACCAGTCAATACTAAGCAGCTTGAAGTAGCTCAAAAACAGCTTGAAGCAGCTTTAGAAAACATGCGAAAATTCACTGAAGTCTTTAATAAACAGCATAGTTTGGTTATAAGTCTCAAATTAGAAGCAGGCGACGTTGAAAAAGGACTTTAAAAGGTGAGGCAATGGCAAAGAAAAAAATAAGTTCCAAGATGTGGATATGGCATAGTGAAAATAGAAGTCATGCAGGTGGAGCATTCATATTTGCAGGTTCAGTAATCTGGATTTTAAATATCATGGGGATAATACCAGTTACAGTGCCATGGTGGCTGCAGTTTTTAGCAGTTATAGGATTCACTTTAATGTTTAACTAAAAGGTTTAAGCAAATATTAAAGGTTTTGAGGAGAGAAAATGTCTGAAAAAATTCACATAAAACGTAACAAAGCAGATGCAGTAGCAGCTGCGCTCCTTAATTTTTGCGTCTGGGGAGCCGGTTATCTTTATGACAAGCGCTACAATTTAGGCATTCTTTGGATAGCAGCTTTTGTGCCAATGAACATACCTTTCATTTATAACTTAACTGCCTTTTTGAGCACATCTTCAGGATTGCTGATCCTGTTAGGCCATTTGGTTATTTCGATAATCCTGGCAATTGACGGTTATCTTGGCAAAGGCAGAAAACACCTATAAGATAAGTATTCGAGCTTTCAGACAAAGTCATACTTTCCAGCCCCAGCCTTGTCTTATCCTCAAAATAAGCTATCAATAATAGTCACTATCCAGTAGTAAAGTTTATATGTATCAAGGACATCTAATATGTTCATGAAAGAGTATAAGGAAGAAGGTGGGGAACAAGTTGATATTTCTAAGCTTAGGGTTCCAAAGATGCCATTTGAGCATTATATGGCAGCAAATGCAGGCCTTGTCATTGTTTGCCACGATGTTATTGTTGACTACAATGATGCAGCTCTTCTTGTACAAAGGAAGATTTTTCCCGCAAAAGACATATACTGGCCAATTGGCGGACGTGTTCAAAAGGGCATGCCAATTGAAGAGTCCTTAAAAGCAAAGGTAAAGGAAGAATGTAAGCTTGACCTGTCAGACATTGTCGAGCTTGGGATTGCCAGGACTTTCTGGAAAACTGACCCATTTGGCCATGGCAGAGGGGTAGACACGATCAATTTCATGTTTTATGGCAAAGGCAGCGGAACACTTGAACTTAATGATGATCACTATAATGCGGTGCTTGTTGAACCTGAAGACTATGCGCCTTCGGTATTCCAGCAAACATTGCATCCATATGTGCAGGAAATTATGGACAAGGCAATTCCATTAATTAAGCGGCGCGTTGATGAAGATGTTGAAAAACCAGCGCCAAAACCTATTTAATAGTTATTCTTTAAGCATAATAATACCAAAAAGTGCGTTTAAGAGCCCTTATAAGTAGTTTTCATAAAAGGATTATACGAACGTGATTACTGGACAAAGTGGACATTACCTCAAAAATTATAAACTAATATGAACTTATAATGAACGTGGTAACTGGAAAATGTGTCAACTGTGGAAAAGAAGATGAAATACATGCCCATGGCAAGTGCTATCATTGTTACAGACAATCCTATAAACAGCCAACAATAGCATGTAAAAAATGCGGCCAGACAGTGCAACATCATTCGCGCGGTATGTGTCACAATTGCGTGCAAATGAAATTTTACTATGAACGGATAAAAGGGTTCAATGTTAAAAAATATCACAACATAGATTACCCAACATGGAAGGAACTAACAAAAAAGTGCATTCTTTGCGGCTTTGATAAGGTAGTGGATCTGCACCATCTGGACAAATGTCGTGAGAACAGTTCTAAAGAAAACCTTGTTGGTTTGTGTCCAAATCATCACAGGATGATTCATGATATTAGGTATTCAGATGAAACCCAAGAAGAAATCAGGAAAAAGCTTGAGCCCAAAGCTTGATGTTTGTTGTATGAACATTATTATGGGCCAAAAGCGCGCCCAAGATTGCTCCTGAACGCACTCTTGACTTTTTAAAAAAGCATCACTCTGTTTTTTCTTTAATTATTGTCAATATGGACAATAATTCCCCAAAACTTTAAAAACCCTCTTTTAAATCCCCTATTTATAACTTTCTGCCATTTTTTGAGGGTAAAGATATAAATACTTGCTAGTGTTAGTATCTCACGGTGCTTATATCAAAAGCGCTCATATCGTGTTTGGGGTGGCAAAATGAAGACCATAAACATCGAAAGACTAACTCTAAAAGGGATAATGAAGCGGGTAGACAAGTGGTTCCTGTTAAAAAACGTCAAAGTTGAGCTTACTGAGAAGGTCAAAGAAGGGGAATATGACGAAAAAATCAAGCTAATACGGGTAAACCCCAAATTGAGCAAGCCAAAGTTTGCAGAAGTCTATATTCATGAGATTTTGCACCATGACTGGCTGCTTGACCACAACTTTACCACACGATCAATAGGCTACCGGAGCTATGGATACAAGAAAGACAAGCTCTCAGTGCTGATACTTAACGATATTTTCAGGAAAAATGCAGGCTGGCTTAAGCGCGTTTAAGCCTTTTTTAGTTCTTTTTTAACCTATGATCTTGTAATCTTTTCCATTAAACTTGAAGCTTCATTGCTATGTCCCAATTCGATTAATTTTTTAGCTACACTTTTTGCTGCAGAAACATTTTTTGCGTTTAGGTGTAGTTCTGCTGAACTAACAAATTCACCTTTACGATATAAGTCATAAGCTACACAATCTAATCCATGTGTAGATGGTGGGCTCCATCCTTTGTAAATAATCTCCTCTTTCTTAAAAATTTTTGAATATAATGCACCTGATTTTAAAAGGTTAGGTACATCCCCCATTTGGTGTAGGTCTTCAGCCATTTGTCTTGCTTTCTCGAGCTCTCCACTGTTCAGATATACTTCTCCGGCTTTTTCATACTCACCTTTATTTGCGTATGCCTCAGCTTCCTTCAATATTCTTCTCTTTTTCCAAAATCCCATATTTTTAGAATTGGTCATGATTGTCGCCATTGAAATTATTACTTAACAAGGTGCAGTCTTTTTGTCTGTCTTTAAATATGGTCTTTCCTGGAACATGTTGCATTCTCTGTCCACTACTTGGCTAAAATACCAGTTCAAAATTTCTGCAAGGCCCTTTTTTCCACCCAATACTTTAACTACACGTGACTCAATGCATATTGGATCAGAAACCATCGGTTTGTTTAGTCCTGCCCAATTGTTCCCAGGTTCTAATATTTCTGCAAGAGTTTCCTCTTCTTGTTTCATAACTTCTTTTTTTGTTGAGAATATGCCAAATTTCTTTGTTTCCTCAATAACCTTTTTCATTTTTCCTTTGTAGACTATCCTATGGCCTTTACCCCATACGTCTTCAAACTGTTCTAGAACTATTTTGCCCTCTACTTTATCTCCAGCATAAGCTTTCAGTTTGTCGCACATTCCAGAAAGTACTACTTTCATCTGTTCGTACGATTTACTTACTGCATTTGTGTATCCGCCGACCATGTTACATCCCCTCTTCCGTGTGTTTATATAAGAGTGTTACTAATGAGTAGTAACTTATAAGCCTTTCTATAGGGCTCAACAATCGCCCCAAGAATCTCCCTTTCAAACACTTACCAGAAAACCTCGCTTAAACCTGTCCATTAAACGAACCAAGGAGCTGAGGTACAAAAGGATTACCAGAAAAAATAAAAAAAGAATAAAAAATTAAGTATATTACCCTCTGGATATCTTGCCGTTCGTCAATAAAGTAAGGTCTACGTTGTTTGGAATGCCTTTACCGACACCTACAACACCGTTCTCATCCATGCCAACCTTTGTGCTTTCCCTTACTTGTCCATCGCCAACTTCAACTGTATTATCCGATCCTATGTTCACTGTTGCATTGCTCTTTGACTCAAAGAACACAACAGGTGCCATTATGTACTGTCCGCTACCAGTCACATGCAGCGATTCATTTACAAGGAAGTCAAACTTTATCACTGAGGTCTCGTTCTCAGCAACTACTGTTGTTCCGACAATCTTAAGTTCGCTTGATGGAAGCTTTGCATCGTGTGTGCCATTAGAATCAGTTACCACAACTTTTGAGATTATCAGTCTTGCTTGTTCATAAGTACCAGAGCTGATGTTTACATTTGATAACAAGACCTGGTCATTGCTCAACTTAAGTGCTAGCAAGTCATACGTTGCTGGAGTGTCTGACAGAGTTACCCATCCGCTCGCGTTGCTGTGTATTTCAACACTGTCAACTGTTATTATCACACTGCTTACTGGACCCATGTCAGCCCTTGCATCAGCAATCGTTGCAACGACAGTGCCCTGCCCTGTTTTTGTCCCAAAACCACTGCATCCTAACACAATCACTGCTGCCAAAAGCAATATCCCAAAAATAAGAAATTTCTTCATTAAATCACCTCATTTGATAAAACATTAAAGAACAATCTTGTTTATTTCTTTTTCTTTATTGTCAATATAGCCAATAAACCACGCGAAGCTGAGACTCAGAGACTTACTAGAATCCAGGTGGCTACTTTTTGTCTTTTTTCTTCTTTGTGGACACCTGTCTAAGCGTTTTTTTGTATTGCTTTATTAAGAACAGCATCGTGGGCTTCAGATTCTGGCTTTTTGAATATTCCTGTAGAGTCTGATAGTATTCTGCTCGATTTTCAAGGGAGATGTTTATTGGAGGATACTTGTTTTTTATCAGTATAAAATTTAGCAAAAGTCTGCCAACCCTCCCGTTGCCATCCTGGAAAGGATGTATATGCTCTAACTGGTTGTGCATTATTGCCGCCAGTACAAGCGGTTTAAACCTGTTTTTGTTCCTTTTATACCAATCAATCATTTCATTCAATAACGAGGGCAGCTGTGCAAAAGGGGCGCCCCAGTGCAATATCTCTCCATGTATGTTTTCGACCGTCACGTCGACCTTGCGGATTTCCCCGGAAAATGGTTTTGAGTCTTTAAAACACAATTTGTGAAGCTTTTTGATTAGTCCCAGAGAAACTTCTTCATTTGTTTTCCTTATGAAGCTTACAGCCCTTGCAACTCCTTTTGTTTCTTTTTCTTCCGAGTCTTTGGGATTACCTTTATGCAAAATTTCAGAAACTTCTTTCTCTTGGACTGTTGATCCTTCTATGGCATTTGTATTGTATACAAACTGTTCTATGAAATTTTTCCAGCTCCAGTCCTCAAGGTGCCAGACTTTTATTTTGCTGTCATATCTGTTCAGCTTTTCTATCTGTTTTTTTGACAGCGAGAAATTAAATATTTCAGTATTCAGCTGTTTGAGTTTCTCTTTTATTTGGATTTCTGCAGTTGCTCGTTTTTTTTGTAACTCTTCAGCAGATATGTTTGTTCCAAGGTATCTGCGTAATTTTTTTACTTCTGTTTTTTCTCTGTAAGAATAGACAAGATAATATTTTGTGCTCTTTCCAACTTTCCTTTTTTCAATATACATATATTACTCAAAGGTGCCCACATTTATAAAAGTTATCATTTTGTGGACACCCAATATAACTCTTTCTGTTCAATCCCACTCAAACGGATGAACTTTTTTCCCTTTTACTACCTTATATGCCAGCTCAAGATCAGATTCAGGAATGTCTTCTTCCCCATCTGTGACTGTAATAGTTATGCCAACAAGATGTTTATCCATCTTTTTGAACATGGACTTTCCATATTTCTTTATTGCATCGCTGCGTTTCATTTTCTTACCTTATGTAAACTCCAAGGATTATTCCTTTATGATTTTTGAGGCGCTGTCCACTTTGTCCACTAATAATCTAAGAGTCCCATGATTTACCAGAAAAGTGCATTTAAGCGTCATTAGACGAAGTTTTGCGGCCATAAGCCTAGCCTCAAAAACTCAAAATTTTGATTTTAATTATACTATCCTAAAACAGCATGTAGGACAACTATCTCTCTTTCTTCAAAATAATTTTACCATCTATGCCCAAAGCATTCAATTGTTTTGGTGTAAGTTTGCGTTTTTTTAATAAATCTAAAAACATTTCTTGATAGTTTTCATCGATATGATGGACA
>Ga0315288_10001449_pt1 | contig 30769 bp, 29 predicted proteins | sample YL17G11_20_MG_FD_203454 | JGI IMG/M metagenome (GOLD analysis project Ga0315288, IMG submission 203454) | Sediment microbial communities from Yellowstone Lake, YNP, Wyoming, USA - YL17G11_20 | ecosystem: Environmental > Aquatic > Freshwater > Lake > Sediment | place: USA: Wyoming | collected...
TGACCATGCATGGCCCGACGGGGTTCCTGGGGGTGCAGGCCTTGCCGAAGAGAGGGCACTGGTCCGATGTGATGAGGCCCCGGAGGACCTCGGGGCACTTGCAGCCTTTGGGCTCCGGGAACTCGATGCCGTCCAGGGCCTTGAGGGCGTCCTGGTGGACCAGCCGCGCATCATAGGCCGCGAAGCGCTTTCGGAGCCTTAGGCCGCTGCCGGGTATGACCGGGAAGCCGCGCCAGGGGACGTCGCAGGGCTCGAAGACCTTGTCCATCATGGCTATGGCCTTGGGATTACCCTCGGGCTTCACCGTCCTGGAATACTCGTTTTCGACCTTGGCCTCGCCGTTCTTTATCTGCCGGACGAGCATGAAGATGGCCATGAGCAGGTCCAGAGGCTCGAAGCCGGCCACGACCTGGGGGACCTTGTACTTCTTGGAAAGGAACTCGTAAGGTCTTGTACCGATGATGGTGCTCACATGGCCTGGCTCGATGAGGCCGTCAAGGTGGACCTCACCCATCTCGACCAGGGCCTTGAGGGCCGGCGGGACCGTTCGGTTGCATGTGAGGACCGAGAAATTCTCGGGCGGGTCTTGCAGGATGACGGACGCCACGCTGGGCGTCGTGGTCTCGAAACCTATGCCCATGAAAACATATTCGTGGGCCGGGTCCCCCAGGGCCAGCTTGACCGCGTCGCCTATTCCATAGACGACCTTGACATTGTGGCCCTTGGCCCTCATGTCATCGAGACTGCCCGCCTTGCCCCGGACCCGGGCCATGTCGCCGAACACGGCGACGGTCCGGCCTTGCCGGGCGAGCTCCATGGCCTCCTCGATCTCGCGCTGTGTCGTGACGCAAACGGGGCAGCCAGGGCCCTGGCGTATCTCGACGCCGGCCTTGAGCAGCAGCCCTTCGAGGCCGTACTTCACGAGGGTGTCTTGGTGGGTCCCGCACACATGCATGAGCCTGACATTCAGCTTGAAGTCCTTGATCCTCTCGAGGACCTTCCTGGCCAGGGCCTCGTCGCGGAGCCTGAAGGCGTCCATGTCCGGGATCTTTTGTTTGATCATCTACTTCTTCCCTCCCTTATCGTCCGCGACCTCGACAACGATGCGCTTGATGACCATGTCCCTTCCGAGGACGATGTTCAGGGTGCCGCCGCACTTGGGACATTCGAATGTGATGGCTATGCGGTGAGCCTCGGCCTTCTTGTTCTCGCCGACCTTGTCGAGGCCGCCCTCGAAGTCGCACTTGGTGCATTTGACCTTGGCCTTGACCTTGCGGAAACTGAGCTTGGTATCCTTGAGGACCGGATGTTCCTTTTTCATGACGTCGAAGCAGAACTTTAGCTGCCGTTCCGATATGAAGGCCAGCTCGCCCACCTCGAAAATGACCTCTTCGACCTTGATGGCCTTCATTCCCTTGAGGCTTTCCAGGACCGAGTCGACGAGGGCCGTGGCAACGCTCATCTCGTGCATCGGCGGCCTCCTCAGCCTTTCCCCTTGCCTCGGGCCCTGGGGGAGGTCTTCTGGCCCTTCTCCAGTATCTGCCTGAAAAGTTCAAGGGTGCTCCGGGCCTCCTCGGCGTCCAGCCGCTGGATGGCGAAGCCGGCGTGAACGACCACATAATCGCCCACCTTTGCATCGACGAGGGAGAGGTCCACCTCGCGGATGGAACCTCCGAAGTCGACCTTGCCGATGTTGCCCTCCTTCTCGAGGACCAGTGCGGGGACCGCCAGGCACATACGGACCGACTTAACGATTTACTCCTAATAACGGTTTTGGTCGATGGACTACCAGGCACTACTTTTTCTTGGCATCCTTTTTCCTCCCGATCTCGCCCTTCTTCTTTATCTTGGCTATGTCACAATGGAAGCATTTCCCGTTGTGGAGGCAGATGATCCCGCCGCACCTGGGGCATTTGGAACCTTTGCGCTGGGCCTTCAGGAAGGCGGCCATGCCGTCCTTCTTGATGCGCTTCAGGTTCTCGACAAGGCTCACGCGGAAGAATTTATCATAGGACTGGTCTAGTCGCTTCAGGTCCTTGCAGGGGAATCTATCGCATTCATAACAGAATTGTATCTTGCCGTTCAGGATCAATGAACATCTCTTCTTCAAGGTCGCGCAGGCCTTTCCCCTCGGCCTGCAGCCCTCGCAATAGGGTATCATGATGCCCTTGCGTTTCACGTCGTACTTCAGAGCAAGGTACCGGCTGCAAAGGGCACAGTTCAGACCGCAGGGGGCCACCAGTTCCTTCGTCATGCTGTGCTTGACCTTACCGCTCATTCGACATCCGCTCCCCGACATTGACATTCTGCCCGATGGATATGCCCCCGTCACCGTTAGGGACCTGATCGTGCAGTAAGAGAGTCATGCCCGTCTTCTTGACCTCTTCGCTGACAATTCTCACAATTGGTAAATTGTAGGAGACCCCGCCTGTGAGGCCGATGTATTTTGTGCCTGTATCCTTTGCGCCCTGGGCGGCGATGCCGACCATGGCCTTCATCAGGGCGGAAACGAAAGAAAGGGCCAGATCTGCCTTGTGTTGTCCGTGCAAGCATAGCAAGTTGTCGAGCTTCTTGAACATGGGCAAGGTCTGTATGATTGCGGGGTCGGAGCCCTGGATGTCGACCTTGAAATTGCTCTCGAGGCTTGGCTTTCCTTGTGAGAGGAATGTTTCGAGCCTCATGGCAGGCTCGCCATCGTAGCTTCGGGCACAGCCGATTCCCAGCCAGCAGGACAGGGCATCGAGGACGCGCCCGAGGCTGGTGGTCATGATAGATCCTTTCATCATCTTCTTGAGGACCGAGGCCTCGCGGTCCGGATACAGCTCGTTCCCGAGGTTGAGCTGCTCCCGGATGGCGAAGACCATCCTGCGCGGGTCCCGGATGGCGGCGTCGCCGCCGAGCAATGGTATGGCCTGCAATGTCCCGACGCGGTCCATGCCGATATAATCGTTGACCAGTATCTCGCCGCCCCAGATGGTGCCGTCCGGGCCGTAGCCGGTCCCGTCGACGGAGATGCACGCGATCTTCTTGTCGATGCCGTTGTCCAACATCAGCGACGTGGCGTGGGCGTGGTGGTGCTGGACCTCGAAGAGAGGAGCATCGAACTCCTCGGCCATGCGCTTGGCGAAGGCCCTGGTAGGATACTGCGGGTGCATGTCCATGGCCACGGCATCAAGTTTCTTGATGCCCAGGAGCCGCATCAGATAGCGGGTCCCGTGCTCGAGGAACTCCATCACATGATACTTGTAGGAATGGCCGATGTATTGGCTGGTGTAGACCCGGCCGGCCTTGGATATCGAGGCGTTGACGTTGCGCTCGGGGCCGACGGACAGGACGATCTGCTTGTAGCGGACCGGCAGGTACAACGGCGTATAACCGCGGGACTTTCGTATGAAGAACCTCCGGCCCTCGAACGGTATGAGGACGCTGTCGTCGACCCTGTTGATGATCATCCGGTTGTGAAGAAGGTACATGTCGAGGCCGAGGCTGAAGGATTCTTTGTTGTCGATTATCATGGGCTCCCCGGCGGGATTGGCCGATGTCATGACGAGCGCATCTGCCTCGAGATGCTCGAAGAGCAGGTGGTGGACGCCGCCGTACGGGAGATAGATGCCGATGTTGCCGAGGCCGGGGGAAATACCGTCGAGGCCAGGGACATCCTCGCGCCTCGGGACGATGGTTATCGGCCTTGCGGGGCTGGTCAGGAGCTGTTCCGAGAACTCGTCGAGAATAGCGAACCTTTGGGCGACCTCTAGGTCCCGGACCATGACGGCGAAAGGCTTCGAGGGGCGCCTGTACCATTCCCTCATGGCAGGTATCCTATCGAGGATGCAACTGATGTGCATCCCGCCCCAGCCCTTGACGACGCCGATAGCCCCATCGTCGGTCCTGCGGGCGAACTCCTTGATGGGGTCGTCGCATTTGATGACCTTGCCCTTCTTGTCGAACAGGGAGTAGCCGAGGCCCTCCTTCCAGCACGAGATGGTCTGTGCGTGGAAGCGCCTGTTGGCCGGGTCCTTGTATTCGGCAAGGCAGTCCTTGCAAAGCTTGAACTCCTTCATGGATGTGTTGGGCCGGTCGTAGGGCATGTCGGCTATGACCGAAAACCTGGCCCCGCAGTTAGTACAGTTCGTGAATGGATACATGTACCGTCGGTCGGACCGGTCGAGCATCTCGCGCAGACAGTCATCGCACATGGCCGTATCCGGCGGTATAGGGGCGTCCCGTCGGCCCTCTTTGCTCTCCTTGATGACGAACTCCCTGGTGGCAAGGCTCTTTTTTAGGTCGTGGACCTCGATGTGGTCGAGCTTGGCCAGGGGGGGCAGCTCCTTCTTGAGCGTCTCTATGAAGAGCTCGTGGTCTTTGTCGATGACGACCTCGACATTGGAGCCGTTGTTCCGGACGTAACCTTTCAGCCCGAGGGCCCTGGCAATCCTGTAGACGGTGGGCCTGAAGCCCACGCCCTGGACCACGCCGTAGATGAGGATCCGTTTTTCGGACATTTTCCCCTCGTCTCAGAGGCCCATGGCCTTCATGAGCTCTTTGATGCCCTTGCCGTGCCGTGCATCGGTCAGAAATATCTTGGCGTCGGGCCTGACCGTCTTGGCGTCCCGAACAAGGCCCTTGGGGTCGACCTCCATTATCTTGGCCAGGTCGACCTTGTTGATGACAATGATGTCCGAGAGCCTGAAGATGACCGGGTGCTTGCGGACCATGTCGTCGCCCTCGGTCACGGATATTACGAGGATGCGCTTCTGGACCCCGAGCGGGAAGTCCGTGGGGCAGACGAGGTTCCCCACATTCTCGATGAAAAGCACATCTATCTTCTTGAGGTCCAAATGCTCGAGGGCGTGCGATACCAGGTGTGCGTCCAGGTGGCATTCCTTATCGGTGTTCAGGTTCTCGGCCATGACCTTGTGCTTCTTGAAGCGGCGGTAATCGTCGTCCCCGGCCACGTCGCCGGCTACGCATGCCACCTTCGGGCCGCCCTTCGGCCCCTTCTTGAGCTCCTCGATGATGGCCTCGATTATGAGGGTCTTGCCGGAACCTATGGATCCGACGAAATCGAAGGACTTGATCCCGTTCTTGTCGAGGAGACCCGCGTTCTCCTCCGCAATCCTCTTGTTGGCGGCCAGTATGTCAACACCAAGCTCTAAATCGACGACCTTATGCACGGAATGACCTCCCAGCATCCGACATGAACTGAATCGCATGATTTAACTGTTGTTGGTGGTCAACATTATTAGTTATAGATAAGAATTTAAGTCGTCAATGTGATTTCCGTTTGATGCCCACAGTAGGGGAAAAGATTGAAACAATCGCTTCACTTAAATGGCATCGAAAAATTTGGGCGATAGGTGTTCACCTACCAATCCCGATAACTCCGCTCGTTTGGTGGTTCTTTTACTATTTAAGAGGGTCAATGTATTTTGAACCAATCGTCATAGGGGCGTTCTTGTTCATTGGTATTCTTACCCTTATCGGTGTCGTTTTTGAGAGGAGATTCAATACAGGTGGCCTCGTTATTATTGGGTTTGCGGGCATACTAATTCTTGGAGTTTCCACCAACCTCCTAGCTATGCTCTTTTTTCTTATATTGTGGATTTCGTTCGACATTCTTTTTTTCTTTTATCTGGGCAAAGATTGGAAGGCAAAGGTTATTGAAATGGACAATGAAAAAATTTCCGTCAGGGAAATTGCTGGCAGATTAAAGATATCCGAAAAGTCATGTAAGAAAACGATTCAGGATTATCAGAAAGTCGTACCATTATATAAACAGGGAAAGTCCGTCGAGGAAACCCGTATTGCCCTCGATATAAGTCGCAGAGAGGTTCGAGATTATTGGTTAATCATGGATGAGATGGAACATAAAGCGCAGATGTTGAGTAAGGAATACAAAAAATGAATAGGAGGGGTCCTAGACCCCTCCATTCCGAGACCCTCAGAAGTTCTTCAAGGTCTTCTTGCGCTTGCCGTTGTGGTCGTAGATGTTCACGACGGTCGCGATGGACCCGTCCAGGTTGTGGGTCGCGCAGCTGATGCACGGGTCGTAGGCCCTGATGGCCATCTCGAGCATGTTCAGAGTGCCCTGGTCGTATATGCCGTTCTTGATGACAGCATCGGCGGTCTGGCGCACTGACATGTTTATGGCCGCGTTGTTGTGGGTCGTGCCGACTATCAGGTTCACGTTCGTCATCAGGCCCTTGTCGTCGGTCGTGTAGTCGTGGATCAGAGTCCCCCTCGGGGCCTCGACTACGCCCACGGCGCGGGCGGCCCTGGTCTTGTCGACCTTGGCCCGGGTGTCCGTGCCCGTGATGTCCTTGTCCTTGAGCAGGACCTGGACATACTCGGCCGCATAGAGCAGCTCGATGAGCCGCGCGTAGTGGTACAGCAGGCTCAGCTGGGCAGGCCTGCCGAAGGCCTTCCTGAAGCCCTCGAGCTCGGCCTGGGCCAGCGGGGTCTTGATCTTGTCGGCCACGTTTATTCTGGCCAGGGTGTTCGTCCGGTAGACGCCCACGGGGTTCTTGTAGTCCATGACAAGCTTGCCGGCCTTGGCGTCATAGGGGAACTTCGTGTAGGTCCAGGGCTCGACGTGCTCGTGGATGTTGTCCAGGTAGTCCTTGTACTCGAACTCCCTCGTCCCGCCGCTCGCGTCCATCATCCTGGCCTTGCCGTCATAGAGGTCCAGGGTGCCGTCCTTGGCGACGGTCCCCAAAAACCCGGTCTTGATGTTGCCTATCAGCTTGATGGCGTCCATGTAGTTGGGGAAGATGTTCTCCTTGGCGTACTTGATGGAGAACTTGGCCAGCTCCAGGATGGTCTCGGACAGCTTCAGGCACTTTTCTTTCTGGTCCGACCGCAACGGCTTGCTCCAGCCGCCCGGGACGCCGGCCACGGGGTGTATGCTCCTGCCGCCGACGATCTCGGTTATCTGGGACGCGGCGTACCTCGCCTTCACGACGAGCTTCGCCTCGTTGGGCATCTTGTGGATGATGCCGAATATGTTCCTCTCCTTCACGGGCGCGCCCGGGCCCATCACGAAGTCGGCCCCCGCGAGGAAGTAGAAGTGGAGTATGTGCTCCTCGGCGTAGTGGGCGTGCTCCATGAGCTCTCTGAGCTTGACGCCGGTCGTTGTGGGGGTCACCCCGAAGATGCCATCGCAGGCCTTGGAGGATGCGATGTGGTGCGAGGATGGGCACACGCCGCATATGCTCGTGGTTATCCTGGGCATCTCCTCGACAGGCCTTCCCTTGCAGAACTCTTCAAAGCCCCTCAGGTTGACGGTCTGGACCTTTGTGTCGGCTACATTGCCGGCGTCATCGAGTTGGACCGCTATTTGCAGGTGGCCCTCGATCCTCGACACCGGCGAGATTATTATCTTCTTGTTTCCCATGTTCACCGCCTCCTACTTCTTCTTGGGAAGAACCCTCAGGTTGTTATTGGCGCCGATGTACCTGTTGAACAGGGCCATTCGGTCCTCGATCTGCTTTGCGTCAAGGCCTATGGACGAGAGGGCGCCCATCATGTCCACCATGGGCTTGGCTCCCTTCCGTATGGGCCCGAAGCAACCCCGGCACGGCATGAAGGCACTTATGCATCTGGGGGAATCGCTGTGGCCCCTGCAGCCGGTCTTGGTGGCCGGTCCAAGGCACAGGATCCCTTGCTCGTTGAGGCACCTCATTCCCTCCGGCCCCTTGGTGGCGTCAAATGCTGGGGCCTCGTATGGCCTCTTGATGGGGACGCCGGACTTCTTCTCCCTCTTGGTCGGGCAGTCGTCGCAGACGCTCTTTTCTGGCAGCGCCCAGGGCTTGCCCTGGAGCAAAGCTGTCAGTGCCTCCGCGATGACATCGGGCACTGGGGGACAGCCGGGGATGGCGAGGTCCACCTTGACGACCTCTTCCACGGCGTAGATCCGGTCCAGGAGCTTTGGTATGCCCTGGCTCGGGGCCTCGGCCTTGTCCGTCCCGCTCGTCGAGTAGACCGTCTTGAGCAGGTCTTCTCGCGTGCTCATGTTCGCCAACGCAGGTATGCCTCCGAAGCAGGCGCAGGAGCCCAGGCTTATCAGGGTCTTGACCTTCTTTCTCATGATCAAGGCCAGCTCCTTCATCTCTTCCGTGCGGACACCGCCCGAGACTATCCCGACATCGGCGGCAGGCAGGTCCATGTGCTCCTTGTCGCCCAGGCTCCCATAGTACTTGTTGTCCATGAGGACCTGGATGTGCTCGAAATCAAGCGATGGCAGGATATCGAGCAAGGCATCGCCTATGTCTAGGATGGCAACCTCGCACCCTGTACATATTGCAAATCCTTCGTGTATTACTTTCACCATAGCCTTCCCCTCACTGACCGTTCCATCAACAATTTCTTAAGGAACGTTGTAGTTGCTGGATTGCACTAATCGATATAAACCTTTGCGGGATGGATTTGGAGGACCCTATAAAAAATCCTTGATGGAGTGTCCATAATGGTATAAAAAATGAGAAAAAATATATCTTGATGGACAGTTGACATTATGAAAAATATCAAGAGTGATACAGGGCCTGAACCGGAGCGCGGGTTCGAACCGGTCTTCGATTACTGCAAGAAGCGGATACTTGTCCTCGGTGCAGGCAACATCCTGTTCGCGGACGACGGCGTCGGCCCGGCGGTGATAGAGGAGCTTTGCCGTCGCAAATGCCTGCCAAAAGACATTTACATCCTCGACGTCGGGACCTCGGCCCGGGGGATAATCTTCAACATACTTCTGAGCGAAAAGACCCCAGAGACCATCATCGTCGTAGATTCCATAACCCGCAACAAGGCCAAGGGCAAGGCCTATGGGGCCGTCCTCGAGCTCGACATCGAAGACCTTTCCGTCGAGAAATCGGACGACTTCCAGTTCCACTTCGTGCCCACGAGCAACATGCTCAAGGACCTTCGCGACCACCGAGGCATCAAGGTGATCATCATCGCGTGCGTCGTGAAGGACATCCCGAAGGAGCAGATGCGCATGGGCCTGTCGGTCCCCGTAAAGGCCGCCGTGCCCGTCGCAGCGGACATGGTGCTCGAGAAGGCAAGGGCGCTGCTGAAGGTCCCTCGGGTTGGAAGGGCCGGGCGCAAAACGGCCAGGCCCCGGCCAAAACAATAATAAGGCGATGCCCCGATTAGAGAAGGCGACCTCGGATGGGGGATGGGCCAATGGTGGACAGCGTGTGTATCGTTGACGGGAAGAAGTTCATGTGGGACGGCGCGGAATATGCGGACAAGGGCGCCGCCAAGGCCAAGGCCGACGATTATTCCAAGACCGGCTTCGAGGTTAAACTGTTCGAGCATGACGGGAAGCATTACGTTTATTCCCGGCGCGTCGTGATTGCCACGCCGGCGTGATCACAGCATCCGGACCTCGCCCGCGGTCACGTTCCCGTCCAGGACCCTGAAGATGTCCCCGTTGTGGACATTGTCGCAGATGTGGACGATGAAATAGTCCCCCGGATCGTAGGTCCCATCATTCTCCAGGTTATAGAACTCGAAGTGCTTGACATCGCCTTCGCCGATGCCGGTCCCGTTGCTCGGGAACTGGACGACGACGCTGTGAGAATTGCCGCAGATTATCTGGACCACGGACTTGTACAAATAGAAGTTCTCGCCGCCAGCCCCGTTGACGCCAATGACCGTAAGGACGCGGTCATTACCGTCTGCCTCAGACCGGAGGTACATGGTGGAATTCTTTGGAGGAGGGTAAGGCCCACCGCACGTGCCTGTGCCTATCGTACCTGTCTGAAAGTCAATAGGGAGCACAAGGACCGCGGCCAGCACGACGGTTATGCTCACCATGAGAATCGTGGAGGTTATCGGTGAAATGCCCCTCGGTCTCGGACGATACTGATACGGCATGTACATCCCTTGTCCCTCCGTTCCATTGGCCTCGGTTTATTCCTATTTCCGGCGTATTGTGACGGTCACAGCAGCCGTTCCTCTCCCGCGGTCACGTTCCCGTCCAGGACCCTGAAGATGTCCCCCATATGGACATTGTCGCAGATGTGGACGATGAAATAGTCGCCTGGATCGTAAGTTCCATCGTTTTCCAGGTTATAGAACTCGAAATGCTTGACATCGCCTTCGCCGATGCCGGTCCCATTGCTCGGGAACTGGACCACGACGCTGTGAGAATTGCCGCAGATTATTTGGACCACGGACCTGTTCAGATAGAAATCCTCGCCGCCCCCACCGTAGACGTATAGGACCGTAAGGACGCGCTCATTTCCACTGCCATCGATCTTGAAGTACACAGAGGAGTTCGTCGGGGCCGAGTAGGGCCCTCCGCACATGGGCTGCATATATAACGTAAGGACGCCGGCCAGCGCGACGGTTATTCCCACCATCAACATCGTGGCGATCAGCGGTGAAACGACCCTGCGCCTCGGACGTAAGTACTTCAGTATATGCATCCTGTATCCCTCCAATCCATTGGCCTCAGCATTATCTTCGGCTTCTCACAATAAATACCCCTTGACTGCATGCAATCGTGCCGAGTTCGAGAGGTGCTGCCTGCAATAGATAAATATATGAACACATTGACCTAAAACTAGCCTCGGGTGTGGTGGGGGAGCGAATGCCATGAAAGAGGATGAGATGGACGGCGGGAAGGCGCCCGGACTGACGGTCCAGGAACGCGCCCTGCTCCACATGCACCGCTTCAGGGCCTTCTCCGATGCCTTCGAGGTCCCGGCGGCCATGTGCCAGCCTGGTATAGCCAAGGGCGTGGGGGTCCGCCGAAGCCACATATCCATTGTCCTCAAGGGCCTGCGCGACAAGGGCCTCGCCGAGGAACGGATGTCACATGTCCGCGGCGGGAGGAGGCGCCAGAAGGTCTACCAGCTTTCGGCCAAGGGGCAGGCCGAGGCCCAGCGCCTGATGGAGGAGCTGGAAAAGAAGGGAACCCCGCTCGACCAGGTGCTCGCGTCCATAGCCGACACGGGCGAGGGCCAAATACATTCGTGGACCGTGCCCGAGGTGAAGTACTTCTTCGGCCGCGAGGACGAGCTTACACAGTTCAATGACTTCCTCAAATCCGGGACCGTCAGGGCCTTTGCCATACAGGGCCTGCCGGGCATCGGCAAGACGACGTTCCTGGCACGGGCGGTGCAAGGTGTCCGCGAAAGCAAGGAGCGGCCCGTGTTCTGGTTCACCTTCAGGGAATGGTCCGGCCTCCGGGGCCTCCTGTCAGACCTGTCCACATTCCTCTCGGAGATGGGCATCGGCGCCCTGTCCAAGGTCCTCGTGCGCTACGGCTCTGGTCCGGTGGACCTGGACGCGGCGGCCGGGGCCGTGCTCGAGGCCGGGACGCTGCTGCTGGTCATCGACGATGTGCACCTGCTCGACGAGAAGACCACGCTGTTTTTGAAGGCGCTGGTCCAGTCCGAGGCAAAAAGCGGCCTCAAGGTCGCGCTGGCGGGCAGGTCTGTGCCGAGGTTTTTCTCGGTGCGCGAGGCCAAGGTCAGGCTCAAGGTCCAAGAGCTCACGCTCGAGGGCCTGGGCCCCGAGGAAGGTGAGAGGCTTTACAGGGCCGTAACATCGGGCCAGGCGGCCGACTTCGGGAAGGTCTACCCCATCAGCAAGGGCCACCCGCTGTCCATAGAGCTCATAGGATTGGCCGGCGGCTCCACGCTCGACAGCCAGCGGTTCATCTTCGAGGAGATCTACAAGGTCCTCAACGACGAAGAGCGGGCCGCCATGAGGGCCGCATCGGTCCATCGGGAGCCGGTCTTGGCCGAGGGGCTCTTTTTGGAAAAGGGCGTGACATACAAGGCCCTGGACGAGCTGGTGCACAGGGGGCTGTTGAGGCCTGTGGATATGGGCCTGCGGGCCCACGAGCTGGTCCGGGACTTCTTCTACAAGCGGCTGTCGCCTACGGAAAGGCGGGCGCTGCATGCGGCCGCGGCCCAGTTCCATCTCGAGGAGGGCGGCGACGGGCCGTGGCTCGAGGCGCACTATCATCTTATCAGGGCGGGTCAGGCCCGCCGCTCGGCGGAGCTGCTCATGACCAGGGCCTCTGAGCTTTTGCGCAAGGGCCATCACGAGGAGATACTGAACATCGCCATCGAGCTCGAGGGGGGCGACGTGGGCGAGCGGCTCGTCGATGTGCTGAAGGTCAGGGCCGAGATCCAGCATCTTTACGGGGACCGTTCGGGGGCCAAGGCAACATGCGAGATCATGATGGACGCCGCCAAGCGGTCCAACGACCGGAGGGCCCAGGTCCAGGGCCAGATACTCATGGGCGCCATAGCATACGAGATGGAGGCCTGGGACGATGCCATCCGGTGGTACGACGGGGCCCTGAAGCTGTCGGAGGAGCTCGACGATAGCGAGTGCATGGCCAAGGCCTACAACAATCTCGGGATATTGTACTGGAGGCTCGCAAGGATCGGCGAGGCGATCAAGTGCTATGACCGGAGCCTGGCCATCGCGCAGCGGATGGGCGACAGGCCCGGCATTGCGCGCATCAAGGCCAACCTGGGGATAATCCACATGGAGGGCGGGGACTGCGAGCGGGCCCGTGAGTGCTACGAGGCAAGCCTGGCCATTTCGGAGGAACTCGATGACAAGAAGACATCGGCCATCCTCTATGGAAACCTCGGGGAGCTCCACCAAAAGGAGGGCCGGGCCGACGAGGCGCGCGGGTGCTTCGAGAAGAGTTTGGAGCTTGCGGAGGCGGTCGGGCACAGGCAACAGGCGGAAGAGGCGAGAAGGAACTTAAGGGAATTGAAATAGTTTTCACATGGTCACTTTGACGCCAGAAAGGCATTCTGACGGTGAAAAGGGAAAACCCGCGGGAATCCCCAATGGTTGTTTTATACATTGATGGGTCTATTACATCTCATGGTCCGAATCATCAGTCAGCCAAAACAGGCATATATATACTCAGGTGCCACCGTTACGTTAGGTCCTATTATTTCACTACTTATTATGTGGAATAAAATTAATTTGCTGGAGTTTTTTGGAGATATTGTGTTGTTCATGATATTCGCGGGAATGCTGGCGATTCCTGCATATTTCATTTCGAGAAAGAAAACAATCGAAATAGATAATGAGAATTTTCGATATTTCGTTGGTGACGAATTGAAAATTGAATTTCCACTTTGGAAAATATTCAAGATAGAGAACAAGTTAAGGATTCGGAAGTATACGAGCGCATTTCATTTAATCATATGGGAGAATAATAAACAGGTTATCCTAAATCTCAATGATTGGGAAGTGGAACTTGAAAAGATGATGGAGATTTTCAAAATACTCATAAATTATTCGACCGAGTACAAGTTCAAGATCGAGAACAAACTTAATTGGTGATGAAAATAGTTTTCAATGGCTCTTTGCTAACTGGGCCAGTCTCGCGGACATGAACTTCAAGGATTCTTCCAGGACCTTTTTATTATCGTAGGATCTCACGATGGCCTCGAGCCTCGTCCTTGGCTGGCCCTTGAGCTCCAGGGCCAGCCGGGTCATCTCTGGAATTGCACGGACGATGTTGTCGACGATGGTCATCTGGGCGGCCCTGGCGGTGCGGCTGAGCGGGTTGAGGTCGATAGTGATGACGAACTTGCCGTTGGCGACCAGGGCCTCGGTCCTGTCGCCGTCCTCCAACGGGACAAGGACGACATCTGCGCTGAAGATGCCGTTTTTAGCGCAGCGGGCCCGCGGGCCCTTCAGGCCCTTGATCCGCGCATCGGGTTTAATGCCGAGGACCTCACGGGCCCCGGCCTTCCGCAGGGCACCGACGATGTTGCGGACCCTCGATTCGGTCCTATAGAAGATATTGGCCTCGACCGATGCGCCCGTGGCTCTGGCCAGCCGGACCATGTCCTTGGGGCACAATGCTGCGACGTTGCCGTTGACAGACAGCACGGGCCTTTCGGCAAGCAACAGTTTGGCAACCGACGCCTTCATTGCCCACTGGGCGAAGGGGCGGGTCTTCTCGCCGATAAGGTAGTCGAAGGCCTCCCCGCGGCCATGGGCCATGAGGCCCTCCAATGCTGTGAGGCCGCCCTTGACACCCTTGACGAGCCGCTCCCTGGTCATCAGGGATTCGTAGCGCGGATGGGTCTTCGGGATGCGCATATGAAAGGGTTATGGTCACATGGCTTTAAAACCATCGGCCGGTCAAGACATCCAACCAATAGATTTATTAATTGTCAGACCCAAATATTTGACCATGGACCCACGGTCCAGGATATTCTTGATACTAATTGTGATGATGTTGCTGGCCCAGCCGTTCGTCCTTCCAGCTCTGGCCCAGGGGAATGGCCCGGACATCACCGTGATGACCCCGAGCCCGGACAGTATCAACCTCCAGCTGCCGCTGACGGACGACGTGACGCTCAAGTTCTACACGAACGTGACACTAAATGACCCGGATGACCTCCAGGTCGAGGCGGACCTGACCGTGACCAACTTTAAGGGGTGGACGGCGACCGTGTCGCCGGACCACATGAGCTTCAAGACGACAGGGAAGCAGGCAGCCATCATCATGGTGGTCGTGCCCAAGACCGAAATGGATGGGACGAACACCCAGATCCACCTGTTGGTCTTCGCCACATTCCCGGACGGCTCCACGGAGGCCTCCACCGCAACGTGGGTGCACCTGATCCAGTACTGCGCCCTCCAGGTCACATACCAGTACATGAAGAAGACCCAATTCGACAATCGCATCGAGTTCGGCGTCACGAATACGGGGACCGGGACAGACTACTATACTAGCATATGGGTCAAGGATTACGGGGCCAACCTCGAGGTTATCTTCAACAAAGGAGATTCCTGGTTCACCCCGAGACAGCTCGAACCGAACGAGACCGACAAGGTGGAAATGACCGCCAAATACCTTGGCTCAAGCTACCCGGAGGAATATATCATCCAAATAAGGTTCACGTCCTCGCAGGCGCACAACCAAGGATCGGACCCGTACTACTGGGACGTCAGCGTGCCGGTCTCTTTCGTTGCGCCGGACAGGACCCAGCAGAACTACCTCTTCGCCGGGGTCGTCTCGGCCGCCGTCATAATCATGGTCGTGGTCATGGCGGCCATCGTTTTTGGTTCCAGAAAGAAGAAGTGATGGGACGGGCCCCTTAGATATTCGGTCAGATGCGCACAAAGTCAAAATACACTACCAATAAATTTATTATCTGTCAGACCGTAAGAATCGACCATGGGCCCACGGTCCAGTATCCTCCTGATAGTCGTTGTTATGTTGTTGCTGGCGCAGCCCCTGTTCATTGTTCCGGCGGGGGCCCAGGGATACCCGCCGGGCATCAACTTCGAGAGCGTGAGCCCGGCATCGTACAACTTCGTGGCACCGACAACGAAGGACAGCACCGTCAGGTTCTACACCAATGTCAGTATCTGGGACCCTGACGGCAGGACTATCGATGTCAATCTGAAGGCCATCCTAAGCCCTAATGAAACGAGCTGGTCCAGGGGCGTCTCCCCTGCGTCCATGACCTTCAAGTCCACTGGGAAACGGGCGGCCATCGTGTCGGTGGTCATCCCCGAGGGCATCACGGAGTTCACCGAGGTCCAGATCTATCTCATGGCCCAGGCGTCCTATCCGAACGATACGATGGAGGCCGACACCTATGCCAAGATAAGCATCTCCCCGAAATATTCTCTCGAGATGTCCTACGAGTTCACGAGGAGGGACCAGTACGAGAACCGCGTGACGTTCAACATCACGAATCGCGGGACAGGCCAGGACCGCGCCCATTTGGGTCAGTTCAATACCTACTACAGCCCAGAGGAGTTCGATTTCTCATATCAACCCTACACCCAATTGTTGATGCCGAACCAGACGGGTAAAATCGAGATGTCCGTGAAGTACAAAGGGTCGAGCTTCCCGAAGGAACTCGTTGTATGGGTGAGTCTCTATTCCAGCTACGCACAAACACATGGGCAGAGCCCCTCTTCTTGGAACACCAATGTAACGGTAACATTCAGGGCCCCGGACAAGACCCAGCAGACCTACCTTTTTGCAGGGGTCATCTCGGCCGCTGTTATAATCATGGTCGTCGTCATGGCGGCCCTTGTATTTGGCGCCGGAAAAAAGAAGTGATGTGACGGGCCCCTAGGATATTCGGTCAGATGCGCACAATAACAATATATTTAATTATCCAATGATATGGAATCACTACTATGCGCCCTCGAGCGAGCCTGTTCCTACCGTTCGTGTTCCTTCTCTTGACGGCCCTGCCCCTTTTCGTCCTGCCATCGATGGCCCAGAATAGCACGCCCTCGATAACCATCGACGCCCTGGCCCCATCCCAAATAGATATCCAGGCACCGACGACCGAGAGCAAGACGGTCCATTTCTACACGACCGTCCGGGTTTATAACTCCGCGGGCATCCATATCGACGTGTCCCTGGGACTCGCCTACGAGACGGGCTGGCCCACCGAAATAGACCCAAACTACATGAGCTTCAACGCGACCGGTGACCAGGCGGTCACCATCACCATTATCGTCCCAAGCGGCCTTGTTAAGGAAATGGAAGTGTATATCAATCTCGTGGCCACGGTGACCTATCAGGGTTACACGGAAAAGACGTACGCTCATGTGAGCCGGATCAATATTCTGCAGTACTATTCGTTGGACCTCACATGGCATTTCATGAAGAAGGACCAATACGTGAACCATATCGAGTTCGACGTCACGAACCGGGGGTCAGGCCCGGACTATTGTCACCTTGATGTCGATAACAGTTATGAGGCCTCTCGTGAGCATATCGAGGTCAATTTCGAACCGGTAGACAGCTGGCTGTTATCGAATCAATCGGGCCAGGTGGAGATGAAGGCCGTTTACAGCGGGTCTAGCTTCCCGAAGGAGTTCGTGGTGGAGGTGAGGCTCATATCTATGGGCTCCCATGGCTATTACAAGGTAAACTATATCACGGTCTCGTTCATAGCGCCCGACAAGACCCAGCAGACCTACCTCTTCGCGGGTGTCATCTCAGCCGCTGTTATAATCATGGTCGCGATCATGGCGGCCCTTGTTTTTGGCTCCGGGAAGAAGAAATAAGGTGGGGCCCTAGGATATTCGGTCAAACCCGACAATACCAACATATTTATTTATCCAAAGATATAGATTCATTACTATGCGCCTCCAAGGGAGCCTGTTCCTGACCTTCGTGCTCCTGCTTCTGATGGCCCAGCCCTTTTTAGCCTTGCCCTCGGAGGCCCAGTACTACACGCCCTCGATCAGCATCTACGCTCTGTCCCCCTCCGACGTGGATATCCAGACGCCCACGACCGAAAGCAGGACGGTCCATTTCACCACGACCGTCCACGTATACGACCCCAACGGCATCCACATCGACGTGAACCTGGCGCTAGACGACGGGCCGGAATGGTCCACCACGGTCGTCCCGGAATACATGAGCTTCAACGCGTCCGGTGACCAGAAGGTCACCATCACTGTGATCGTCCCAAGCGGCATCCTTGAGGGCAGGGACGTGGACATCCGGCTTGTGGGCGTGATGACCTACCAGGGTTACACGAAACAGGCCAACAGCGACACGGCCTGGATATACCTGCTGCAGCACTATTTGCTGGAGGTCGCATGGCATCCAATGAAGAAGGAACAGTACGTGAACAAGGTCGAGCTCACCGTCACGAACAAGGGATCGGGCCCTGACGAATTCCGCTTCCAGCTGCAGAACAGTTACTTGGCCGACAGGGAGCACATCAATGTCAATTTCGGCGACGACGGCAACTACTACTACCACGCGAACACGGTGGGGCAAAACCAGTCGTCCACGACGCAGATGACGGCCACGTACTCCGGGTCCAGCTTCCCGAAGGATTTCGTGCTGCAGGTGAGGCTCACATCCGTGGGCGCCCAGGAACATAACGTGAACCCCTCTTACTGGGATGTCTATATCCTGGTCTCCTTTGCGGCCCCCGACAGGACCCAGCAGAACTACATCTTCGCGGGGGTCATCTCGGGCGCCGTCATAATGATGGTCGTCGTCATGGCGGCCCTCGTGTTCGGTTCCGGGAAGAAGAAATCTGGAAAAGGGCCCGATGAATAGAATTATTAGTCGATAGGTCTAGATGTCCTAGCATGGCCCTCGTGCGCGCGGGACCTTTCATTGCCATCCTGCTTGCATCGCTTGTCCTGGCCCCGGCCTTCCTCTTTGCACCCGTTTCCGGCCAGTCGGGCATCAAGGTCACCATCCATCCGGCGGCTTACGAGGGCGTGGCCACCGTGAACAGGACCACCGCCGGCACGGTGAACTTCACGGCGCAGATAAGCGTCGAGGGATCGGGCAGCTTGACGGTACTCGTGGACCTTACGGTCAAAGGGATCCTCTACGGCTGGAAGTCGGAGGTGGTCCCAACGCAGCTCATTTTCACAGCGGCAGGCTCGCAGAACGTGACGGTCTACGTCTCCGTTCCCGCCGGGACCTCGACGTCCTCCATGGAGCTCGTCAAGCTGGAGGCCAAGGCCAGCTGGTCGACCGGTTCCACCACGGTCAGCTTCCAGTGGGGGGCTCGGGCCAAACAGTACTACGATGTCGACCTGACATCTAAAAAGACCGGGAGCGGCCCCGACTACAGGAGTTATTACGTGATCATGACGAACACCGGGAACGGCGTGGACAGCTATTCTGCCGCCGTGCAGAACCTGGGCGCCCTTTCGGCCAAGGACATTGAGGTCGACCTCACGACCTCCTGGCTTTCCAGGACGCTAAACTCCGACCAATCCCGGTCCTTGCCCATGAAGGTCACGTACAAGGGCAGCGACCGGGCCGTGAACCAGGACATCATCATACGGGTGTCCTCGAAGGGTGCCCAGACCAATGGCCAGAAACCACACTATTGGGACTTCACGGTCAGGTTCGTCTACCAGAAGGAGGAGATATCCAACATTTTCGTTGTCGGTATCGTGGCCTTCGTGATCATCATGGTGGTTGTTCTGGCCCTGCTGCTGAAGGCGCCCAGGAAGGGCAAGGGCCCGAAGCCCTAGGCTCCGTCAATCAGTGAAAGTCACACAACCCGAAACGCTCAGAGGGTATCGCGCCAGGCGCCGCGGTGCTTCTCGAGGTCCTTGAGGCGGGCCGACCGGAGCCGCTCGTCTTCTTCGTCCACGGCCTTGTGCTCCTCCTCCTCTTCCTCCTCGGTGCCCTCTTCTTCGGACCCTTCTTCCTCGGAGGTCTCCTCCTCTTCGGCCTCTTCTTCAGTGGCCTTCTCTTCGGGCTCCTCGGCCTCCTCTTGATCCTCTTCAGCCTCGATCTTGGGAGGTTTAGGTTCCTTCTTGGGGGTTGAACCCACGGGCTTGGTGGCCATGCCCGGTATCAGTGGCTCGACCGCCTTGGCGCCCTTGGTCTGGGGCGGGGTGTAGACCTCCTCTTTGGTATCCACCTCGTCCTCGTCGGTCCCGGACTCCTCTTCTTCTTCCTCGGCCTCGGCAGGGGCCCTGGGCTTGCGCTTCGGTGCCTTGGCGGCCTCCTCGACCTGGCCGGCCTCGGCGCCATCGTCGACCTGGATCCCGAGCGCGTCCATCTGCTCCTTCAATGACATGGTGGAGAACTTCTTCTTGCCGCGCGGGGATTTGGGCTTGCCTTCCTCGGGGAGCTCTTCCTCGGGCTCGCCTTCTTCCTCCTCGTCCTCGGTAACCTCGGGCTTGGCCTCGGTGACCTTGGGCTTTTTCTTCCTCGGGGCCCGGACCTTGCGCTGTGACGTCTCCTCGCCCTCGGCATCGACGGTTGGGGCCGCATGGGGCATCTTCGGCGCAGGCGCCTCGATCTTTCCGATGTCGACGGCGACCGGCTGGGACTCTCCTTTTATCCTGACCTTTTCGCCCTTCAGGGCCTTGAGCACTGTCAGGACCTCGCCGGCCTCGTGGACGCCGACGTTGAGATGGAGCACGATGCTGACCAACGACCGCTGGTCTTCGGGCAATGATAGGACGCTGCGGACCTTGGCCTCGAGCATGGGCGAAAGCGACCTGTCGATCTCCACCTGGGCCTTGGCCACGGACCGGATGTAGGACAGGACGCGCTTGGATTTTTGGACGGAAAGCTCGGGGAAGAATCGCGTGATGAGGCACAGGTCCAGGTTTTTCAGCTCGGCCGTTCCCGACGCGTCCCCGGCCTCGGGCGCCAGGCAGTCGCGGATGACAAGAAGCGACATGTTTTCTAGGTTTTGGCGCTCGGACTTGGGGAGCCTCTCGACATCCATCTTTTCGTCCTCGTCGAGGAAGGCCAGGACCTTCTCCAAATGCTCGAAGGGCACCCGGCAGTCCTTGAAGGCCTCCTCCCTGGTGGGCCTCTTGCCGTGCACGGCCTCGAAGTTCAATATCTCGCGGGCGTGGCATTCGAGCTTTGCCACGGCATGGGCCTCCTCGGCCCTGCGCTTGCCCTCGGCGGCCTCGAGGTATCCTTTGTCCTTGTCGATGGCCTTGGCGTAAGCCTCGACGGCTTTTTCGTAGTGCTCCTCCTTGACGAGCATGTCGCCTTTGACCTTCCAGACCTCTTTATCGTCCTTGCCGATGTCTATGATCCGCTCGAGCGTCTCGAGGACTGAACGGTAATCGCCGAGGCGGGCCAGTGCGTCGGCCTTTCTCTTCATGAACTCGACGTTGTGGGCGGCCAAAGCCAATGCCTCGTCGAAGGCCTCCACGGCGCTCTCGAACCGGCACATGCCCATGAAGGTGTCCCCCAGATGGCCCCAGGTCCTTGCGTCCCGCGGGTCCTTGTCCAGAGCCGCCTTGAATGTCTCCTCGGCCTCATTGTACTGCTCCCGGTGGAGCTCCACAAGGCCCGTGCCGACGAGGCCGTCCTTGAAGTTGGGGTCCAGCTCGAGGGTTTTCTTGAAGCACTCCAACGCGTCGTCGTAGCGTGCGTCGTCTAGGCGGGCCATGCCCTTGTTGAGCCAGACCACGATGTCTTTGTCGTCTATGGACAGAGCCATGCTGAAGTTCTCCACGGCCTCCTCGTAGCGGTTGAGCTTTGTAAGGACGAGGCCGCGCAGGTTCCAGGCGTGCTTGCTTTTGCCGTCGCGCTTGAGTATGAGATCGTAGCAGGTCAGGGCCTCCTCGTACTTCTCGTTATTGTCGAGCACGAGGCCTCTTGTTATCCACAAATCGTCGGCCTCGGGCCGCAGATCCACGGCCTTGTCGAGGCACTTGAGAGCCTCGCCGAAGCGGCCCAGGGCGTCCAATGCCAGCCCCTTGTCCGACAAAAAGGCCGTGTTCCTGGGCTCCAGCTCCAGGGCCTTGTCAAAGCACTTGACGGCCTCTTCGAAGCGCGCGGCCCGTGATAGGGCCAGGCCCTTCTTGTGATGGATCATGGCGTCCATGGGCCGGAGCTCGAGCATCCGGTTGAACACATCGATGTTGCCGCCGTTGTGCTTCAAAGATTCCTCGTAGGCCCTGATGGCGTCATCGGGCCGTCCGAGGGCCTTGAGGGCATCGCCTTTGTTGGCCCAGGCGCCGCCGTCCTGGCCGTTCAATGAGAGGGCCCTGTCGTAGGCCCGCAATGCGTCCTCGTATTGCTTGATGCCGGTGAATGCCAATCCCTTCTCGTTCCACAACGAGGGGTTCTCCGGGTCCAGGTTCAGGGCCATGTTGAAGCAGCCCAGGCCTTCTTTTATCTGGGATCGGTGCAAGAGCTCCCAGCCGGTCTGGACATAGACCATGGCGAAGTTGGGCTTGTATTTGTCGAAGGACTGTTGCTTGGAGCTTAAGAATTCTAGAGTTTTGTAATAGGATTCGAGGGCCTTGTCGCCGTCGAGCGTGCGGGCCTTCGCGAGGAGCTCCTCGGCCTTGTCCAGTATGTGCTTCTCGTTTCTAGAGAGGGGGGAAAATAGGTCCATGGGTCGCCACTCCGGCAGCCCCCGTCGACGGGCCACCGGGAAACAGTTATGGATATATACCTAAATAAAGTTATTTAATAACTTTACTAAAGGACTATATCAGGGGAAAAGGCCCTGTTAATATCCTTTTGGACGTCTATTTTTTATAGGTTTCCTTGGCCCAGGCGCCCTGGCCAACGCCTTCGTCCAATCCGACCTCGATTTCTTCGATGTTGGGGCCCTTGAGCCTGGGGCCGATCTTATCTAGGATGTATCTTGCGAGGCCCTCGGCCGTTGCCGACGGAATGTCGAGCTCGAGGACGTCCTCTTTGGGGAACGAGTAGGTCTTCTTGCCGTGTGAAATGATGATGTTGTCCCCCTTCTTTGTTATCTTCAGATGGGGGTTTTGGGTCGGCACCAGCATCTTGTGGTCCAGCTCGTCGCACACCTCGCGCAGAACCGTCTTGACCTCCCCGAAGTCCGCGATTATGTGGTCCTTGTTTGGTTTGCCTCTGATCCGGATATGGACCGCGTAGCTGTGGCCGTGCATGCGCCCGCACTTTTCGTGGCCAGGGATTATATGGCATGCGGAGAATCGCAGGCCCGACGACCAGCCGTCGATTTCGAGCCTGTGGGCCATCAGACGCTCCTCCGGATCTGGTCGTAGCTGAAGCCGGCGGCGTCCACGGCCGACGACCAGTTGCCGAAGTGGCGGCAGGCGGCCGAGTAAAGCTGGTTGTGGGACTTTTGGACGGCCATCGACAGGAGGCTTTGGCCGGAGGCCTTGAGGGCCCGGACCTCCTCGAGTATCATGTTGCGGGTCCAACGGACATTGCGCTTGAGCTTGAGGCGCCGGAGCTTGTTGTTGACCGAGGATTCGGTGATGCCGAGCTTTTCGGCGATCTCCTTGGTGGATAGGGTACCGTAGTTGGCCCGCAGGAACTCCATGTCCTGCTCGGTCCACTTGCGCTTGTCCATGGCCGCAGAAGAGATGACGGGCGATTTAAACATTTTGGACAGCGGCCATGGCCGTTCCGTCGAGGCTTTTCAATTCCCATCCAGATAAATATTTAAGCGGTCCGAATCATGCACAATCGACAGAAGGGACGACAAAGGTGCTGCAGCTGGGAACGATGGCCAGGAAGTGCGAACCCTTTTGGGGCCCGGCCCGGCCCGCCGACGGTGGACTGCCATGATCGCGAAGAAGAGCACCCTCATCGTACTCCAGAACCTGGTCGGCCTCCTGTTCGGCTTCATCACCATCAAGATAGTGGCCGTGAACATGGGCAAGGAGGTCTACGGCGAGATGGTCACCGGGCTGGCCATCGTGTCGTTGTTCAGCTACATCGCGGTCATAGGCTACGGCAACTCGCACATGAAGAGGATATCCGAGGGCAAGGACCTTGGGACCTGTATCGGGACCTTCATCGTCGTGCGGGTGCTGACGACGGCCCTGTTCATTGGCTCGTTTTTGGGGGCCCTCGTGGCCTACACCTATCTTTATCCGGGGGCCCTCACCGATGTGAGCCTCGGGGTCATACTGGCCATCCTGGTCTATTACCTGTTCATATTCCTAGGAAGCATCCCGCTCGTGACCTTCGACGCCAGGGCCGAGACATCCAAGTCCCAGCTGGCCAACATGGCCCAGCATCCGTTCAAGCTGGCGGCCGTGGTCTATGTCGTCATGACGGCCGCGGTCCTGGCCAAGTCGGGCCAGCCCCACGAGGCGGCCTACCGGCTGACCTGGGCGTTCTACACCGTGGGCGCCATCGTGACATGCATGGTCGCGTGGTCGTTCTTCTTCTATTACAAGTATCCTGTCAAGAAACCGACCTGGCCCATGTTCAAAAGCTACTCGAGCTTTGCGGCCCTGACATCCATATCGGGCCTCCTCGGCATAATCATCATGAACGCGGACAGGATCATGCTCAACCATTACTGGGGCATCGACGCCGTCGGCCAGTACTTCGGGGTGCAGACATTTTCCAACAACCTGCAGATGATACCGGCGGCTCTGACCACCATCCTGATGCCGGTCATCTCGCACCTGGACCTTAAAAAGGACGTGAAGTCCATATGCCGCCTGTTGGCGCAAAGCGAGAGGCAGATATCGCTGATCATCGCGCCCATAACATTCTTCATGTTCTTTTTCAGCAGGCCCATCATCAAGCTGCTGCTGGCCGACGACTGGCTGGCGGCGGACTTCACATTGTCGTTTTTGGCCATCGTGACATTCATAACGGCCCTGAACAGCATCCGGAACACATTGCTGCTTTCCGTTGGTCGGCCTGACCTCACGGCGAGCATCAGCACCGTCATAGTCGCGCTCAACATAGCCGTGAACTTTTTGTTCATTCCGGACTGGCCCTGGTTCCACCCGACGCTCACGATACCGTCGTATATTACGCCGTCCGGGCAGACCCACGTGATAGCCCTCACGAGCCACACAGGCGCCGCGGTGGCCCTGGTGATCGCCAACCTGATAGGGTTCTTTTTGCTAAGGTACTACACCTGGAAGTGCATCAAGGCCAGCATCTACCACGGCGTGACGGTCAAGCACGTGTTCGCGTCGATAATCATGACGCTCCCGCTGATATATCTGAACCGGGTCCACGAGCTGGCCCGGTGGTACGACCTCATCATCTACATGCTCATCGGCCTCGGGATCTATCTTGCGGTCCTGTATCTCATCAAGGAGTTCAGGAAGGAAGACCTGGACTTCTATCTGGGGCTCATGAACCCCAAGGGCATGGGCAACTACATCTCGGCCGAGCTCAAGGAGAAGGATTTAGGCGTGGCATTGGAGACCATAGACGGGGACGAAAAGGGCGCCGGCAAGAAAGGTAAATCTGCGAAGAAAGCGGGCGCGCCCAGAAGAAGAGGCCCAGAGGAAGAGTGAGGGCCGCCTGTGAAAAGAGGGTCCCTCGCTCCTCCTCGAGCATTTCAATATCGTTATATCCATAGATAACATGCTGGAGGACAGAAAGCGCGAACGAAAGGAAAAGCACACGGCGGGCCCGTGGCTTAGCATGGATAAAGCGCTGGCCTTCTAAGCCAGCGATCCCGGGTTCGAATCCCGGCGGGTCCGTATATTTTATTTTTTTAAGTCGACGATAATCCATGAAAATATTGTGAGGTCCGTAAAATTCATTGATGTATCGGGTAGGACATTCACAATATTTCCAATAATTCTTCCAAAGGAACATTTGATTGTTTCAATATTTTTGATAAGGTGCCCTTCTTCAGCGGATCATGCATAGGGATGACAGTCGTGTCCTGCCCTCGTTGAAGGAACACGTGGCTTCCTTTCTGGCGAACAATGACGAAGCCCAACTTTTTCATTGCCTTGATGAGCTTTCGTCCAGATACGATTGGAAGCTTAGGCATGGACGATTTTCACCGTCACCAGTTCACCCGTCACCGCAGCCTGCTCCTTTCTAACCTCAAGGACGAGTTCGATGGCCTCTTTGATGTTCTTCAAAGCCTCCTTCTTGGTCTCCCCCTGGCTAATTGCTGCAGGAAGTTCGACGCATTGAGCAATAAAGCCCCCCTCGTCAGCGGGCTCTAATACGACTGTAAACTTGATATTAATCACCTTAATGATATTATGGTGGTTCCATCTTAATATGTATTTCGGAATAATCTATCCAACTGGACTATATCCTGCAGAAAGGACACTAGCTACGGCATCTAAACCATAACGAACCCCTTTCGCTTAAATCTCTAATCCGACCTCGGCGGGTCCGTCTTTCGTTTAGGTCCATATCTGAGATCGAATTTCGTTATACAGTATAACGAAAGGCCTAAATACCTCCAATTCGTTATATAATATAACGAAAGAGATGATCGAATGGGCGATCTCGATAACCATTTGAAATTGTTCGAGAAGTTCAAGGCCGATGCCGAGAAAGAGGACCTCTTTGAAGGGACCAGGGTTGAAGCATATTTCCTGGCGGCGTACCATTTGATAGAGGCATGTGCGGCCAAGAACCGGGTACACATCAACAAACATCAGAAGGTCCGCTCGACCCTTGAGGAAAACGAGCATATATTCAAGGAGGAGACCGAGAAGGTCTGGAGGGCCTTCCAAACAATCGAGAATCAATTACGGCCACGGTTCTCCTATGGTTTCTCATGGACAAAAAAGGACCTGGAGGATGTGATCGAGAACTTCCAGACGATTGAAAAGATTTGTAAGGGGGTCCTTGGAATATGAAAAGCCCGTTCGATGACCTTCTCGAAGGTCTGAAGAAAAGCATTAAGGGCCGGTTCAGAGACATCACGGTGATCGTATTTGGCTCAGTGGCAAGGGGCGAGGCAACGGAAGGGAGCGACCTCGACCTATGTGTCGTTTGCCCGCCGAGTTCGAAGAGGGCGATATCGAGCCTTATTCTCGACCTTGAAAAGCGCTATAAAACCAACATCCAGACGGTCTTCACAGATGCAGCATTCACTGGGATGGATCATACGTTCTTGGAGACCATTTTAAGGGAAGGTCATGTGCTGATCGGGGAATTCCCGAAGGTCACCATTGATAAATTAAAACTGGAGCCATACCGGTTAATCCGATATGATATAAAGAAATTGGACCAGAGCGATAAAATGAGGATCCGGCGCATCCTGTATGGAACGAAGACTAAAAAAAGATATAACGGTCGGGTTTACGAAAGCAGGACCAAGGGGCTAATCGAGGCCAAGAACGGCCTACGAACCGGCATCGCATCCATCCTTATCCCAGAGGCAGAAGCAAGATTGGTCGAGAGGGTGCTCAAAGAGAACGGTGCCATCGTACGTGCTATAAATCTCTGGCTATCTCAGGTGTGAGAACGATAAGAAGAGGTCCGTCATTCCTTGACGGCAAAGAACCAGTACCTTCTTTTTCCCACGGACTGCTGCTTCTCGTTCTTCCCGATGACATGGATAGTCCTGAACCCCTTTTTCCTGAGAAGCTTATGAAAGCTCTTCTTCGTGAGGAAGGTGGTCCTTTTCTCCTGGTTCATGGGCCTGAAGGACCCCAAGGTCGAACCAAAGAGGATCCCGCCACTCTTGAGCGCATCGCGGGCCCGTTCTAGGTATTTGTTCACGGCGGCCATCTTGGGCAATGTGTGTAATACGCTGCCAGAGTATACGATATCGAAGGTCCCGTCCTTGAAATGAGGCTCCTTCGAGACAATGAAGACCCCCTTCATCTTCGAGCGGTCATTGTACAAGTCGAAACCGAGGTCGAGGCTCTTCCAATCGATGTCGAAACCAAGGATGTCCTTCTTCGGATAACCGTCCCTGATGAGCTGCCTGATGTCGTCGCCGGTCCCGCAGCCAAAGTCCAGGAACTTGCCTCCTTTTTCCAAGACCTCTTTGTAATGCCCGTGCGTCAGGATGAGGGGTTCTCCCAGCCGCATCAGGATCCGTGGATACCCGATGCCGATCTTCGTGTATTTCCTGACGAGCTTGTCGAGATACCCTTTTGGATAGCGGACACCGCGGGCCCCGACCCGCTTCATGGCGCCCTCCAGCTCGTTTTTAAGGTTCGTCCCATCGGGGAACTTTCTGACCGCTTGGAACATTGCTTGTCTCCCTTGGCATCCTCATGCATGGATTACGTTCATATGCCATTTGGCATTCCGCACCGTATCAAATTAATTATTAAATCTTGAGAAAAAATTAAGATTTTTTCTTTTTCCATCTGCAAGGTTGAACATTCTTTAGAAGGTGTCTATGTGAAGAATATCTAAAAATTTTTCCTTTCGGATTTGTAATTATTCGATTGCCTGTAAAATCCTTAATAAGATTACCATCATTAGTACATAACAGTCGGCTTTTTGAAAGTATTGCTACAGCAAGTATATGAGGATCGGTGGAGCAGCATGAATTTCTTATTTGCTTAGCCTTTATTGAAATTGCTTCGTCGTCTTCCCTATATGCATGTCCAGACTGATACCATACCGTTAATATTCTTTCAGCCATAGGATTTTGTTCAAGTTCCTTTTTCAACTGGCCACCATAGACTAGACAGCCTTTTTCGTGAACCCAATCAAATGCAATGGAAAAAGCTCCACGCCTATTAAAGAAATCACCACAAATATTTGCATCGACAAGAAGACACATTTAATTCTTACCTCCAAAAAGAAGGTTCTTTTGTTCATCAAGGAAGAATTTTCTGTAAGACAACGGAGCATCAATCAAATTTCCCATCTTATCGACGGGGATAGGGTATATTTTAATCTCATTTTCTTTACCCCAATCGAAAAAGAGAATAATGATATCTTCAGGTTTGAGTATTCCTTTACGCACCTCGATCCTTATTCTATCAATAAGATAATCACTATGTGTCTCCACGATATACTGTCGATTTGGATTTATCAATTTTGATAGATAAGTACCTAATTCTGCTTGCGCTCTTGGATGTAAATGAATCTCAGGTTGCTGAATAAGAAACATTCCCATGTCTCTTGAAGATATTTCTACAAGTATTGGTAGGATTTGACTAATCCCATAGCCCATGTCCATAATGTTATATTTTCCTTTTCCAATCTTGATAAGAATCCTGAACGGTGCATACTTTGATTTCTTGAATGATTCTAACTCAATGTCAAGGAACAGGCCGCAGGCTTTTCCAAATTGTCTTACCTTTTTCCGGATTTCCTGAAACCGTTTGGGGTTTGAAAGAGTAAGAGCTGCTAATTTGAAAGGAATATGTGTACCTTCGACATTATAATCCTCGGAAATATATACGTAATCTCTTGACGGTTTTGTTCTTATTGGTGCAAAAGATATTGGGAGTTTTAGGTTTGTTATTGATAATATTATACCAAAAATTACAGAATAATCGTCCTTTGACAATTTTCGCTTTGCGGCCTTTCCTTTTCTTTTCTGTTCTTCTTGGATAAGTTGCGTCAATTGTATTATTGCCTGAAGGCCACCCATGAACTGGTTAAATGCCATGCGATCAGGCATATTTTCGGAAATTAGTTCACCATATTGCCCATCAAATTGCAAGATTTCCTTTCCGGATGGCGCCATGTATTCGATCCTATTGGCTTTTCTTGTATGGATGTATTTTATTACATACGGTTGACAAGATATCAGAACCTCTTTCAGAATAGGATCATTATCTTTCTCCTTAAAGGTGCCAATTATATCGATCGTATCTCCGATTTTTCCTTTACCTTCATGAAATTTCTTTTCAAATCCTACAGAAAAGCCGATTTTAAAAGATTTTGCGGACTTTTTTTCTTCTCTGTGGGCAATATCCATATAATTTCCGAGATTGAAAGGTGGTTCATTAAAATTGATATGTTCATAACTAAAAGGTATCCTATATGCGATTTTCATCATTCCGAGAAATGTCGTCTTACCGGTATTATTTTCACCAACAAGAATAGTCAATGGTGCCAATGGCACCCTTTGAAAGGTGGAAAAACACCGCACATTAGAAAATAATAATTCTTTCACTTTTAACCCTCCATTGTATCTTTCTTGAAATCAATTCGGATTTATTCAAGTTCATTTGGGAGTACCTCATTTAAGATATTTATCTCTTGGCGTCTTGAATAATTGATATAATGTCCCAACAGTGTGTTTTTCAAGTAAAGGAAGAAAAATGAGAATTTAGTTTATAGAAAGATATTTATAGAAGAGGCATTAATATTTCTGTGGTATGGCTGAAAAGGGTTTAGATGCCGGAGATATAGCTGCTGGGGGTTTCATCGCAGCTGCGTTATTAGGCCTTGGTTATGTCTATCTCACAGCAAAGACATGTCCAAACTGCGGTGCTAAGAACGCTCTTCATCGCCGAACATGCTGGAATTGTAACCATTCCTTAGAATAGAAAAGAATCCATTTCATTTACCTTTTGTTTCAATCCATTTTTTACGAATTTGATTGCTGGTTTGAAGTTTGCCATTTATTATTTCCGATAATATTTTTTGAGCGGCATTTGATTCCGTTTCTGATCGCCGTTTAAGAAAAATTATCACGAGATAGAAAATAATAGACATACAGATCGTATATATGAAGATCTGAAGCATTAAAAATGCAATGGCCATCGAGATAAGAACAGTAACGACAGCGATTACTGTTGAATCCAGTGCAAGATTTATTGTTTGTTGGGATTGGATTATATCATGCAAATAACTGACCCAACAATCAACAGACATTGGGCAATCTCTTTTCTTGACCTCTTTCATATAGTAATCACCATATTTGTAAATAAGTAGACCCATAGATTTAACAATGGATAATTAGCGAATTCATAATGATGAATGATATATTTATGTATATTGTTTTTGAAGATTTTTAGGAGATCACTTGGTTTGTTGCTGTATTATTATTATAATCAAGGTGCAACAATTCCTTATTCGAATTGATGGATCGAGAACCTTGAAAATGGTTATGTGAGGAGGAAGATTGGCCCCCGATCAGCAAAAAAAGGTAGAGGAAAAGCAATGATCACTAAATTATGGATTGATGAGTATATCAGAAATATGCAAGATTCAGTTAAAAAGACTTAAGCTTGCCATAAATTTATGCCAGCATGATAGCACAATTCGATCATTTTATGCTATTCAAGTAGCACTAATTGGTGGCAATATATAATACATATGTTCCGAAGGATGCCATGGACAAGGACATAGTACCTGCCTCGGTGTTCCTTTAGGGCCTTGAGACGGGCCATTGGGGCATTTGAACGGTGGTGGAGAGATCGGCGTATTTCGTTATTTAACGTCATGTCAAGAAAATGTCACGTTCATATGCCCTTTGGCATTCCGCACCGTATCAAATTATTGAACAACAATCAATATATATCTTACAAAGATTTGAACAAATCTTGAGATATAGTGGCCTCAGCTGATGAGTAATATGAGGTGGAAACAAATATGATCGATAATGGAAAGCGGACCCTCATATTATCCGGAGTTCTCCTTCTGATGGTCGTGCAATTGTTCATGCCG
>Ga0315288_10001450_pt1 | contig 30768 bp, 21 predicted proteins | sample YL17G11_20_MG_FD_203454 | JGI IMG/M metagenome (GOLD analysis project Ga0315288, IMG submission 203454) | Sediment microbial communities from Yellowstone Lake, YNP, Wyoming, USA - YL17G11_20 | ecosystem: Environmental > Aquatic > Freshwater > Lake > Sediment | place: USA: Wyoming | collected...
CGGGCTCACAGCCGCCGCGGTCGCGCGGACGTCTGCCGGCGAGACAGAGCTCGTCCGCGATCCCGCGCTGTCGTCTCCGCCGGGCACTGGCCTGGACGCCGTGTGGTCTCCTTGGCTGCCGGACTGGGAGAACGCCCGGTGTGACCTGCGCCCTTCGCATGAGGGCCTTCTCATCGACGCGCCAGGCCGTCCCTACGCCGTGGGCGGCGTGGAGCAGCGGATCGCGGGCGTCACCGGCGGGCAAGCGTACGCCGTCGAGGCCGAGTGTGAACTGGACGGTATCCCCTTCGCCTACCAGACGGCCGTCGTTCGCGCCACCTGGACGCGCAAGGGCGAGGCCGTACACCCGGCGGGGATGCTGGTGAGCGGGCCGTCCGTGAAGGGGAAGCGCGCGCGGTTCCATGATGTCCTCGTCGCTCCGGAGGAGGCCGATGGCGCATCGCTCCGCCTCGAGGTCCGTTGGCCGCAGGGCGGGAGTGTCCTCTGGAAGCGCGCGAGCATGAGGCCCACCGATCCGCCTGCGCCGCGGAAGGTGAAGATCGGTACCGTCTACCTCCGTCCATCCGACAGCACGCCTGCCAGGAACATGGATCTCTGGTGCACGCAAGTCGACGAGGCGGGCCGCCTCGGGCTCGACATCCTTTGTCTGGGCGAGGCGATCCTCATGGTCGGCACGCCCGCCGGGCCGATGGACATCGCCGAGCCGGTTCCCGGGCCCTCCACCAAGCGGCTCGGCGAGGCCGCGCGGAGGAACCACCTCTGGGTCGTCGCCGGCCTGATGGAGCGCGATGGGGACCTGGTCTACAACACCGCGGTTCTCCTCGATCGCGAGGGGAAGCTCGCCGGGACCTACCGTAAGGTCCATCTCCCGCGCGAGGAGTGGAACAAGGGCGTCACACCCGGCCTGGAGTACCCCGTCTTCCGCACGGACTTCGGCACGATCGCCATCCAGATCTGCTACGACTGGTTCTTCCCCGAGCCGGCGACCATCTTCGCGCACGAGGGTGCAGAGATCTTGTTCGCGCCGACATGGGGCAACACGCTTCCCGACTGGGACGGCGTCGCAGACGGCGAAACCGTCTTCCGCGTCCGCGCGCGCGACAACGGCCTCTACATGGTCCCCTGCGTCTACGATGGCAACAGCATGGTCATTGACCCCATGGGCCGCATCCTGGCATCGAACAAGGGCGAGACCGGCGTCTTCTGGGCAGAGGTCGACCTGAACAACCGAGAGCCGCTCCCCTGGGTCGGCTACTGGCGCGCCATCGGCCCCCGCGACCGGATGCCAGGGACGTACGACTCCCTGCTCTCCGGCCCGCCGGAGCCGACGTACTGATGGGAGGGGTTCCGGAGCGGCCGCATGATCGCTCTCTGATCATCCGGCCGATGGAGTGCGGCCGGCCGCAGGGCTCACACCCGGGTACGTGCGGACTCCTGGGGCGGCCCCGTACAGGGTGCGGGCCTCGGCGGGAGCGCGGGCGGCTGGCCCTGCATCCCCTCAGGCCTCGTCGGCCGGGTGATCACAAACCGATCACGCGGCCGCTCCATTCCCATGCCCCGTTCCCCTACTGCGACCGCCCTGCCGACCGATCCTCCATGAGCGAGATCAGGGGGAACAGATCGTTGTAGTGCTTCTGAATGAACATGGCATCGCGCCGCTTGAACAGCCGCTCGCCGAGGCGGTCGGCGATGGGGAGCACGGTGCGCTCGTGAGCACACAGCACCGGGGAGACGGTGTCGATGCTTCCCGTCGCCTGGCGGTTCAGGCACCCGCAGTAGTGGTTGCACCGCTCGCGGATCGCGCACGCGGCGCACGTCTCCTTCTCCGCCGCGTTCTGTATGTACAGCCGCGCCCGGGCCTCCTCGTCGATCCCCGTCGAGGCATGACCGATGGCGTAGTCGGGATCGCCGACGAACTGCACGCACGGGTAGAAGGTCCCATCCGGCCCGACGGAGATCTGACGCTGGCCGAGCTCGCAACGGTCGGACTTGCAGCTTCCCGGCCGGATGTGCGACCCGATCTTCACCTCGAAGGGGCTGAAGTAGAACTTCGCCTCTCGCCGTGTCTCCCGCTCATACCACTGCGCGAGCCGCCGATACTGCCGCCGCAGCTCCCGGATCGCCCGCTCGTCCCAGGCGCCGGCATAGTTGAGCGAGCAGATCAGGTAGCGGAACCCGCGCCCATAGAGGAACTCCACGGAGTCGGCATAGTGCTCCACTGTCTCCGGCGTGGTGACCAGCATCACGGGCGCGTAGGGCCTGTGGCGCAGCAGGAGGTCGATCGTCGCATCGAGCCGGTCGAACGACCCCGACTCGCCCGGCCCTACGCGGTGGCGGTCATGGGCCTCGCGGACGCCGTCATGGCTGAGCGCGACGAAGAGCCCGTCGGTGTCGGGGTCGCTGAGGAACGCCTCACCCAGCAGGAGGCCATTGGTCGTGACCTTGAAGTGGTAGGAGATGCCCGACCCGTTCCCGAGCCCGCGGCAGTAGCGCATCGCCTCGATGATGAGGTCTTTCCGCAGGAGCGGCTCACCGCCGAAGAAGATGACCCCGAGGCTCCTCTGCCCCCGGCTCTCCGCCTGCCCGCGCGCGACGCCGACCGCCTGCTTGATCGTGTCGAGCGTCATGTCCGGCCCCTCATGCGGCGGGGCGTAGCAGTACCGGCATCGCAGGTTGCACCGCGGGGTGGTATGAAGGGTGAGGTGCATCCTAGACGATCCCCTCCGCCTTGAGCCATGCGACGAAGTCCCGCACCTGCTCGCGGAGCAGCTCCTCCGCCGTCTGCTTGAGGACGTCCCCATCCCACCGAGCCCCGCGACCGCCGAGGCAGTCGATGACCCGGTCGCGTGCATCCTTGCTGAGCTGACGCCACCGCTGTCCGCCCGGCGCCCCGACCTTGACGTCGTCGATGAAGGCCAGCGCGTCCCGGCACGACTGGCTGTGCCCCTGCGGGCCTGGTCCGTCTGCCGTTCGCCCCATTTCCCTCAGGAAGCCCAAGCGCTCAGCATCGAGGGCGCCCATGACGACGGACCAGTCAACTCCTTCGGCGTCCGTGCCATCGATGCCGTACTGGCGCGCAGCCACGTCCGCCATGTCCGCACACGGGTCGTAGAGGACGCCGTAGACCTCCTTGCTCTCCGCCTGGCTCAGGCCTTCGGAGGCGAGCCGCGCGACTTCGAGTGTCCTGTAGGTCGTGACGGAACTCGCTCCCACCTGGGAGGCCGGCCACTCGGTGTAGTCATCGGTGGAGACGAAGCTGACCTCGATGCCACCGTCCGCTGTGGCCAGATCGGGAGTCAACTGGATACTCGCCCTCGGCGTCGGCCGCCCAGGGTCCTCGCCGAACCAAGGTGGCAGCTCCGACACCTCGATCCTGACGGGCCGGGCCGCGCCGGGGGTCAGCGCGAGGCCTGCTGCCTGGGCCTCCTCGACGATGACGGCGCGCGCTTCCTCTTCCGTGAGGAACACAGGCGGCGATATGACCACACACCCGACCGACCCGAGGCCGCCGCCGTGCTCGAAGATCGGCGCCACGGCCGCCTTCATCGCGGGCGTCTTCGTGCCGTCCTCCGCGGCCTCGGCGCGCTGCATGCGGCAGCCGGCCAACGCGAGCGAGCACGCGATGCCCAGCCCCGTCAGCACCAGCCTGTTCCGCCGCCACCGCTCTGGAACGAGGCGCAGCAGCTCCGGATGCTCAGCGAGTATCCCCTGCGTGGGGTATGACGGACTGCGGTACCCGTGCACCGGTCTGGTGTCCATCTCAGATGACCCCTTCGGCTTTCAGCCACTGGATGAAGTCTTTGACCTGCTCTCTGAGGAGATACTTCGCCGTATCCTGAACGGCAGCCGCGTCGTAGTCGGTCCAGTGTCCGTCGATGCAGCGGATCAGCTCGCTGCGCTCCCTGTCACTCAGGCCGCGGTATAGGGGGCCTCCCGCTTCACCAGCCTTCACGGCCTCGACGAAGCTCAGGACGCGCGGCTCCGTAAGGTGGTAGGCCGTGTCGGCGTGCGACCTCCCGTATTCTGCCCACGCGCGAAGACGGTCCATCTGCGTCTGTGAGATCGAGCCGACCACATGTGCCCAGTCCACCTCGTCCGCTCGCTCCTCATCCATACCGTGGGAGTGCTGTACCGCCTTCGCCATGGTGGTGCACGGGTCGTAGAAGACACCGTAGACACCCTCCACATTCGCCGAACGGAGCCCCTGTGACGCCGACTCAGCGACCAGGCGGTACGGGTAGAATGTCACCGTGCCGATCACCGAGTCCGATCTAGGCCATGCCTCGGTGTCAGGAGTGGAGATGAACTCGACCCGGACTCGCCCGTCGCTCGTCGCGAGGTCCGGCGCGAAGGCGATGTCGGCGCGCACGGAGGCCGCAGTCGTGGCGTCCGGTCCGTGGCCCATCTCTTCGTAGGGCGGCTTCGCGGCCACGGTGATATGAACCGGTGGCCCCGTGTCCGGGCCCAGCTCCACCCCAGCGGCGCGTGCCTCCGCGATGATCAGGGACCGAGCTTCTTCCTCGGTCCGGAAGTCCCCGAGGAGAGCGCCCGTTCCGCCGACAGCCCCGAAGCCCTCGCCGTGTATCAAGACCGGGGCGACGAGCGCGTGGGCCTCCTTCCCTTCCGCCTGCCTCTCCCGAGGCGGCGGGCAGCCGGCGAGGAGGAGCGAACACGCGAGGCCGAACCCGGCCACCACAAGCCTGTTCCGCCGCCAACGTTCAGGGACCAGGCGAAGCAGCTCCGGATGCTCGGCGAGTATCCCCTGGGTGGGGTATGACGGACTGCGGTAGCCGCCTACCGGCCCGATGTCCATTTCAGATGACTCCCTCCGCCTTCAGCCATGCGACGAAGTCTCGCACTTGCTCGCGGAGGAGGGCTTGCGAGAGGGCGCGGATGCGGCCGTCGTAGGAGAGGCCCTCGACCACGGCGAGGCGCAGTGTGGACTTCGTCTCCTCGTCCAGCGATCGCCATAGTGGTCCCGGCGGCTTCCCGGCCAGCACTAGGTCGAAGAACGCCAGCACGCGCCTGGCCCGCGCAACCGCTTTCGGACTCTCGCAAGACCCTTCGTCACTTGCCAAGCGCTGCAGCCAGTCGATGGAGTACCCGCGCACGGCTCGCCACGCATTGCCCCAGTCCGCCGTGTCCGCCCCCTGGTTGTTGATCCCCCACACCATATCGATGAGGTCGTAGCCGTTGCAGCACGGGTCGTAGAACGTCCCGAACGCGCCGCTCTCTCGCGAGCCGCTCAGTCCATCGCCCAGCCGGTCAGCGACCTCGCGCGCCCGAGTCACATGGATCGAGCCGCCCTCCGGGCTGGCGTCGGGCCACGAGTAGGCATCCTCCCTGGAGATGAACTCCACCGAGATGCCGCGCGACCGATCTGCAAGGTCCGCCGTGAACCGCACAGTGGTCGTTGGCGCCGGAATGCTGTGTGACGCTGCACCTTCGGGGCGGGCCTCGGACGAGACGGGCGGCCACTGGGAGAGGGCGGTGATGTCCAGCGCCACCGCGGGGCGGGCGTTGGCCTCGAAGAGCAGACCCGCGTGCCGCGCCTCGCCGGCGATGACATGCAGCGCCTCGTCCTCCGTCAGGAACACTGGCGGCGAGACGGCGACACAACCGGTCCCGCCGATGCCGTCGCCATGCACGAAGAGCGGCGCGACCACAGGCGCAGCGGTCGCCACCTCCTCGCCGACAATCGCCGGCCTACCGGCGGCCTCAGCCCGCCCTGGCGCTACCAGCAAGGAGCACACCAGCCCCAGCCCCGTCAGCACGAGCCGGTTGCGCCGCCAACGCTCTGGCACAAGACGTAGCAACTCCGGGTGCCCGCCGAGGATCCGCTGGGTGGGATAGGACGGGGCCAGGTAGCACCCCACGGGTTTGACTTCCACCGTGCGCCAGCCCCCCTGTGTCTGGTTCGCCGTCGTGTGCTTGGACGCCTGGCGCGGGTGCCGAGTTCCACCGGCCGCCCTCACTATGTATGACGCCTGGCTCGCCGCGAACGTTGGGTGCAGTCGCGCGCTGGCACACGGAAGATGGACGCGCTAGTTGCCCAGCCGGAGGGGCCGCACGAGAGGCCGAAGGCCTCGAAGTCCGGCCCTGTCCGCCGGAGGCGGACGCTGGGCTCCCCACGGGGCGCAGTGCGTGGGTCGTCCTTCGGACGACAGGGCCGGGCTTCGCTCACTGCGTTCGCTCGTTCGGCCCCTCCGGGAGACGGCACGGCGGCGCGCCACGCCGGGCGGGGGAGGAGGCAAGACGGGACGCCGGGAACTCGTCGGCAGGCGTCTGGTTGTGGCTTCGCCCGGCCACGGCACGCCCGCGGAGGGCCTGCATGAGAGTGCTGCTCGTCTCCACGAACCGCGCCGACCTGATGGTCCGGCCGTTCCCCCTTGGTGCCGCGTACATCGTCGCGAGCCTTCAGGCCCAAGGGCACGAGGTCGACGTGTGGGACGCCATGTTCGAGGGTGACTGGGCCGCCTCGTTGCGGCAGCGGCTTCGCGACTTCCGGCCGGCGGTCATCGGGCTGTCCGTCCGCAACGTGGACGATCAGGAGATCCGTGGAGCGCGGTTCCTGCTCGGTGAGGCGCGCGAGATGGCCGCGGCATGCCGACAGGAGTCCGAGGCCGTGCTCGTGGCCGGCGGCGCGGCGTTCAGCATGTTCCCCGCCGAGGCGCTCTCCTACCTCGGTGTCGACTACGGCATCGTCGGCGAGGGAGAGCGCGCGTTCCCGCAGCTCCTGGCGGCGCTCGAAGCCGGCGAGGACCCCGCGGGCATCCCCGGGCTAGTCTGGCGTTCCGACGATGGGGTCCACGAAGCGCCCCAGGAGTTCGTGCAGGACCTGGACGAGCTACCCGTGCCGGACCGGCGTCTCCTTGAACCGGCTCGCTACTATGAGTCACGCGGCACAGCGCCGATCCCCAACGTCGCTACTGTCCAGGCCAAGCGCGGGTGTCCTCGGTCGTGCATCTACTGCGTCACCCGCGTCATCGAAGGCCCCACGCACCGCCTCCGCTCGCCCGAGCGCGTCGTGGATGAGGTCGAGGCGCTGGCCGCGATGGGCGAGCGGCGGATCCAGTTCGTCGACAGCCTCTTCACGAACCCCCCGGAGCACGCGGAGGCGATCTGCAAGGAGCTGATCCGCCGGCGAGTGGAAGTGGGCTGGAGCTGCACGATCAACCCGGCGTTCGCGCCGCCGGACCTGCTCCGGCTGATGAAGCAGGCCGGGTGCCAACTCGCCATGGTCGGTAACGAGGCTGGCTGCGACCGCCAGCTCGATGCGCTGCGGAAGGGGTTCAGCAAGGCGGAGACGGCGCGCTGCTTCTCCCTCCTCGAGTCCGAGGGCATCCGCTACAACGCATTCCTCCTCCTGGGTGGCCCGGGAGAGGATCGCGCGAGTGTCGACGAGAGCGTGGAGTTCATGCAGCAGTGGTCGCCGAGCCTTGTCTCCGTCACCATCGGCATCCGTATCTACCCGCGCTGCGAGCTGGCGCAGATCGCGGCGGCCGAGGGCGTCCTCGAACCCGGCGCGGACCTTCTTCCGCCGCGGTTCTACCTTGCCGAACCGGTGCGCGAGTGGATCTTCGGCCGCGTGGACCCCGTCGTCGCGGCAAACGACAGCTGGATGTACTAGCCCCAAGTGGAGGGGCCGAACGAGTGGCCGAAGGCCTCGAAGTCCGGCCCTGTCCGCCGAAGGCGGACGCTCCCCCGCGTCGCCCTGTGGGCGACAGGGCCGGACTTCGCACGCTTCGCTCGTTCGGCCCCTCCAAGGAGCTCCGCGTGCTCGTTCGGCCCCTCCGATCGGGGTCACGGCCGCGGGCCGACCTCACTGACATCGATCGGGCGGAAGCCGAGCTGGTAGGCCGGTGACTCGGGGCGGAGGCGGTAGTCGCCCGCCTCGGGATCGACGAACAGCGGATCGGCAACCAGAGAGTGGCGGTCCAGGCCCTTCGCCTTCCACTCATCGAAGGTGTACTTCAGGAAGGTCACCGGCTCTCCGCCCGTGTGGTAGTAGAGGTTGTAGTCCCAGAGCGTCGCGAACGACCACCAGTCCTTCTCCGAGAACAGCGGCCCCTCGTCCCACACCACGATGTTCCGCGCGAACACCTCGCCATTCGGGCGCACCTCGCCCGAGGGCGCATCGCCATAGCGGGTGAGCTGATACTTGCTGCCGAAGACGAAGATGTTGTTGAGGATCAGGTTCCCGTAGCAGTTGAAGTTGCAGCCCCACCCGCCCGCCGAGGCGTGGTGGACCAGGTTCGACTCGACGAGGATCCCCGAGCAGCCGTTGTCGAGGATGATCCCCTCCCCCGCGCCCCAGTACTCGTTCGAAAGGACGTGGTGGATGTGGTTGTTGCGGATCGCGGTGCCGGGCGAGACACCCAGCGCGTAGATCGCGCCGTGCGTCCCGAGGATGCCGGTGCCGATGTGGTGGATATGGTTGAACTCGATGATGTTGTCCCGGGTGCGGTTCAGCGGGAAGTAGTCCCAGTTCCAGCCTACGGAGACGCCCCACTGGAACGCCCCGGAGATCTCGTTGTGGCCCACAAGGTTGCCGCTGCTCTGCCCGATCCACACTGCGGGTGACCCGAGGTAGACGGCGCTGCCGTCGGACAGGCGGTTGTCCGTGACGGTCGTCCGGCAAGCCTCCTCCTCATCGCGCGCGGCGACCGTTGGCTCGCCGATCTTGATGCAGCCGGCGCCGACGTCGCGGATGGTGTTGTGGACGATGGCGTTGTCCTGACAGCCCCGGCCGAGTGAGATCGCCCAGCCGCCGAGGTGTGCCAGCTCGCACCGCTCGATGCGGCAGTGGTGCGCTCCCTCTGCGGCGATCGCCGACGGCGCGCCCAGCTCGGCCTGCGTGAAAGCATAGCCCTCCTCCGGCAGCGTCCACGCGCTGTGGTGGAACCCGAGCCCGTGGAGCGTGATGTGCTCCACCAGCTTGCCCGAGTCGACATCGCCCTCGAAGCGCACCAGTTGCTCGAGGACGGGCGCTATCGCGTGGGCGGACGCTAGGTCCTCGTCGGCCGGCGGGTGGTATCGCAGCGTCTTGCCGTTCCCCAGGCACCACGTGCTCGGCGCCTCCAGGCCCTCGGCGACGTTCTCGGCGTAGTAGCCGAAGGACCAGGTGAGAGGGCGCCAGCTCGCACCGGTGAACACGATGGACTGCTGAGCGGCATCGATGGCCGCGATCCGCAGCCGCGCCTCCATCCAGAACTGCAGCACGACGATCTCCGCGGCTGGCCGGCTCGCCCAGTCCTCGACGATGTCGCCGGGCTGGTAGCGGAAAGCCCGCTTCCCGATTTCCGTGTTCTCGCTCGGGTCGAGGTTCGCGGCCCAGTTGCTGGTGGCGGGTGGCTCCCCGGCGATGCGGAGAAGCCGGTCCACGGGCCATCGCGCGCGCGGACGTCGCTGACCGTTGATGAAGAGCTGCGTGGGTCCCGCAGGGAGACCGGACGTATCCAGGCTCCAGTAGCCATCGCGATCCCTGACCCAGCCGGCAAGGGGCCGCCCGCCACTGAGCACCGGCGCTTCTCCGGGGTAGTTGCGGTAGACGACGGGGGAGGCCTCGGTGCCCGAGTCCTCCGGCCTGAAGCTCAGCGGCTCCGCGAGAACGTAGGTGCCGCCTCGGAACATGATCGTGATCGGGCCGGGGGACCGGTGGGTGTGCAGGAGCGCCCGCACGGCGTCGCGAGCCCGGTGGGGCGTGGCGAAGGGCCCGTCGGTTCGTCGCGCATTGGGAGCGGGCATGCGGCCCGACCACGCGTCATCGCCCCTGGGCGAGACGTAGAAGGCCGCCTCCGCGTCGGTCGACGCGGCCGGCGCAGCAGCGAGCAGTCCGAGCATGATGGCTGGACAGAGCATGGTTCTCGCCTCCGTTCCGATCAGTCCGCGAAGGCCTCCAGGGCCGCCTTCAGCACCTCTGCCGTACCGATGGCGTCTTTCATGCCTGTCTCCTCATCCGGCTTCACCTCGCCGGCGAGAACCTTCGCCAGGTCGCTTCCGCCGCCCCCCGCTGCCCAGCCCGTACCGCACATCCCGAGCATCCGCTCCGTCGCACCATCCTTCGACGCTGCGATGAGCCGCTGCACGGCCTCCGGGCTTCGCCACGGACACGGCCAGACGCGGAAGCCCTTCTCCTGGAAGAGCTCAAGCGAGGGGTACCGGTCCAGCACTTCGTAGTGCCAATCACAGAGGATGATGTCCTTGGATACGAGGTCGATCGCGGGCGCCGTGCCGTTCGCCGCGGCTTCCCACATCCCGTAGCCCGTAGCCCCCGCATCAAGCAGCCGGTCGGCCCACATCAGCATCTCAACGCCTCGCTCGCCGACGAGGTGGCCGTGGTAGTCACTCACGGCCTTCGCGAACAGCTCCGCCGTAGACTTGCCTTTACACCGCGGGCAGTTCCCACTCCCGATGATGAACACTTCGTCCATCCCGACGTGGAGTGCATCGGCCTCGAAGGCATCCAGCAGCTCGTCCATGAGGTCGAAGATGATCGGGTTCACGTCGGGATGCAGCGGGCACCAGCTCTGGCAGTAGAAAGCGGGGTCATCCATGGAGATCTCCGGGATCTCCTCCAGCTCGGGGTGTGCTCTCAGCAGGGCGCCTGTGTCCTTCTTCCATGACTGGTGCCCGAGGCAGTTGAGCAGCGGGATCAGCCGGACGCCGTGCTCGCGGCACACGGCAGCGATTCCGCGGGCATCGGCCTTGGTCAGGTCTCCGCCGCTCACCTCGGGGTGCGACTGGAACTGGAAGCTGTAGTCCACCTCCAGCACCAGCACGTTGACGCCCATCGGCGCGAGCCTTTCGGCGATGAGTTGCTTCAACCCCGGTACATCGGCGGAGCTTCCCAGCATCAGGTGCATTCCTCGCCAGTAGCCTCCCGCCGGCGCTGCTTGCGCGGACGCGCAGCACGCAGCCAGCGGCACTCCCAGGGATAGAGCCTGCCACGCTCGGTATGCCATTCGGATGTCCTCTCCCCTCGTCGGAGCCCGTGTGCGAGCCTCGGTGGCGGATACGCCCGCAGCGGGCCAAGGGTTCCCCGCGGCGCGCTCGGATCCCTTGGCCGGACGGCGACGGGCGACCGTCCCTGAGAGGGTATGTCGCCACGGGCACCGAAGTCCCTCGCGCGTTCCCCGCGATTGTGGCGAAGCGGGATTCCGATGCCGGCGCGCGGCCTCTGCCGGGCCTGGGCCGTGTACGCGCGCTCGACGCGAGAGAAGGGGGCGATCTGGGATGTCCGAGGACGAGCGGGACTACCGAGCCGACTACGTCGCAGTTCACCAGCGCAACTACGAGAGGATCTCCCGAGGAGAGCGGGAGGGATGGTCCAGCACGGATGATGTCGAGTCGGCGCTCGTGTACGTGGACCTCGCGCTCAAGCTCCCAGAGGCCCCGCAGAGCGGCCGACTGCTCGAGCTGGGCTCCGGCGATGGCTGCATGACGGTGCCTCTGGCCCAGCGGTACCCCCAGTTCGCGCTCTCCGGCGTTGATATCGTGCCCCTCGCCGTGGAGCTCGCGCGGGCTCGTGCCGGCAAGGCTGGGGTGCGTGTGGACTTCCGCGAGGGCAGCGTGCTTGAGGCCCCGTGGGAAGACGGGTACTTCGACGTGCTGGTCGATGGCCACTGCCTCCACTGCATCGTGCTGGACGATCGCAGGCGCTTCTTCCGTGAGGCGTGGCGCCTGCTTCGGCCTGGCGGCCTCCTGCTCATCGACACCATGGCCGGCGATCCGCCGGCCGGCATGGTGGGCGTCTTCGACCCCGAGACACGCGCCCATCACATAGATGGCGTCGCAGGCCGAACCTACGCACCGGTGGACCGGATCCTGGAGGAGATCGCGAGCGGAGGCTTCCGCGTGCTGACCTACCACGTCGAGTTCCGCCACGGCCAGAACGAGGCAGACTCGCTGATCTCCGCTGCCCTCAAGCCGGCACCATAGGCGCCGGCCCCAGCTCCGCTCCCCTGCTACTCGTACAGGCTGAAGGGGATGTCACGTTTGCCGTCGGCGTTGCTGGGCGGGAAGAGAGTGACCTCGCCGCCCTCCTCGTGTGAGACACGAACGCGAGCCAGCATGATCCCGTTCTTGTAGGTCCAGAAGGCGACCCGACCGCCGGCCAACGGGTTGGGGTCCTGGTAGTCGAAGACCTTCTGGTCGTCGATGCTCACCGCGACGCGATCGCCGTGCTTCTCCATGCGGATGTAGAACCAGTGCCGGTGGAAGTCCATGTTCCCACTGGTCGGCTGGTTGAACTTCACATCCGGCCGCTCGGCCACGATGGTATCCCCCCGCAGGAGGGCGGACTTCGCCTGCGGCCACTGGTCGCGCCCCGGGTTCCACCCGGCGAAGATGAGGCTGTAGCCCGAGTCGCGGCGCGCGCCGTCGCCACAGATCGTGACGTTCAGGTCACTGGGTCGGTCGTAGCCGGGTCCGTCGGGCAGGTCCATCTTCATCGCGCAGTACAGCTCGATGACCTGGTCGCCGGTGAACGTCCGCTTGCTCCATAGCGTGGGCACCGGGTCCATGTAGCCGCACAGCCACGCCCACCCGGGGAAGCACTGCCAGCGGTCCGCGACTTCCCACGCCCCACTGCTGTGGAACCAGTCGACGGGAGCTTCCGAGAAGGTGTACTCCAGCATGTGAGGCGCCCAGACGGAGACGTCCTCCAGGTTCAGCGATACCCCCTCCATCGCGACGCCGACATCCTGGTGCTCGATGGGCGTCTCATCGCGCAGGCTGGTGATGCACTGGTCGTCGACGTAGGCCGCGAGCTGCTTGCCGCGCCGCTGGAACCGGAAGACCTGCTGCTCGTCCTCCTGAGGCCATGCCCGGAGTTTCGCGATGGCCTCGGGCTGACCACGGCGCGACAGCCGCCCGCTCACTCCGTTCGCCCCCTGGAGCTCGAACGTCATTCCATAGCCCGAGTTCGCGGCATTCCGGTCGCCGTTGAGGACGAGGGTGAGCTTCCCCTGTTGGCTCCGTGCACCGTTGACATGCGCCTCGATGCGGGCGTCGCCATAGCAGACGCCCTCGAACCACCGCACCGGTGGCGCGCCGGCCGGGGCCGACCACAGCCCGCCCGCACTGGCCCAGCCACTCATCGTGGCCTCCTGCGTGAACTGCTGGGTCACGGCCGGGGCAGGGGCCGGCGGAGGGTAGAAGAGCGCGACAAGCTGGTCGAAGCGCGTGCCGTCGCCGTCCTCGACGAGGAACCCTACGCGCCCCTCCGCGGAGCTCGAGTCACCCGCCGATGCCGCCACCTGGCCGTCCACATCGAGGCGGACCACCCCATCGTGCACCGACGCCGTTACCTCGTGCGGCTGCCCGCCGGGGTCGCCCCCGAACGACTGGGCGACCGTCGTCGCCTCTCCCCCGGAGACACGGATCAGCTCGCGCTTCCAGCGACGCGCGGGCTCGGCGCTCTCCCCGTTCCAGCGAAAGACGTAGTGGTTCTCGGGGTCCTGGTAGTTCAGGTAGATGCCGATAGCCTTCGCATTCCGCGCCGGGGTCACGCGACACCGCACCTCGTAGTCATGCCAGGTACGGTCACCGTAGACGACCCCCGCGCCGCCCGCGGACCGCGTGGCCTTGATGCTCCCGTTGCCATACTCCCACTTGCCCTGGTTCGCAACCCACTTGCCTTCCTCGAACTGCTGGAAGTCGTCCGCCACCCGCCTCCACGAGTGCACGGCGACATCGTCATACACCGATGACTCGGCATCGCGCCCGTACAGCCCCACCTCACCCATGAGGAACGCGTCGGCGCGGCCCGTGAGAACCGTCTGGCCGTCGATGGTCGCCTCGGCGTAGCCGTCGTAGACCTGAAGGCCCAGTTGGTACCACTGCATCTGCTGGAACCCGCCGGGAGCGGCCGCCAGCTCCTGCTGTGCGCCGTTGCGCACGAGGGTCAGTCGGCGCTCGTTCCCCGCCCCTTCCTGTGCCCAGTGGAAGAGCAGGTAGTTCTGTGGGTCCTGGTAGTAGGCGCACAGCCCGATCTCGCCCGCGCTCATTGGTCTCACCGCGGCGCGCATATCACAGCCGTCCCAGAACCAGTAGCCCGTGGTCGTGATGCTCTCGGCCGCCGACTTCACGGCGTAGGCGAACGGGTTGGCTGCCAGCTTCGGGTCGGGAGGGGGGCGGTTGTACTGCTCCGGTGCAGCTACGTGGTGGAGGCCCGTGGTCTCGAACGCACCGACGGGTACCTCCCAGCCGGTCGGGGTCGGCTCGTCCGTCATGAAGTTGGACGCCAGGTTCACCTCGGTGAACGGCTGGATGAGAACGTCCTGGCACGTCAGCGCTGGCTCGGATGCGGCGACAGCGATCTCGCCCCCGTTCGGCTCCCCATCATGGCCCCGAAGCAGGGGCATACCGTTCACGATGACGGCCGTCACCCATCGGTCCCGTTTGAGGCAGACATCCGCCGGCAGGGAGGGCGTGAACGGAGCTGTCACGGGCGCGGCCGCCCGACCGCCGGCGATGCGCGTCAGGCGCGCTTCGCCCGGCTTCAGCGTAAGCACTGTGCCCGAGTCGGGGGCCTTGCGGTTGAAGACAACCGATACCACCGCAGCGGCAGGCCAAGCCCCCTGGCCCGTCACGGTGAACCGGACGCGGTAGGCGGTGTCCTCCACGCTTCCGGCTGCGGCGGCCGTCGCCAAAGCATCCGCCACGGCGCCCTGAGACACCGCCGGGCGCACTGAGATGGCTGCCGAAGCCAGCATGGCAAGCGTGAGCGAGATCCGCGCAGAGCGCATGGCCGAGCCTCCCTCGGGGGCTACCGCCCGAACGGGGTCCAGGCGGGCCACTGTTCGGCGGATGCATCCCCGGGCGCGAGGGCCAGGCGGACGTCATCCACGAGCAGGGCCCCGCTGTTCGTTCGGTCGATGCCAGCGGAGAACGTGTCGAGCACGACGATGATGACCCGCAGTTGCGATGGATCGAGCTGTCCGTTCTGGTCCACGCTGAACTCGTCCAACCGGAACGAGTCCAGCGGTATCTCCACGTCATGCCACTTGCCATCGGCCGGTACGGGCACCACCGACACATACCGCGCCTTGTCGCGCTCCTCGAGCAGGACGTGGAGCTGACAGCCAAGGGCCGTCTTGGCGCGGAGGCGCACGACCTGCAGCCGCTCGAGCGGTACCGACGGCAGGCTGCTCACGAAGCCGGCCCAGCGCCACCCGCCCACGCTGTAGCCGATGCTTAGCGCCGACCCACCACCGTCCGGCACGCGAGTGAGCTCGGCGCCCCCCAGGGCCATCCCGTCGATCCGGTCCAGGGAAAAGTCCGCTACGACCACTTCGGTCCCCGCGGGAGAGTCGATCACCGACACCCGTCGCTTCGCGGGAGCCGCCGCGACGGCCACACTGTCCAGCCAGAGCATCTGCTCACCGGTCTTCCAGCCGAGCGCTCGCCCCGCCTCGCCGCCCAGGTTAGAGAGATCGGCGAAGACCACCGATTGGATCTGGTCCACGTCCAGCTTCCCGTTCTCGTCCTCCGACCCCTCGCCGAGCTGCAGCTCATCGAGGCTCACGGCCTCCTCGCGGAAAGCTCCGGGGGTCACATACATGTAGCCCACGTAGTGCGAGTCATCCGCCTCGACGACGCCGTACATGAGAGGTGTGGGCTCGGTGACCTTGATGGAGAACCGGATGGACTGGGCCCCCGGCTCCGGCGCGAGCTGTCCGCGGAGCATCGCGAAGGCGCCCTCGCGCGGGGTGTAGATCAGCTCCAGAGCCCCGGCCCCCTCGCGCACATTCGCGGGCGTAGAGGTGACTCGCAGCCCCGCCTCCTCATCCATGCAGCGCCAGACCGTTAGGGCTGCGTCGGAGTCGAGCGCGCCGGGGTTGTCTACGGGGGCGACGGCGGTCGCCTCCTGGGCATTCGCGGTGGGAACGTATGGCAACACGGCGAACGTGATGAATAGGCCAACAAGATGGCGTCGCACTTCGGCTGCCTCCGATGGCGGGTGTTCACGGCGGGAGCGACATTCGGCGCGGCCGCGTCCCATCCCTGCAGCCGCTTAGACACGCAGACTGAGGAACGGTTCTCGTCCGACCCGATTCGTACTCGATTGAGGCCTGGGCGGACCTCACGGCTCCTGGAGGCCCTCCTCTGTTGGGCGCGGAAACGTCTGCACATTCCGCGGCGCTCAAGGCGGCATAGGTTCCGCGTCGTCCGGGGCGTCGCTGTCGCGGAGCGGTTAGGTTGGGCAGTCCTCCTTTCGACGCCATGCACAGGGAGCTCGAGCGCGTTCTAAAGCCTGGGGATGTCGTGCTCGAGAAGTGGGATGTGCCATGGTGGCGTGTCTCGTACCATGTGGGCGCCGCGGGCATTCGCTATTGCCAGAGGCGGTGGCTCGGCGACGACTGTCTGTGGACGCACAACCACGCCATGTTGTACTTCGACCCGAAGTGTGCTCTCGACTTCGTTCTCCCCGTCGTGCGATGGCGCCCCACTATCGCCTACTACGGGTCAGTCAGCGTGTGGAGGTACGCGGGTCGGGCGCTCTCCGACGCGGACACCGCGGTGATGCGCAAGTCGGCCGAAGGCTTCATCGGCCATCCCTACAACGTGCCGATGTTCCTCCTGATGGCCCTCCATGGGAGGATGGGCACCCGTCAGGTGCTGGAGTGGATGATCCGTGCGATGCCGCGGTTCGCCGTGTGCTCGGTGGGTGTCCGGCTCGCCATGGAGAGCGCCGTCTGCGGGGCGTCGGGCAGTGCGGGGCTGTTCACCGGCGTGCCACTCGTCGGCACGACACCCGCACACTACTCCCTCGGCCCCGAACGTGGCTCGTCATTCGAGGAAGTCGTTCGGTTCGAGAGTGGCAAGCGCGTCGACATCGGAGGCGGCGCGCGGCGGACCCTCAGTCCCAGAAGCTGTACGACGACACGTTCTTGACGACCCCGTAGATGTTCCAGAGGCTCCCCATGGTGAAGTCGCCGAGGATGAGCCCGAAGGCCAGCGGGATGGCTCTGACGTAGAGCGCGGCCCCGCCATACCGGATCAGTGCACTCTTGACCGCCCAGGCGATGAACAGAGGGCACCATAGCCTCTCCATGGCCCAAGAGCTGGAAACGGCGAAGCCCGCCGGATGTATCGGCCACCAGAGGAGGCGCGTCTTGAGGAACATGGCCAGGAACGCGAACGCGATGCCGCCGGTCACCGCGAGCGTCGAGTGGATGGAGAACCCGGTCGGGTTCGTCATCCCCGTCGTGAGGTCCCGCCAGGGCTCGTTGCCGATCCAGTAGGGCACCTGTCCGGCCGGTAATCCTCCTCCGGCGCCGAGCCTGAAGCAGAACATGAGCTGAGCCGCGCAGGAGAGCACCATGCCGACGATGGTCGCCACTACCATTGAGGGCCAGAGCCCCGTCGGGCGCGAGCGCGTCGCGTCGAACAGCTTGAAGGCCTCCGCGGCATGAGGCATTGAGTGTGAGCGGTAGGCGCGGTTGAACCAGTAGTACAGCGCCCCGACCATCTCGTTCCCGTGGCCCAGCGCCCGGCTGCCGAAGATCCGCTCCAGGTTCTTCTCCGGCCCGGAGAAGTGCAGGTCATGAACCGGGAGCCCCATCTCCGCTCGGATCCGGGTCACGGCGAGCGAGAGCCCGATGTAGATCACGAAGAACGCCAGAGCATAGGCGAACGATGCCCCGGCCCGCATCGAGAACCACACCAGGAAACCGAGTCCCGATAGGATCATGAGGTACGCCAGTCGGTAGCTACTCGGCGACGCATCGTCGGCGATGGGTTCCCCGAAGAGAGCGGACCTGACGGTACGCCACAGGTATGTCCGTCCGATCCACAGCGCGAACAACGACAGGCCGAGAAACCCCCCGAAGCTCTGCTCGAGGATCCACGGCGCGCCCGGTACGGCCATCCCTCGCGCGACGGACACGACGCGCTCCGCCTTGAAAAACCAGAAGAACGCCCAGCAGGAGAACGAGAGCTCTACAGGCAGCAGCAGCCCCATCCCGATGACGAACGGGTAGAACGACACCGGGGCGAACCCGATGGCGTTCCAGGGCCGGTCGATGAGCTGTGCGCCGATGTTGAACTGGGGTATGGCGAGAACTTTGGTCGGGATCGCGGGGATGATCGGCTTCAGGTGGTGGAGGCCGTTCATCAACTCCACGAACGTCGCGGCGCCGAACCCGAGCCACATCAGTCGGTCGCGAAAGAGGGGGGTGGATGGGTCGGTCATCTCAAGTGGTAGCTGCATCACCGGGAACGTTAGGCGCTCCGAGGCGATCCATCGGCGGCGGAAGACCAGGTTCACGCCGAGGCACATCACGAACAGGGCGGTTGTGAACGCGGTCCACCAGGCCACGGGCCCAATCCATGGGCCATAGAGCGCCGGCTCCGTGATGCTCCGCTTGCCCTCCCAGAACGCGTCGGAGGCGTCTCCGCTGACGACCAGCCAGTCCGGTAGGTACTGGAAGAAGAGGTCCCGCCAACCGTTCTCCGGCGTCGCGAAGTGGTGCGGGAAGCCGATGATGGGCACCAGGTCCTGGGCCATGTCGAGGCTGCCCGAGGCCGTCGAGATGGAAAGCAGGACATAGATCGCCACCAGTTCCCCATGGGAGAGGGCCTTCTCGGGCAACAGCCGCCGGAACGGCCAGTTGGCCAGGAGTATCAGCAGCATCCAGAAGACCACGTTGTAGAACAGCGACACGGTCGTCGGATAGCCCGCCCAGCGCACTTGCTCGATCTGGACGAGCCAGTAGAGGTTCAGAGGCGTGATGGCCGCGGCAATGCCGACGATGAGCCACCAGCGCAGCGCGCGCAAGCTGCGTTCAACTCCGGCGCGAGCGGCTGGAGGTGTCTCAAGCCTCTGGGTGCCCATCGGTGGCGCCTCACACGAAGAGTCGGCCCGCAGCCATCCCGGCGAGCCGACTCGTTTGCCCGCATGCGACCTTCGTGTTCGGCCCCGAGGACGCGCAGGCCTGCGCGCGAGTGGGCTGGATGGCCGGGCAGCCCGCAGGGGAGGATGTGCTCCAAAGGTGCGCCCGGCGCTCAACCATGAAAACTCGGATCGCCGTTCCGGGATCTCATGGTATAGTGTCTCCATGATCGAACGCCCACAGCATGTCGACGCTGTCCGGACGGCCTTGGGACGGGCCCCGATCGCTGCCATCCTCGGACCCCGGCAGGTCGGGAAGACCACGTTGGCCCGGATGCTTACCGCCGGCTCGGAGGCCACGTGGCTCGACCTGGAGTCGCCTCAGGACCTGGCCCGCTTGGCCAACCCGCAGCTCTACCTGCAGTCGCTCGGCGGCCTGGTCGTGATCGATGAGGTGCAGATCCGCCCCGACCTCTTCCCGCTCCTGCGCGTGCTCGTCGACCGCCCCGGAGCCGCTACGCAGTTCCTCATCCTCGGGAGCGCCTCTCCGGATGTCATCCGAAACGCATCGGAGACACTGGCGGGTCGCGTCGAGTTCGTGGAGCTGGGTGGGTTCGATCTGGCCGAGGTCGGGCCGACAGCACTCGAAGCCTTGTGGTTGCGTGGCGGCTTCCCGCGCTCATTCCTGGCGGACAGCGACGGTGATAGCCAGGCGTGGCGTCAGAGCTTCGTTCGCACCTTCCTCGAGCGGGACATCCCGCAGCTTGGCATCCATGTACCGGCTGCCACGCTACGGCGGTTCTGGACGATGCTTGCCCATTGGCACGGACAGCTCTGGAACGCGTCTGAGATGGGCCGGAGCCTGGGCTTCTCGGACAAGACCGTCAGGTCTTATCTCGACCTGCTGACCGGTACGTACCTCGTTCGGCAGTTGCCGCCCTGGCACGCCAACGTTGCCAAGCGTCAGGTCAGGTCGCCGAAGGCGTACCTGCGCGACACCGGCCTTCTGCACACGTTGCTGGCGCTGCCGGACCGCGATGCGCTCTTCAGCCATCCCAAAGTCGGCGCCTCATGGGAGGGGTTCTGCCTGGAGCTCGTGTTGCGAGCGGTCCGGCCCGCCGAGGCATACTTCTGGGGCACTCATGGCGGTGCGGAGATCGACCTCGTCTTCCCCATCCGGGGGCGCCTACAGGGCGTCGAGATCAAGTGGCGTGAGCAGCCTCGCATGACGCGCTCGCTGCACACGGCGATCGCCGACCTGGAGCTGGAGCAGGCCTGGGTTGTCTACCCAGGCGACTATCGCTTCCCCCTCGCCGACCGCGTGACAGCCCTTCCTGCCCGCGACCTTACCAAGTGGCGACCGGAGTGAGGTGGGCGGGCGACGCTAAGGAACGGCCTACCGCGGGGCTCGATCGTACGCGGCCGGTCACCCCAGCCGTACGATGAGCGGTTCCTCTGTGTCCTCGTAGCGCTCGCGGGTGCGAATGAACTCTTGCTCGCAGGCGATGAACGCGTCGACGACGGCGGGGTCGAACTGGGCCCCGCTACCGTCGGCGATGATCTCCCGGCTGCGGTCGTGGGACAAGGGCTCCTTGTAGCAGCGGCGCGTGGTGAGCGCATCATAGACGTCGCCCAGGGCCAGAAGTCGGGCGGGCAATGGGATATCGTCACCGGCAAGGCGATCCGGGTATCCCGCCCCGTCCCACCGCTCATGGTGCCAGCGCGCGATCTCGATGCCCATCTGCACGAATATGTTGCCCGGGTGCTCGGCATCGACAATCTGAAGCATGTCGGCCCCGATCACGGTGTGAAGCCGCATAACGTCGAACTCGTCCGGCTCCAGCCGACCCGGCTTGAGGAGGACACGATCGGGGATGCCTACCTTCCCGATGTCGTGCAGCGGCACCGCGGAGCCGAGGTGGCGCATGAAGGTGTCGTCGATCCCCAGCGACCCTTGCGAGGCCGCGAGGGCCCGAGCCAGGATGCGACAGTACTCGCGGACGCGCTCCAGGTGCACGCCGGTGTCATCATCGCGCGATTCCGCCAGCTTGGACATTGCGAAGATCATCGCTTCGTGCGCGCGCGTGATCTCGTCGACCTGCTGCCGAACGCGGGCCTCCAGGCGCTGGCTGTACTCCTTCACGAGCCTGAAGTAGTCCGCTTCCTGGTCGCGGAGTCGCTTGCGCTCGATGCAGGCGCTGACGCGCGCATTGAGCAGCGTCGCGTTGAAGGGCTTGGCCAGGTAGTCGTCGGCGCCGCCGCGGATACATCGGACGATGCTGTCCATGTCGTCGAGCGCCGAGATCACGACCACGGGAGTGTCCCGGTGGCGCGGGTCGGCCCGCAGCCGTTCCAGCACCCGGAACCCGTCCAGGCCCGGCATCATGATGTCCAGGAGAATTACGTCCGGATCCTCCTGTGCCGCCATCTCCAGCCCGACGATCCCATCGGGGGCACACAGCGGGTCATGTCCCGCCGCCCGCATCATCCCCTCGAGCACCATGCGATTGGCCAGCTCGTCATCCACGACGAGCACCTTTGCTCTGCCCGACACCGCCAACCCCTCCTACCCACCCGCGTAGCGAGCCACGGTCTCGAGGAGCGTACTCAGATCCACCGGCTTCACGAGGAACCCGGTGAAGCCCGCCTCCTCGCACTCCGACCGGACCGACCCCTCATCATGGCCTGTGAGTGCCAGGATCGGGGTGTCTGCGAGCCCAGGATCCTGGCGCAGGACCCGGCAGACCTCGACCCCGGACGTGCCCACGAGCTCCAGGTCCAACAGTATAACCGCAGGCCGCTCGCGGGTGGCCAGGAGGATCGCCTCGTCCCCTGTCTCGACCTGCAGCGACGCAAACCCTCCCACTGCGAGCATCTCGCTCACCAGAACGAGGTTCGAGGCGTCGTCGTCCACCACGAGCACCTTGGCCCCCGCCGGACTCGCGCCCGGTCCCACATCGCCCGCAGCCATCGGCGCACCTGCCTCTTGGTCCGGCAGTGGCCCGCTATCTGCGCGTGCGATGGCCAAGAGGTCGTTCACCAGGCGGAGCAGGCGCTTCCCGTTCTGGTCGATCTGGGATACGTACTCGGCTTGTTGGTCGGTGAGCGGTCCGAAGAACCCCCCGCGGAGTAGCTCCGTGAACCCGAGGATCCCGTTCAGTGGCGTACGCAGTTCGTGGCTCATCGAGGCAAGGAAGCGGCTGCGGTGGTGGTGGGCTTCCGCGACCTGCCGGCTGCTCTCTTCGAGCCGCGCCAGCGACTCGCGCAGCTCGCGCGTGCGCGCTTCGACCTCCCGTTCCAGTACCGTCCGCTCCTCCACCAGGGCGCCCTCTGCCCGCTTCCGCTCCGTGATATCCTGGCCCACGACCAGCACGCCGACGACCGTGCCTGCCGCATCACGCCGGGGGTTCCAGGTGAGGAGCAGGCACGCTGTTGGGCCGTCTGGGGTATGTACGGAGCACTCGAAGTCGTGGACGGCTCCTCCGCCGAGGGCGGTTTCAAGTGCGGACCGCGCGCGCTCTCGCTCCTCTGCGGGCAGGAGCAAGTCCACGAGCGGGCTCCCGATGGCGGCTTCGCGTGGGTGGCCCATCACTCGGGTTGCCATAGTGTTCCACTCGTCGATGAGCCCCTCGGAATCGGTACCGACGATGGCGGCGCTCGCCGTCTCGATGGTGCGGGCGAGGTCGTCCCGTACTCGCGCCACCTCTGCCACACGCTCCAGAGCACTGTGCTCAAGAGCCATCATCCGGCCCTCGAGGTCGTCCAGAGCTTGCTTCTGGTCGGTCAGGTCCACGTATGCATTGAGAATGAGCGGCTCCGCCCCGAACCGGACGGGAAGAACGGTCCGAAGAACGGGCACCGCAGTACCATCGGCGGCGATGAGCATCTCCTCGCGCACTGAGCGGCCGCCCCACGCCCGGCACTGGGGCGCCAACTCGTAGTCGGGCACGCCGCACGGGCCCAGTTGGGATGCTCCGAGCAGGTCCTCCTCGCGGTCGACCCCCAACAGCCGCAACGCGGACTGGTTCGCGCGGCGGATCACGCCCCGCGAGTCGGCGATCACGATCCCGAACGGCATCCCCTCGATCAGGTCCCCAGGCAGGCTCCGGACCTGCGACATCTCCTCTTCGCCCTCGCGGAGCGCATCGAGGATGACGTTGAACATCCGAATAACCGTGCCCGTCTCGTCGCGGGACTCACCCCCGTAGGCAAGCTCCCGGCTCCCCCGCTGGATCTCCTGCGCTCGGTCCGCCAGCGCAAGCAGCGATGCGGACCGGCGACGGACCTGCAGCAGCCCGACGTACACGCCGATGGGTATGAGAACCGACGCTGCGGCGGACTCGCCGATCGAGCCCCACAAGTGCCGCAGCTCCTCGTGCTCGTCGGCGGGCTCTCTGCGCAGGTCTAGGGCGGCGCGGCCGCGGATGCTGGCCTCGTGGTCCATGGCATCGAGCACCATCGCGCAAGCCAGCCACGCGACTAGGGGCAAGCAGATCAGAAGCACCGGCCGCGAGATCGCCGTCACGAACCTGGTCCTCGTACGTCGGGCCACGAGGGCCAGGCCACGGGCCAGGATGGTCGCGTAGCCGGTGGCGACGAGCACGCCCGCGGCGATCCCGGGACTGGCGAGAGCGGTCTCCGGCAGCATCAGGGGCGCCTGGGCCAGCGCGAGTAGTCCCAGCGGCAGCCAGCCGGGATGCCAGGTGTCCGGGTCGCCGGCCTCGCGCCCGCGCCAGAACCCAGCCGCGATGAGCAGCACTGCCGTGAGTGCGGCCAGGGCGGGCCCGCTCGCCGCGATGCTCGAACAGAGTGCTGGGGCGAGCCCACACAGCGCAATCCCTACCCCGACGCCCGCAACCGTGGCACGCAGGATCGAACGGTGCCGGGCGGCGGAGAGGGGCGCCCCGACCAAGTGCACGATGGCCAGGAGAGCCGGTCCCCAGGACAGGATCACGACGCCCGCCGCTTCACGTCCGATGGACGACCCGAGGATGGCACCGGGGTGGCTGAGCCAGGCGCCACTGCACACCCCCGCCGCCGCCAGCCCCACCACGCCTCCGAGGCTGCCGCATCGGCCCATGAGGCCCACCACCAACGTGAGTGCGCACCACACGCACACGAGCATGACAAGCGCGCTCCGCGCGTAGTTCGCGAGGCCGGACTCGTTGGGGGCTGCTGAGGCGGCTATAGCCGCCACGACGGCTGCCGTAGCCCACAGGCCGAGCCCGAGACACAGCCGCCATCGTGAGCGGTCCGGGAGGGCAAATGCCCTCCGCGGCTGTCCAACCGCGTCACGACGTGGGCCGTTTCCGGTCGCACTGATAGTCATGGCGCATGCTCACATTGAGCGGGCCCGTATGATGGCGCTCTCTCGGGCCCCCATCCGCATTACGAAGCCGCCCTGATCCCCGTTCGGTGATCGCACTGCCGCTGACGGACCAAGCCGCAGTCCCACCACGCATGCGGCCGCAGACCAAGGGTCATCATACCGTCCCCGAGGTGATTCCTGAGTCCCGGGGCCAACATTGCGGTTTGCGCAGGGAGTCCCTGCCGGCGAGCCCGGCAAGCGTCTGGATGTCCACTTCCCCGTCGGCGTCTCCGGCCTCCCCGGTCGCGTGCGAGGTCCGCAGCTTCACGGCCCGGAGGTCCCCGACAGCCACGCTGGAGACGAGAGATGAGCGGTGGGTACAGACCCGGCTTCGGGCAGGCGTGCCGACCAGACCATCCGCTGCGGCGTGCAGTCGGCCCCGCGCATGGGCTGTGCGTCCATGGAAGCCGGTGCTAGACTGGGTCCTGGGATGGGAGCTGAAGAGCGATGCTCAACCGCGTGTGCATTCAGGGGTACAAGTCGTTCGATCGCTTCGAACTGACACTCCAGCCACTCACGGTCCTGTTCGGCCCCAATGCCTCTGGCAAGAGCAACCTGCTGGATGCGCTCCAGCTCCTCTCGCGTCTCGGCACCAGCAAGACCGTCAGGGACGCGTTCGCCCCCCCACATCGCGGCGAGCCACTGCACTCGTTCCGGTTCGGTCGACGCGGCGTCGCGGACCTCCTGGACATGGCGTCCGTCTCACTGACGGTCGAGGCCGACGTGACGCTGTCGGACGCGACGGTGGAGAGCGTGAACCAGGACATCCGAAACCTGCGTGCGCGGCCCGACAAGACGGGTGGCGACGGCGCGCCAGCGCGCAGTTGGCAGGTCCGCGAGCGGGATCTGCGCTATAGGGTCACGGTCGAGCTGACTCCGGCCACAGGGGTGCTTCGAATTGCGGACGAGTACCTGGCTGCACTGGCTCAAGGTGGCGAGCCGTCAGGCAGTCGCAAGCCTTTCATAGAGCGCGTGGGCGACCGCCTTCGTCTGCGTACGGAGGGCCAAGCGCACCCAACGTACCACGACAGGTACCTGGATCACACGGTCCTATCCATGCCGCTCTACGCGCCTCACTACCCTCATGTCGTCGCCATGCGCCGCGAGCTGGAGGGCTGGCTCTTCTTCTACCTGGAGCCAAGGGAACGGATGCGTCGTCGGTCCCCCGTGGCCGAGGTGCGGCACATCGGGGCCATGGGTGACGATCTGCCGTCGTTCCTCAACACACTGCAGGCCGACCACCTGGACCAGTTCCGCGCGGTTGAGAAGGCACTCTCGGCTGTGGTCCCGTCCGTGCGTGGGCTGAAGGTTGCTCCGAACAAGCTGGGCCAGGTGGAGCTGGTGCTGGTGGAGGACGATGCCGAAGTGCCGGTCGAGACGGTCTCGGAGGGCACGCTGCGCGTGCTCGGGCTGCTCGCGCTGTGCGGCGCGCATGAGCGTCCCTCGCTCATCGGGTTCGAAGAGCCGGAGAACGGGATCCACCCACGTCGGCTGGAGCATGTGGCGCGGCTCCTCGAGTCGCGCGCCCACGCTCGCGGGACGCAGATCCTCGTTACCACGCATTCGCCTCTCCTGCCCGACCTTGTGCCCAACAAGAGCCTGTACGCGTGCCGCAAGAGGAGTGGCGTGACGGCCATCGAGCACTTCGTCGAGACAGGGATGTTCCGGCCGGGTGCTATCGCCGATGCACTCGACGACGATGCTGTCGCGACAACCCCCATGTCCGAGAGGATCCTTCGGGGGGACTTCGATGGTTAGGGCCGTGGTGTTCTGTGAGGACATGGGTCACGAGCAGGTCGTGTGTCCCCTGGTGCGCCGCGTAGCCGGCGACCTTGCCGTCGAAGTCTCCATCACGGTCCGGAGTGCCCAAGGGGGAGCGGGCCGCGCGCTGTTCGCATTGGAGCGCTACATGCGCGATATCGACCAAGGTTGCGAAGCGCGTCCCGACCTGCTGGTTGTTGCGGTGGACGCGAACTGCTTCGGTCGCTCGAAGCGACGCCAGCAGGTCCAGGGGTGCCTAGCGGGCACGGAGGTCGCCACCGCCATGGCCATTCCAGACCCGCATGTCGAGCGCTGGCTACTCGTGGATGGCAAGGCATTCAAGAGCGTCCTCGGGGTCGGATGCAAGGCACCTGACCAGAAGTGCGAGAAGGACCGGTACAAGGAGCAGTTGCGAACGGCGGTGAGGGAGGCAGGCGTCGAGCCCCTCCTCGGCGGGCTCGAGCACGCAGAGGCCATCGTGGCGGCGCTGGATCTTCAGTACGCTGCGGCGAACGACACGTCTCTCGAGCACTTCATCCGCGACCTTAGGGCTGGGCTTCAGCCCTGAGTCGCCCGCGGCCGTGTTCCTATGGAGCGCCTACCCCTTGACCCTCCGGCCTGCGCGAAGGAGCGTGAGCGCCTTCGCCTCGATCTGGCGGACGCGCTCGCGGGACAGCCCGAGAATCCCGCCCACCTCGGACAGCGTCCGCTCGACGCCGTCGTCGAAACCGTACCTCAGCGTGAGGACGCGGCTCTGCTGCGGTGCGAGCGAAGCCAGGGCCGTCGCCAATCGCTGCCGCTCCAGAGCCGACGCAGCTCGGTCCTCGGGATCGTCCGCCATCGGGTCCGGGACCAGCTCGGCCAGCCGGGTGTCGCTGTTCTCGGAGGCCGGGGAGTCCAACGAGGCCGGCGGGCGCTTTGCGCGGCGCAGGATCGTCAGCAGCTCCGGCGTCTCGCCGATCTCGCGGGCCAGGTCGATCCGAGTGGGTTGCCGCAGAAGCCGCTGCGTCAGCGCGTCCTCGGCCCGCGCGGCGCGGTCCAGCTTCTCGCCGGCGTGGTCCGGCACGCGGATGCCGGGCGACAGATGCCCCACGGCCCGCTGGATCGCCTGCTGGATCCACCACACGCTGAACGTGCTGAAGCGGTTGCCCCGCTCCGGGTCGAACCGCTCTACCGCCCGCATCAGGCCGATTGTCCCTGCCTGTACCAGATCGTCGAAGGGCAGCCCGCGCCGAGAGTACTGGCCGGCCGCGCGGTGAACGAGACCCAGGTTCGCTTCCACAAACAGGCGGAAGGCCTCGACATCGCGCAGGCCGATGGTCCTGTCCGTCACCGACATGGGGTCGAGCGGCTGATCGATCTCCAGGATGATCGGGGCACAGACCGGCACATCCGCCGCGTCCGGAGCCGGGTAAGTGGCCACCAGCCGCGGATGGGAGGCGGGAGCGCGCGTGTTCTGGGCAAAGGGCGTGAGGGGCTGCTCGGCGTCGGGCGCACGCTCCGCGTTGCCCGTCCGGAACTGGATGGAAAACGGCACCAGGCCGGGGGCCTCATCGCTACAGTCGGGCCGAGGGGCCGTGACGCCGTGGTACCACACCGTGTACAGGGTGTTCGACCGTAACCCCGTGCGCGGCGTCAGCCGGATGATGTCTGTTTCAGGATCGTAGGACACCTCAACGGCGGAGCGGGCGATTCGGCGAGATAGAGCGTGCTCGTCTGCCGAGGAAAGCCCCTTCCCGCGCCGCGCCCGCGTGTTGAGGCGCCTCTCATCCCCTCGCCAACCCAGCGCCGTTCCCTCGGCGCTCCGGGACGGTGCCGCCACTGGGAACTCATGTGGAGACCTCATGGACTTTCCCTCCCTCCCCGATCCGCGGTGCGCGCCCCACTTCGATGGGCCGTGTGGTCCCTGTGTACCTCGTGGAACGTCTGGGAGAGCCTATCCCCTCGCGTCCCGCCCCTCTGCGCAATGCCGCCTGGCAACCCGAAGTGCTCCCCACGAGCTCACCCTCTTCTCCCCAACCACCGCCCGCCGCCGGCCATTGAGAACTATGGCCTCTCCCGTTCGTACTCTATAGAACGCACTCGGTCCCCCAAAGGTGCCTGGACGCACGGGAAACATTGCGGTATAATACCGTTTCCGAGGTATCTGCTCACAGTTGGTGAGTGTGGGCGCGGCAAGCGGCGCCCCTACATGAGCCGTGCCTTCGCGTAGGGGCGCTGCTTGCTGCGCCCTGGCGCCGTGCATCACACCAGCCTCACCAACTGTGAGCAGTTACCTTCCGAGTGGCGCTTTGACGGTAGTGGGCCCGGCTGCTACAATGGCCCGCGTTTCCTCGGTCTGTGGGAGAGCGCTTGCTTCATGTACCACCCCTGGGGGGCGGGTGCTCCTCGTTAGCCTGCCCATACGGCGGTGGCCTATCGGGGCTTCTGTCCCATTCCCGGGGTCCCGCGCGATCTTCGAGGTACTGCGAGGGTTTGACATGGCTCAGTATGCGGTGATCCAGACAGGTGGCAAGCAGTATCGCGTTGCCGAGGGCGACGTGATCGAGGTCGAGCGTCTGCCCGGTGAGAAGGGTGATGAGTTGGCGCTGGATCGCGTGTTGCTCATCCAGGAGCTGACGGAGACCATCGTGGGTGCGCCGACCGTCGCCGATGCGAAGGTCAACACGGTGATTCTCGGCCAGGTCCGTGGCCGGAAGATCAACGGCTTCAAGTTCAAGCCGAAGAACAACTACAAGCGCGCCTTCGGCCATCGGCAGGAGCTCACTCGGCTCCGGGTCACGTCGATCAGCCGCTAGCGCCAAGGCCTCGCGCTCGCGCACGATATCTCGGAGGTGGCATCATGGCCCACAAAAAAGGTATGGGGAGTACCCGCAACGGTCGCGACAGCCAGTCGAAGCGGCTGGGCGTCAAGATGTTCGACGGGGAGTACGCCCTGGCGGGCCACATCCTCATTCGCCAGCGCGGCACCAAGTTCCGCCCCGGTCGGAATGTCGGGCGCGGCAATGACGACACGCTGTTCGCGAAGATCGATGGCGTCGTGAAGTTCGAGAGCATGGGTGGCAACCGTGTCATTAGCGTGCATCCCGCCTCCTAGCTCGACCGACGTGCGTCGACCGATCACACTCGATTCCGCTGGGGCCCCGGGCACTTCCCGTAGGGCCCCGTTCTGTTCACGGGGGCGGCCATGTTCATCGATGAGGCGACGATCTCCGTGCGCGCTGGGAACGGCGGCTCCGGCCTCGTTGCTTTCCGCCGCGAGAAGTACGTCCCCAAGGGTGGGCCGGACGGCGGCGACGGCGGCGACGGCGGCGACGTCGTCATGGTCGCTGACCCGCAGCTCTCCAGCCTTCTCGACTTCCAGTACACCCGCACATACTCCGCCGAGGACGGCCGGCCCGGGGGGAAGAACTGCCGGACGGGCAAGAGCGGGAAATCCACGCGCATTCGCGTCCCCGTGGGCACGGTCGTCCGCGATGTGGATACTAGCGAAGTGCTCGTGGATCTCCATGGCCCGCGACAGGAGTTCATCGTCGCCTTCGGGGGGTCCGCCGGCCGCGGCAACGCCGCCTTCAAGAGCCCAACGCGGCAGACACCTCGGTTCTGCGAGAAGGGTGAGCCGGGCGAGCAGCGCCGCGTCTCGTTGGAGCTGAAGCTCCTGGCTGACGTGGGGCTGGTCGGCCTCCCGAACGCGGGCAAGTCAAGCCTCCTGGCCCGTGTCTCGGCCGCACGGCCGAAGATTGCCGACTACCCGTTCACGACACTGGTCCCGAACCTCGGCGTGTACCGGATCGACCGCGACTCAACTCTGGTGCTCGCCGACATCCCCGGCCTCATCGAGGGCGCCCACGATGGCGTGGGCCTCGGCGATGCGTTCCTCAAACACATCGAGCGGACGCGCCTCATCATCCATCTCCTCGATATCTCCCTGTTCGAGCGGCCGGACCCCCTGGCGGACTTCGACACCATCTCTCACGAGCTGCTCGCTTCCGGCCGCGGCCTGGATCAGCTTCCGCGGATCGTGGCACTCAACAAGATCGACATCGCCGCGGCCGATGCCGTGGATCAGGTCGCCTCACGGATCGCGGAGCAGGGACACGAGATGTTCCGTATCTCCGCCGCAACCGGCCAGGGCGTAGACGAGTTGATGGCATGCGTAGGGCGTCGCGTGACGTCCATCCGCGCGAGCGTGCCGGCCCAGCCGGAGCCGGAGCCGATCCAGCGCCAGCGACGCCGGCGGCGTGAGCACACTCCGATCCGGGTGGCGCGGTGCGATGATGGCGGCTTCGTGGTGTCCGGCACCGCCCCGGAGGAGGCCGTGGCGCGGCTGAACCTCGATAGCGAAGGCGGCCTGCTTCGCCTGCAGGAACTCCTGGGTGAGATGGGCGTGCTCAACGCGCTCGAACGGCGGGGGGCCGCGGAGGGCGACACTGTTCGAATCGGCGCCATCGAGTTCGACTACACCAACGCGGCCAGCGTGTTCGACGAGTACAGATGAGGCCATTCCGGAATCCCCTTGACCCAAGCCCCCCCCCCGAGTTACGCTAAGCTTACCTGAACGTAGCGATGGTCACACGAGTGAAGCTCAGGATGTGACGCGCGATGGTGCAGTCATCGCGGAGTAGGCCCTCCGGAGGGCGAGCCGGAGTTCCCGATTGGCAGCGTGGGTGTGCGCCCACCATGGCCCCGAGACTGCTCGCGGGACGAACTCGTTGCCTTCCCGGCGCAGGGCTCCGCTGCAGTCCTCTGCTCCTCCTGTTCCTCTCGGCTGCGCTGGCTGCGGGTGCGCAGTCCGCGAGCG
>Ga0315288_10001453_pt1 | contig 30747 bp, 29 predicted proteins | sample YL17G11_20_MG_FD_203454 | JGI IMG/M metagenome (GOLD analysis project Ga0315288, IMG submission 203454) | Sediment microbial communities from Yellowstone Lake, YNP, Wyoming, USA - YL17G11_20 | ecosystem: Environmental > Aquatic > Freshwater > Lake > Sediment | place: USA: Wyoming | collected...
TGGAAAGGGATCTAATGAGTCGAACGCAACAGGGAGCCAGACCCCGGCGTCGCACTGGCGTGATGTGAAAAGGGGTAACGCAAACCGGGGTCAAACAGCTCTTTGCGCTGCATCAGCTTTGATTACGGTCTACGCAAAGAGCTGTTTGACCCCGGTTTGCGGACTGGCGGGGGTTGTTAAACCTTTTCGTGACCCCAGGTGTTCGCTCTATCACCTGGACCTGGCGAAGGTCACCAAGGAGCGCGCCGACTGAGCATTCTTTCTTCCCCTTGATGATGGAGGATCAGGATGAGGGTGCCGGCCTTACACCGCGACCGGCTACTCGAGGCCGGTCACGCGAGTTACATCGAAGCTGAAGGTCGAGCCGGACTGTTCCCTGCTCTCCACCCAGATATTGCCCCCGCCGGCCTCCACGATCCCCTTACAGATGGCGAGGCCGAGCCCGATGCTCGGTGTCCCGTCTTCCCGCAGAGTGTCAATGGTTGAGAATTTCTCGAAGACCTTCTGGTGCAGCTCAGGCGGGATGCCTAGCCCGGTATCGATTACCGAGTAGATGACCCGGGTACGGGCACTGTCCATCCGGACCCTTACCTCTCCGCTGTCGGTGTACCTGAGGGCGTTGTCAAGCAGGTTTACCAGGACCTGCTCGATACGGCCCGGGTCGCATTCAGCCATACACTGCTCTTCAGCGGGTTCAAAAACGAGCGCCAGCCCTTTTTCTTCGAAGAGGGGCCTGAATATTTCCAGGGCCCGGGAGGCTATCTCGCCGGCGTCCACGATCTCCGGCTTGAGCCTTAACTGGCCGGATTCGATGCGCGTTATGTCAAGCAGGTCTTCGATGAGATGGGAAAGCCGGTGCACGCCTCTTTCCAGGATGCCCATGAGTTCTTTCACTTCGGGCAGGGCGGCGTTGGGGGATATCGACCTGAGGGCGCTGAGGCTGCTCTGGATGGTGCCAAGGGGTGATCGCAGCTCGTGGGTAACCATGGCGACGAACTCGACCTTGAGGCGGTCGAGGTCCCGCAAGCGCTCGTTCGCTTCCTCCAGGCGAATGATCGTCTCCCGTATGAAGTTCTCGTACTGCCTGCGCTCGCTGATGTCCTTGACGGTTGTCCAGATCCCGATCGGCCTGCCTTGCCTGTCGGTGATCTGCCACGCGCGCAGTGACACGGGGAATACTCCCCCGTCTTTCCTGATGTACTCCTTCATGTACTCGTCGGAGCGGCCCGTCCTCATGATCTGGTTCTTTATGATGTCTTCGTCGACCGAGCGCCAGCCCGGAGGAGTCAGCTCTGTGTATGTTTTTCTGAGCAGCTCCCCGCGCGTGTATCCAAGCATGTCGGCGAACGCCCTGTTGCATTCCATGATGCTGCCGTCTTCGCCTATTGCGACGATACCGTCAACAGATGACTCGAAAAGGTTACGGTAGCGTTCCTCCGACTGCTTCGCCCTGTCTTCCATCTCGAGCTGCGGGGAGATGTCGCGGCACACCACCACGGTGCTGCCTGTCTCAGCGTCGGGCAGCTCGAACGAGGACGCAGACATCTCAGCCGTAAAGAGCTCACCGTTCTTTCGCCTGTACGTGGCTTTTTTCTGCAACACGAACTCACCCGGCGTGAGGGCGCGAAGCGCCTCCAGGTGGTTCTCTGCGGCGTCGGGCGGGATGAGCAGGGCCGCTTTCTGGCCGAGCGCCTCGCTCTCCGGGTAGGCGAAGATCCTCTCGGCGCCGCTGCTCCAGGCCGTGATGAGTGAATCAGCGTCCAGGGTGAAGACCGCGTCGGTCGAGATGTCCGAGATTGAAAGCAGGCGGCTTTGAGAGACGTAAGCATCAAGAAAGGCTTTTTTCAGAAGGTAATGGGTCACGATGATGACCATCAGGATGACCGCGGTGTAAATGACGAAATTCCCGAGGAAACGTACCCCGCTGACCAGTCCGGCCGAGTAGAACACGACCTGGACGGCTGTCACCGCCAGCTCCGCGACCAGGAAGATGAGGACGGCGATCCTCCTGAGACTGGACCTTAACGTCTTCCAGCTCCGGCGGCGGGGCGTGTCGAGGCCTGCATGCGATGCCTGTTCATTCATGTTGTCTTTTCCATCGGATATTCGGCGGAGCCCTCGCCCCCGGTCCAAACCGTTCCTTATTCTAACTACTGCGCTTTGAGTTGAAATACCTCTACGAAGTACGGCGAATATCGCATCGAAGGTGACGGGGCGTTAACTCTCTTTGAAGTCCCTCAGAACGAACTCGAAGCAGGCCCCGCTGTCGTTATAGACCCGTATCTCGCCGTCGTAGACCTTGATTATCTTTTCGGCGGTGGACAGCCCGATGCCCGTCTCCCCGTTCTCGCCCCTGAAGAACGGCAGGAAGACGTTCTCGATGTCCCCGGGGGGGATCCCGGCGCCGTTGTCTTTTATCAGGTACCGGTGGCAGCCTCCTTCATCTTCTCCAAGGTAGGAGACATCGACCCTCGGCTTCTTGCCGGTATTGTGCTTTATCGCGTTACCTATGAGATTGGAGAAGACCTGGTACAGGTGGGTGAAATCGGCGGACACGTGCCCGAGGTTCTCATCCGCCCTGACCTCGACCCCCTTTTCCTTGATGTTCTCCGCCCTCTCTTCAAGCACCCCCCGCACGACCTCCGAGACATCGACATCGGAGATGTTTTCGGGCTTTTGCCCGGCCCTGGCCAGCGCGAGCAGGTCTTCGATAAGGGCCTCGGCCCTGTTTGAGCTTATCTCGATCACTTCCCCGAACCGGGTGATCTCAGGGTCGATATCCTCCAGGTCGGTCCGCCGCACCAGCTTCTGCAGCGTCTCGTTGGCCAGCCTGATCGCCGTAAGCGGGGCCCTCAGGTCGTGTGAGACCATGGAAGAGTACCCGTCAAGTTCGATGTTGAGCTTTCGCAGGTCTTCCTCGATCCGCCTGCGTCGCGCGATCTCGCTCTGAAGCTGCGCGTTGGCCTCCTTGAGCGCGGCGGTTCGCTCTTTCACCAGTTCCTCGAGGTGCTCGCGGTACCCGGCCAACTCCCTCTCCGCGCGCGTCAGGGCGACCTCGGCCAGCGCCTTCTCGACAGCTTCGTTCAACATGTCCGGCAGCCTGGCGTCCTTTACGACGTATCCAGAGGCCTTCAAACGGAATGACCAGACCGCGGTCTCCTCACCGCCGCGGCCGGTGACCATGATCACGGGCGGGTGGTTTTCCATGGCGGTGATCTCCTCGAGCAGTGCGAGGCCTTCACCGTCTGGCAGCTTGTAGTCGAGGGTGATGAAATCGAAAGGCGCCGCAGACATCTTCTCCCTTGCGGAGGCGCAGTCACCCGCTGTCTCTACCTGCGCCGAGAACTTTCGCTTCAGCAGTAGCTTCAGCTGCAGGGCCATGTCGGGGTCGTCCTCGACGACCAGCGCCCTGATAGTCTCGTTTTCCGCCAAGCCGCATCACCTTCTGTGTCTTTACCGAGACGCTGTCTGATGGACTTTCACCTGTTGCCAGAAAGCCGCGCCGCGCCCTGCCGCGTTGCCGCCAGACGTCTCAGGCGAAGTCCGAGGGCCAGCAAAGAGCGTTCATAGCATGGTTCGGCTCCACCGCGAATTTCCTAAAGGGTTATTCACCGGGGGGACGCGTTATCCTGTATTAAAGTCGGGGCGCCGGTCTGGCATTCAAGGGCCGGGCGCGTCTTTCGGCCGCCCTCACGAGCTTTCCAGCAGGCGCTCGGCCGCCTGCACGCCGGAGTGTATCGCGGCTTCTACGGAAGGCATTCCGAAGTACTCGCCGGCCAGGAAAAGCCCGTCGTATGCGCGAAGCCCTGTTTTCAACCTCTCCACCGAGGCGATCTGGCCGGGGCTTTTAAGGCATAGCGCCTCCGTCCAGCGGAATATCTCGCAGAATATCGGTTTATCGGGGAACCCGGGAATGAAGGTCTGGATGTCGCGGGTGACGCGGTCCTGGATCTCGCCGTCGGTCTGCTCCAGCATCCGGCGCGCGAAATCTCCGAACGTGAATGCGTGGACAAGGCCGGCGCCGGGGGGCGCGTAACCGGGGACCTTGTTGGAGTCATCGGTGACACCGGACAGGCAGAGGCCCTCCTTGCGCGGTATCGCTATCGCGTAGATGTCCCCCGCGAGCTTCCCGGGAAGGGCGAGCATCACGTGTGCGCACGCGCTGTAGCGTATGCCCGCCAGGACATCGGTCATTGCGTCTGGCAGGTCCCGCAGCAGTCGCGAGGCGGCGCTTGCGGTGGTAGTGCAGACCACGCTGTCGGACTCGATGAACTCCACTTTGTTTCCGTTCCTGACCTCAACCCCTTTGACCTTCTTGCCCTCCACCACGATCCGGGTGGCCTCCGTGTCGAGCCTCAGGCCGGAGACGCTCTCGGACAGGGACTCCGCGAGCAGCCCCATGCCCCGGCGGGTGGTGCCCAGGCCGGGTATGAAGTACCACGCGAGAGCGAGCCCGTACGCAGCAGAGATGTCTTCGGGCTCGCCGAGAGTGAGGGTGCTGGCGATAGGCTGTAAGCAGTATTCGAGAAGCTCTTCGCCGAAATTCCTCCGCCCGTAATCAGCGAAGGAGATATTATCAAGTTCGATCGCCTTCAGCGGGTCGTCGAAGTCGAGCTTGTTTCGGAGGTTGACCAGACTCAGTACCATCTTCACAACCCGCGGTATGCTGCGTATGGAAACGGCCCTGAACCTGAAGTTATCAAGCGGGTGCCTGAGGTTATGCCTGACGCCCGGGTACAACGTGTTGAGCCTGCCGTCACGTAATAAGCTTACCGGGCCTTTGAACCAGACGAGCTCCTCGGCGATCCCCAGCTTTCGCATGAGATCGAAGGTGGAGTGATAGCGGGTGAAGAAGAACTGGGCGCCAAGGTCGAGGATGAAGCCATCGCGGGTCGCTCCGCGCACCCTCCCGCCGCTGAAATTGTTCTTTTCGAGCACGAGGCAATCGGCGCCGGCACTCTCGAGCGTATAAGCGGCGGCGAGCCCCGACACGCCTCCGCCGATTACAACGGTTTTTCCCACCGGCAACCTCCTGTTTTGAAGCCCTGGCCGCACGACCATCCAGATGCGGCCCGAGATACCCGCCTCAAGGCAGTAATGCGCCTCAGTACTTTATCCATTCCGGCTGGAAACGTCTATGCGCCCACCTGACGAGACGGCCAAACAGGCGTTTCCGTGTCCGGCAGGGAATGAAACGGGACAGCAGCAGGGCGTCCACGCACTTCCCGGCGAGGCGGGAGAGGCGGGCGCTCCTCCACCCTTCCACCCATTCGTAAGTGCCGGCGAGGTTGTGGAAGTTGGACCTGGCCGCGTCCGGTTCCCAGCCCTCCGCGGAGGCCTTGAGAGGTGAACGCCCTTCGAATATCGAGTCCACGCGCTCCCCCTCGATCAGGCCACGCTCCTCGCAGAGCTCGAAAAGACGCGTCCCGGGGTACGGTATGAAGGTCGAGACCTGCATGGTGTCGGGATGGCAGAGGGCGTTGATCTTTATGGTGTCGAGGACCATCGATGTATCTTCCAGCGGCAGCCCCACCATGTTCGTGGATACCGTCTTCATGCCCGCCTCGCGGCAGGCGGTGAAAGCCTCCACGATCCTGGCGTCGCTCATATGACGGTTGAGAACGTTGTCCCTGAGCCAGGGGTTCCCGCTCTCGATGCCCATGCAGACGACCCGGCAGCCCATCTCCGCGAGCGCCTGCGCCATTTCCCGGTCCATGAAGTTGACCCGCGAGTTACAGATGAAAGGCATGTCTATCCTGCTGCGGTACAAACCGGAGAGCCGCCCCAGCCATTCGCGATCGGTGGTGAGTATGTCGTCGTCGAACCGGATGAACTCGATGCCATCGTCCGCAGCGATCATCGTCTCGATCTCCGCGACCACGTTTTCCGGGCTCCTGAAACGCACGTATTTCTCGGGGTTCGGGTAAACGCTCTTCTGGGCGTGGTTCGAGCAGTACGAGCAGTTGAAGGGGCAGCCCCTCGAGGCCATCAGCGTGCCGCGCGGGTGCTGGTCCTCGCAGAAGAGTGACGTGTCGAAGATAGAGCGGTCCGGGAAGGGGAGGGAGTCGAGGTCGGTTCTGAGAGGCCGCGGCGGGTTTTCGATGACGCCTTCGCCGCGGCAGACAAGCAGGCCCGGGATCGAGGAGTGGTCCCGGCCGGCTTCGAGGGAATCGCACAGTTCGAGCAACGTATCCTCCGCCTCACCCCTGCAGGCGATGTCGATCCCCGCGGTGTTGATAACCTCCGCGGGCGCGATCGTGGGGTGCACGCCTCCGCATACAGCGGGTGTCCCCACCTCTTCCCGCAGCCACCCGGCCCAGCGCGAGACGTGGCGGAACATGTGGGTGGTGCTCGAGAAGCCGACCAGGTCCGGCGCCTCTGCCCTCACCCTCTCTACCAGCCATTCCCTTGCGGGGGGGGATACGACGTGTATCAGTGACGTGACGTGGCCATGCTGCTTCAACACGGCCGACAGGTAAGCGATCCCGAGATAGATCCGGCCTTCGGGCATGAACGACCCGTTGGCGTACTGGAAAAAGTCGGGGTAAATAAAGGTGACCTTCAAAGGGCAGACTCCGGTCTCAGTGCCTGAGGTACATCAGCGCCCGGATCGCGTCATCGCGGCGGCTCTGGTTTCTGGAGAGCACCCCCAATAGAGGCCTCATGAACGTAGGGCGGTTCCCCCACCTTATACTTCTGGAGCCGAGCGTGAAGTAGTGCAGGTAGCGGTCCAGGAGCTTTTTCCGGAACGAGTTCTCCACCGGGTCGTGGTGGATCCCCCGGGACCCTATCATGTTCTCGATAATGTGCTCGGCCGCCATCTCGCCCGTCTCCAGTGCGAAGGTGATACCCTCTCCGCTCACGGGGTTGATCATGCTGGCCGCGTCCCCGACCAGCAGCATCCCAGGGCACTCTACCAGGCTCGCACCCAGGCCTACACGTAGCAGCGCGCCGCGCAGGGGGGAGATGGGTCGGGCGTTCCTCAGTTTCGGCGAAGCGTGGCGCGATTCGGTTACGAAGGCGTCGAAGTACCTGTGAAGGTTTATGTTGTCACGGTGCATGTGGTACAGCATCGACCCCAGGCCCACATTCGCAACCGTGTCTGTAACGGGGAATATCCAGCCACTGCACGGGCTTATGTTTTTCTCAGGGTAGATCTCCAGGTGGTCCCCGATGTCCTCGACCCCTTCGAAGTACTGCCGCATCGCGATGCCTATATACAGCGGATTGTTGACCAGCAGCCCCATGGCGTGCCCGACCGAGGAGTGAGCCCCGTCGGCGCCGATCACGACCTTCGCGTTTACTTCGACCTCTTTGCCGTCGCTCTCGGCCTTCACGCCTACGACCGTTCCGTTATCGACCAGGGGAGCGACGACCCTGTGCTCCTCCCAGACCTCCGCCCCTTGCTCCTTCGCGTAGTCCAGCAGGAGCGAGTCGAGATCGATGCGCCTGATGATGTAGCCGTGGTCCGGGAACCCCGGGGTGGGCGGTATGGGGTTCTCCACGATCCTCCTGTTAGCCCCGGAGAAACGGAACCCGTGGAACTTGTTGAAGCGGCCGTCCAGACGCTCCTGCAGGCCCATGGCGTAGAGGCTTCTCACGGCGCGGGGCGCGACCCCGTCCCCGCATATTTTTTCACGGGGGAACCTCGCCTTGTCGATGACGAGGACCCTCACGTCACGCTTGGCAAGGTAATACGCGGTGGAAGACCCAGCCGGTCCTCCTCCCGAGATCACCACGTCATATTCCATGATACCTCCAGATTCTGGTACACCCGACAATGATTATATCAGGGTATGAGGGCTTTCTGCCCGTATCGAGTGGTACAGTTTCCTGTTCCCCGTGAGACAGCGGGCTGCCCTCAACTAACAACCGGCAGCCGGAAGCCGCAGGAACCGCACCGGTAGCCTTCTGTCAGGTCCTGCTCGAGGCGGAAGCCCGAGCGGGCGAGAAGGAGTTTCCCGCAGTCGGGGCAGTACGTGTTCTCGAAGGCGTGGCCGGGCACGTTGCCCAGGTAAGGGAAGAGGATTCCGGCTTCGCGCGCCGCGTGGTAGGCGCGCTCGAGGAAATCGATTGAGGTGGGCGGCTGTCGGTAACGGTATGCGGGCCTGTAAGAGGTGATGTGCAGCGGGACCTCGGGTCCGGCGAATTCCAGGTGCTTGCTGCAGATCTCGTGAAAGGCGCCCTCGCTGTCGTTCAGGCCGCTGACGACGAGGTGGACGACCTCGACGTGAAGCCCCAGCGCCAGCGCGAACCTGACGTTCTCCCACACCGGGCGGTCCCCGAGTCCTGCCCTGCACTGTTCACGGTAGACCCCGTCGGAACCCTTTATGTCGATGTTTATAGCATTGAGGCCTGAGCGCGCCAGCATGTTCAGCGCCTCGGGTCTCATATAACCGTTGGAGACAAAAGTGTTCACCATCCCGATTTCCCTCGATTCGCGAAAAAGCTCAAGGCAGAACTCGAAGAGCAGGGTAGGCTCGGTGAAGCTCGCGCACAGGCCAATGTCGCCGGCCGCTCTGGCGGCGTCGATTATCTCACGAGGGTCTACGCGGCGAACGCCGGGAGGTTTTGGCATCGCGCGCGAAAGTGAATGGTTCTGGCACCACTGGCAGCGCAGGTTGCAGGACGGCCCGCAGAAGGTCATCATTGTCTTCCCGGGGTGGAAGTGAAAGAAGGGCTTGATCTCCACAGGCCTGCTTTCACAGGCCAGGATGTCACCGTACACAGTCGTGTAGAGTTCGCCAGAGAGGTTTACCCTCGTGGCGCAGAGGCCGAATTCTCCGTCCGGGATAAGGCACCGCTGGTAGCATAAGCCGCAGCGGATGCGGTCACCGGCAGGCTCGGCCAGCAGGGCTTTTCTGAACGCAGGTGGCGCGGAGACATCTTTACTTCCGGCACGGCGACTGTTGACCACGGGCATAGACTCCTCGCATTGCTTCCATATCCCTGTTCTTTGCCTCAAACCGGGATTCCTTCATCGGGCCGTCTGAAGACCGGCAGGAATCGTCATCGGCCGGCGTCGGAGGCGGTCTGATCAGCCTTGCCCAATGCCCGCGGGTGCGCTTGTCCTTGCGCGCTCAACCGGTCAGGGCACTCTGTCAGGCCGCCGGCGCTTGAATGTGAGCGTGATATAATCCTCATAGCCTGGAGCCTACGATGGCGCAGAGTGAGGTGGTCGAGATGTTCTGTACGCAGTGTGGCAAAGATATCCCTGACGGCAGCGTGTTTTGCACCGAGTGCGGTGCGCCGATGGAGCCCGTGGGACAGCCCGCGGAAGCTCCCACCGGGGCCACGGCCCCGCCACCGCAGGCGGCGGTAACCTCGCCTCCGCCCGGTCCGCCGGCGGCTGCCGCGCCTCCGGGTGTCGCCACGGGAGCCACGAAGCCAGGGAGGAAATGGCTGCTGCCGGTAGTGGGCCTGGTAGCCCTTGCCGTCATCGCCGCAGTCGTACTGGTGCTCGTTTTCGTGGTCTTCAAGGGTGGAAGCGGGCCGGAGGACGCGGTCAAGAAGTTCCTGGAGGCGGTCCAGGACAACAACATCAACACGGTCGTCTCGCTGGTGGACCCGGTACCGTTCAAGTTGTTGCCCGGCTCGAAGGAGGCGTTCCGGCAGGACGTGAAGGAGAACGCGCCCATGGGCAAGGTGGAGTTCCAGGGGCTGAAACTCAAAGGTGACGTCGAAGGGAACAAGGCGGAGGTAAAGGCCACCGGGGGGACGGCGAAGTACAAGGACGAGAAAGGGAAGACGGTCACCGAGGGCGCCGGGAAGTTCGTCGGCACCGCGTACTGCGTGAAGAGGCAGGGCAGTTGGTACCTGAGCGAGGAGAACTTCGCGGATTTCTGGGCCAAGAACGCCCTGAAGAAGGCGGACGAAGAGATTGCGGACCTCGAGGCCAAGATGGCGAGCGGAATGATCGAAATCCAGACCGTGCTCTCCACCTTCGGCACAGGCGTGACCACCCCCCAGCAGATGGATGACCAGTTCAAAGTGAAGAAGGCACAGACCATGGGGACGCTCGACGGCTTGATAAAGCAGGGGGCGCTGGCGAAGGCCAGGTACACGCGTGTCTCAGGTCTCGAGGGCGCGGAGGATTACAAGAGATACGCGGACCTTCGCCTCGAGCAGATCCAGGGTGCAACCGAGCTCATAAAGCTTTTGAAGGAGTTCTTGAACGACCTCGGCTCTTACATCAGCAACCTTGCCGTGAATCCGCCCAGCACGGCCGAGGCCATGACGCAGGGCTTCAACGACATAGAAAATAAATTCACCAGTGACCTCGGCGCGCTCCAGGCTCAGTACGGGGAGACCGACGCGGCGGTAGAGGAGCTCAAGCAGAGCCTCGGCCTCTGAGGCCGGTGGGGAGCGGGACCACCGGGCTCGCGGTCCCCGGGCGGACGTGTGTAGAGAAAGGAGCGGGAGGCAAGGTGGCAAAGCTCGGAGTGGGTTTCATAGGCTGCGGTCGTATCCTCGACCTCAATATCCTCGGTTACCTCGACAGGGATGACGTGGAAGTCGTCGCTTACTGCGATCTCGAGGAGGAGAACCTCAAGCGGCGGGTAACCGAGTACGGTGATGCAAGCACATACACCGAGTATCAGGACCTGCTTGCGGATCCGAAGGTGGACATCGTCGAGGTGCTCACCCCTCACTACCTGCACCGCGAGATGGTCATCGGATCTCTCGAGGCCGGCAAGCATGTCAGCGTCCAGAAGCCGCCGGCCATGAGCCTCGAGGAGATGGATTCCATGATAGCGGCGGCGGAGAAGGCGGGGAAAAAGTTCAAGGTGTTCGAGAACTTCATATTCTATCCGCCGTACCTGAAGGCAAAAGAGCTGATCGAGGCCGGCGAGATCGGAGAGCCGGTGGGGATACGCTACAAGATGTCGAGCAGCATGTTCCCGAGCGGCTGGGAGGTCCCTCTGGAGGCCTGGGCGTGGCGCGTGGTGGAGGAGATGTGCGGTGGCGGCCCGTGCTTGTTTGACGACGGGTACCACAAGTGGTCGGTCGCGATCGACCTGCTTGGTGAGGTCGAGAAGGTCTTCGCCTGGATCGGCTCGCGCGAAGTGATACCGGGGATAAACGTGGATGCCCCCGGCATAGTCGCCTGGCGGTACAAAGGCGATAAGGACCTGTTCGGTGTCTGCGATTCCTCGCTCACGAACGAGACATTGATCGAGAGCAAGTACTACGCTGTCGACGAGAGGATGGAGGTCACCGGGGAGAAGGGCGTCATCTGGGTCATGAAGTGGACCGCGGACATGATGAAGGTCCCCCCCGTGATGATGTACAGGGACGGGAAGATAACCAGGTTCGGCGACATGAGGCAGGACTGGGGCGACTCGTTCCACGACTCGACCCACCAGTTCATCGACGCGATCAAGAACGACACCGAACCGGTCTTGAGCGGTGAGAAGGGGCGCGAGGTGCTCAAGTTCGGGCTGGCGATGATGCGCTCCGCGCGCGAGAGCCGCGAGGTCTACCTCAACGAGCTCGAAACCTGATTCTGGGGTCAGATCCCAAAATTTGAATTTGGGGATCAAAGAGCCTGGTTTGCCAGAGTGAATTCAAATTTTGGGATCTGACCCCATATTTATTCGGGTGGCACGGCGTCCATGGCCTGGGTTTCGTCCAGCGGAACTTCCTCTTCGCATGGAGGCGCCTGCGGCCCGGGAGGGACCTCGTGAAGGAAGTCGATTCCCGCGGCCTGGAACTTTCCGAGAACGCGTTCGGTGATGTCGGAGTTGAGCTTCAGGCCGCGGTTACGGTCCGAGTCCCTCCAGAAGCGAAGAACCACCACTACGAACTCTTCCTGCGACTCGACGAGCACGACCGGCTCTGGCTGCTTGAGCACACCCGGGATGGCGGCAAGCGTCTTGATGGCGATGTCCCTGGCCTCTTTTACCTGAGACGCGTACTTTATGCCGATCCGTATATCCGTGCGCAACGTCCGAGTTGATGTGAAGTTGATGATAGGAGTGTTGAACACGGTCCTGTTAGGGATGAACACGCGTTCTCCGTCGTAGGTGAGTATCTGCGTGTCCCTGACGCGCACATTCTCGACGACCCCTTCCTGCTCGCCTACCCTGATCTGGTCACCCATGGTGAACGGATGCTGGATAAGTAGTATCACGCCCGCAAACAGGTTGCTCAAGATGTCCTGCAGGGCAAAGCCTATGCCAAGCGAGGCCAGGCCGACAGCGGCAAGCACGGCGCCAATACTGATCCCGAGTTCCCAGAGGGCAAGGACCACCCCGGCTGCCAGTATCAGGGCCGAGACTCCCCGCGCTATAAGGATGTCCACGTGTCCCTGCGTGCTGCTGCGCTCGACCGTCTTCTGCACCAGCTTACGGCCCAGCCTCGACAGGAGCCACGCGACAACCAGGATTATGATGGCCACAAGCACTTTCGGCCACCAGCCCTGGATCTTGTGCCAGAGGTCGACAAAAGGTTTTCTGAACGAATCTCCGGTAGCGGCTATGAGCCAGTACAATCAATTCCTCCTTATCCCGGGCAACCTAGATGGCGCTCCCCGGAGTTCCAGCTATGCGATGCGGGCCGCCGGAGCAGGTCCTTCCCGAACGGTTCGATATTATACCTCAACGGCTCTTCCGTGGCTCGGACCCTCCGAATTCCCCATACGATTAGCCCCTTTACTCAGTATGACCGCCATAATGCGACGCCGGGGTCTGGCTCCCTGTTGCGTAAACACCTGGGGTCAGGTCCAACAAACCAGGACCTTACCCCTACGACGCCGGGGTCTGGCTCCCTGTTGCGTTCGACTCATTCGATCCCCTTCCAGCTGCAATGCAACCGGTGCCTGACCCCAGAGTTGCGTTGACCTGTGACTACCTGAGCAAAGGGGCTGATCGTTTTCCCCGAATAGCACCCCTTCCCGGAAGGTATGGGCGGCCGTTGACGGGTACTATCTATTGCGGACATCCCGCGAGCGGAGGAGCCGTAATGGTGGTTCGGGAAGAAGCTGACGAGGACCTGGCCAGGGTAAAGCTGCGCAGGATCATCTACATGGCGGGCGGCATCGGGATGCTGGTGCTGTGCGTGGGGCTGCTTGTCCTGTACTTTACGAGGCACGAACTGCCCGCGCTGCTGCTGGGAACGGTCGCGTTCATCTGGGCGGTGCTGCTCGTGTATCAATCGTTCAAGACACGCGAGATCATCATCATGATTGAGCATCATCTCGCGGCGGCTGAGGCAGAGGGCGAACACGCAGAAGAGATGCCGTCACCTGCCTCGGATGAAGAAGCTGAACATCCGGACCCCGGCGGGGGTGGTTCCGGTGAACCATGAGCGGCTGACCGCGCTGCTACGGTGCCCGGCCTGCGGGGGCGGCATGCGGTACAGGCCCCGGGTGTCATCCTACTGCTGCGACGGGGACGTCCTGCATACTTTCAGCGTGAGCGACGAGATCGCGAGCCTTGTCTACGGTGAAGACGAGGGGAAGCAGAAATCGGTCAGCAGGGCGTTCGAGCGCATTGCCGGCAGGACGTACGAGAAGAAAGCCACCGGGGCCACCGTTTTCGACCGGCTTGTCGTACGCATGATGTGGGGGACCACCAGGTTTATCCCTCTGCTCTTCGAGATGCTGGACAGCGTGGCATCGGACTGCGAGCCGGGGTACTTCCTGGATATCCCGGTAGGCACCGGCGTTTTTACGGCCGGCGAGTACAGCCTGCAGCCCAACCTCGATTTCGTGGCCGCCGACTACAGCAGGGGTATGCTGGAATCGGCGCTTGAAAAGATCCGGGTGGAGGCTTTCGGCAACGTGATACTGGTTCGTGCCGACGTCGCGCGACTCCCTTTCATCGACGAGATCTTCTCCGGCATATTGACCATGAACGGCATCTGCGCGTTCCCCGACAAGCCGACCGCGCTCGACGAACTGGTCCGGGTGCTGAAACCGGGAGGGAAGCTGGCCGGCTCTTTCTACATCAGGGGAGAGCGCCTGCTCACGGACCTGGTGGTAGGACGCATAGGTGCCCGCTGCGGCTGGTTCAGCCGCCCTGTATTCACCGAAGAGGAGTTCGTAAGCGCGCTCGAGGAGCGCGGCGTCAAGAAATTGGTCACCCGGAAGGTCAAGAGCATCCTGTTCTTCAGCGGGCGTAAGTGCGGTGTCCCGGGAATTTAGTTTGTGGGCTCTCGAGTGATTGCTACTACTGACAATCACATGCTTTGTATGATAGAAGCGATCACCAAACCGGCCACCACGAACCCAACAATCACAAAAACAAGGTAAGACACGCCCAGGATTATGCCCGCTTTTGCCTGATTTTTACCCGGGTGTGACGGCTGGCCTTTTAACCGGCTCCTTCCGATGCCTGAAAAAATAATGGCGAGTATTGCCAGAACGATTGATGATGAGCCAAAGGCAGCGGTAATAAGGAGAGGAGCGCTGTGGAAAAAGAAGATGATGACGGCGAAAGCTCCCGTTGCCCATGCCCCCGCGCTTAAGATAAGGCCAAACATGCAGACCGGCTCGATTTCGCTTACACCCATTCTGCCCGATAGCGTTCTTTTTTCTACCTGTTGCATTGCATGACGGTTATGCGCATCAGGCGGTTGTGTAGTTGCAGACGAGGGAGACGTTGCCGGCTCAACCAGCAGGGCGCCGCAACCGGGACAGTAATCGGAGCCATCCGTTCTAAGATATCCCTTACCGCAGTTCAAGCATTCCATTTCAAACCCCCCTGGTGGTTCCCCGTGTTGTTCCTCAAGTCCCATTTTCGCGTAGAAAGGCAGACTGGACTATTCCGCGTAGGAAGTATATCCAGGGTTAGTTTCAGGGATTAGAAAAGGGGCTTGATCCCCCTCGCGAGAGTCATAAGGCTGCTCGGGAAAAAAGAAGGCGGGCTCGCGAGCCCGCCTTTAGATGACGCATTGGAGGGTTATCAGGCGAACGCCTCCGGGATCTCCTTCAAGGTCGCGTAGCTGAACACGGGCCCGTCCTTACAGACGTACAGGTGCCCGATGTTGCACCGCCCGCACTTGCCGATGCCGCACTTCATCCGTTCCTCGAGCGTGGTGTATATCTGCTCAGGTGCGAAGCCGAGCTTCTCCAGGTTCTGGATTACGAACTTTATCATCACCGGAGGCCCGCAGGTGACCGCGACAGCGTTCTCGGGGCTGGGTGAGACCTCCATCAGCAGGTTCGGCACGAAGCCTACGAAGTGGGGCCACTTCTCTTCGGAGACGTCGACCGCCAGGTGGCAGCCGTGTCCCTCCTTGCGGAAATCGTCGAACTCCCCTTTGAAGCAGTGGTCATCAGAGGTACGCGCGCCGTAGAGGACCTTGAGTTCCCCGAACCTGTCGCGGTTTGCCCGGATATAGTTGATGACCGGGCGAAGCGGTGCCTGCCCGATGCCGCCGCCGATAGTGACGATGTCCTTGCCTTCCCACTCATCGAGCGGGAACGAGTTCCCAACGGGACCGCGCACGGTCATCAGGTCTCCTGCTTCCAACTCGTGCAGGGCGCTCGTCACCTTGCCCATCCGCATGACCGAGAAACGGAGATAACCTTCCTCTGATGGGGCAGAGGAGATGCAGAACATGGACTCGCCGACACCGAGCCTTCCTACCATGGCGCACTGGCCCGGCTTGTGGCTCCAGGTGTCCCAGACCTTCTCGTCTGTGAAGTTTACCTTGAAGGTCTTGATGCACCTTTCGCCTGGCGTCTCGAACCAGGCTTCCTCGACTTTTACCGTATAAGGAAGATAGGGGTTGCTTTCGTCCATCATGCCGTCTGTTCCTCCTTGGCCTCAGCCTGCTTGGACTTTTCGAGGATGTCCAGGATGTCGATGTTCACGGGGCAGTAGTTTATGCAGCGTCCGCAGCCCACGCAGGCGATAACGTCGAACTTGGTCGGGAAGTAAGAGTACTTGTGGCTTATGCGGTTTCGGGTACGCTCCTTGCGGGTCGGCCGCGGGTTGTGCCCCGAGGTGTGCAGGGAGTATTCCGAGAACATGCAGGTGTCCCACATGCGGGCGCGCCGGCAGTCGAACTGCTCGACCTCGTCCTGTATGTCGAAGCAGTGGCAGGTCGGGCACAGGAACGTGCAGATCCCGCAACCCAGGCACCTGTCGGAGAACTGCTCCCAGAACGGGTGGTCGTAAAGGGAGGGGAGCTTCTCGGGGATCCCCGAGGTGTCTATCGAGCGCTGTATCTTGCCCGAAGCCTCTTCGGCCTGCCCGGCTGCCGCCTTCTTCTCCGCGTCACCGGCGGCCTCGACAGCTCCCGAAATCGCACTGGCGATTTCCTCGCCCCGGTCGGTCAGGCCCTTCAGATAGATCGTGTCACCCAGGTCGAACATCATCGCGTCCACGTTATCCTCGGACGCCGGGCTTCCTCCGACCGACGGGCAGAAGCAGTTCGCGCACGGGTCCGCGCACGCGAGCCCGACGAGGACCGTGTTCGCGCGGCGACCCTGGAAGTACGGGTCCGGGAAGTCCCAGCCGTACAGGTTGTCGACTATCGAGAAGGCCTGGGCGTCGCACGGCCTAATGCCGAATATCACCCTTTTCGGGCCCTCGGCGGGGTTAGCCACGTCCAGGTCGGTCCCGCCCAGCCGGTACCTGAACAACGTCTCGGTCTCGGGGAACATCAGCTCCTTGGGAGGGACGTTCGAGTTCGAGTAATCCAGGCTCACCTGCGCGGGGTCCGCAACCTCCTGAAAGCGCACTACCCCGTCGGTCTTCACCGGAGCGAAAACCTTGAAATCCTTCAGTGCCGAGAGCACGTCGGTGAGTTTTTCTTTTGCGAACTTAAAGTCTCCCATGGTCACACTCCGTGTAAATAAACCTCAGTTGTTGATGCTACATGATGTAATCTTCGGGGTCGTTCGGCTTGTAGCTTGCCAGGAGAGGCGGGGCCTCCGGGTCGACACCCGGCTCGTACTCGAACATCTCCTTGACGTCGTGAGTCATCTTGCGGTTCAGGGTCATCAGCGGTATGTCCACCGGGCACACTCGCTGGCACTCCATGCACTCTATGCAGCGGCCGGCAAGGTGCCACGCCCGCTGGATGTGATAGGCGGTGTTCTCGCTGATGTCGGTCGAACGTCTCGTCCACTGCGGCCGCAGCTTCGTAACCAAGCACTCCACGCAGTAGCACATGGGGCAGACGTTGCGGCACGAGTAGCAGCGGATGCACTTGTCGAACTGCTCGTCGAAGTGCTTCCATTTGTCATCCGGCGATTTCTTCTCGAATTCCTCGACGTCCGCGAAGTCGTCGTCGGCGAATTTCTCGATCTCAGAATCCATCATGGTGTCGCTCACCAGCGGGTTCGGGTAGCGGCAGCGCAGGCACTTGTCCATGACGACGTCCTTGCGCTCCACCGTCTTGAAGTCCCCACCGATATCGATCGTCACCTTCTCGGCATCGATCTTGGCTTCAGCCGGGACCGCCAGGTCGCCGAACAACTCCCTGGCTTTGCGGCGGTCAACGACCCCCCGGCAGGGGAGGCCGATCACGATCACGTCATCCCGCTCGTACGCTTTCTCTATCAACTGCTGGATGATTGCTCGCGAGTCGCACCCTTTGACCATGACCGCTACCTTGCGCGTGTCGGGCTCCTGCCCACGCGGCACCGGCGGCTTTTCCTCGAGGGTAAGCAAAGAGGCAAGGTTCTGCACGCAGGTCGCGTCCCATATCAGAATGTCGACTTCGGAGGCGTCCTTGAGGACAACCGGCGCGGACTCGAAGCCGTAGGTCCCACGCTTCCAGCCAATGAGGCGCCTGACGTCATCGCGTATCAGGACTTCCTTCGCCTTGTCCCTGAGCTTGTTCAAATCTACCAATTTATCTGCCTCCGTCTGAATTGATCCATCGGGCCCGCGGCTTTCGCCCTGGTCACGGACTCCTCGATGACGTCTTTGAACTTGGCGCCCTCGGAAGCCGAGACCCAGCTCATGTTGACCCGGCCGGGGTCCACTCCGACGTGCTCGAGCAGGTTACGCATGAGCATGAAGCGCCGCCGTGCGAAGTAATTACCCTCCAGGTAATGGCAGTCTCCCGGGTGGCAGCCGGAGATCAGCACGCCGTCCGCGCCCTGCTGGAGGGCGTTGACCAGGAACAAAGGGTTCACCCTTCCCGAGCACATCACCCTGATTATCCGGATGTTCGGAAGGTAGTGCATCCTCGAGGTCCCGGCCAGGTCAGCTCCCGCGTAAGAACACCAGTTGCACAGGAACGCGATGATGTTGGGCTCGAACTCCGTCGATCCGCTTTTCTTCTCCCCGGTCATTGTTGATTCTTCGCTCATCGCTACTTCACTCCCAGTACAGCAATCTGTGGCAGTATCTGTTCATCCTTGAACGACTTGGGCTGGATGGCACCCGACAGGCAGGCAGCCGCGCAGGACCCGCAGCCCTTGCACAGCGCCTCGTTCACCAGGGCTACCTTTACGATGTTGCCCATGCGGTTCTCCTCGACCAGTTCGATCGCGCCGAACGGGCAGACCTCTATGCACAGGCCGCAGCCGCGGCATTCATCCGCGCTGACCACGGAAACCTGGGCTTCGACCTTTACCCTGCCTGAGGCGATCAGGATCAAGGCGGATGAGGCAGCGCCCTTGGCCTGTGCGACTGTGTCAGGAATGTCCTTTGGGCCCTGGCAGCATCCGGCAAGATAGATGCCGTCCGATGCCGTATCGACCGGGCGCAGTTTCGGGTGCGCCTCGAGGAAGAACCCGTCGGTGGATTGTGACAGCTTGAACAGGTCGATGATCTCCCTGATGTCCTGGCGGGGCTCGAGGCCGACACCGAGAACGACCAGGTCGTGCTCGGCCTCCAGAGGCGTGCCGGTCAGGGTGTCCTCGACCTTCACTATCAGGGTATGGTCAGCACCCTGGCGGTATATCTCGCTCGGGTTCCCCCGGATGTAACGAACGCCTTCCCTGCGGACCCTGTCGTAGAACTCCTCGAAGCCCTTTCCGAACGCGCGGACGTCCATGTAGTACACGGTTATGTCGGCGTCCGGCAGTTTGTCCTTTATGAGGTGAGCCTGTTTGGCGAGGTACATGCAGCACACGCGCGAGCAGTATTCGTTGCCTACCGACTCGTCGCGGGAGCCGACGCAGTGAATGAAGGCGACCTTCTTGGGCTCGAATCCGCCCTCACCCTTCTTGTCCCTGCCCAGGATTATCTTGCCGCCGGTCGGGCCGGAGGCGGATACAAGGCGCTCGAACTCGAGCCCTGTTAATACGTTATCGCAGTCCTCCCAGCCGTATTCCGGCTTCCGCCTGGCATCGAAGATATCGTAGCCGGTCGCCACGATGATGGTCCCGATATCGACTTCCACTATCTCGTCCTGCTGCTCGAAGTTGACCGCGTTTGGCTGGCAGACCTCGGCGCACTTCGGGCCCTCCTTGCCGCACTTCCCCTTGGCAAGCTGCAGGCAGCGCTCGGGGTCGATGGTGTACTTCGCCGGGACCGCCTGCGGGAACGGCAGGTAGATGGCCGAGCGGTTTCCGATCGCTTCGTCGAACTCCGAGGGGATGCGCCCGGCCAGCCTGCACGTCTCCGCGCAGTCGCCGCAGCCGGTGCACTTGTCGAAATCGACGTAGCGGGCTTTCTTGCGGATCTTCGCTTTGAAATTTCCCACGTAGCCCTCGATCTCTTCAAGCTGCGAGTAGGTCATGAGCTCGATGTTGGGGTGGTTGGCGACATCGACCATCTTGGGAGTGAGGATGCACGCGGAGCAGTCGAGTGTCGGGAAGGTCTTGTCGAGCTGGGCCATGTGGCCGCCCACCGACGGGCTTTTCTCAACAAGGTAGACCTTGAAACCGGCGTCTGCTATGTCCAGCGCGGCCTGGATGCCCGCTATGCCGGCGCCGATGATGAGGCTTGCCGGAGTCACGTCGACTTCCTTCTCTTCGAGCGCCTCCAGTAGGAGCGCCTTCGCCACGGCCGCCTCGACCAGCTTCTTAGCCTTCTCGGTGGCCTCCTGCTTGTCCTCGTGGACCCACGAGCACTGCTCGCGGATGTTGGCCATCTCCAGGAAATACGGGTTGAGGCCGGCTTCGTTGAGCGTCTTGCGGAATGTCGGCTCGTGCATGCGGGGCGAGCAGGAAGCGACGATAACCCGGTTAAGCTTTTCCTTTTCGATATCGTCCTTCACCATCGCCTGTCCGGGGTCCGAGCACATGTATGAGTAGTCCCGTGCAACGACGACCCCCGGCAGCTTCGACGCGTACTCGATCACCGCGTTCACATCCACCACCGAGGATATGTTGATACCGCAGTGGCAGACGTACACGCCTATCCTCGGTCTGTAGTTATCAACCATTTACTCCGGTCCTCCTTGGGCGCCTACCCCTTCATCTCCTTCAGCTTGTCGATAAGGGCGGGCACCACCTTGAGCAGGTCATCTGCTATTCCGTAGTCAGCGTACTGGAATATGGGGGCGTCCGGGTCCTTGTTGATGGCAACGACCAGGTCCGCGCCCTTCATCCCGGTCACATGCTGGAACGCGCCGCTGATGCCCAGGGCCAGGTACAACTTCGGCTTCACGGTCTTGCCCGAGATTCCCACCTGGCGGTCGGCGGGAAGCCAGCCCGCGTCCACAACGGCCCGGCTGCCGGAAACATCCGCTCCCATCAACCCGGCGAGCTCCTCGACCATGGGCACGTTCTTGTCCTCGCGGATGCCGCGGCCGATGGAGACGAGCATCGAGGACTGAGTGATGTCAACGTCCCCGACAGCGGGCTGCTCGTACTCGAGGAACTTGCGGGCAGTCGCGTCCGAGGCAACCGGGTTGTCCACTTTCTCGATCTCGCCGGACTTGCCACCCTCCGCGGCCGGGATCGCGCCCTCTCGGAGCCCGACCATGTATAGCTCGGCGTCCTTGAACTCGATGCGGCCGTTGATCTTACCGCCGTAGTACGCGCGGGTCGCGACCGGCTTATCACCCTCGATGGCCAGGCCGATGATGTCCGAGGTGAACGATGCCCCGAGCTCGAGAGCGAGCGACGCCAGGATGTCGGCGCCCTGGCCCGTGTTCGGGATTATCACCAGGTGGGGCTTGTCCTTGTTGATGAGCGCAACCAGCGCCGCTTGGAAGTTGATGGCGTTCCAGTTCGCGAACATCGGGTCGTCGACTACGAGGACCCTGTCCGCGTATGACGCGAGCTTGCTCGCGAAATCGTCCATCTCGCTGCCAAGCAGGACCGCCGTAACCTTACCTTCGAGCTGGCTGGCGAGAGTCAGCATCTCCAGGGTGACGTCGCGAAGCTCGCCCTGCCTGTGCTCTGCCAGTACGAATATCTCATGCATCTATACCAGCCCCTTTTCCTTGAGTATGCCGGCGAGCTTGCCCGCGGTTTCGCCAGGGTCGCCCTCGAGGATCTCCGCGAGGTCACCAACCACTGGAACCGAGTACTGGACCATTACTGCCACGGAACCGGCCTCGCCTACCTGGTCCTCCGAGAGGCCGGTCGCCGCCAGGTCCATGACCTTGATCTCCTTCTTGGAAGCCTCGCGGATGCCTTTGAAAGAGGCGTAGCGGGGCTCGTTGCCGCCGGTCTGGATGGTGAGCACGCAGGGCGTATCGATCTCGTCCATCTCGAGCAGGCCGCCCTCGAGCTCGCGCCCGACTTTCAGCCTGTTGTCACCGATGACCTCGACGGTCTTCACGTACGCCGCGTGAGGCACGCCCATGAGGCTTGCGAGCGCTACGCCGACCGCGCCGTAGCCGTCATCGGAAGCAAGGCATCCGGTCATCACGATGTCGCAGGACAGGTCCTTGATGGCCGCCTGCAGTATGCGGGCAAGGGCCACGGGGTCTGAGCCGGCGAACTTCTCGTCGTCCAGCCTGATCGCGCCATCGCCGCCCTTGGCGAGCGCCATTCTGATAACCTGGTTGGCCGCTTCCGACCCCACGTTAACAACTGTTACTTCCCCTTCGTGTTTTTCCTTGAGCAGGATTGCCTCTTCCACCGCGTAGTTGTCAGCTTCGTTGATCACGAAGCTGAACTTGCCCTCCTCGACACCTTTTCCACTGGAGTCGATGTGGACCTCCACGTCGGGATCGGAAGTGTCCGGCACCTGCTTCACGCAGACCGCAATTTTCATACCCGGTTCACCTCACTTTTCTATAGGGCCAACATTTCAGATCTATATCCGGCGCCCGGGCGCTACAGCGCTTCGCCCAGGAGTTCCAGTATGTCCGCTACCCGCATCTCCTCTTCGAGCCCCTTGACCTTGAGAGCGTCCTCGAGGGTGAGCAGGCAGAAGGGGCAGGACACGGCGACGATCTTCGCGCCGAGGTCCTTCGCGTCCATTATCCTGGTCTCGGCCAGGCGCTGCTCCTTGGATTCGGACTCGACCCACATCTTGCCGCCGCCGCCCTCGCAGCAGAGGCTGCGCTCCTTCGAGCGGAAGAACTCGGCCGTCTCCACACCGGGCATCTGGCTCAGGATGTAACGCGGCTCGTCGAAGATATTGTTCTTCTTACCCAGGTAGCACGGGTCGTGGAAGACCACCTGCGCGCCGATCTCTTTTGAGAACTCGAGCTTCTTGTCCTCGATGAGCCCGGCGACCAGTTCCGTGTAATGGTGAACCGGGACCGGGATGTTCTGGTATTCGTTCTTGAAAGAGTTGAAGCAGTGGGGCGACAGGCACACGATCCTGTTTACGTCGTACTTGCCGAACAGTTCGGTGTTCTCCTCGTCGAAGTACTCGAAGAGGCCCTCTTCGCCGAGGCGCCTGGCCTCGCTGCCGCAATGCTTCTCCTCCTCGCCGATGAAGCCGTAGTCAACGCCCGCGGCCTCGAGCACGCGCACCAGGTTCCTGGCCAGGGGCATGATGCGGGGGTCGTAACAGGCGGTGCAGCAGGTATGGATGAGCACGTCCGCCTTCCCGCCCTCCTCGAGGATGCGTACGTTCTCGATGCCCTCGATGTCCTTCATCCAGTCGCAGCGCATGGCCGCCGGCCTGCCCCACGGGTTTCCGTTGTTGAACATGCTCTCGAGCGCGTCCCGGGCGGTGGGCTCGATATTGCCATCTTCGGCCTTCATGCTTCGCAGGCCCAGGAGCACCTCGAACGGGTCGAGTCCCTTGGGGCAGCGCAGCGAGCAGTTGTTGCATGTGGTGCAGTCCCAGATCTCGGGCTTGCCCGAGAGTTCTTCCAGGCGTTCGTCGTCCATGGCGTCGTTCACGAACCGGCGCACGTTCAGGGGCGTTCGCACCGTGACCGGGCATCCCCCCGTGCATCTTCCGCACTGGATGCAGCCCAGGAGGTCGTACTTTTGCACAAAAGTTCCCTGCTCGATGCTCATGTTTTACTCCAGTTCAGGTTCTAACAGAAGATAGCGCACCCTTGCAGGCGCACCACTACTCAACTAGAAAACAGCCTAAAGATTTTACACATAATCCCTGTCAAATATCAAACTCGCGTGCCCCAACAAGGAGGGGTCAGGTCTTGAATCGTGAATCTACGCGAGACCTGGCACCTGACCCCAAAAGTGTGGCATAAATTCACGATTCAAGACCTGACCCCAGAACCGGCTACTGTCCGAGGATGCCGCCCAGGATACCGCCGGCGCCGCCACCGCCACCCTTTTGACCGGCGAAGCTGGTGACAGGGGCAACCTCGCTCGGCTGCACGATAACGTACCCTTCTCCCTGGAATGTCAGCTGGAACGTCTCGCCGCTCGTGGCCGAGCCGAAGATACCCTTCAGGCTCTTGAGGTTCACGTCCACGTTGACCGAGGGCTCGAGTCCGTGCGACCACGCGATTGTCGCGTTGGGGTCCGTGAAGGTCGGTTGGTCGGGGGTCACCGCCAGCGCCATCGGATCACCTTTGCTGATGAGCGCCAGGTAACCCGTCCCGGAGAGTTCCACGGTCCACATGCCGCCAGCCATCATCCCGGCGGCGCCTTTGATCATCTTGATGTCCCAGGCGATGCTTGGTGTGAAAGCCAGGAGGTTCAGAGATTCAACGCCAATTGCCTCGTTGTTGAGGTACAGGAGGATTATGTCGTTCGCGGCGTCGGCGAGGAAGAGGTCGCCCGTGCCGGTGGCTTCCATCAACGTGAACTCCTCACCCGACACCTGCTTCTTGACCCACTTGGCGGCTCCGCCTCCCTTGCGGGCGAAGTTCATCTGTCCCTGGTAGGCGATCATGGCGCCGGCCTTGCAGAGCACCTGGCCACCCGAGGCCTCCATTTGCACCTTCAGCAGTTTTTTGTTTTGAAGGATGAACGCATCCTCTACTTCCACCTCTTTGGACTGCTCGAGCAAGCTGCTCAACTGAATCGCGCGTTCCATGGCTTCCTCCCTGTTCGGTCCCGCAATTGACTATACTCATATTCGGTGCCAGGTCAGGAAAAAATTCACGATTCAAGACCTGACCCCAGAGTGAAGGCTACGGGGCAGGCGCGGTGGTTGGGGGCGCCACACCGACGTAGATTTTGACCGTACTTCCCTTGTCGACCTGCATCCCGGACGCAGGGTCCTGCTTGAGCACCGTTCCGACCTTTGCCTTGACCAGCGTTTGCTGATCGACCACGTAGGGCTTAAGGCCGGCTGCTACGATTTTGTTTTCGGCGGTCGCCTGATCCAACCCGGTCAATGGTGGCACGCTGACCTTCACCGGAAGTGTCGCCACTTTTATTATCACCTTTGACCCCTTGGGGGCCTTCGCGCCCGCGGCCGGGTTCTGCTCGAAGACGCTGCCCGTGGGCTGTAGAGATGAAGCTTCCTCCTGGGTCTCACCCTGCAGACCGGCGCTCTGCAACTGCTGCAGCGCGGCGTCCTTCGTCATGCCGATCACGCTCGGGACCAGGACCGTTTCCTGCCCCTTGCTTATCGCCAGGTTCACCGTCGTACCTTTAGCAACCCGCGCCCCGGGCTCGGGAGACTGAGAGGCTACGAGACCCTCCTTAGCGGTTGCGCTGAATTCCTGGCTTACGCTCCCGACCTCGAGACCGGCCTCCTGCAGTGCCTGCTCGGCCGCGCCTTGTGCCAGGCCGCGGCAGTCCGGTGTTGAAACCAGCTCGGCACCCTCGCTGACCACGACCTCTACGGTCCCTCCCTTGGAAACCTTGCTGCCCGCGGATGGATCCTGACTTATTATAGTGCCCTTTGGTTTCCCGGCGTCACGGACCCTTTTCTCGACTCGCAGCTTCAGGCCGAGTCCCTCGAGGGCCTGGCTGGCCTGCGATTCGGTCTTGTCGACGAGGGGGGGAACCTTTACGCCGCCCGTCGTACGCACTATCGCCCATGCCCCGACACCTCCGGCAGCGAGGATGAGCAGGATTACGACGATCCATATCCAGGTGCGCGACTTTCCCCTGCCACCGGCGCGCCCGGCCGGGTAAACCATGGTTGCCCCCCGGGCCGCCTCCTCAGCGGAGAGGACCGGAGTGGCATAAACGGGGGCGCCCTCCAGGCAGCGCTCCAGGTCGGCCTGCATCTCCATAGCGTTCTGGTAACGGTTCTCGGGGTTCTTGGCCAGGGCCTTCATCACGACAGCCTCGAGTCCGGGCGAGATGTCGGGGTTTACCATCGAAGGGGGGAGGGGATCTTCCCGAACGTGCTTGTATGCGATTGACACCGGGTTCTCCCCGTCGAACGGCGCCTTCCCGGTCAGCATCTCGTAGACCACGACCCCGAGGGAGTAAAGGTCCGAGCGCGGGTCCGCAGGTCGCCCCTGAGCCTGTTCGGGGCTTATGTACTGCGGCGTACCCATGATGGTCCCGGTCTGGGTCATTGCGGAGCCGCCCGCGGCCCGGGCAATGCCGAAGTCCATCACTTTGATCTGCTTGTCACCCGTCACGATTATGTTCTGGGGCTTGATGTCCCTGTGCACGATGCCCTGTGCGTGCGCGGCCTCGAGAGCGGCGCATATCGCGACGCCGATCTCGACGGCCCTCTCTGGAAGGAGCGGCCCACCCTGCAGGATGATATCCTTCAGGTCGCGGCCCTCCACGTATTCCATCACGATGTAGTAGAAGCTGTCCTCGATGCCCCAGTCGTAGACGTTCACGATGTTGGGCTGGTTAAGGTTGGCCGCCGCCTGGGCCTCCTGGCGGAACCTCTGGATAAAGACCGGGTCCCTGGAGTACTGGGGATGAAGTATCTTTACGGCCACGCTGCGGCCCAGCAGGTTATCGTACGCCCTGTAGACGTCGGCCATGCCGCCCGAGCCGACCAGCTGCTCGAGTTGATAACGATCGTTGAGTACTTTTCCAACCATGAGATGATTATAACACTGGCAAAATAGTGGCTGTCACCATTTGATTCAGGTTGATTCGAAGAAGACCTTCGCGGGGCTGCCGCACACCGGGCACTTATCGGGGATCATGCCGTCGGTCACGTAGCCGCAGACCTCGCATATGTAATAGGCGGGTGTCTCCTCGGCAAGCAGGTGCTCCAGCGCACCCTCGTAAAGCTTCGCGTGCACTTCCTCCACGTCGCGGGCCCACGTAAACATACGGGTGGCGTTCTCGTTCCCCTCGCCCTCGGCCTGTGCTATGAAATCGCTGTAGCCTACCTCCGCGACCTTGGTCTCCCGCGCGAACGAGTCCGAGAGGTTTGTCTCGGTGTCCTTCACCACGCCCATCAGCCGGAGGTTGTTGCGCGCGTGTATCGCCTCCGACTCGGAGATAGCACGAAAAAGCTTCGCAACCCCCGAATACTCCTCCTTTTCCGCCTTCTCAGCGTAGACCTTGAGCCTTACAGTGGCCTTCGACTCTCCATCGTATGCCTTGTAAAGGTTCTCCTGGGTCTTATCTTCCGCCAACGCTGACCACCCCCGCCTTGTTAGTGCTACCGCCCGTTGCTATTCCGCCTGTTATCCACTTAGCCCCATCGACCGGCGTTCCGCCCTTTCAGCCGGGGCAGGCCGGTCAAGCACCCGCCTTCCTGACATAGACTTTTATCTCTCCGCCCTCTTCTTCAGCCCCGAGAAACTCGTTCCCCGTCTTCTCGGCCCAGGCGGGCATGTCGCTCTTTATGCCTATGTCGTCTGACAGGACCTCGAGGACCTCACCCGGCTCGAGCTCCCTGATGCGCTGGGCGGTCTTGACGATAGGCATCGGGCAGTAAAGGCCGATGCAGTCGAGTGTCTGGTCCGCTTTCATCGCCACACCTCCGGATCACATCTCAGCGGGCCGCCCGGCCTCAGATAAACAGGTTGACCTTTGAATCCGTGGCCAGTCCCAGGTAGGTAGCCGCGCCCGCGAACTCATCCACCTCGGGGATGAAATCGCCCTCCTCCAGGCCCATCAGGGCCATGGATGTAGTACACGCGATAAACTTAACTCCCTGCTCCTTAGCAAGGACCATCATCTCGGGAAGCGAAGGCATGTGGTTTTTCTTCATCAGCGATTTCATGGTGGCAGTGCCCATTCCCAGCATGTGCATCTGGGACATCTTAAGGCGCTTTGCCCCGCCCCGCTTCATGAACCCCATCATCCACTGCATGAAGCTCTTGTTCCCTTTAGCCGAGCCGTCTTTCTTGATGACGCCGAGGCCCCAGAAGGTGAAGAACATCGAGACCTTCATACCCATCGAGGCGCCGGTGTTTGCCAGGTTAAACGCGGCCAGTCCTCTGTCCAGGTCATCGCTGAACACGATTATCGTCATCGATTCTTCATTCATGTGAGTTCACCCCCGGACGATGTCCCGGTCACCTGGGCGGCTGCCCGCAGTGGGGGCAGACCCGGACACCATCACGGACCTGCTTCCCGCAGCTGACGCACTCGACGAGAGCGGTGCCGCACCTTGTGCAGAGGATTGCCGGCTCCTCTATCTGCGCGTCGCAGAAGGGGCACTTGCATTTCTCCACCTTCTCTGTTTGCGGCTCATCCATGCTGACTCTCCTTTTCCTTGTTCTTGCTCCGGTAATCCTCAATAGCCTTGTGAAGCGCGTCGGCCCCGAGGTTGGAGCAGTGCATCTTGTTCTTGGGCAGGCCCCCGAGCTGGCCTGCCACGTCATCCCGGCTGATCTTGAGAACCTCGTCCATGGTCTTCCCCTTGGCCATCTCGCTCACCATGCTCGAGACGGCGATAGCGGCGCCGCAGCCGAACGTCTTGAACTTCACGTCGCTCAATCGCCCGTCCTCGTCCACCTTGATGTAGAAGGTCATCATGTCGCCGCAAACGGGGTTCCCGACCTCGCCTATCCCGTCGGCGTCTTCTATCTCCCCGACGTTCCTCGGGTTCATGAAATGGTCCATCACCGTGTCGCTGTATATCGCTATCCTAACCACCCCCCTGCTTTTTGGAACTTGTCGTACAGTGGCGACATCTGCCGCAGCCTCTCGACGATGGGCGGCAGCACCTCCACCACGTAGTCAACGTCCCCGGGCCCGTTGTCGGGCCCGAAACTGAACAGCAGCGACCCCTGCGCGATCTCCGCCGGAATACCGCAGGCGGAGAGCACGTGCGACCCCTTGAGGGCCCGCGAGGTGCACGCCGAGCCGCTGGAAACTGCGACCCCTTTCTGGTTGAGGAAGAGGAGCATCCCCTCTCCCTCGATGAATTCCACCACAAAACTGGCGTTCCATGGAAGCCTCCGCGCCGGATGTCCGGTCAGCTGCAGCCGGGGTATCGCGGCTGGCAGCTTCTCGATGAGCGCATCGCGCATGGAGCTCAGGCGCCCGGAGCGCTCCTCCATTTCGCCTGCCGCGAGCTCTGCCGCCCTGCCCATCCCCACTATCCCCGCCACGTTCTCCGTCCCGCCGCGCCTGCCGCCTTCCTGTACGCCCCCGTCCAGCAGCGGCATCATCCGCAAACCGCCCCGGACCCACAGGGCCCCAACTCCCTTGGGGCCGTAGAACATGTCGGAGGACAGGGAAAGAGCGTCCACGCCCAGGTCCTTCACGTCCAGCGGTATATGGCCCGCGGCGGCGACAGCGTCGCTGTGGAAGGGGATCTTTTTTTCACGGGCCACCTCAGCGATCTCCTTGACCGGCTGGAGCGTACCGACCTCTCCGTTGGCGGTCATGACGGACACCAGCACGGTATCGGGCCGGATGGCCTCGCTTATCTTATCCGGGTGCACCACCCCGTACTCATCGACGTCGACTTCTGTCACCTCGAGCCCCCACTTCTCAAGCGTGCGCGCCGCGTGCAGGACCGAGAAATGCTCGACTGCGGAGACGACCACGTGGTTGCCTTTCTTCTTCGCGGCCCACGCGATTCCCTTGACAGCCGTGTTGTTCGCCTCCGTCCCGCCAGAGGTGAAGATTATCTCCTCGGGGCTCGCGCCTATCAGCGAGGCGACCTTCTGCCGCGACTCTTCTATCGCTTTGCGCGCGGCATCCCCCCAGCCGTGCAGGGAGGATGGGTTCCCGAACCTCTCACTGTAATAGGGCAGCATCGCTTCGATAACCTGCGGGAGCACAGGCGACGCCGCATAGTGGTCGAGGTACACCTCGGGCATATCTAACCCCCGAATCGGCCGGCCCTGAAAGAGTAAGCTCTATTCCAGCCGCGGCTCATCCGCGCCGGCGTGCATAAAGTTACCTCTTCAGCGCAATGCATTTCTCTATACCCAGTTCGAGCGGTCCCCGGGCTTACCGGCAGCATGCCCCGAGCCGTCTTCCGTTCTATTTTCTACACACCCGGGCCCTTACCTGCCATGATGATAATCATGTTCAGCGCAGGGAAAATGTAAGTACCCTGGCTGCGCTAAAGACACGCCCGGAAGGTCGGGGGAGAAGTCCACCACCACCGCTCCCCATGCGTCTTAAAGGGAGTCGAAGTACTTCATAAGGGCTTCCCGGTCGAGCACCACGAGCTGCTTGTCCTTGAGGCCGATGACGCCCTCCTTTTTCAACCTGCTCATGATGCGGGACACAGTTTCTTCGGTGGAGCCGATCAGCCCGGAGATGTCCCTGTTGGTGAGGTGGGCCGTGACCCTCTCCCCGCAGTCATCTATACCTCGCTCGTCTACGGACTTGAGGAGGATGCAGGCCACGCGCCGCTCCACCCTTTCCCCCGCCACGCAGCGGGCTTTTGTGTAGGAAAGGTCGAGCTTCCGCCCGACGACCTCGAAGAGGTAGTTCTTGAAAGCGGGATCCGTTTCGAGCAGGGGCACAAGGTCGCCCTTTCCGATCTTCCAGATCAACGCGTCCTCTCTGGCCATGACTGAAAACGGGAAGATCTCCTGGCCGTAGATGATCCCTTCCCCGAAGATGTCGCACGGGAAGAGGAAGTGGAAGATATAGACCTTTCCGTCGCCGTGTATGACATTGGCCTCCACGATGCCGGATTCGACCAGGTACAGGGTGTTGGCGGGGTCTCCCTCGAAGAAGACGAACTGGCCCCGGTCCAGGCTCTGATGGGTGAATTTGGAGCGCAGCTTATCGCGTGTGCTCTTTTTAGCATGCTTGATCAGGTCCTCGAGGTTAGTATTCTCTGCCACAGCCCCCCCTTCCGTGCCTGCGTTCCACACCTATTCTATAACCATCAAGGCCGAATGCCAAAAACCGCGTTGCGTATATCACCGGAAGCGGAGATCCGGCACCTGGTAGGAAAACTCTGACTGCTGAGGCCGGGCTCAGAATCCGGTACGAGGCTTTCCTGTGAATACGGGCAATCGAATCCGGGGAGCCGCCCGCTCAACGCGACATCATGAGCCTTTTCTGGACCGCTTCGCTCTTAAGCTCCTTGAGCGCGTCGGAGGCGATCCACCTGGCGCTTCTCGAGTCGATCTTCCCGATCTCCTCCGCGGTCTTTATCGCCGCCTTATTCAGCGCGGGATTGCGTTTTCCTATCTGGCGCAGCG
>Ga0315288_10001455_pt1 | contig 30684 bp, 26 predicted proteins | sample YL17G11_20_MG_FD_203454 | JGI IMG/M metagenome (GOLD analysis project Ga0315288, IMG submission 203454) | Sediment microbial communities from Yellowstone Lake, YNP, Wyoming, USA - YL17G11_20 | ecosystem: Environmental > Aquatic > Freshwater > Lake > Sediment | place: USA: Wyoming | collected...
TCACCCTCACCCCCACCCTCTCCCCTGCTTGCGCCGAGGCTTCAGCAGGCAGGCATCAAGGGAGAGGGTGAAACAATTTTCATGGTTCGAGGGTGCCCTCCGGGCATGGGGTATTATGGACTCATTAGTAACTTTGACCCATAGTCACACCACTTGCGTATGGGACATTGCTCGCAGAGCGGTTTTCTTGCCGTGCAGATCCTTCGGCCATGCCAGATGAGGAGGTTTGAGAAATGGGTCCACTCTTCCTTTGGGATGATCTCCATCAGGTCAAACTCGATCTTGGTCGGATCATCGTTCTTTGTCAGACCAATCCTTTGACTCACTCGATGGACATGGGTATCTACCGCAATTCCAGGTATCCCATAGACATTTCCCAAGATAACATTGGCTGTTTTTCTTCCCACACCAGGAAGAGTCACCAACTCTTCTAAGGTATTTGGAACTCCTCCTCCAAATCGGGCCACTAACTCCTGACAACACTTCAGAATTGATTTTGCCTTGTTGCGATAGAATCCTGTTGGCCTAATGTCCCCCTCCAATTCTGTTAAATTGGCTTCCGCATAATCTTTTACGAAGCGATACTTTTTAAATAAATCTTTCGTCACCTGATTCACTTTGACATCCGTGCACTGGGCAGAGAGGATGGTGGCGATCAGGAGTTCGAGAGGATTGGAGAATCTTAGGGCAATCTTTGAATCCGGGATTTCCTTGGAGAGAATTTTGATGATCTCCTTCACTTTTTTTGCATCAGATGGTTTTTGCATTGGTTTCTCCATTTGAAAATTGGAAATTAAAACACTCCCCTCTTTCTGGCATGTTTACCCCGTTAGAAAACTCCACCATTCATAGCGGGGAAGTAGTAAAAAATATTCATCCCTTTTTCCTGCCTGCCGCAGGCAGGGAGGGCGGATTTAAAAACCCGTCTTTTCTAACGAGGTTTACCATAATCTCCAATCGATGTCCAGTCGGTGGGGATGGGCCATAATCCGTAACCATAAATGAAAAGGCCTGCAATTTCCCTGTCATGCTGAAATTTTTTCAGCATCTCGTAAAAAAGGCTAAACCAGATCCCGAAATCGAAAACCCTGATCCTGAAATAAATTCAGGATGACATTACTTGTTTCAGGGCAAGGTTCAGGATGATAGTTGCCGATTATGGGATGGGCTTTAATAAAAAGGGAGAAAGTTGTACTTTGAAGTACAAAAATTGTCATTATCATTTTCTAATAGAGAGGGTAGAAAAAATAATTTCTTTTTAAATATTGATAAGTTAAACGATATTTAAAAGTTTGGTATAGAAAATGCTAACAATTAGTGTAAAATCTGATACAAAAGGTGGAAAGCTATGATAAGTGAGAAGGAAGAGGTTGTTCTGACGACCCAGGAAGCTTGTCATTATCTTCGAATCTCAAGGCCTACTTATCTGAAGTATCTTTACATGGGCAGAATCAAAGGGGCCAAGGCAGGAAAGGGTTGGAAAGTCCTCAAATCGGAATTGAATCGATTCCTAAGGGGAGAGAATGGGGAGAGAATAGAAATTAACCTGCAATCATAAGGGAGGAGAAATTTGGTCGGGAAGTTAGAAGACAAAGGGGATTTTTTTGAGGATAGGCTCATAGAAGAGGGGGTAAAGTCCACGAAGGCATTGATTCAGACCTTCCTCCAGACGATGAAGGCCTATCGACTTTATGAAGCCAACCACCCTATGTTGTCAAAATATTTGGATCGGTTGCAGAAGGATTTTGAACATTACTTCAATGAATTTGATTCCTTCATCCTGCAGGTAGGGGAACATAAACTCTTCTATCGGGGAAAACTGGTGTATGAGAGTCAGGATGTGAAAGAGAGTTTAGCCTTTCTCTTTTTTAAAGATGGGATTCGTGAAATCCAATTTTTCAAGGGTTTAGAATTCAGAGAGGTTGTCGATTTTCTCAATGTTGTGAGAAAGGCCGATTCCATCAATCGTATGGAGGATGATCTCGTTACTTTGATCTGGGAGAAGGATTTTTCCCACATCGCTATCACGACTGTGGATGAATTTTTAGAGGAAGGGATTAGTTTCGTTCCTGCAACGATTGAGGAACTGGATAAAGGGCTGGAATATAAGAAACTTGAGGGAGAAGGGTTTGAGGAAAAGGCTAAGGAAGAAGAGACTGAGGAAGATCAGGGCCTTGCAGCAGAGGGGTTAAAAAAAGCACTGAATCTTTCTCCGGATCAATCCTTAGTTCAGGCCTGTCAGCTTACTTCTGATGAGATGGTGGAGATCAAACGAAAGGTTCAACGTGAGCAAGACTCGGAATATATCTATGTTTTGATTGATAACCTGATCGAAATCCTCCTTCATCTCGGCGAGGATATGGATGCCTATGAAAACATGATTTCCTACTTTGAGAGGGCGATTGAATCCTTCCTCGAGCAGAAAAGGGTGGGGAGGACTGTGGCGATCTTAAAGACCCTCAATGATGCCATGGAATCGATCGCCCTGAAAGACAGACAGATCTTTGCTATTCGTCGCATTATCGAAAGTTTTTCAGGTTCTCGTCCCATCGAACTTTTAGGGAAGGTCATGAAAGACAATGGGAAAGAGGAATCGGAATTGATTTTTCAATACTTTCAACTTTTGACAAAACAGGCCGTGGAACCTCTCTGCCATTTATTGGGTGGGTTGGATTCTGGGAAATGGAGAAAGGTGATCTGCGATCGGCTCGCTGAACTCTGCCAAGAGGATATTCAACCTCTGATTAAATTCTTATCGGATCATAATTCCTTACTGATCTGGCACATTCTCTACACCCTTGGAAAGATTGGGCATCCCTCCACAGTGAAATATTTAAAGAATTTAGTTGTCCATGAGGATCCAAAGGTAAGGGAGGAGACACTCCAGATTCTCGTCAAATGTGGGGAGAAAGGGAAGGATCTTATTCTTAAATTTTTAGAGGATTCTTTGGCCGTCATCAGAGGGAAAGCTTCTCTCTCTTTGGCAAGGATCGTCAGGAATGAAGCCGTAAAGCCACTACTGGATATCATTCTCTCCGAAGACTTTTTCAAGCGGGATTTTAACGAGAAAGCCTCTTTCTTCAGGGCGTTGGGCGAGACAGGCTCTAAAGAGACGATCCCGATACTGGAGAAGATTGCCAAAAAAAGAAGGTGGTTTCAGAAGGACAAATGGGATGAGATGAGACTCTGCGCGGCGAATACATTAAAATTCATGGCGTCTGATGAGGAGGTAACTCTCTCAAATAGAGAGGTAACTTGAAACAAATCGGACAATCGTTCCGGTAAAGAGAGAAGATGGAGATCATGGAAACTACGATCCAACCAGAAAGGGTGAGTCAAAAAACATCAGAGGTCGCGGATTCTGACCTACCGAAACTGGGTAACAACCTTGTCACCAAATTTCATGTATTGATGAGGATCTCGCAGATTTATGATTCAAAGAATGTAGCCCTTCACCAATTTATTCAAGAATCCCTCCAAAGCATTAACGCCTTGATCAATAGAGAAGGAACCCTTTCCCTCAAAATCGTGAGGGATGACCTCTTTCTCAACGACCACCGATTGCGTTATTCAGTAGAGGGATTTACCAGTTTTAAATATCTCCTGACCCAATGGAAGAAGAGGTTGATCGGTGAGATTATTTTTAAAGACCTTTTGGATGAAAGGGTTTTAAAAGAATTCATCTACGCTTTAATGAGCTTGGAAGAGAACCAAGAAGAGAATGCCACCCTTTTCATCGAAAAATTAGTCAACAGAGATATCCACTCCATAGAGGTGAACCCCTTGGAGGTCTCTGAAGAGGAAGGGGAGGAAGTTTCCCTCCGAAAAGAGAATCCTGAAGAGGTTGCCAAAAAGGTATTTTTTGAAACAATTGGAACAATCAAAGAGGTGATCACTAATATTAAGGGGAAACAATATGCCGAGGTCAGAAAATTAAAAAGGTTAGCCCAGAAGGCAGTCCACCTGGTCATGGAAGACGAATCCATCTTGCTGGGAATGGCAACGATAAAAAACTATGATGAATATACCTTCAACCATTCCGTCAATGTCTCGATCTATTCCTTATCCATGGGAAAGCGATTGGGACTTTCAATGAAGACCATGACGGAGTTGGGGATAGCGGCTCTCCTTCATGATATTGGAAAGTCAAAAATTCCGATAGAGGTTTTAAATAAACCTTCCCCATTCGATGATGGAGAATGGGGTATGATGAAAAGGCATCCCCTCTGGGGAGTGGAGATACTCCTCAATCTGAAGCAGTTGGGTGAGATCAATCCCAGGATAGTGGTCGGCATCTTTGACCACCATTTGAAGAGCAATTTTTCTGGGTATCCGAAACTCTTCCGGAAAAAGGAGGTGAGTCTCTTCGGACAGATCATTCAGATTGCGGATTCCTATGATGCGATGACCACGCCCACGATTTACAGGGAACCTTCCTTTACCCCAGAACAAGCTCTGGCGATGATGTTAAAAGAAAGGGGCATCCATTACGATGCCACTCTTCTCAAGATTTTTGTCGGCCTCGTGGGCACTTATCCCATTGGGTCCTTAGTCCTTCTTAGTACTCATGAATTGGGGATTGTCTATAAACCTAATCCCAATCCCAAATGGATCGATCGCCCCAAACTTCTATTGGTGTCCCGGGATGAAAAGGGGGAGGCAAAGAAGGAGATCGTTGACCTGACAGAAACCGATGGGAGAGGGAAATTCAAACGAAACGTTATCAAAACATTGGACCCCTTTCATTACCATATCGACATCACAAAGTATTTCTTCAATAGAAAAGCCTCATAATCACTCTCTCACCCCATCTCCTCATCACCTTATCTCCCCATCTTTCTTTTTGTAGAAGGTATCTCTTTACCCCGTTAGAAAGCCCCGCTGTTTGCCCCGTTAGAAATTTTTTATAATCTACCAGAAGTTCCCTTTGGTAACCTACTCTAACGGGGTGAACAGCGGGGATGATGGCTGTTCCTTTTTTTACATTGTGACCTATCCCATTCCTCACTCAATCTTCGGAGAATCTCCTGTTGCTGCTGGAGGGCGAAGCTTGAATATTTAGGATCCTTTTTTCGATAAGTCCTCTCGATGAAGGCAATGGAGTTTTTAGCACTTCGAATTTGGGAAAGGATCATCTCACACTTCTTCAATCCCCAGCGTGCCTCAACAGAATCTTCAGGATGAGGGGAGAACCAGAGGTGGTTCTGGTAAATATGATAGAATGTAATGGAACGATCCTTTGAGATATCGATCCAGATCCAGATCGTCTCCTGAAGCATATGAAGGAGGGCCTTACGAAATCGTAGATCTTTGTGCCACTCCGAATGAGTTGGAAGATCTTTCCACTCCTTCGACCAGTGGCCGATGAATTGCCCCTCTTTTGTTGTGGCAGCTGCAGGGAGGTGGGCGATCCGTGCATAGATCCAACGAATGGCATAAGGAACATCTGCACAATCGATAGGAATCTTATAGCGGATGAAAAAATCCTCCGTGATATTCGTTTCTACCCATTGACTATAGTTCTGTTCCTCTTCAATCGTCCATCGACGATCGCCCACTTGCCAGACTTGGGAAAGGGATTCTTCCATCGTTTGGCTGAAGGAGGGAGTAGCGATAAGGATGAGAAGAAATAGGATAAAGACGGGCATGATTCATATTAAAAAGATTGATAAAAGGTTGTCAACAGTGATAGAAAGCAAGCGGTTTCTAAAATGGCAGGCCATGGCTTCTACCCTGAGTATTGATGGGCATCATGACGATGCGATGCATCGCAATGATCGGCGGCTAAACCTTCCCAATCCACTTAATATAAATCCCTTTGCGAAACGCTCTTCAAAAACCTCCCTTTACTAAAAAGTCTAGGATAAAGAATTTATTTTTGGAGTCTAAATGTATTGGATAAAAGCTTTAAATATCAACATGTTATAAATAAAATAAATTTTTATTGACATTTTTTTAATTTTTACTTATTATATAAGTAAAAATAAATAAACTTATTTTATTTATAAAATTGGAGAAAACTTATGATACCTACCTGGCTTGAAAAAAGATACAAGACCCTATTGGAATTCGTCCGGGATACTCCTTTCCGTTTTGAAGACGCAGCTAAGATTCTTAAAGAAAAAATTCATGATAGTGAGGAACAAATCAACGTCATCCTATCTGAGTTAAGAAAGAAGGGTTGGCTTGAAGTGGAATTTGATCCTGAAGATGCACGAAAGAGAATATACAAATTGAAAAGTAATGAAGAAATTATTTCTGAGACATTTGCGATAGCCAAGAATCAGCTAACGCGGGGAGATCTTGAGAGCCTCCTGAAAAGTGCCGCAGACCTCATCAGGACAAGGGTTGATTACGCTTTTATTCTTGTTCTTCTCTTTTATAAAAGAATAAGTGATAAGTGGGAGATGGAGTTTGAGGGGGCTTGCAAGGATGCCCTTGCAGATGGCTTAAAAGAGGAGGAAGCAAAGGAAGAGGCTAAAAACTCTATATACCATGACTTTGATATCTCGGAAGAACTTCTATGGGAAGAGATAAGAAAAGACCCAGCAAGATTACCAGAAAACTTTTCTAAGGCCATGAAGGGCCTTGCAGAGAGGAATCCGGAACTGAAAGACGTATTTGAAAATGTGGATTTCGTTCAGTTCACTACCAATAGAGAAAATGCAGAAATCCTAAGGCAGCTTGTCGAACTCTTCAGTGCAAAGACGCTTAATCACGTATCACCAGATATCCTTGGGGACGCCTATGAATGGATTCTGAAGTACTTTGCTCCTCAAAAAGCCAAGGAGGGAGAGGTTTATACCGCTCGCGAAGTGATCAAACTCATCGTTGAAATGCTCGCTCCTCAGGGTGGGGAAAGCGTTTATGACCCTGCCTGCGGCTCTGGTGGGATGCTCATAAGTTCCTATCAACATGTTGAAGATGCACTGGGACGAAGCGAAGCGGATAAAGTCTTTCTCTTCGGCCAAGAAGCCAATCATAAGACCATTGCCTTAGCCAAAATGAACCTTTACATCCACGACTTAAGGAATGCCCAGTTGATTCTTGGCGATACCTTGCTTTATCCCAAGTTTAAAGAAATGGAGGGAATAAAGAAATTTGATATCGTGATCGCCAATCCTCCATGGAATCAGGATGGATATGACGAGGAAATCTTGAAAAAGGGTGAATTCTGGAGGGAACGTTTCAGATATGGATTCACTCCAAGACAATCGGCAGACTGGGCGTGGATCGAGCACATGTTAGCCTCAGCTAATGAGAAAACAGGTAGAGTGGGCGTCGTCATAGATAATGGTTGTCTTTTCAGAGGAGGAAAGGAAAAGTCGATAAGAATAGCAATCCTTAATGCTGACCTGATTGAAGCCGTTATTCTTCTGCCTGAAAAACTTTTTTACAATACTGGTGCACCAGGGGCCATTATCATCCTTAACAAAAACAAGCCAGGGGAAAGAAAAGGGAAGGTATTTTTCATCAATGCAAGCAAAGAATACCAACAACACCCAGAAGTCAGGAAGCTCAACCAATTAGGAGATAAGCATATAAAGAAGATAGTTGAAGCTTATAGAGATTTTAGAAATGAGAATGGTTTTTCTAAGATTGTAGAGATCGAGAAGATAAAGGAGAATGATTACAACCTTAACGTAACTCTTTATGTATTTCCGGAGGAAGAGACCGAAGAGATAGATGTGGCAAAGGAGTGGGAGGAACTTCGAGGGCTTGAAAAAGATATTATCGCAGTTGAAGAAAAAATCGAAGGATATCTTAAGGAGCTAAGGGGAGCGCAATAATGTTCAAACCAAAATTTCGATATACTGACAAGATAGTAAACAACCTCACCCTAATAGCTGCGGCAAGAGCAATCATTCTAAATGCTCCCCTCGTTCCGAAATGGGAGGTCTCTCTAAGGAGAGAGGCGCTCATAAGAAGCGCACATTCCTCCACAGCCATTGAAGGGAACCCGCTCTCTCTTGAAGACGTCAGCGCTCTCGCTGCTGGAAGAGACATTATGGCCAGAAGAAAGGATAGGCAGGAGGTTTTGAACTATCTTGAGGCATTAGAAAAAGTACCGGAATTTGCAGAAAGAGTTCCTCTTAGATCGGAGGACTTCTTGGAAATTCATAAGATAGTTACAAAGGAAACCTTAGAGAATCCCAGCGACGAAGGAGCCTTCAGAAATCGTCAGGTAATTGTAGGTAATAGAATTACAGGTGAAGTTATTTTTATGCCACCTCCAACAGAACAGGTTAATCAACTGGTTAATGGTTTTTTTGAATGGTTCAATTCTCCAGAAATAAGCGGAATCGACCCGGTCATTGAGGCTGGTCTGACACATTATGAAATAGTAAGAATTCATCCCTTTATAGATGGAAATGGCAGGACGGCGAGGGTCATGGCGACTTTGGTTTTTTATACGCGAGGCTTCGATGTCAAAAGATTTTTCGCCCTGGATGATTATTACGATCAAGACAGGCGTGGTTATTATGGAGCATTAAAAGGTGTTGATCAAAATACATTGGACCTTACCGGTTGGCTGGAATACTTCACCGATGGGGTGGCGGTGAGCATAAAAGCGGTCAAAGACAAGGTGATCGGCTTAAGTAAGGATATTAAATTGCTCAAAGAGAAAGGGCAGGTAGCCCTCACCGAAAGACAGATGAAGATTGTGGAGAGAATCATCGCGAAAGGAGCAATTACAAATAGGGAAATGAGGGAGATTTTTGGATTATCGGATGAAGGTGCACGGAAGGAGATAACCAAGCTCATAGAATTGCGAGTAGTGAAGAGAAAAGGCAAAGGAAGATCGCTATATTACGTTCTAGTTTGAAGTTGGCGATTAGGTTGGCGATTAGGTTGGCGATTATTTACTTCATTTTTTTGTCATTCTGAGTCCTTCGCCTGTCATTCTGAACGAAGTGAAGAATCTCTGCCTTCGGCTCAGGATAAACTCCGCGAAGAATCTCATGGATTTATTTATATGTCTCGTTCTGTGATAGTCATTTTTCTAAAAACTCACATTTTAGAGTAACAAGGTTACTTGTGAGGTAACTATGATGACACAAAATATAATAAAAGATAAAAATTTATATAAAATTTTAGGTCCTGTAAGCCTAATTTTATCACCATATTGGCTAAACTCGGAAATTTATTGATAAAGGGATAAATATGGATAAAAAAGAATTGAGTATAATTCTTAAAGAAGGCGAGGGTTATAAGATTGAATTCAAAGAGGGTATCAGCGGTCTTGAGAAAGAGGTTGTGGCTTTTGCCAATTCTTCAGGAGGGAAGATATTTCTTGGGGTAACTGATGATGGCAAGGCAAAAGGGATTCGGATTACCAGTGATCTGAAATCCCGCATTCAAGATATAGCTAATAACTGCAGACCAAGAATAAAAATCTCTACAGAAGATTTTGGTAACATCTTGGTCGTTAATGCAAGAGAAGGTGAGGACAAGCCTTACGAATGTTCTTCTGGTTTTTATAAGAGGATTGGCCCAAATTCTCAAAAAATGACGAGAGAGGAGCTATTAAATTTCTTTAAATCCGAAGGCAAGATACGGTTTGATGAGTTAATAGAGCCACGGTTCAGCTATCCAAAGGATTTCGATAAAAACGGATTTCGAAGATTCTTACAGATGGCAGAGATATCGAAAATTGGTGAAACCGAAAAACTGCTTATTGGTTTAGGTGTGGCTGAAAAGCAGGAAGGAAGGCTTTATTTCAATAACGCAGGTATACTGTTCTTTTGCAAGAATCCCCAAAGAATCATTCCGTGGTCTGTTTTTACTGTTGCGTTATTTAAGGATGATGCCGGCGTTGATATCATCGACAGGAAGGAGATCGAAGGCAGTTTGTTTGACATTGTCGAAGAAGTGTTGAAATTCGTAAGACTGTATTCAAAAGTCGCCTACCGTTTTACTGGGGAGCCACGAAGGGAGAACGTGTATGAATATCCCTTCGATGCCATCCGGGAAGCAGTGATAAATTCAGTAATGCACAAATACTATTTTGAGCACGGGCACAACAACATCCTGAGGTTTTTCCCTGATAGGATTAGGATTGAAAACTATTGGCAGAAACCATCTCATTTTGTTCTTGGCAAAACAGTGTTTAGAAGAAACCATATTATCGCCGATTTATTCGCCAAAATTCACTTTGGTGAAAAGATGGGGACCGGATTTGAGAGGATAAGAGAAGTATGCAAAAAAGAAAATACCCCTTTTCCAGAGATAGAGTTTAACGAGAATTATTTTTACGTGACTTTCAGGCAGAGCAAAGAGTACTTAAAATTGGCAGAAAAAGAGAAGGCAATAAAAACGGCCTTCTCACTGCTAAATGATAGACAGCGAAAGGCTTTGGATCATATTAGAGAAAAAGGGAAAATGACGAACAGAGAATATGTTAAAATAAATAATGTTTCAAGAGAAACTGCCAAAAGAGATCTATCTGATTTAGTAGATAAGAACTTTTTAAAAATAATAGGTAAAGGGAGAGGGCTGTATTATATTATTGGGTCATAATTGGGTGGTTATTGGGCCATGCTTTGGCTGGCAATTTCTTTTAAGAATTGGGTCACAATTGGGTCATAACTGGGTCATGGCAAATAGGAAAAACGTTTGCTGAAAGGAGTCGGTCCAGATAAAGGAGGATATTGGGAGGAGTTAGCTAAGTAAGGGGGAATCTGAGGGTTGGGGATGATTTATCAACAAGCCGTTTTTCTTTGTCATTCTGAGTCCTTCGACATTTGTCACCCTGAGTGTAACGAAGGGTCTTGCTTTCTATCTCAGGGTAAACTCCCTGAAGCTTGTCCTGAGCATAGCGAAGGAACTCATGAGATCCTTCACTTCGTTCAGGATGACACTTTGTGTCAGATTCTTCGGTTGACACCTCAGAATGACATTACAATACATTTCCAGTGAGGGGGAGGAGGATTGGGTGTAGAGATGAGCAACTGGGTAACTTTTAGGTGTACAGTTTACGATACAGGGAGTATTCCTTCTTTTATCCAAAAAGGATACTCCATAGAGTATTTCAAGAATGTCTATGAAGGAGCTCAAAGCATAAGCAACGAAGAAGAAAGACAAATAATAAGATGGTTTTTTGAACAACCCTTGCTAAAACAGATATTTTATGAAGAATTAAGGATTAACCAAACATTACCCTTTAAGTTGGAAGTAAAAGAACCTATTATTTCTGTTCCGAATAAGAAACCTGGAGACATTGATATTCTCATCTGTGATAAAGATGATCCTCACCATGCTATTGCTATGGAAGCGAAACGGATTAAAGTAACAATAGAAAAAAGGGGTTATGAGAAGGTCAATAAAATCGGGGATGTTAAAGATGCCGTTTTGCAAGCCAATGCCATGCGGGATAGAGGTTTCTTTAATTCTTATCTTGCGTTGTTTATTGAAGTGGATGGCAGAGAACGGGAAGAAACCAATTTTTTCTTTAGAGGCTTAAGTGATCAGAATTTCAAGCGAGTATATGACTTTCCCCAGAGAAGCCAATTACATGATGATATTGGTGTTGCTTTTATTGAAATAGTTCAACCGATTGACAGATCTATCAATAGATCAGGTATGGTCTGTATTTGCGTTGACAAAAAAGCAAAGCCATTGAGTCAGTCTACTAACCTGACTAATCGGATTATTGAGTTTTGTAAAACGCTCTAAATTACAATTTGGGATGGATGATGAAGAGAGAATTTAAAACTACAGAGATTGGAAGGATACCGTAGGAGTGGACAGAGTGGGGCTTGAAATATGAATATAAGCAAAAAGAAGGGAAAAGTTGGAAGAGAAAGAGACTACTATGAGACTATAAAAACGAAGCTTGATGAACTTATAAGGTCGAGATTCAGCAATGTGTATCTGGAAATAACAGCGGAAAAGAAATTTACAAATAAATTGAAAGCGGAGATTAGTCCACATGGACATAGGGATATAATTTTTCACTTTCTTAAAGGGGCTGCTCCAGACATTACCGGTTTTATAAAAGGAGAATACCTCTCAGATTTTATTGTAATTGAAATTAAAAATGAAGAAATAAAGATAGATGATATTTATCAGACAAGGAAATATGCTGAATTATTTAATGCAAAATATGCTCTCCTAATTTCTACAAAAGAGGTCCCTGAAGAGATAAAAAGATTATCAAAAGTAGTTTATTCCCTTTTGTCAAGCGGTTATAGCTACGAGAGAATTATCCTCGTCGAATTTGACGCAAAAAAAGGGAACTTCGTTGAATGGTTTGAGAAGAATCCTTTTGAGAAAGGATGAAATGAGAGGATCCAAAATAGAATACAAACAAACAGAACTTGGCCTAATTCCGGTGGGATGGGAAGTAGCAAGACTGGGGGAGGTGGCTGAAATTAATAAAGAGTCACGCGATCCAACTAAGGAAAGCACAAACCATAAATTCATCTATATTGACATTGATTCTGTTGAGAATGAGACTGGGGTTATAAGAAATGCAAAGGAGATTATCGGCAAGGATGCTCCTTCGAGAGCACGCCGAGTAATCCATCACAACGATATCCTCATGTCGACTGTTCGTCCATATTTAAAGGCCTTCACAATTGTTCCAAGATATTTTCACAACCAAATATGTTCCACAGGTTTTGCCGTTTTAACTTGCCGAGATAGAATAATACCTCTTTATTTATTCCAAACGCTTTTTACAAAATCTGTTTTGGACCAATGTAAAAAAATGATGGTTGGCGGCCAGTATCCTGCTTTAAGCACATCTCAGGTGGAGAACATAAGAATTCCCATTCCTCCTCTTCCTGAACAGAACAAAATTGCAGAGATTCTTGAAACTGTGGATCAGGGGATTGAGAAAGTTGACCAAGCAATAAAAAAAACCCAAAAGCTGAAAAAGGGCTTGATGCAAGATTTATTAACCAAGGGCATAGGTCATAAGGAGTTTAAGGATACAGAGATAGGAAGGATACCCAAGGAGTGGGAAGTTGTGAAATTAGGAGAAATTATCAAATATGAAAAAGGAAAAAAGCCAAAAATATTATTTGACCGGGAAGAGAAAAATACACTTCCGTATCTGAGCGCTGAAACTCTACGGACGGGGGCTTTCACTCAGTGGGGTACAGAAAATAGGGAATTAATCAAAGTTAATAATGATAACGTTATCCTTATTTGGGATGGGTACTATTGTGGAGATTCCTTCATCGGTTTTGAGGGTCTACTTTCCTCCACTATGATTAAAATCGAACCTAAGAATCAGAATCTAAATAAACGCTTTCTATTCTATTTTCTTAAGGCATGTTTTAAAGAACTTAACACAAAAATCTCTGGAATGTATCTCAAACATGTAAACAAGTTTATATTAGAGTCCCAAAACCTTCCACTCCCTCCCCTCCATGAACAACAGAAAATTGCTGAAATTCTGAGTGGGGTGGATAGAAGATTGGAGTTGCTAAGGAAGAGGAGAGAAAGGCTGGAAAGGGTGAAGAAGGGGTTGATGGAGGATTTGCTGACGGGTAAGGTGAGGGTGACGAAGTTGATTAACAGTGAAACGTAAGATTCTTCACTTCGTTCAGAATGACAACAGGGGAACAAATCATCAGAATGACAACCATTATTGTCACTCTGAGTAAAACGAAGAGTCTATAAAACTGAGATTCTTCGCGGAGTTTACCCTGAGCGAGATAAGGAGACTCTTCACTACGCTCAGAGTGACAATAAGCGAAGGGCTCAGAATGACAGAAACAGCGGGATCCTCAGAATAACAAAAAAGGAATAATCAGCCCTTGGCCAAGCAGTATTATGTTTACATAATGACCAACCACTCTAAGACATTGTACACTGGTGTAACAAATGACCTGATCCGACGCGTTTATGAACACAAAAACAAAATGGTGGAGGGTTTTACTAAAAAATATAACATCACGAAGCTGGTGTATTTTGAGGAAACAGGTGATGTTGAGGCTGCAATTGCAAGGGAGAAGCGGATCAAAGGATGGTTACGGAGTAAGAAGATCGCTTTGATTGAGTCTGCAAATCCAAAGTGGAAGGATTTGAGTGCAGAATGGTTTTGAGGAGTGTCACTCTGAGTTGAACGAAGAGTCTAAAGATTGAGATTCTTCGTCGCTATCGCTCCTCAGAATGACAACTGGAGAATAATGTATAATGGCCGACTTTACTGAGAAGAAACTTGTTGAAGATTATTTCGTGAAGAAATTTGAGGAAAAGGAGTGGAAATTTGTTTCTGCTGATGACCTTGAGCGGGACAGTTATGAAGAAGTATTGCTGATTCCTAATCTTGTGAGGGCTTTAGAAAAGATAAATAAAGAATCAGGGATAGGAAATGAGGAGATTAATAAAGTTATCAATGAGCTAAAGCTTGCTGGCACTGGCATTGAAGGAGCCAAAAGGATTTTGAACTTTTACAAATTCGGTGTTCCTGTCAAGTTCGAGAAGGAGAAAGTCGTCAAGTATATCCAACTTTTTGACTTTGAAGATATTGAAAATAACGAGTTTATCATCACGAGACAGGTTTACTATCAAGGCAAGGATAGGATCAGAACGGACATAGTGCTCTATGTCAACGGTATCCCTCTGGTAAATATTGAGTGCAAGAATCCTGTTAACATATCTGAAAGCTGGTTTAATGCCTTTAAGCAAATCAAGGACTATGAAAGGGCCGTCCCTGAGTTTTATAAATATGTTCAGATCGGAGTTGCCGCTGAAAGCCAGGCAAGGTATTTCCCTATCGTTCCCTGGCAGGAGGAGGTAAAAACTAATGAGTGGAGAGAGGAAGGAAAGGACTCTATAGATTCCACGATTGAAATGCTCTCAAGGGATACCTTGCTCGACATCATCAGGAATTTCCTTTTCTCGAGGGTAGAATTTGGAAATGCCACAAAAGTCATCACGCGATATATGCAATACCGGGCTGCAAACAGGATGGTGGACAGGGTTATCAGCAATTTAAAAGGAGAAGAGGATAAGGACAAAGGCCTGATATGGCACTGGCAGGGAAGTGGCAAGACCCTGACGATGATCTTTGCTGCGAATAAACTTTATTACATGAAACAACTTGAGAACCCCACCATATTCTTTATCGTTGATAGAATTGAACTGGAGGATCAGCTTTATACCGAATTCTATGCATTAGATATTGTGGAACCGGAAATTATTGGGTCTGTATGGGAACTCAAGGAAATCCTGAAATTCGATGATTGCAGAAGTAAGAGAGGAGTGTTTATCATTCTCATCCATAAGTTCAGACCTGAGGAACTTAAGGAGGTTCATGGAGAACTTGAGAAAGTATCGAAACGTAAAGCAACGATAATGAACAGAAGAAATGTTATAGCCTTCGTTGATGAAGGGCACAGAACTCAATATGGTCTCCTTGCTGCTCAAATGAAGGCCATACTCAAGAGCGCCTTCTTCTTTGCCCTTACAGGCACACCTATATCGAAAAGGGGAAGAGACACTTATGTTGAATTCAGTTACCCTCCAGAAGAACCCTACCTCGATCGGTATTTCATTACAGACTCCATCAAGGATGGCTTTACAGTAAAAATTGTTTACCAACCAAGACTAGAAAAAGAAGTCCACTTGAAGAAGGATTTGCTCGAGGCCTTTTTAGAGACAGAGTTTGAGGAATTGCCGGAGGAGATAAGAGAGGATGTAGAGGAAAAGGTAAAGAAAAGGCTGAATGCCATCAAGCTTGTGCTTGAGAATCCATTCAGGATAAAGACGATTGCCGAGGATATAGCCAAGCATTTCAAAGATAACATTGATGGCAAGTTTAAGGCGATGGTGGTCGCCGGAAGCAGAAATGCCTGTGAGGTTTACAAGAGAGAATTGGATAAGCATCTTCCAAGAGAATACTCTGAGATTGTGATGACTTTTACCGAACGTGATAAACAAGAATTCTTGCAATATGTCGCAGAAGCCAAGGTACGATACGGCGGTAAAGACATAGGGGATATTAGAAAAGATGTCATAGAGAAGTTCAAGGAAGAAGAATTTCCAAAGATATTGATCGTAACGGATATGCTCCTGACTGGCTTTGATGCTCCTATCCTTCAAGTAATGTATCTTGATAAGTTACTAAAAGAACACAGACTTCTTCAAGCTGTTGCAAGGACGAATAGACCTTTTAAGGGTTTGAAGGAGGCCGGTGTTGTCATTGATTATGTGGGTATCCTAAAAGAATTTAAAAGAGCCTTTGAGATGTACAGTGAAGAGGATATCAAAGGAGCCCTATTCAGTTATGACAGCGTTAGAGAAGATTTCGCTATGCTCATTAAGGAAGTTCTTGAGATGCTAAAAGAAGTGCCGAGAAATTATGAAAGGGAAACACTACTTCGGGCCGTAGAAGTTCTTACTTCGGATGAACAGAAGGAGAAAGAATTTATTGAGAAGTATAAAAATCTGAGGAAGACTTTTGAACTCCTTGGACCGGATGAAATAAAGCTTGACTTTTTTGAGGATTACAAATGGATCTCCGCAATTTACACCTTTTATATGAAAGTAGTCACACAAAAGCCTGCTTATGATGGGTATGTTCAGAAATATTATGACAAGACCATAAGATTTGTTCATAGGGCCACTGAAATAGAGAAGCTGGAGAGAGAACTTCCAACCATTGCTTTTGATAAGGAATATCTTGAAAAACTTGAAGAAAGGGTTAAGAACAGAAAAGAAAAGGCTGCCAACATTCTCTTTACATTGAATAGATTGATCTTGGTTGAAAGACACAGGAACCCCATCTATGAGTCCTTAGTGGAAAAGGTTGAAAGACTCCTCGAGATGTGGAGAGAAAAGACAAAAGACTATGAAAAGATATACACAGAAGGTGTGAAAGCAATAAGCCAGATAAACCAGCTTTTTATAAGACAAAAGTCGCTCAATTTCTCAGACCTCGAGTATTCGATGTTGCTTGAACTTGAGAAGAAATTAAAAAGTGATGAATTTGAAAAGGTTGTAAAAGAACTTTCAAAGAGCTTCGAGAAATATATGTTCTTTGGTTGGTTTAATCAAATCACGGTTAAAAAAGAAGTAGAAAGAGAAATAAGAAGATTTGTCCGGGGAATGAAAGGAAAGTATAACCTCTCTCTGGATGAAATGAACGGCCTGCATGAAAAACTTTTGGAAAGCGTGAAGAACTATGGGACTGCCTAATATACCGTATAAGATGTCTCACAGGAATGTAAAGTATCCACGGTTAGAGTTTAAAACAGGAGAACTTCTTTTGGTTCTCCCTTTTGGCTGTAAACCTGATCCCCTTCTGGATAAACACAGGAACTGGGTACTTAAGAAAATTGCCTTTATAAAAGAATGCTTAGAAGAGGCTTCAAACAAGAAGATTGTTGAGAGAACAGAAAGGGAATTTAAAGACCTCATCTATTCTTTTGTTAAGAGGACCTCCAAAGAATTAGGCAGTAAGTTGAATAAGATCTACTTTAGGACGATGAAGACAAAATGGGCAAGTTTGAGCCGGAAAAGAAATTTGACGATTAACAAGCTAATGAAATATTTACCTGAGGATTTGCTAAAGTATGTGGTTTTCCATGAGATTGCTCACCTGAAAGATAAAAGGCACAACGATAAATTCTGGAAAAGAATATCAAAGAAATTTGATAACTACCAAGACCTGGAGAAAGATCTTTTTGTGTACTGGTTTCAGCTTACGAATAGAATTCGATGAATTTTTATCTTTAGGTAATTTCTCTAAAATTTCTAATGAATAAAAAAATTTATGATCAAGGTGAGCCTTTGATCCAATGTTTGAGGCGTTTCCAAAGGGTGAGTTTTTCGAAGACGTAGAGCCCTTCCCTCGTTTTCAAATAGACTTTTTTACCCATCTTTAATTCTTTTGGAGAGCGGTAGTCCGGATTACAGGCCAGTACCCTTTCACCCATTTTGGTTTTGACAAAACCGAGGGAGAGGGGAGAACGGAACCCCTCCGGTGGAGCATAAAGAGTGGTGAAGGTTTCTAAGACTCCAATTCCTTCTGAGGGTGGAGGCGTGGTTGATTTCTTCAAAACATTGATCCCTGGTTGATATTCGAGCCTCCAGCCTTCCTTTAGGACCCGTTTTCGATCGCTTCGTTCCAGTATGGTGACCAGATTATTATTCCCAAGTCCTCCAATGCTTTGAGCTAATCCGATTTCTGCCCTCTCCAGCTGCCTTTCTTCTCCTACTTCTCCTCTGAGCTGATAGACGATCTCTACCAATTGGGCAAGACCTGAGGCGCCCACTGGATGTCCTCTTGATTTCAGACCTCCGGAGGGGTTGATCGGAAGCCTTCCTCTAATCTGGGTTATTCCTTCTTCCAAAGCCTCCCAACCCTTTCCGGGTGGAAAGAGACCTAAGTCTTCCGTCCCAATGATTTCAAAGAGAGTGAAGGCATCGTGGACCTCACCGAATTGGATATCAGAGGGGTTAAGTTGGGCCATCGTATAGGCCTTTATCGCAGACTCCTTTGTGGAGTTGAAAGAAGTAAAGGAGGCACGATTCCTGAGAGCGGAAGTATCCGTGGCATGGCCGATACCAGAAACCTTCACATAAGCAGGTTCAGAGGTGAGGACAATGGCGGAAGCCCCATCTGTTATAGGCGCGCAATCATAGAGACGCAAAGGGTAGGAAACCATCTGACTTTTTAAATAATCTTCTTTAGTAATAATTTTTCTGAATTGGGCATAGGGATTAAGAGAACCATTGAAGTGATTTTTTACCGCCACCTGCGCAAGGATGTCGACAAGTTTTTGATGGGAGAGGTTAAATTCCTGCGCATATCTTTGTGCAATCATTGCAGCAAGAGCTGGCATGGTTGCTCCATACCTTCGCTCGGATCGGTCGATCACTTCAGAAAGAATCCTCGTCGTTTTGGCTGTTGGGAGATGGGTCATCTTCTCACCGGCAAGAACGAGAACATTCTTCATGTGACCGGAGGCGACTGCGTAGAATGCCGTTTCAAAAACACCTGCACCTGTTGAAGAGGCTGTCTCGACATGAGTAGAGGGAATGCCAGTGAGTCCGATGGTATCGGCTAAAAGGGTGGCGAAGTTAGAATCTCCGACAAATTCTTCGACGTTCATGACACCAATATAGATTGAATCGACACGTTCCAATTGAGCATCTTTCAAGGCTAATCCTGCAGCCTCTGCCATCATGATTTCGAGAGAATCCTTGGATCTCCCGAACTTTGTCATGCCCACGCCTGAAATATAGACATCCATTTGGTTTCTCGATCTAATTGGAAAATGAAGTTTTTGGTTTAAGGGTTAGGGTAGAGATGTCTGTACGGTTGAAAGGTTATGTCATTGTTTTTTAAAATTTTACTCTTTATCGTTTGCCCCTAAACCAAAAAAGCTTTTTTACCCACTCACCATAGACCTTTTTCATAAGTTCTATCAAAGTTAATATTACAACATAAATTTCCATTTTAGTAGTCGGTTTATGCCTGCATGATGCCACTTCTCTCAGTTGGTAGATAGACAGGAAGGGGGTATTCACAATGGGAAAAAGGGAATACTTTTTAATAGACGGAGTTATATTAACCATTGATATTGTTTATGTTTTCCTTGTGAAAAAAATTCATTTGACCTCTGAAGATAGGGGTATTATATTAAAGTTGGGTGTTGGGAGGCTAAAAAAATGAATGAGATCAGTTATCAAAAATTTTTGACAATGAAGATTTGCGATTTAAAACTGGATTCCAACGAAAGCATGGCGCTTCTTTTCGAAAGACTGAAGAAAGAATTGAGGGAACATCGAATCCTGCTATGGCCTGATTTCTATTTTGGGAATGAGTGGGGGTGTGTCAATAAAAAGATTTCAATCAGCATCCCCTTCTATATAGCTACCCCTGAGTTAAGGACTCTTGAAGGAGATGTCCCCACAAATGAAGAGATCATGAAGACCCTGCGGCATGAAACCGGCCATGCCATTAATTATGCCTATAAACTTTGGCAACAAGAGGATTGGAAGGAGACTTTCGGGGATTTTAATAAAAAATACCGAGACGGATATCTCTCCCGAGTCAACCCCTGGTCAAAAAGTTATGTCAGGCACCTCCATTATTTGGGTGATCCTCATTACGCCCAGAAGCACCCTGATGAGGATTGGGCAGAGACCTTTGCCATCTGGCTCGATCCACGGTCTCATTGGGACATCAAATATCGAAACTGGCCCAATGCGTTAGAAAAATTGTCCATTGTGGATCGTTTGATGGAAGAGATTGCTGGGCAAGAACCATTGAGTAAGAAAAGGAAAAATGATGGAGCCTATTCGTTGATTGAAGAGACCGTCTCGGAGTGGTGGGGATTAGATGGAGAGTTGTTAGATCAGGAGCTTCAAGAATATCTTAATGATATGAACGAACTCTTCATCAAACCAACCAATGGGTACAAAAGGCTTCTCCCCGCATGGAAATTGATTCGGAAATATGCGAGGGTTTTGACCGAACAGGTTAGCCTTTGGATCTCAAGGTCGAATAAGCATACCGTTCGGAAAAGTCTCCGTCAATGGGAGGCTATCTGCAGGAACGAATCGTTGGGATATCTCCCTGAAGAAGAGGAGCGGAAGTTGATTGAATTGACGACCCTCCTGACCTACCATGTTGTGGACGGAGTTTACAACCTTCACAACTGATCTTTTTTCGTTCCCTTTCTATTAGGGCCAGGTTTCACTTCTTCAAAATTTCTCACTGAATCGGGCAGGTTTGAATTTTGGCGTGCTGGGAGGTGCGGAGTGGTGTTGGGCCATTGGTCTACGAAGTAGTTCGTCCATGGTTCCTCATCATTGAAACGATAAAAACAGTCAGTTCAAAATCCTAAAAGAGAGAGATTGGGGTTGACATTTTTTATTTATATTGCTTAAATACGAGGTGGGAGGAGGAAGGTTTTAATTCAACCAAAAAGAATGATAAATTATGGGCAAAGGAGGTGAATTTATCTTAATTGACTTGGGGTTAACCAACTTTTATTTGTAAATAATTTAAGGAGGGGAAAAATGAAAAATGTAAAAACTCTCATCTTATTGTTATTAACGGTTTTTTTACTTTTTGGCAGCCAATCCTTGGTCAAAGCTGCTGATGTGTTGCATATGTACACGGCGTTAGATACTAATGAAGCTAAAATTTATATCGAAGCTTTTACAAAAGATACTAAAATTGATGTTCAATGGGTTAAACTGCCAGCTGGTGAATTGTTAACCAGATTAAAGGCTGAAGCCAAAAACCCGCAGGTTAGCGTTTGGTTTGGAGGACCCAGCGTTGAATTCATCGCAGGGAAGAAAGAAGGGTTACTCGCTCCTTATAAATCACCGGTCGGTGCCCCCTTCCTAAAAGGAAACCTGAAGGATCCTCAAGACTATTGGACGGGTTTCTATTTTGGAGCGATTGGCTTCGGCAACAATACAAACTTTTTTGAAAAGAACAAACTGGCGTACCCGACAACCTGGCAAGATTTATTAAAGCCCGAGTTTAAAGCTAATATTTCCTTAGCCTATCCTTACACTTCTGGAACCTCCTATACCGTTCTGGCAACTTTAGTTCAATTAATGGGAGAAGATAAGGCTTTTGATTACTGGAAGAAGTTAGACTCCAATATCCATCATTATAATCCTTCAGGGTCGGCCTGTGTAACCCAAGCAGGACTCGGTGAGATAGCGATAGGGATCGCTTTCTCTCATGACATTCTGGCAAAAGGGACGTCCCAAGGTTACCCAATCAAAGGAAGTTTCCCAAGCGAAGGAACCGGATATGAGATTGGTGGACTTGCTTTAGTAAAGGGAGGGCCAGAACCTGAATTGGGTAAAAAGTTCATTGATTGGGCATTATCAAAACGGGCTCAGGATCTCATGAAGGTTTGGTTTCGAATTCCCTTAAATCCTCAAGCCGAAATTGCTGCTGGAGCCACGAAAGCATCCGATGTTAAGCTCATCAATTATGATGATGAGTGGGCAGGAAATAATAATAAGAGATTGATTGAAAAATGGCGGCAGATCATTGGTAAGTGATGCGGAGGGGGGATTTTCTGCCACCCCCCCTCCCTTTTTAAAATTTGGAACGGGGCCCCTTGATCAATGACCAAGAGCAAACGATTTGTTGCCTACCTTAAGAGAATACCTTCGGATATCAAAAAATTATTTAGAGAACCCCTTTTACTCATCGCAATTATTTTAGTCAATCTCTTCCTGTTCCTCTTTATTGTCTTACCCTTATTCAAGATTTTTCAGCTAAGTTTTGAAGATAATGGTCAATTCAGTGTAAAGATTTTCTATGATCTCATGTCTAAGAGTTACAATGTCCAGCCTTTAATTCATAGCCTGACCTTAGGAGTAGCCGTTTCGATTTTGGGGACTCTCATCGGTTTTATATTTGCCTATGCCGTTACCAGGGTCGATCTCCCCTTGAAACGGTTCTTTAATGTTATGGCTACATTTCCAATTATTGCTCCGCCCTTCATGATGTCTCTGTCTGCCATTCTCCTGTTTGGCAAGCAGGGTTTTGTCAGCAAGATGATTTTACAGAATATGATTCAATTTAAAATCTATGGATTTTATGGGCTCCTGGTGGTCGAAACCCTGACCTATTTTCCAACAGCCTATTTAACTTTATACGGTGTACTCCAGGCTATCGACCCTGCATTGGAGGATGCTGCGATGGATCTGGGCGCCTCAAAAGGCAAAATCTTCAGAAGCATCACCTTACCTCTTGCTACTCCAGGAATCGCCAGTGCCATACTCTTAGTGTTCAGCCAGTCACTGGCCGATTTTGGAAATCCGATGATCTTGGCAGGTAATTATACAATTCTGGCTACCCAGGCTTATTTTACCATCGTTGGGATGTACAATTTGAAGGGTGGAGCGGCATTGGCCATCTTACTCCTCATCCCATCCTTAATCGCTTTTTGTCTCCAAAAATATTGGGTGAGCCGAAAATCGTATGTCACGGTGACGGGTAAACCTTCTGCCACGAGAATAAAAATGGATAGTCCCTTAACAAAATATTCAATATTCGGACTTTGTCTGTTATTCACCGGAGTCATTTTCTTATTCTACGGAATGGTTATTTTCGGTTCATTTGTTAAACTCTGGGGAGCAAATCATACCTTGACCATGGACAATTATAAACATGCCTTTACTGTGGGATGGGAATATATCAAAGATACCTTGATTTTATCATCTATTGCAACGCCAATTGCCGGAATTTTAGCGATGATTATTGCCTTTTTGGTCGTTCGCAAAAATTTCCCAGGCAAGAGGCTGATGGAGTTGGTTTCGTTACTTACTTTTGCTGTCCCTGGAACAGTGGTCGGTATCGGTTATATTCTGGCTTTCAACCAACCGCCCCTCATATTAACTGGCACGGCGGCAATCATTATCCTGTTATTTATTTTCCGTGATATTGCCGTGGGCGTTCAGACTGGCATTGCGGAATTGCAGCAGATCGACCCAAGCATTGAAGAGGCATCCACCGATTTGGGAGCGGATAGTTCGTTCACCTTTCGAAAAATTACCTTACCACTCATTACACCGGCGTTCTACTCTGGTTTGGCTTTTACATTTGTGAAATGTATGACGGCTATTAGTGCGGTCATCTTTGTGGTTTCAGGGAAATGGAATCTGATTACCATTGCCATTCTTGGTTCGGTTGAAAATTCGGATCTCTCCCAGGCAGCGGCTTTTTCAGTCGTGATTATTGTCTTTATCCTATTGGCGTTGTGGTTGATTCAATTTCTGGTCAATCGATTGGGAGGAGGTAGAAGAATTAAGTTTGAGAAGGCCGAAGCTTTGTAATCAATCTAAATGAAAGGAAGTTAGGTGTCCAATGAGTCAAGCTTATCTTGAGATAAGAAATCTGACCAAAGAGTTTATCAGCGAATACCAGGAAGAGAAGGTAGTCGCTGTAAAGAATTTTAATCTCGAAATCAGCAAAGGAGAACTCGTCACGCTCCTTGGGCCTTCGGGTTGCGGTAAAACAACTACCTTAAGAATGATCGGTGGCTTCGAGACGCCAACCCGGGGAGATATCTTACTCGACAATGTGAGAATCAACGACATCCCTGCCAATAAAAGAGATACCTGTATGGTATTCCAGAGCTATGCTCTTTTCCCCCATATGAATATTTACAAAAATGTGGCTTACGGATTGGAATTGAGAAAACTTTCAAAGCAAGAGATTAGGGAGAGAACAGAAAAAATTCTGGGACTTGTGGGTTTAACAGGTTTAAGTAATCGGCCCATCGCCCAGTTGTCTGGTGGCCAACAGCAACGGGTGGCACTGGCCAGAGCGATGGTCAATGAACCCAAAGTGCTCTTGTTTGATGAACCGTTGTCCAACTTGGATGCCAAACTGAGGATCAGGATGCGGATTTTCATCAGGAAAATTCAGCAGGAATTGAATATTACTTCCGTTTACGTGACTCACGACCAGGAAGAGGCAATGACTTTATCCGATCGAATTGTGGTGATGAACCAGGGAGAGATCGAACAGGTGGGTACACCGGAAGAGATCTATGCTAGACCGAGGACAAAGTTTGTAGCTGATTTTATTGGTAAACAAACGAACTTCTTAACGGGCGAAGTTGTCGAGAGGGACAGCGGGAAAATAAAAGTTAAAGTTTGGGATAAAGTTATAACTTTTGACAGGCAGAATGACTTTAAAAAGGGGGATAAGGTCCTCCTTGTGGCCAGGCCGGAAATGATTGACCTGTCTTCTCGTGAAGGTACTTTTGAAGGGGAAGTAAACCTGGTCACTTATTTGGGATCAGAAGTGATCTATGAAGTCTCTGCGAAGAATCAACTGTTTACCGTCCAAATTTCTAATCCACTTAAACAGGGTATCTACCATAGAAGTGATAAGGTGTTTATGAACTTTGATGTAAGAAACATTTATCTGATTAAAGAGTGAGGACTAAAACGACCTCTCTCTAAGGAGGAGTTGGGATCGCAATGAGAAAAGTGAAAATAGGGGTGATCGGGGCAGGTAGAATCGGACGAATACACGCCCGAAATCTAAAATTTCAGATCCCGGGTGCAAGAATAATCGCTATAGCAGATGTAATCATAGAAGCCGCCCAAAAACTATCCGATGAATTGGAGATCCCTGTATATGAGGAAGATTATCATCGGTTATTAAAAAATGACGATATTCAGGCAGTGATTATCTGCTCCTCCACGGACACTCATGCCCAAATTATTATTGAAGCAGCAGAGGCTGGGAAAGATATTTTCTGCGAAAAGCCAATCGCCTTAGAGATGGAAAAGATTGATCGAGCTTTAACGGTGGTTGATAAAGCGGGGGTTAAATTACAGGTCGGTTTTAACCGGCGTTTTGATCCCAGTTTTAAGAAAGCAAAGGAATTAATAGAAGCAGGAAAGATTGGCACACCCCATCTCTTGCGCATATCCAGTAGAGACCCCCAGCCGCCTTCACTTAATTATATAAAATCTTCGGGTGGATTATTTTTAGATATGATGATCCATGATTTTGATATGGCTCGATATCTCCTTAAGGAGGAGGTCATCGAGGTGATGGCGACCGGCCATTGTCTGATTGATTCCTCGATTGGGCAATGCGGTGATATCGATACCGCCGTGGTTCTCCTCAAATTTCAAAGCGGAGCCTTGGGGACCATCGATAACAGTCGTCAGGCAGTCTATGGCTATGACCAGCGGATCGAAGTCTTCGGTTCTGAAGGTTCGGTAGTCGTGGAAAATAAAACGCCTACCGAGGTCACGCTTCACAGCGCAGAATCCATACAAAGCGATAAACCTCTTTATTTCTTCTTGGAACGATATCAGGAGGCTTATCTTGCTGAAATGAACCATTTTATTACTTGTATTTTGGAAGATAAGGAACCGTGCGTCGGTGGATTAGATGGAAAGATTTCAGTAGCGATGGGTAACGCGGCTTTGGAGTCTTTTAAAAAAGGGACATTTGTTAAAGTGACAGTCTCATAAAAAGTCTTCATCTGTCACCCTGAACTCGTTTCAGGGTCTCGTAAGTCTGTGATTTAATTAGATGCTGAATCAAGCCTGATCTTCATCAGTCCAAGGTTCAGCATGACATTTTATCTGCATTTGGAATTTTTACGAATTCATCAAAAGTGGGTGCAATGCTTGTAGCATCCCAAAAAGGAGGTATTTTTGAATGGCACGGAAGATGAAAGGTGTGACACTGATGGCGGATTGGGCACCCAAACCGGATTTTGTCTTGGGCTCCAAAGATGTGGAGAAGAGGCAAACTTATTTAGGGAGTAAGGTTTGGAAGAATCCCAGGATCGAGATCAGAGATTATGATGTTCCCGAACCGGGTAATGAGGAGGTATTGATAGAGGTTAAAGCTTGTGGCATCTGTGGTAGCGATGTCCACATGGCGGAAGCGGATAAGGAAGGCTATATCTTATACCCTGGATTAACCGGCTTTCCTGCCATTATGGGTCATGAACTCTCCGGTGTTGTCGTCAAAGCCGGGAAAGGAGCCCGTAATAAACGGACGAATAAACCTTTTGAGCCTGGAGAAGAAGTGACAGTCGAAGAGATGCTTTGGTGTGGCCAATGTAAGCCTTGCGCCGATGGGTATCCCAATCAATGTGAACAATTGAATGAGATCGGCTTTAACGTCCATGGAGGTTATACGAAATATATCGTTGTTCCTTCGCGGGTGGTCTGGAGCCTGGTGCCTTTGAAAAAGAGATACTCTGGCAGAAACCTCTTCTTGGCTGGCAGTCTGGTAGAGCCCACGTCAGTGGCATATAACGCCGTGATCGAATGCGGTGGCGGCATTCGTCCGGGAGATAACGTTGTCATCTGCGGCGGCGGTCCAATTGGTTTAACTGCCACTGCAGTTTTGAAGCGTGCGGGAGCCGCCAGGGTCATTTTGTCAGAGACGATCAAAGAAAGAGCTGACTTGGGCAGAAAGATGGGGGCCGATTTCATCATCAATCCGCTGAAAGAGGATTTCACAGAAAAGGTTTTAGAAATCACCGATGGTATGGGAGCAAGCCTTTATCTTGAGGCTACAGGGTTACCGACCATTGTTTATCCAGCCATTGAACAGGCTATTTGGCGAAGTAAGACGATCGGGTGCACCGTGGTGATTGTGGCACGGGCGGATGCTAAAATACCGGTTACCGGTGAGGTCTTCCAAGTTAAAAAATCTCGTATTGTTGGAGCACAAGGGCATTCTGGATATGGGACCTTTCCACGGGTCATTGAATGTATGGCTGCAGGTATGGATATGACTCCTTTGATTACGAAGCGGATCAAACTTGAAGAGTTACCTGAAAATATCGTTCAACTGCGTACCAACCGTACCGATTGTAAGATTACCTATGTAGCAGATTAATACAAACGCATTAATTGCTCAGAAAATAGCATTAGACACAAACCCTCGTAGGGGAGCCCCACCGCGGGTCCCCGGACTGGGCGGCCACAGTGGGCCGCCCTTACGAAAGTGATGAAACCATTTTCATTGTTCGAGGGTGACATAGCTGTCATGACCCATTACTTTGTCACTGCGAGGAGTGCCTACCCACCGCAGGCAGGCGATGACATGTGAAGATAATAAATGCATTTGTATTAGTTACCAAAAGGAGGAAATTCCAATGGCAAAAAAGGCAACGGGTAAAATATGGTTAACGACTGACCATCCGGCGATTATCTTCGAGGATAATACGGTAGGTAGATTGAAGAAGGAGATCTGGGATGCTTCGGAAAAGGAAATCGATCGGATTCTAATCGATCATGGAATTCCTTCTGAACCGGAATTGGGTAAACCTGGAAGCTATATCCAAACTACAGTTCGTCATCAGGTGATCAAAAATAGGCAGAAAAATGATATTGTCTTTATTCCTGTCGGATGTACAGAAAACCATGGCGTGCATACTGTCAGCGGACTGGATACTTTCATGGTAACCCAAATCGCCGAAGGTGTGCGCCGGTATACCGAAAAACAGGAACGTCCAGTTAATCTGGCTTTACCGCCATTAAACTATGGCGGCCACCCCTATCACCATCTTGGGATGCCGGGCACTGTCGTGATGCCAGAAGAAGTAGTCCGGGAAACATTGATCTATGTCATGCTTGGATTATGGAATGACGGTTTTCGCAAGCAAATTATCCTTAACAACCATGGTCAGTTGTGGATGCTGGAAGCGGCGTTGCAAGAATTGATGAAGCGCTACCATTTACCCGGCATTTTCCAGGTATTAGATTGGCACCGGGCAGTGCGTGAATTTTTCTACCCGGTCGATAATGATCTTAGTCTTGAGACCCATTTCGTTCATGCCGATGAAGCCGAAACATCCATTGGACTTTTGTTATTCCCCCCTGGTATGGTCGATATGAAAGTGGTTCAAGATGCTGAAGGAAAAAGTTATTTGCCGGATGGGCATTTTGATAAGGCAGTGGACCCTTTCCGGCGTCCCCATCGCTGGTCAGAGGGTGAAGGCCACGCTGCGATCGAAAGAGCGGCTACCCCAGAAGGGGTGGTAGGAAAGCCCAGCTTGTCCACTGCCAGAAAAGCAAAAAGGCCGATCGCCGCGATCCTAAAATATTTAACTTTGGTGAATGATCAAATTTTAGAGGCTTTTCCACCTGGAAAAGTACCACCGGTTGAAGAAACCACTTTAAGAACAGTTCAGGAAATGGAGCCTTTCTTAAAAGAGCCGTTGAGCAAAGGGTGGAAATCAGTTTACGAGCTGCCCAAAATCGGGTTTTAAAAACTCACCCAAAATTTTGAAATTTTGCCCCTCACCCTTCCCCTCTCCCCAGCGGGGAGAGGGAGGGGGTGAGGGGATAGAGAGATTCGGAAAAGAAGAGAATAAATAAGATGAAAAAGTGTATCGTGATCTCAACTCCTGGCGCCAAGTTTTCGGTTTTGGCTATAAAAGAAGATTTTAAAGAGAGCCTTAAAAAGGTGGCTGAGTTAGGCTTTGATGCGGTCGAACTGGCAATCAGAGATCCCCAAATGATCGATGTCAATGAGATCAAAAGTTTATTGCGGCAATATCATTTAACCATGCCAGCCATTGGTACTGGGCAGGCTTACGGGGAAGAGGGTTTGAGTTTCACCGATCCTGATCCAGAAATAAGAAGAAAAGCAGTTCAACGTATAAAAGATCAGATGACTCTGGCCATGGAGTTAGGAAAAGCCCAAGTCATCATCGGCCTCATCCGGGGCACCATCAAGCCAGGGATAGACCATGAACAGGCTGAAAAATGGTTTATTCAATCCATGTTGGAATGCCTCGATGATAAGCCGGAGGTCACTTTAACTTTGGAGCCCATCAATCGTTACGAAACCGATTTATATAATGATACACGTTCAGCGAAGGAAATCATTGATAAGATTGGCAGCTCCAATCTAAAAATGTTAATCGATACTTTTCATATGAACATTGAGGAACCGGATATCGTCGAAAGTATCATCCGTGTGAAAGATTACATTTCACATGTCCATTTTGCAGATAGTAACCGATGGGCTCCCGGATGCGGTCATATTGAATTTAAAGAGATCTTAAACGCTCTGGTAAAAATTGGATATCAAGGGGCGATTTCTGCTGAGATATTACCCAAGCCGACTCCAGAGGAGTGCTTAAAATTAACGATTGAATATTATAAGAAACTTGGTATCCCTCCCTAAGATGGACAGAATCAGAGGAGGACGAGAGAGTGCCTAAATATGATATGGTGATAATCGGCCATATTACCAGCGATACCCTTGAGTATAAAGGGGAGGTAACTCGTTTTACAGGAGGGGCTGCTTACTTTTCATCTTTTGCCGCAAAGAGATCCAATGCCAAAATTTGTGTTGTGACAAAGCTGGCACAAAAGGATTTTGGAGTCCTTGATGAGCTAAGCAGAGAAGGGATTGAAGTGATCGCCATTCCAAGTTCGACGACCACCTCGATTGAAAATATTTTTGAGACGGATGATTTTGATAAGAGAAAAGCAAGACTCCTCTCTCAGGCGGATCCTTTCCAACCTAAAGACATTCCCGAAGGTGAAACAAAGATATATTACCTGGCAGGACTTTTCATGGGAGAGATACCTCATGCTCTGATTGAATACCTTTCTCAGAAAGGAGAGGTCGGCTTGGATATGCAAGCCATGTTGCGATCCAGTGGGAATGCCAGCCTTGCTTTTAAAGATTGGGTGGAAAAAAAAGATTACCTTCCGATGGTCACTTACCTCAAAGCCGATTCCTTAGAATCAGAGGTGGCCACAGGAACACCTGACCGCGAAAAGGCGGCCGAAATGTTTCATGAATGGGGAGCAAAAGAAGTCATGATCACCCATGCCTCAGAAGTTATCCTTTATAATGGTGAAAAAATCTTTCGAGCCCCTTTTAATCCAAGGAATTTATCCGGTCGAACGGGAAGGGGAGATACCTGTTTTGTCTCTTATATGAGCTGGAGACTCTGCCATGGCATTGAGGAATCGGTGAGGTACGCCGCTGCCCTGACCAGCATCAAGATGGAGAAACCAGGGCCATTTTTAGGAACGATCGATGACGTGTTAGCGAGGATGAAGACCCTCTGAATAGATGTAATTCTCCTGATGAATAATTTATGATATTGTCAAAAGTTCTATGAAAAACCGCTCTGGAATATACGGAAAGACAAGGAAAACCCTCCCCCTTGAGGGGGGAGGGAAAAGGGTGGGGGTGAAAGGTCTGACGGGCGTAGCAAGAAGGCT